>Ga0228614_1000001_pt1 | contig 387459 bp, 354 predicted proteins | sample 15DmetaG_FD_190531 | JGI IMG/M metagenome (GOLD analysis project Ga0228614, IMG submission 190531) | Seawater microbial communities from Monterey Bay, California, United States - 15D | ecosystem: Environmental > Aquatic > Marine > Coastal | place: USA: California | collected 2016-10-13
CCATTGAAATGGTAACCCAACGCAAAGGAGAAATGTTGAGTATGAACCCAAAGGGTAGTCGAATGGTGTGCGAATTTAAAATTCCATCCCGTGGAATTATTGGCTTGAGAAATCAACTCCTTACTGCCACAGCCGGTGAGGCAATAATGAATCATCGTTTTGTTGAATACAATGTTTACAAAGGAGAAATAGCTGGTCGAATTAACGGTTCTCTAATTTCAATGGAAAAGGGTTCGGCGATTCCTTATTCTTTAGATAAACTTCAAGAACGAGGAAAATTCTTTGTGGCACCCAATGAGGAGATCTACACGGGCCAAGTGATTGGTGAAAATTCAAGACAGGATGATTTGGTGGTTAATGTTACCAAAACAAAAAAGCTTTCCAATGTCAGAGCATCAGGATCAGACGATAAGGTGAAATTAGCCCCTCCGATTAAATTTTCATTGGAAGAGGCTTTAGAATACATTCAAAAAGACGAATATGTTGAAGTCACTCCATCATCATTGCGCTTACGAAAGGTGTTTTTAGATGAAAATGAAAGAAAACGCCAAAAGGCTTAACCCTCTTTCTTAGCGATTACTTCTTGTAGTTTTCCTTCATTACATTGAAAAATTTTACCTGGAAATTTTACAATCATGTTGTAGTCGTGAGTAGCCATTATTATGCTAATCCCACCTTTGTGAAGCTCTTTAAATAACTGCATAATTTCTTGACTTGTTTCGGGATCAAGATTTCCTGTGGGTTCGTCAGCAATGATAAGTTCAGGATGATTTAATAAGGAACGAGCTATGGCGACCCGTTGTTGCTCACCACCAGAAAGTTCAAAGGGAAATTTGTGAAATTCTGGAGCTACATTTACCATTTTAAGAACTTCCGTTACCCTGGCCTCAATTTTTTGTTTATTATCCCATCCTGTCGCTTTTAAAACAAAGGCTAGATTGTCGAAAATAGTTCGATCGGGGAGAAGTTTAAAGTCTTGAAAAACAACCCCTAATTTTCTTCTAAGCTGGGGGATATCTCGGTCTTTTAATTTATCCAAATTGTAACCCACGATTGTACCCTCTCCACTACTCAGAGGGAGATCTCCGTACAGCAATTTGAGTAAACTGCTTTTACCTGCTCCCGTTTTGCCAATTAAAAACACAAAATCACCTGCATTTACTCTAAAATTGATGTTGGTTAATACCACTTTATTTTCATTTTGAATTGTAGCATTTTGCAGTGAAACCACAGTATTTTGCATGTTTAATTGGATTTTAGTTAAAGGTATGTTTTTTGTAGAATTAGAAAATATTTTGTTGATAAATATATACGTTTCAACCAATTTTCACGTTTAAAAAGCATGTTGAATCAAGTATCTTTATAGGGATGATTTTCCCCTCAAAAAATAGTACCCACAGTTTTATTGTGCTGTTGTTATTTCCAGTGATTCTCCTAGGACAACTTTATCATTCTCAATATTCTGATGACCTTCCAAGTCGATATTTTGGATTAGGATATCATCCAGCATCATGGCAGGCGAGTGTTTTCGCAGATGATTCTTATTCATCCATAGAAAAAAAACAGCAAAATCAGTTTAATTTACTTTCCAATGCTTTACGTCTTAATTTTTCAGCTGCCGAAAAAATGTTAATGCAGTTTAAAAGTGAATATCCTAATGCTAAAGAATCTGCCACAATTGATTTTGATGTTGCCAACTACTATTTTAACAATGAAAAATATCGTTATGCATTGAAGTGGTTTTCTAAAGTATCGGAAAATCAGATCCCAAAAATGGAACTTCCTCTTTACAACTTTAATAAAGGATATACTTTATTTTCCGCTAAACGCTTTAAACAAGCAAAACCTTATTTGGAAAAAGTTAAAAATGATGAAGAGTTTGAATCAGATGCTCATTATTACTTAGGACATATCGCTTATCAGTTAGATGATTTTGACACTGCGGTTTCTGAATTTAGTGATATTTCAAATCCTGACCAGAAAGAAAATCTAAATTACTTTCAAGCCGATATGAACTTTCGTCTTGGTCGATTTAAACAGGCCATTACTTTAGCCAAAAAGGTTCTCGATGACGATTCACCCGCAGTGATTTCTGAAGCCTCTAAGATTATTGGAGAAAGTCATTTTAATTTAAATGAATATGCAGCGGCAATCCCTTATTTAGAGAATTACAAAGGAAAAAAGGGACGTTGGAATAATACCGACTACTATCAGTTGGGCTTTGCATACTACAAAACAGCTTCATACGATAAAGCATTAGCTCAGTTTAATAAAATCATAAGAGCCCAGAATGCTTTGGCCCAAAACGCCTATTATTATCTAGCCGATTGTTATTTACGTTTGAATCAGAAGGCTGCTGCTCAAAATGCATTTAAAAGTGCGTCTGAAATGAATTTTGATCAAGAAGTAAAAGAAGATGCCTTTTTTAATTATGCTAAGTTGAGCTATGAAATAGGCAATCCTTACAAAACACCTCCTCAGATATTAGTTGAATTTTTAGATGCGTACCCTAAGCATGAACAAATTGAATTGATCGGAGAACTCTTGGTAAGCTCATACACCAAGGAGGGTAACTATTTGGCAGCAATCGAAATCTTGGAAGGTAAGAGTGGTTACAAGGATAAAGAGACCCTTGAAAGAGTTCTTCTTCTTCAGGCCATATTAGAATTTAATAATGGACAATACATCCAATCAAGCGATCTGTTTAAAAGGGTTTTGAAAATCAATGAAAATGATTTTATAAAAGCTTATGCTTATTATTGGCTTGGTCGTTCAGAATATGAAAGAAACCAGTTCAATAGTGCTTTAGACCATTACAAATCATTTAAAAAACATCCTGATTTTAAATCGGTTGAGGGTCACAAAAGAGTTGACTACGATATGGGCTATGCCTATTTTAAATTAGGAGAATATCCATTTGCTTTGGAATCATTTCAGAACTTCGATTCGAGCAATAGTGCTTTTGACACCTCTTATCAAAGAGATACTTTTCTTCGAATGGGTGATTGTTCATTTGCAATGAAACAATATTGGCCTGCTATGGAATCTTACAATAAGGCAATTGCACTGAATGAAAGAGAAGGGGCTTATCCCAAATTCCAAAAAGCAATGAGTTATGGTTTTGTAGATCGAAACCCTAAAAAAATTGAAACCCTACTAAATCTTCAAAATACATATCCCCGTGATCCACTTTTAGATGATGCTCTTTTTGAACTTGCTTCAGCTTACAGTAGAGCAGGTTCTTTTGATCAGGCAATTAAAACTTACGACCGTTTGTTATCCGAATTTAATACCAGTCCTTATTTGGCTCAATCAGCACTGAATAAAGGTCTGATTCTGTACAATATGGAAAGATATGAACAGGCCCGTACTGTTTTAGAAGGAGTTGTTGTTAAGTACAAACGTTACGCTGTGGCTCAACAAGCTGTACGAACGCTAAGAGAAATAGCTGTTGATCAAGGTAATGTGGGCGCTTTTACCCAATGGCTGCGATCTCAAAACCTAACAACTTTTTCAGATGTTGAACTTGAAAAAACCGCTTTTGTAGCAGCTGAAAAACGATTTTTGGAAGGAAATACGGGTGCAGCAGAACGATTGCTTACCGAATATTTAGAAAATTATCCTCAGGGCACCTATTTTTTAACTACTACTTACTATTTGGCAGAACTCTATTATGAAAAACAAGATCTAGAAAAAGCACTCCATGCTTACAAAGAACTTACACAGGGAACAGTGACAGATTACAGTGAAAAAGCTCTTGTCCGAGTAATTAGTTTATTGAAAAAGGAGTCCCATCTGGATCAGGCAATACCTTATTTGGAAAAATTAGACTCCATTGCCTCATTTAAAGAGAATAAACGCTTTGCCCTTTTTAATTTAATGCAAGCCAACTATTTAAAACAAGATTATTTAAAAACTCTTGTTTTAACGGAACGTGTTCTTAAGCTTCCTAATCTTGAGTCTAGTTTAAAATGGGATGCATTGACCCTAAAAGCAAAATCAGCTTTAGCAATACAAGATTCTTTAACTGCAGCTGAAACTTACCAAAAACTAGAGTCTGCTCCACAATCCAATAGTGTTGCAGAGGCGTATTATTTTAGAGCATTTAAGCTGCATCAAGAAAATCAATTTGAAGCCTCGAATGCCTTAATTGAGAAAATAGCTCAGTTGGGTAGCGCTTCAGGAATTTGGAATGTGAAAGCACTATTGCTTCTGGCAAAAAATTATTTTGAATTGGATGATAGTTTTCAAGCCGTTTTTGTTTTAGAATCAGTAATTGAAAATTTTGAGTCCTACACCGACCAAATTGAAGAAGCCCAGAGGCTTTTGGAAAAATATAAAACAGACGAAAAGACGAGTCCGAATGAAAACATTTAATCGCTTTTACGGATTCCTTTTCTTTGTGCTAATAGGAGGAATGGTCTTAGCTCAGGAAGAAGAGGGTCTTCAAGTCCAAGAAGTTTTGGTAATAAAGTCCTACACTCCTAGCTTGTCCGATGCTTTTAAAATTAGCGAAGCACCAAAGGTGCCCGATAGTTTAAAAACAGAGGCCAAGGCTTTGATATTTAAAATTAAGCCCGTTGATGTAGTTTCTACTTTCGAACCGAATAAAGCGACTCCATTGAAGTTGAAACGTCGTTCATCAACAACTCCATACAATACTTTTTTTAGTGGTGGATTTGGTTCCTTGAGTCAATTGTATTTAAATATCTCTAGTGTCATTGAACTAGATCGAACTCAACGATTCGGTTTGAACATTTATCGTGACGGATTTGGAAGTAATATTGGTAATTCACTATTGAAAAGCACTCAAGCATTTAGCCAGTTTGGAGCGCATCACAATCTAAGGAGTACAAACTACAATGCAAATACACAACTCCAGTTTGCAATTCAAAAAAATAATTATTTTGGTTTGTACGATCGTAACTGGGATACCTTTTTAATAAACAATATTGATCCTGAAATTAAGAGAAAATCATTTAAGTTCAGAACTTTTTGGGATTGGTTTGATACCACATTGCGCAGTCTAGCTTTTCAGGCAAATGTCACCTCTGATAATTTTTCTACCTCAGAGCAACAGTTGGCGATTGAAGCAAATTTTTCCATTCCTTTAGCGGGAGGAAAAATTCAGGCATCAACAATTGCAAGAGGCTTAAACACTACTTTTAAGAAGCCCTTTTTTATTGAACAACCAAATGAATTTACTCAAGGAATAGGTAAAGTTGGTGTGCAATGGCTGTATTCAAAAAGTGATTTAAAATTAAAAATAGGAGCTGGAATAGCCTACCTAGAAGGAGACGAAAGCTTATCCTCCAAGCTTAATTATTACCCAGAGCTTGAGGTTTTTTATCAAAAAAAGGGAAGCGTTGTTACACCCTATTTGACTGCAAATGGCGGAGTATCCTTAAACAGTTACAGAGAATCTGCACTTGAAAATCCCTATTTGGCACCCATGACAAATTTGAAGCCCCAATTTCAAAAATACAATGCTGCATTAGGAATAAGATCAAGTCTTTCCTCGGTATTAAACTTTGATTTTGGACTGCTTTATGACCAAATCGAGAACTTTCAATATTTTGAACGCCTGCCTTTAAATCTTATTAATGATCAAGAGCCTTACAGGCTTTCAAATGCATTTCAAAACGAATATGCCCATTTGGATTTGTATGGAGTTAAGGCACAGATTAGAATAGATTTGGCAAAGAACAATTTTGTGCATTTTGAAACGGTTTATCGCTATTTTAATTCGTTAAACGATCAAACGCTTTGGAATACACCTTCTCTTCAGATGAATTGGAAAAGCCAATTTCGATTTAAAAATCTAATTACACTCTCATTGAATGGTGGGGTTTGGGGCGATCGATATGCGCAGGAACACATTATTTTATTGGACAATGCGACAGAGAGTGTTTATCCAAATAAAATTACATTGCCATTGTTTTTTAGAACTACCGCACATCTTACGGTAAAGTTGAACGACCAATTTGATGCTTTTATTAAAGGTAGATTCTCAAATAGTGATGTACATGGTCAATGGGGATTTTTTCAAGAACCTACTCTAATTCTCTTGGGAGGAGTTACGTATAAGTTTGATTTTCAGTACTAAACCTAATAAATTTAATTGGTGGAAAACAAATTTGAATGAAACCATTGATTTTGATTACCTTTGCCAAGTTTTAAAAGTTTATCCAATTCATTAAATTTTTATGAGAATTAATAGATTTCATCTTTATGTTTTGCTCCTTGTTGGAGTCCTATTGTCATCCTGCCAAACGAAAGTAGATTTTATTGTGCATAATGCAACTGTCTACACCATGGGATCAATGGATGAGAAAGCTTCTGCTTTTGTTGTAAACGAAGGAAAGTTTCTTGATGTAGGAGGAGAAGAACTATTAAAAAAATATTCAGCTAAAAAAGTTCTTGATCTCCAAAGCCTTCCTGTCTATCCAAGTTTCATAGACTCTCACTGTCATTTCTTGAGTCTTGGACTGAGTTTACAAAAAGTTGATTTAGTGGGGACAAAAAGTTTTGAGGATGTTTTAAATCGTGTCAATCGTTTTTCCTCAAACAAGGAACTTCAAGCAATTACAGGGCGCGGATGGGACCAAAATGATTGGAGCAACAAGGAATTGCCTAACAAAGAGCAGTTAGACAGTTTATTTCCAGATATTCCAGTGGCCCTTAGACGCATAGACGGTCATGCTTTATTGGTAAATCAAAAGGCTTTAGACTTAGCTGGAATTACAAACGATACTTTTGTTGAAGGAGGAGAGATTGTTAAAAAGAATGGTCAGCTTACAGGAGTTCTTATTGATGCTCCTATGAAATTAGTAACTAAAATATTGCCACAACCAACAACAGAGGAAAAAATAAAAGCGCTTCAAGATGCGGAACAAATTGGCTTTGCCAATGGTCTTACAACCGTGTCCGTCGCAGGTGTTAATAAAGAAGACATATTCCTAATTGATAGCCTACAAAAAAAAGGTTTACTAAGCATGCGCGTTTATGCTATGATAGCTAACTCAGTTGAGGATATGGACTATTTTCTTAAAAACGGTCCTTACAAAACAGATAAGCTTAATGTTCGGTCATTTAAAATATATGCTGACGGAGCATTGGGCTCTAGAGGTGCTGCTTTAAAAGAATCTTACAGTGATTTAGACAATCATGTTGGAGCTTTCATAACATCTAAAGACTCTCTTGAAAATCTTGCTTACAAATTAGCAGCTTCTCCGTTTCAGATGAATACGCATGCTATTGGAGATGCTGCAAATAAGGTGGTCCTTGAGGCTTATCAAAAAGCCTTGGTTTTCTCTGAAGATCCAAGATGGCGCGTTGAACATGCACAGATCATTGATACTGCTGATCTCAAACTTTTTAATCGTAAAATTATTCCCTCTGTTCAGCCTACCCATGCTACAAGCGATATGTATTGGGCGGAAGATCGGTTGGGTGAGGATCGTCTATTAGGGGCGTATGCTAATAAGACATTACTAGAGCGATCAGGTAGAATTGCCTTAGGAACTGATTTCCCTGTAGAAGAAGTAAATCCGTTTAAAACCTTTTACGCAGCGATTGCTAGAAAGGATAGCAATGAATTTCCGGAAGAAGGCTATTTGCCCGAAAATAAATTAACTCCTTCAGAGGCATTGAAAGGAATGACCATTTGGGGAGCCTATGCTAACTTTGAAGACAAAGAGAAAGGATCCATTGAGGTAGGTAAAGTAGCTGACTTTATCATTCTGGATCGAGATATTATGAGAGTTAGTGAAAAGCGGATTTTAAAATCTCGTATCGTGGCAACATTTCTTGATGGTAACATTGTGTACAGTAATAGATTCAACTAGTCTTTTACTTTAAAATTTTAGCCGCACCTTAAAGATTCACTTTTAAATTTTAAAATCTTATCAAATTTTATTTTTTTAATTAAAAATATTAGCTGATTATCATTTTAAGGTGGATATTTTTACTTGAATTCATATTTTTGTCAAAAAAATATTATGTGCGGTATCGTTTGTGCTTTTGATTTAAAGCAATCCTCAGAAAAAATTAGACCACAACTCATAGAAATGTCCAAAAACCTGCGTCATAGAGGACCAGATTGGAGTGGCATTTACAGTTCGGATCAAGCCATTTTGGTTCATGAACGATTAGCTATTGTAGATCCTACCTCGGGCAAACAGCCTTTAATTAGTCCAAAGGGTAATTTAGTCTTAGCTGCTAATGGAGAAATTTACAATCATCGCGAATTAAGAGCACCTTACGAAACCTCTTATGGATTCAAAACCCAATCAGATTGTGAAGTAATCTTGGCCTTGTATGAGAAAGAGGGGCCTGCGTTTGTTGAAAAATTAAACGGAATTTTTGCCTTTGCAATTTTTGATGAATCGAAAAATGAATTTTTTATTGCACGCGATCATATGGGGATTATCCCATTGTACATGGGGTGGGATGGAGATGGTACTTTTTATGTAGCATCCGAATTAAAAGCGCTAGAAGGAATTTGCTCCAAAATTGAATTATTTCCTCCAGGACACTATTTACATAGTAATGATTCAGAGCCTACCACTTGGTACAAACCAAACTGGAAAGATTTTGACAATGTAAAAGATAATCCAACCTCGATTGAAGATCTTCATGACGCTCTGTCTGATGCAGTGCATCGTCAATTGATGAGTGACGTTCCTTATGGTGTACTGCTTTCGGGTGGTTTGGATTCTTCCATTACCTCAGCACTTGCCAAAAAATATGCTGCTCACAGAGTTGAATCTGATGATAAGCAAGCGGCTTGGTGGCCTCAATTGCATTCCTTTTCTGTAGGCCTTGAGGGTTCTCCTGATCTGGCAGCAGCCCAAGAAGTTGCTAAACACATTGGAACGGTACATCATGAAATTAAATTTACAATTCAAGAAGGATTGGATGCTATTCGAGAAGTTATTTATCATTTAGAAACCTATGACATTACAACAATCAGAGCCTCTACACCTATGTATTTGATGGCACGGGCAATCAAGGCTTTGGGAATCAAAATGGTTCTTTCAGGTGAAGGAGCAGATGAACTTTTTGGGGGCTATTTATATTTTCATAAAGCACCGAATGAAAAGGAATTTCATGAAGAAACGGTGAGAAAACTGGAAAAACTGCATCAGTACGATTGTCTTCGTGCTAATAAATCATTAGCCGCATGGGGTATTGAGGGACGAGTACCCTTCCTAGATAAAGAATTTATTGAAGTAGCTATGCGTTTAAACCCTAAGGATAAAATGATTACAGGGGAACGAATGGAAAAATGGGTACTTCGTAAAGCCTTTGAGTCGTATCTTCCAGAAAGTGTAGCTTGGCGACAAAAGGAACAATTCTCTGATGGGGTAGGGTATGGCTGGATAGACACTTTAAAGGAGTTGGTCTCCAATGAGATTTCAGACGAACAAATGGCAAACGCTCACTACCGTTTTCCAGTACAAACACCCCAAAATAAGGAAGAGTTTTATTACCGTACAATTTTTGAGTCTCACTTCCCTAGTGAGGCCGCTGCGCTCAGTGTCCCTTCTGTGCCGTCTGTTGCCTGTAGTACACCGGTAGCCTTGGCTTGGGACGCTGCTTTTCAAAATCAAAACGATCCAAGTGGAAGAGCAGTGGCAAGAGTTCATGAACAGGGTTACGACGAATAGTTAGCATTGTAATTTTATTCGCTTTTGAGAGGTTTATTTTTTACACTTTTTGTTGATAACTTCGCAATATCGACAAGGCTTAAGAACCAATTTGCCACCCCTAATAATTATATTTGCTAGTCGGCGTCATGCAGGCACTAACTTTAACAATTATGAGCGAAGAAAATCAGAACAAAAATTATTCCGCTGACAGCATTCAAGCCCTTGAGGGAATGGAGCATGTTCGTATGCGACCCTCGATGTACATTGGGGATGTAGGACCTAGAGGACTGCATCATTTGGTTTACGAGGTTGTTGATAACTCCATAGATGAAGCACTTGCCGGTCATTGCGATGAAATTGCAGTGATTATTAATGAAGATAATTCAATTACTACTCATGATAACGGTCGTGGGATTCCCGTCGATATCCATAAAAAAGAAGGTGTTTCGGCCCTTGAAGTGGTAATGACCAAAATTGGTGCAGGGGGAAAATTTGATAAAGATTCTTACAAAGTTTCTGGAGGATTACATGGTGTTGGAGTGTCTTGTGTTAATGCATTGTCAGAAAGTTTAACGGCAACCGTTTACCGTGATGGAAAAATCTGGGAACAGCAATATGAAAGAGGAAAGGCATTAAGTCCCGTAAAAGAGATTGGTACCGCTGATAAAAAAGGAACCGTAGTTACTTTCAAGCCTGATGCACAAATTTTTACCCAAACTTTAGAATACAATTATGATACACTATCGCTCAGAATGCGTGAGCTGGCTTATCTGAATAAAGGAATTAAAATATCTATAGAAGATCGACGTCATAAAGACGAAAATGGAAATTTCATTTCCGAAACATTCTTGTCTGAAGAAGGATTGAAAGAATTTATTCGATTTTTAGACGAAACTAGGGAGGCAATTATTGGTGATGTTATTTCCATGGAAGGAGAAAAAAATGGAATTCCTGTTGAAGTAGCCATGATTTACAATACTTCATTTTCTGAAAACCTCCATTCTTATGTAAATAACATTAATACTCACGAAGGAGGAACCCACCTCTCAGGTTTTCGAAGAGGATTGACCTCAACACTAAAAAAATACGCTGACAGCTCAGGGCTACTAGATAAATTAAAATTCGAAATAGCGGGTGATGACTTCCGTGAAGGACTTACTGCCATCATATCCGTTAAGGTAGGAGAACCCCAATTTGAAGGGCAAACTAAAACTAAATTAGGAAACAGAGAAGTTACCTCTGCAGTTTCTCAGGCGGTTTCAGAGATGTTAGAGAATTACTTGGAAGAAAACCCTAATGATGCCAAAACCATTGTTCAAAAGGTAATTTTAGCTGCACAAGCACGACACGCTGCTCGAAAAGCACGTGAGATGGTTCAGCGTAAAACGGTTATGAGTGGAGGAGGGCTTCCAGGAAAACTTTCCGATTGTTCCGAACAAGATCCAGCTGTTTGCGAAGTTTTTCTCGTAGAGGGAGATTCTGCAGGAGGAACAGCCAAGCAAGGACGAGATCGAAACTTTCAAGCCATTTTACCCTTGAGAGGGAAAATTTTGAATGTCGAAAAGGCAATGCAGCATAAAGTATTTGAAAACGAAGAAATTCGAAATATTTACACCGCCCTTGGAGTTACTATCGGAACTGAAGAAGACAGTAAAGCTTTAAACCTTGAAAAGCTTCGCTATCATAAAATTGTCATCATGTGTGATGCAGATGTCGATGGGAGTCATATTTCCACGCTGATTTTGACCTTTTTCTTCCGTTACATGAAAGAATTGATTGAAGCAGGATACATCTACATTGCAACTCCGCCTTTGTATTTGGTGAAAAAGGGGCAAAAAAAGATCTATGCTTGGGATGATGATCAACGTGATCGTTTAATGCAAGAGTTTGGTTCTGGGTCGTCAGTGCAACGTTACAAAGGACTTGGAGAGATGAATGCAGAACAACTTTGGGATACTACTATGAATCCAGAAGAGCGAACCTTGCGAAGAGTTACCATCGATAATGGGGGTGAGGCAGATCGTATTTTCTCAATGCTTATGGGAGACGAAGTTCCTCCTCGAAGAGAATTCATTGAAAAGAATGCGATTTATGCAAATATTGATGTTTAAAGAATTTTAGTAATCAGTTTAAAATTTTAAATAATAAAAATAAATTAATGAAAGTAACTATTGTTGGGGCTGGAAATGTTGGAGCCTCTTGTGCAGAATATATTGCCCAAAAACGAATTGCTAGTAAAGTAGTACTCTTGGATATCAAAGAAGGGGTAGCAGAAGGAAAAGCTCTTGACCTTTCCCAAACGGCAACCACTCTTGGATTTAACACTAGTTTAAAAGGAGTAACAAACGATTATTCAGCAACTGCTGGAAGCGATGTAGTGGTAATAACCTCTGGAGTTCCACGAAAACCAGGAATGACTCGTGAAGAATTAATTGGAATTAATGCAGGAATTGTTCAGTCTGTATCTTCAAATATTTTGGAGCATTCACCCGAAACCATTATCGTTGTGGTTTCAAATCCGATGGATACCATGACTTACCTTGCTTTGCAGTCAACAGGTCTTCCTAAGAATAGAATTATTGGAATGGGTGGGGCTCTAGATAGTTCACGTTTTAAAACGTATTTATCTCAGGCTTTGGAAAAGCCAGCTAATGACATTCAAGGAATGGTGATTGGAGGCCATGGAGACACAACCATGATTCCACTTACTCGTTTGGCAAGTTACAACGGTGCACCAGTCTCACAATACTTAGATGCTGCTACCTTGGATAAAGTAGCTGCAGATACTATGGTTGGTGGGGCTACTTTGACTAAACTATTGGGAACATCTGCTTGGTACGCTCCTGGAGCTTCTGTAGCTTTTTTAGTAGATAGTATTTTGAATGATCAGAAACGAATGATTCCATGTTCAGTTTTGTTAGAGGGTGAATATGGATTGGATGATATTTGTATTGGAGTACCCTGTATCATTGGTTCTAATGGGGTAGAGTCCATTGTAGATGTTAACTTAAACGAAGTCGAAAAAGAACAGTTGAGCGAAAGTGCAACAAAGGTTCGTGCTATGAACGCTGCCCTCAAGGACGTTCTGTAAGACGTAATCTTTAGGGGATGGCAATATTCTATTTAAGAGTTGTCAAATCCTAGCTTTAATCCTATATTTGCACGCCTTAATTGAGCTTAAATTTTATTGAAATGCAAAATAATTCACTAGTAAGAGTTTTTGGAATCTTATTTGCCTTAGTAAGTATTTACCAACTCTCTTTTACATTCATTAGCAGTAGCGTTGAAGCTGAGGCTGAAAACTATGCGGTACAAACTATTTCTGAAGAGGTCCCTGATTACCTTGAGGTAAGAGATCGCAAAATTTCATCTTATTTAGATTCTATTGGTAATAACCCATTATTCGGATTTACTTCTTACAACGATGCCAAAGCAAAAGAACTAAACAAAGGTTTGGATTTAAAAGGAGGAATTAACGTTATCCTTCAAATTTCCATCAGAGACATTCTGAAAGGACTCGCAGAAAATTCTCGAAATGCTGTGTTTAATAAAGCTCTCGATGAAGCCAATATTTTGCAAAAGTCAACTGATGAACCTTATGTTGAATCTTTTTTCAAGGCCTTTGATGCTGTGAAGAGTGGTGAAAAACTTGCTTCTCCAGATATTTTTGGAAATAGAACCTTAAGTGATGAGATAAACTTTGAAATGTCGGAAGCTGAAACTCAAGCTGTCGTTCGCCGTAAGATTGACGAATCCATTGTTTCTGCATTTGAAGTACTCAGAAAACGAATTGATAAATTTGGTGTAACGCAGCCTAATATCCAGCGCCTTGGTACCTCAGGTAGAATTTTAGTTGAATTACCTGGAGCCAAAGATGTTGACCGTGTTAAGAATTTATTGCAAAGTACCGCACAGTTGGAATTTTGGGAAACGTACAAAAATGACGACCTGATAGGTTTTATTATTCAGGCAAACGAGTTGGTCAGCAGTCAAAAAACAGAGACTCGCTCAAATGACTTAGAAGAGAAAGACGCTGCTTCAGAAATTGATGATCTTCTTGCAGATGTTGCTTCTACTGATTCAATTGCGACTCCAACTCAAAATTTAATTTTAGATAAAATCGTAGGTCAAGGCTTTCAAGGCGGACCCGTGTTAGCTCAATTTGCAGCTCGTGATGGTGAAGAAATTTTAGGATATCTCAATCAACCTGATGTACGAAGATTGTTGCCCACAGAATACCGCTATGTTCGCTTCGCATTGGGTAAAGCAGATGCTGATAGTGATGTAGTCGAGCTTTTTGCATTAAAATCGAATAGAGACAACAGAGCTCCTCTCAGTGGGGGTGTTGTTGTAGATGCGATCCAAACTTTTGATCAACTTGGAAATCCTGCTGTTTCTATGCAAATGGATTCCAGAGGATCTCGTGTATGGGAAAATATGACGGGTAAAGCGTACAAAGAAGCCAGTAACATTGCTATTGTTTTGGATGATATTGTTTATTCTGCACCTGGAGTTTCAAGTGGAGCAATATCTGGAGGACGTTCAGAAATTACTGGTGATTTTTCTCTCAACGAAGCTATTGACTTAGCCAATGTATTACGAGCGGGTAAACTCCCTGCTTCAGCTGAAATTATTCAGTCTGAAATTGTGGGGCCTTCACTTGGTAAAGAAGCAATTGAGTCAGGTATTTATTCTTTTGTTATTGCTTTATTATTCGTTCTAGTTTGGATGGTTTTCTATTACGGAAGTTCAGGATTATTTGCAGACATTGCATTATTATTAAACATCCTTTTGATCTTTGGTATTCTAGCAGGTCTAGGCGCAGTACTTACCTTGCCTGGTATTGCTGGGATAGTATTAACCATTGGAATCTCAGTAGATGCAAACGTTCTTATTTTTGAGCGAGTCCGTGAAGAATTAAGAAAAGGAAAGGGTATCCGAAAAGCTATTGCAGACGGATTTAACAACGCGCTATCCTCTATTTTAGATGCTAATATTACGACAGGATTGACCGCATTGATTCTCTTTATTTTCGGAACAGGACCCATTAAAGGTTTTGCCACTACACTTCTTATTGGAATTGGAACTTCGCTTTTTACAGCGATTTTCATTACAAGAATTCTTGTTGATTCCCGAAATGATAAAGGCAAAAAAGTTTCATTCTCTACAAAAGCGACGAAAGGGCTTTTGTCTGACGTGAGCATATCATTTTTGCAACGTCGTAAAATTGCCTATGTCGTCTCTTCAATACTAATATTGATCAGTCTCGCTTCTCTAAGCTTTCAAGGACTGAATCAAGGGGTAGATTTTGTTGGTGGACGTTCTTACACTGTACGCTTTGAAAATGCAGTAAATCCTACTGAAATTAGCAGTGTACTTAATACGGAATTTGGAAGTGCTGAAGTCAAAACTTTTGGAGAAGAAAATCAGCTTAAAATTACTACGAAATACAAAGTAGATGTAGAAGGAGTAGCCGTAGATGAAGAGATTCACGAAAAATTGTACACTGCATTACAGCCTTATTTGCCTGACGGAATCAGTTACGAAGATTTTGTTAAAGGAAGTTCTGAAAAAACAATTGGTATCATGTCTTCAATTAAAGTAGGACCAACCATTGCAGACGATATTAAAAACAATTCCTTCTTGGCCGTAATTGGATCACTCATTGTTGTATTTCTTTACATCTTATTGCGTTTTCAAAAATGGCAATTTTCATTGGGTGCCGTAGCTGCAGTTTTCCATGATGTTCTTGTTGTTTTAGGAATCTTTTCTATCACTTACACATTCATGCCTTTCAGCATGGAAATAAATCAAGCATTTATTGCTGCCATACTTACCGTAATTGGTTATTCACTTAATGATACGGTAGTTGTATTCGACCGTATCCGTGAATACGTAAACGAGCATACCAAATGGGAATTTAACACAACCGTTAACGCTGCCCTCAACAGTACTTTGAGCAGAACCTTAAATACTTCACTAACCACTTTAATTGTACTTCTAGCAATCTTTATTTTTGGAGGAGAGTCCATTAGAGGATTTATGTTTGCATTGATTGTAGGTGTAATTGTGGGAACTTACTCTTCTGTTTTCATTGCAACTCCAGTAATGTTTGACACGCAAAAGAAAAAGGCATTGGTTGAAGAAAAAAAATAAAGTAGATCAACTTTAATAACTGTTAAAAAAGTCAAATCGAATGATTTGACTTTTTTATTTAATATCCTTTTCTAATTGCGTTATGAATATGCGCCAAATGGTGGTCACCATGCCATGCATAAATAAGAAGGGTGGCATCTAAAGGATAATGTTTGTTCCGTTCAGGGTGGAAATACGAACGCTTAAAGTCTTTTTCATTGAGGTTTTCTAAAAATAAAACCCAGCGGTGGTGTAGTGCCGAAATGAGATCCAAACTGTAATCAATTTCTACACTTGAAGCATCGGGCAAATTAGCCCATGTTACTTCTTGGTAGTCCTTTATGGAGGGAGTATCCTCCAAAAGGGCATGTTTGAACCTCAAATAAGAATGCATATGGCTATCGGCTAAATGATGGATGACTTGCGCGATTGTCCATCCTTCAGGTCGGTAACGATGAAGTAATGTTGCCGGGGGAAGTGGAGCTGTGGTTTCCTTAAGTTTTTTTGGGAAGTTTTTAATTTTGATGATTGCTTTTTGTAAAACTTCTGGACTCCGATCGGCCTCCCAATCAAATTTTCCAATAGGATATTTTAGTTGTTCTAATTTTTCTGGATTCATAATCGATTGAAATTAATTTTCATTCCTTTTTTAAGCTTTAAGCGATCAGTTTGTCCACCGTAAATTTCAAGTACATATTGAGCGGGAACTTGGGATGAAATAGATTTGGTTTTAAAAGGTTCTGCATTGGTATGGATGTGTTCAATTTCAAGGGACTGATTTATGAAAAGTAGATCTAATGGAAGGATAGTGTTTTTCATATGAAAGTTCCTCATCGCACTGGATTCAAAAACAAAGAGCATTCCTTTATCAGTGGCTAATTCGTCACGATACATCAAGCCGGTTTCTCGTTTGTAGGGGGTGTCAGCTATTTCAATTTCAAATCGGGCTACTGTGTCGTTCTTTGAATTGAGGATGGATAAATCACCCTGTTTTTTAAAACTAATTTTCTTTTCGTAAACCGGATTCGTTTTGCTTTGTTGACATTGATTAAAAACAACTAAACATAGGAATAATGCAATACTACAAAAACGGTTGATCATGCCGTAGCTGCTTTGTTTTTTCTTAAAACAAGGAATAATCCCAAAAGAACAAGGGGAATACTAAGCCATTGTCCAGTCGAGAAAAAAGGCATAATTTCTTCAAAACCCCCTTGGCTTTCTTTGATGAATTCAATCAGAAAACGGATGGTAAACATCCCTGTGAAAAAGAATCCGATCAGGTAGCCTGGTTTGTCTTTTTTTGTGGTTTTGAAAGCAGCTCTGAGCAAAAAGAACAAAATCAAATAACAAATTGCCTCATAAAGCTGTGCGGGGTGCCTGGGCAGGGTTTCGCGATTGTTTAGAAAAACCACACCAAAATTGGTTCCCGTGTATTTTCCAACGATTTCTGAATTGAAAAAGTTACCAAGACGAACAAAAGCAGCCCCTAAAGCGACGGGTACTGTAATGCGATCCAAAAGCCAGAGAAGCGATTTTTGCTTTAATTTTCTTTTGTAAAAGTAGAGTCCAATAAGCGCCCCTATGACAGCACCATGACTGGCCAAACCACGAAAACCCGTAAAAGAATAACCGTCTGAAGTTTCTCTAATGGGGAGTAAGATTTCTATGAAATGGTCTTGATAGTAATCCCAGCTGTAAAAAAAGACATCTCCTAAACGCGCACCCAATAAAATTGAAATGACCATGTAAACAAATAAAGATTCTAAATACTCCAAAGGAATTTTCTCCTTTTCAAAAATCTTTTTCATTAGATAGTAACCAAGTCCAAAGGCAATGACAAACATAAGGCTGTAATAGTGCACTCCAAAACTTCCAATTTTAAAAAGTGTTTCACTAGGAGCCCAATCAATTTTAGCTAGCAGCATAAGGTGTTTTTTAAGTCAGCGTAAAAGTAATTAAAAACCAGTCAAAACGAAATAAATCTTTAAGGAATGGGGTCGTGTCCAGAGCCTCCCCAAGGGTGACATTTTGATATTCTTTTGATGGCCAGCCAACCCCCTTTGAATAATCCATATTTAAGTAATGCTTCTTTGCTGTATTGTGAACAGGTGGGTTGATAACGACAACTGGGTGGGAGTAGAGGTGAAATTAGTACTTGATAAAATTTGATCAGTAACAAAAGAGGGAAGATCAAAATTTTTTTCAAAAGAATTACGATTAGTTAATTTTGAAAGAAGTTCCTTCTGCGGTATCGTTTATTTGAATTTTCATTCTTTCAAGGCTGTCTCGAATCAAATCTGAAGTTTTAAAGTCTTTATTGGCTCTTGCCTTATTTCTAAGCTCCATGAGAAGTTCGAGTGTGCCTTCCAATTGACTTGATTCTCCGTTACGATCCCCTTTTTCTGGTGTTAATAAGCCCAATACATCGAAAAAGAAAGATTTCATTGTATGTGAAAGGGTATTCAAGTCTTTTGAATTGATTTGCTGTATGCCATTAGAAACCGAGTTGATGTATTTGACTGCATCAAAAAGATGTGCAATAAGCACTGGGCTGTTGAAGTCATCATCCATTGCAGCATAACAACTTTGAGTCCATTGCTTGAGATCCAATCCAGTGGAATTTTCACTAAGAGGCAACTGTTCTAGTTTTTCAATTCCTTCTACCAAACGATGGAATCCTTTTTCTGAGGCTTCAAGTGCATTTTCACTCAAGTCAACAATACTTCTGTAATGCGCTTGGAGCATAAAAAAGCGAGCAACCATGGGAGAAAACGATTTTTTGAAAATGGTGTTTTGACCGCTAAACATCTCATTAGGAAGAATATTATTTCCTGTTGATTTTGCCATTTTTTTACCGTTTAATGTCAGCATGTTTGCATGAATCCAATACTTCACAGGTGCTTTTTTGTAAACTGATTCTGCTTGGGCTATTTCACATTCGTGATGAGGAAATTTTAAATCCATTCCCCCGCCGTGAATGTCAAATTGAGTTCCCAAATATTTCGTGCTCATGGCTGTACACTCCAAGTGCCAGCCAGGAAAACCATCACTCCATGGGGAGGGCCATCGCATTATGTGTTCTGGCTCTGCCTTTTTCCACAGTGCAAAATCTTGTGGATTCCGTTTGTCAGATTGACCGTCTAAAGCTCTTGAATTATGGACCAAATCTTCAATGTTTCTTCCACTCAATTTTCCATAAGGAATATCTTCGTTGAAGCGAATCACATCAAAATAAACAGAGCCGTTCGTCTCGTAAGCATAACCTTCTTCAAGGATTTGTTTTATCAACTCTATTTGTTCTACAATATGACCTGTAGCTGTGGGTTCTATGCTCGGAGGAAGGGCATTAAATTGCGCCATGGTATTTCTAAAATCAACAGTGTACCGTTGCACTACTTCCATGGGCTCAATAGACTCTAAACGCGCTTTTTTTGCAATTCGATCTTCTCCTTCATCAGCGTCGTTTTCTAAATGACCCGCATCGGTTATGTTTCTGACATAACGCACTTTGTATCCCAAGTGTTGAAGGTATCTGAAGATAAGATCGAAAGAAATGAAAGTACGGCAATTACCTAAATGAACGTTGCTGTACACTGTGGGACCACATACATACATTCCAACATGATCCGCAAGTAGGGATTGGAACGGTTCTTTTTTTCCGTTCAGTGAATTGTAAACCACCAAAGCGTGTTCCATCAGAATGTAGTATCTAATTGAATGTAATCCAAAAATTCTCTTTTCTTGTTTTCTGAATTAAATGCACCTCCAAATTCACTAGTTACGGTACTACTTGCAACGTCGCTAATTCCTCTAGAGTTTACACATAAGTGTTTAGCATCAATGACGCAAGCGACATCTTTCGTACCTAGGGTCTCTTGAAGTTCTTGAACAATTTGAAGGGTTAGGCGTTCCTGAACCTGTGGCCTGGTTGCGTAATACTGAACAATGCGATTCATTTTAGATAAACCGACCACAGTACCATTAGAAATGTAACCCACATGTGCTTTACCTACAATAGGGAGTAGGTGGTGTTCGCAAGTAGAATAGAGCGTTATGTTTTTTTCCACAAGCATTTCACCATACTTGTATGAATTTTTGAAGGTTGAGGCAACGGGTTTTTTATCGGGATGAAGTCCACCAAAAATTTCACTTACATACATTTTTGCAACTCGAAGCGGAGTACCTTTTAAGCTATCATCAGTTAAATCCATTCCTAAAGTTTCTAAAATGGCTTCAAAATGTTTTTGAATGATGCTGATTTTCTCTTCATCAGATTTCAGAAAAGCATCTGGCTTTAGTGGCGTTTTTGCAGAGGAAGAGAAGTGGTCATTACCATTTTCCGATATGCTGTCTGAGATAATTTTTTCTAATTTCATAGCTTGTAACAATGCTACAAATATACTGAATTTATAAAAGGAAAAAAGAGCTGTTCTCTGATCAAAGTTTGATATTGTAACTTAAACTTATTTGCGTTATTGAGTTCGATAAAGTGTAAGGATCTTTTAAGCCTTCTGAAAACATTTGAAATTGTTTGTTTTCATTAAGTTGAACAAATGAAAGATTAAGAGTGTTTGATCCAAAATCAAATCCTAACCCGAAGGTAAACGCTTGGTCAGAAGTACGGATGCTTTTTTGTGCATTGGTTCGATTTAAAATTCCAGCTCTTAAACTTATGTCTTTAAATCGGTATTCACCACCTGCCTTAATGGTTTGAATGGATCCAAAAGTATTGGGCAATACACGAGTCAGGTCATCCAGATATCCACTTCCTCCTTCACGAGTCAAGACAGTATTTGCTGCATTCTGAGAACTGTAGTCTAACGAAACCAGTCCTTTTCCTCCAAAAACATAAGCGAAGCTCAGGGTTGTTTTAGAAGGTATCTTGATGCTGTACGGATCGTAATAGTTAGTTATTCTAGGATCAATTCTTTCTTTTACGATGCTTCCTTGTTCAATGTAATTGGAAAAAATAGTTTGCTTTGTTTCATCTAATATGTCAATGTATTGAGGGGAATCATAGGTTAACCCGATTCTTATTTTTTTTAATCTTAATATGGCTCCAAATTGAGCAGAGGCTCCTTCTCCATAGCTACTAATTCCATTCTCAAAATCAATATTGTAAACGGGAGAACTTGGGTTTTGTCCCGATTCAAAAAACTTTTGATCGGAGTGATATTCAAGTTTATGAATATTCAAATTAACTCCTAAATGAAGAATTTCTTTAAATAAAGCACTAAAATTAAGACTGGTTTTTCTGTGCAACCCTTTGGTAAGTATGTCTAGCTCATGATCCACCGAACTGTATTCTACATTAGAATAATAAGTTGTTTCGTCATCAGTAAAAGTTCGCGGATTGATAATGTAGGTTTGATAACCTAAAAAAGCTTGTTGGGCTGCAAATCCATTTTCTTCACCCAAAACTCGGTAAACTTCCGGTATGGTTTCTCCTTCGTACAAAGGAAGGTTGTTAAAAGGGAGGCCATCGGCAAAGTAAAGAAAGTAGTTGTCCACTCCATTGGTATTCGAACCTAAGACACGAGAGTTTTGCTCAAATTTTGAAACTCGGTGGCTGTTTATGCCAGTACTTATTCTAGTCCATGGACTCTCAGGGTTATTGTTATTAAAAACAAAAACGGCACCAATCTGATCAAATTTAAGATGGTTGTCTTCTTTAGTAGTCAAAGTATTAAAATACGAACCCTCTACGGATTTACTATTGTAGGTAAGTGTTCCACCAAATTCTGAGTGTAAAAAGACGGAAGAGCCAGCAGGATTAATACTAATTGCACTTAAATCTCCCCCTAAAGCACCAAATGCACCTGCCATTCCGTTGTAACGTGCTGAACCATTCAATTCACTTCCTAAAAAATAAGTAACATCTTTAACTGTTTGTGAAACAGCATGTTGCATTATTAATAATCCTGAAATAAGTAAATAAAAGTTACGCATGGTGATTGTAAATTTGTGGTTAATGATGTCGCTAAGGGTTTGTTGCTAATTTCTCCGACCTCCTGATGATCCTCTTCCGGAAGATCCTGAAGCTCTTGATCCTCCTCCAGAGCTGTAGGACCTTGAAGGTGCCGAACTTCTGTAATTTGAAGATGAGTTGTAATTGCTTCTTGAATTCGTAGCCCTTGAGGGTTGCGAATTGTATGATCGAGAAGGTGATGAACTTCGGGTAGAACTGTAATTTCTCTTTTGCGTACTAGGTCGTGAATAACTTCTACGGTTAGTATTAGTAGATCTGTTTACACGAGTAGAACGGCTATTTGTAACCCTTGGAGATCGAGTGCCCACATTTTTTCGTGCACCCAAACTGTAGCGAGATTGAGAAAACCTTCCTCTAGTATTATTGCCTTGAACTCCTTTTGAAGGATTTGAATTGGCTCTAATTGTTGTTCCTTCTGCATTTGAGGATGCTGAAGTAGAACCGTAAGTGGGTCGGGCTGTTTTGGATTTATCAACCGACTTTGTTCCGAGTTCATTTCCATTTCTAGTGGTAGCTAAGTACGTTCCTCCAAAAGAATTGATTCCTCTTCCATAATTAACTCGATTGATCGTGCTGGGAGAGTTATTTTTGTTGTTGCTCTTCGCATTTCGATCACTGATTTTTTCAGAACGTGTTCTTGAACCTTCATAATTTTTTTCTCCTCTTCCAGATTTAACTCGAGCAACTGTTGCTCGGTAATCATTTCTTGAGTTGTGCATGCCATGGGTTCCATAGCCGTTTGAGCCATAATAGTCCCATTGATTCCATCGGTTCCATCGGTTCCATCGGTTCCAACGATTCCATCCATACCCAAAGCGAAATCCAGGATAGCCGTATGGGCTGTAAAAGGGATCGTAGCCCCAGTATCCAGCATAACCTCCGAAATAGGGGTCAATGTATGGATTTACAAAGGGAGCACCATAAATCCCATAACCGAAGCGAAAAGGATCATTGAAGTAGTAACTGTTCCAAAACGGAGATGCTCTAAAAGCAAAACCAGAAAGTCCCCAAAAATAATTTGGTGTTCTATCGATAATAACAACCTCTGTTTGAGATGTTTTTTCTCCCCAAGGAATCTGAGAAGATTCAACATAAGAACTCTCATCAGCATAAGTTTCGTCTGTAGTGTAATTCTCAGTATCAGTAAAGATCATTTCATTTTCTGAGAGGGTACCCTGAGCAGCATCACTAAAATATTTAGAATAGTAGGAGCCGTTGTTTGATTCGGTTTGCTGCGGACTTACATTTCGAACCTCACCTCTAGCGTTGTAGATTCCGTCAGAGGAAAAATAAGATGCACCTTGAAAACTTCCACAACTCAGCAAGGTCAAAGAAGCAGATAAAGCAATAAATAAACTTGTCAATTTCGGATAATTTCTTCGTGCATTCATAATCAATCGTTTTAGAGATGTGGCTCAAAAAGTTTAGCTTTGCACCACATAATAATTGTATAACCAAAGATAGGCAAAATCTATGCCAAAAAATTTATGGGTAGTAAATTAACCTCACGAAAGACAGATTATTCTAAATGGTACAATGAGATCGTTGTAAATGCTGATTTAGCAGAGAATTCAGCAGTTCGCGGATGCATGATCATTAAACCCTATGGGTACGCAATATGGGAAAAAATGCAAGCTGAATTGGACAAAATGTTCAAGGCAACTGGACATGAAAATGCCTATTTTCCACTCTTTGTTCCAAAAAGTTTATTTGAAGCTGAAGAAAAAAACGCCGAGGGTTTTGCTAAGGAATGTGCAGTAGTTACTCACTACCGATTAAAAAATGATGAAGACCGACCTGGAAAACTCAAAGTAGATCCGAATGCGAAGTTGGAGGAGGAGTTGGTGGTTCGCCCTACAAGTGAGGCAGTAATTTGGAATACGTACAAAACATGGATTCAATCGTATCGTGACCTTCCGATTTTAATCAACCAATGGGCCAATGTAGTTCGTTGGGAAATGCGTACGCGATTGTTTCTTCGTACAGCTGAATTTTTATGGCAAGAAGGGCATACAGCTCACGCTACTAAAGCCGAAGCACTTGAAGAAACCCGGTTGATGAATCAAGTTTATGCTGACTTTGTTGAAAACTACATGGCAATTCCCGTAATACAGGGAACAAAAACTGCTTCTGAACGCTTTGCTGGAGCAGAAGAAACCTACTGTATTGAGGCTTTAATGCAAGACGGTAAAGCACTTCAAGCGGGGACTTCACATTTTCTAGGACAGAACTTTGCTAAAGCTTTTGATGTCAAATTTGCTACTTCAGAAGGAGGTTTGGAACACGTATGGGCAACTTCCTGGGGAGTGTCAACTCGATTGATTGGGGCACTGATCATGACCCATAGTGATGATAACGGATTGGTTTTACCCCCTAATTTAGCCCCCATTCAAGTGGTTTTAATACCCATTTACAAAGGAGAAGAACAGCAAAATGAAATTGCTGAAGTTGCAACCCAAATGAAACAAGCTCTTGAAAACCAAAACATACGAGTTAAGTTTGACAATAGAGACAAGTTCAAGCCCGGTTACAAATTCAATGAATACGAATTAAAAGGCGTTCCACTTCGAATTGCAATTGGTCCAAAAGATTTAGAAAATAAAACCGTGGAAATAGCTCGAAGAGACACGCTTACAAAAACCATTGTCTCCCAAGAAGAAGTTGTAGCTTTTGTCAGTTCGCAATTGGAATCAATGCAAGAGGATTTGTTTCAGAAGGCATTGGATTTTAGAGAAGACCACATAACAGAAGTGGATAATTTTGATCAGTTTAAAACTGTTTTAGCGGATAAAGGTGGTTTTATTTCCGCCCATTGGGACGGGACAACTGAGACAGAAGAAGCCATCAAAAAAGCCACCAAAGCAACCATACGGTGTATTCCTTTAGAACCAGCTCAGGAGACGGGCAGCTGCGTGTTTTCGGGGAAACCTTCAAATCAACGTGTTCTTTTTGCAAAAGCATATTAATTGTTTTTCAATAAGTATTGTGTAATAACATTTTTACGTGTACATTTGCGCACGAAAAATATGGCCCGTTCGTCTATCGGTTAGGACGCCAGGTTTTCATCCTGGAAAGAGGGGTTCGACTCCCCTACGGGCTACAACATAATTTTAAGATATGGCAAATCACAAATCTGCTTTAAAACGCATTCGATCAAACAACAAAAAAAGGCTTTTAAACCGCTTTCAGCATAAAACTGCTCGTAACGCAATCAAGAAGCTAAGAGAAATTACAAACAAGAAAGAGGCTGCTAAAATGTTTCCTTCTGTTGTATCCTTGATCGATAAGCTAGCAAAGAAAAACATCATTCATGCAAACAAAGCTGCGAACTTAAAATCGAAGCTTGCAAACCATGTTGCTTCTTTGTAAGTACATACAATACATTTAAAATCTAAGGCATCCCATAGGGTGCCTTTTTTTGTGTCTTTATTTATTCATTTAATAGGAAACAAACTCCAAATCTGTTTGCCTTCAATAGGAAGACCTTATCATCCAAACCACTACCAATAAAAAAGGCTCCAATCCGGAGCCTTTTTTTTCAATATGTTACTAAAACTTTAAGAATTCATAGAGATTAAAAACTCTTCGTTGCTTTGTGTTCTTTGGAATCGATCGTTGATGAATTCCATAGCTTCAACAGGGTTCATATCTGCCAAATACTTGCGCATGATCCACATACGTTTGATGGTATTTTCGTCCAATAATAAGTCATCTCTTCGTGTGCTTGAGGAAACCAGGTCAATGGCTGGGAAAATTCTGCGATTGGCAATACGGCGATCCAGTTGGAGTTCCATATTTCCTGTTCCTTTAAATTCTTCAAAAATAACTTCATCCATTTTGGAACCGGTCTCTGTCAGTGCTGTTGCGATGATTGAGAGTGAGCCTCCATTTTCGATATTTCGTGCTGCTCCGAAAAAGCGTTTGGGTTTGTGAAGAGCATTGGCATCTACACCCCCACTTAAAATTTTACCTGAGGCAGGTTGTACGGTATTGTAAGCTCTTGCCAGACGCGTTATCGAGTCCAAAAGAATTACAACATCATGTCCGCATTCTACCAAACGTTTTGCTTTCTCTAAAACGATATTAGCAACCTTAACGTGTCGGTCAGCAGGCTCGTCAAAGGTTGAGGCTACAACTTCTCCGTCCACATTGCGTTGCATATCGGTAACTTCCTCTGGGCGTTCGTCAATCAACAAGATCAATTGATACACTTCAGGATGGTTTGCAGCAATGGCATTGGCAATGTCCTTAAGGAGCATGGTTTTACCAGTTTTAGGCTGGGAAACGATCATCCCACGTTGTCCTTTACCAATGGGTGAGAACAAATCCATAATTCGTGAGGAAATGGTACTCTGCTTGTCCGCAAGGTTGAATTTTTCCTGAGGAAATAAAGGAGTCAGGTGTTCAAAAGAAACACGATCGCGAACCACTTTAGGGTCCAATCCATTGATTTTATCCACCTTAATAAGGGGGAAGTACTTTTCGCCTTCTTTTGGAGGGCGGACAGATCCAAGTACGGTGTCTCCTGTTTTGAGTCCAAACAAACGGATTTGCGATTGTGAAACATAAACATCGTCTGGAGAAGAGAGGTAATTGTAATCTGAAGAGCGAAGAAATCCATATCCTTCGGACATCATTTCCAAAACGCCTTCAGTTTCCACGATTCCATCAAATTCAAAATCAGGTTCGCGGTAACGACTTCGGTTGTCTTTATTATGATTGTGATCATGACGGTTTTGATTTTTACCGTTATTCTGATGATCATTCTTTTTAGAGGGCGCGTTTTTATTATTATTTTGGTGGTGGCCCTGTTTTTTTTGATTGGGGTTATTCTTGTGTTGTGGGTTATCCTTTTGTTGTGGTTTGGGTTTCGATTTTTGAACCGGAAGAATTTTTATGGGTGCTTTTTTCTCCACAGGATTGATTTTCTTTTCCTTTGGAGGCTCACTTTTAGTTTCTTCATCGGGTTTGGAAGCGATAAAATCAACAATCTGATAAATGAGGTCTAATTTTTTTAAACCTGCAATTCGTTTGATCCCAATTTTTTTGGCGATTTCCTGTAATTCAGGTAATTTCTTTGTTTTAAGAGTTGCTATTTCGTACATGAAGTGTTTTTGATTATTACTCAATGATCAAAGTAATATTGATATGAGTCTTAGTGCTTTGTAGAGGAGCAATAATACAAATTTTTTATTTTAAAATAAGTGCTTTTAAAAAAAACTTAATTTTGTCAAAAAACAAAACATGATCCAGAGAATCCAGACCGTCTATCTCTTCTTGGTACTAATTTTATGTAGCGCTTGTTTTTACTTCTCATTGAATATGGATTCCACTGCTTCTTTGGGTCTTTATTTTCAATCGAATTATGGGTTTTTAGTAGTTCCAGTGTTGATCTTAATCACGATTTTTCTCTACAAACGCAGACCTTTACAAAGCCTCTTTACTAATATTATTATTTTTCTTTTGGCAGCTCAGGGATTTCTTTTTGCGGCTGGAATAAATTTGGAAGAGGGTTTTGGCTTTGATGAAATGGTAATTTTTGTATCCTTCTCAGGCATTGTATTACTTTGGTTTGCCCGAAGAAATATCCTTAAAGATGAAGCCCTAGTCCGCTCCGTTGACCGCATTCGATAATGCTCCTCGTAGCCCCAATTCGATGGCCTCTAAATTTTTAATTTCTCCTTTTTGAAGTGTAAAGCGCAATAAGGTTCTTATTTTGTGAAATCCCGAAATGCCTGCAGCTCCTGGATTCATGTGCAGATGTCCGTATTTTTTATCCTGCATTACTTTTAAAATATGTGAATGACCGCATACAAAAAGTTTGGGTTGCTCTAGCTCTATCAGTTGTTTTACACGACTATTGTAACGACCGGGATATCCAGCGATGTGAATCATCAGAACCTGAACCCCTTCAGTGGTAAAAGACAAAACTTCTGGCGCTTGTTGTCGGATTTGATGACTGTCAATATTTCCATAAACTGCTCGTACTGGCTTTAAAGCTTGAAGTTCGTCAAGAATACTTGTTTTACCAATATCTCCTGCATGCCAAACTTCGTCTGCTTGGGTGACATAGGACTTTATTTTTTCATCAATAAATCCGTGTGTGTCGGAGAGTAAGAGGATTTTCTTCAAATTTGTATCTTTAATAAACCAAATGTATGCAATCCGATGAAACCTATCGCAACCAACCTACCTTTAAACACCGTGACCAGTTCGGATAAACGCTCAACCAGCACAGTTCACTTTTTTGAAAAGTACTTGACTTTTAAATTAGAAAACGATCATACTCAAAGAAAGCTGTTTTATGATGAAATTGATAAAATTGTAGTCAAGGATAAAAAGTGGATTCATTTCATTTTCATGGGTATTTCCATTGTATTTTTAGTTGCTTCCATTTCTGTTTTCCTTTATGAATCTTCCAATTTCTGGAATCTGATCACTGCAGTATTACTTGTGGCTTTTTCAATTGCGAACTATGCAGAAGGCAAAAACAAGCGAATTCAAGTTAAAAACGGAGGCTTAACTATTGACCTGTTCCGTTCTTCAAATGATAAAGAATTGAATGAGGTACTTCACTTATTGGAAAGTTTCGTTTTAGAAAATAATGGTGTGCAATTTTGAAATGCTTTACAGGGATTGTGGCAAAGAATAATTCCCAGTATCTTTGTGGTGCATGAATTCCAAACGCTATTTTCTTGAATTTTCTTACCTAGGAACAGCCTATCATGGATGGCAACGTCAGCCCAATGCCTTAAGTGTTCAAGAAGTATTGGAAGAGGCCTTAAATGTCCTTTTAAAACGACCCACTTCCTTAACAGCAGCTGGAAGGACTGATACAGGTGTTCATGCTAGACAAATGTTTGCTCATTTTGATACCGCAGTTTTGGAGGATGATAAAAACCAATTCATTTTTCGATTGAATCAATTTTTACCCAAAGACATTGCAATTCAAAAGATCCGTGCTGTAACTCCAGAGGCACATGCCCGATTTGATGCACTCAGTAGAACTTATGAATACCATCTTACCAATTCCAAATCACCTTTTGATCAAGGGTTGCGGTACAGCTTGTACCAGCCCCTGAATTTAAAAGCGATGAATGAAGCAGCATCCATTTTGATGGACTATGAAGATTTTGAGTGTTTTTCAAAAACAAATACCGATGTTAAAACCTTTTTATGTGACATCACAAGGATAGGATGGGAGCAACATGACAACCACTTGATTTTTACAATTAGTGCAAATCGTTTTTTACGGAACATGGTTAGGGCTATCGTTGGAACTCTGATTGAGATTGGTTTAGGAAAAAAAAATATCCAGGAGATTCACCAAATTATTAAAAGTAAAAACCGTTCTTTGGCAGGCTATTCTGTTCCAGCAGAAGGACTTTTTTTAACCCATATTGAGTATCCAAATTCAATTTATTTAGAGCATGACTAAGGTTAGCGGTAAAGTTTTTGATTTTAGTTTGTTTTCCAAACTTATGGTGTTTGTAAAACCCTTTAAGGGGATCTATTACTTTGTTCTGACTACGGCTATTTTACTCTCTGTCTTTTCAACTTTGACCCCGTATTTACTAAAAGTAACAGTGGACGATTACATAAGACCCAAGAATTATGAAGGCTTAATTCTGTTTGTCGGTTTGATGCTCGTAACCTTGCTTTTGGAGGTTGTTTTTCAATTTTTATTTGTGTTTTATGCAAATTGGCTAGGTCAAAAAGTTATTAAAGATTTACGCCAAAAACTTTTTGAAAAAATCATCTTTTTTAAGATGAGTTATTTTGATAAAACAGCTGTGGGAAGATTGGTGACTAGAGCCGTGAGCGATATTGAAACCATTGCGAGCATTTTTTCTCAAGGTCTTTTTATGATTATTGCAGATCTACTCAAAATGGTGTTGATTATTGCGGTTATGATTTATGTAGATTGGCGCTTGACTTTGATCGTGTTTTCCGTTTTACCCATCATTCTTTATGCTACTAGATTGTTCCAAAAATCAATGAAGAAAGCTTTTGAGGAGGTACGTCTCCAGGTAGCTAATTTAAATTCTTTTGTTCAGGAGCGTCTGAGTGGAATGAAAATAGTTCAAATTTTCCACAGAGAAAAAATTGAATACGACCAGTTTGTTGCCATCAATGAAAAACATAAAAAAGCATGGTTAAAAACCGTTTGGTTTAATTCCATCTTTTTTCCAGTAGCTGAAATTTCTTCATCAGTAACCATTGGCTTATTGGTCTGGTATGGAGGGTTTAATGTTATTTCTGGGGGAAGTATTTCTTTAGGAACCATCTTTTTGTTTATTCAAATGTCACAAATGCTGTTTAGACCTCTTAGACAAATAGCGGATAAGTTCAATACCCTTCAGATGGGTATGGTAGCGGCAGATCGTATTTTTAAAATTTTGGAAACCGAAAGCAGCATAGTAAATCGTGGAATTAAAAGCCCTAAAGCTCTTAAAGGAGCCATTTCCTTTGATCAATTGCATTTTTCGTACCTCCCGGGCGAGGAAGTTTTACATGGAATTTCCCTTGACATAAAACCCGGTGAAACGGTTGCCATAGTGGGTGCCACCGGTGCAGGTAAATCAACCATCATCAATTTGCTCTCTAGGTTTTATGAATTTGAATCTGGTGACATAACTATTGATTCGATTTCCATTAAAGATTTTGAACTGAACGCCTTACGCAAACATGTTGCCGTAGTGCTGCAGGATGTGTTTTTATTTGCAGACAGTTTATTTAACAACATAACGCTGTACGACCCTTCAATTAGTAGAGAAGATGTTGCCAACGCAGCTAAAAAAATTGGAGTCCACGAATTTATTGAGTCTCTTCCTGAAGGTTATGATTACAACGTAAAGGAAAGAGGAGTAATGCTTTCCTCTGGGCAGCGCCAGTTGATTGCTTTTTTAAGAGCTTACATAACCCAACCTGCAATTTTAGTTTTGGATGAAGCTACATCCTCTGTGGACAGTTACACTGAAGAGGTGATTCAGAAAGCAATAGATACGTTGACCCAAGGAAAAACTTCAATTGTAATAGCGCATCGATTGGCAACTGTTAAAAATGCAGATCGGATTATTGTCATGGATCAAGGAAAAATAGTAGAGCAGGGGACACATACTGAATTGCTTAAGCTAACCAACGGATACTATGCCAAGCTTTACGAAGTGCAATTTGCCGAGGAGTTAGTTCCCTAAATCACTCGCTTAGATCTTGAGATAAGGTTTCTTTTAAAGCGGCAAAAGAATCAATCGGATACAGTTCACTGTCCTTGATGTAAACTATTTTCCCAGTTTGTTCAGAAACAACCAATACGAGGGCATCTGTTTTTTCAGTAATGCCAAGTCCTGCACGGTGTCGAAGCCCATATTTGTTAGGCAGTTTGGGTTTTTCGGAAAGTGGTAAAACCACTCGTGTTGCAATAATATTGTTATTCTTGAGCACAACAGCTCCGTCGTGTAAGGGGCTGTTTTTAAAAAAAATACTCTGTAAAACTAAAGGCCCCAATTTTATCTCAGAACGATTGTTGCTGCTGTAGGTAAATTCGAGACTATTGTTTCTTTGAATCACAATAAGGGCTCCCGTTTTACTTTTCGACATCTCCTCACAGGCATCTACCAAGACATCTAAATCCAGAGTGCTCACTCGTTTTTCTTGATTTAAAAACCGAAAATAACGAACCATATTTCTTCGAGTAGTAAAGTTTGTTGAACCGAGTAAGAGGAGAAATTTTCTTATTTCTTGTTGAAAAACAACAATTAGTGCAAAAAAGCCAACACTAATAAATTTTCCTAGGAGGTTACTCAAGACATCCATATTGAGCAAATCTGTCAATCTCCAAATCAGATAGATGATTACAATTCCAATAAATATGTTGATGGCAACAGTACCCTTTAATAGCTTGTAAAGATAGAAGAGAAGAAGTGCGACAAGGATAATGTCCACAACATCAATAAAGGAAAAGTCGATAAAATCAGCTAGTTGCAAGGTGGTGTTTTTGTAAATTTAAAAAAACTATTGAAGCGCAGTCCATAAGTCAATACATTCTTTAGCCTCTTTCACATCGTGAACTCTTAAAATTGAGGCTCCGCGTTCCAATCCCCAAGCATGGAGTGCCGTAGTTCCATTAAGAGCCGTTTCAGGAGTACCGCCCAATTGGTTGTAGATCATTGATTTTCTCGATACCCCCATAAGAATAGGACAGTTGAGATCTTTTAAAACATGCATTTCACTGAGCAGTTGGTAATTTTGCTTTAAGGTTTTTCCAAATCCAAACCCCGGATCTACAACAATATCTTTTACACCCTGGTTTCGGGCAGCTAGGATTCTTTCAATTAGAAACGATTTAATTTCCACACTGATGTTTTCATAAGTGGGTTGTTGTTGCATTGTACTGGGGTTTTCATGCATGTGCATTACAACATAAGGAACTTGATGCTGTGATACAATCTCTACAATTGCTGGATCTAGTGTCCCAGCAGAGATGTCATTGATCATGCTTGCCCCCGTTTCAAGTGCAGCATTTGCTACGCTACTGTTGTAGGTATCGATAGAAAAATATGCTTCAGGAAAATTTGCGACAAGCTTTTCAAGAACGGGTAAGAGTATTTTCTTTTCATCATTGGGTGCAATAAGGGTGCTTCCCGGTTTACTACTTGCAGCTCCAAGATCAATAAAAAAAGCTCCTTCTAAAAGCATTTTTTCAACTTGTTTCAATGCCTGATCTGTTTTGCTGAATTTTCCTCCATCATAGAACGAATCCGTTGATAGATTTAGGATTCCCATAACTTTGGGTACGTCAAAGTCTATTAATTTCCCTTTAATATTAATAGATGCGGATGTGATATTCTTTTTGATAACTTTTTTTTAAATGGGAACTGAGTATTAAATTAAAACTCGAAATTTAGACAAATTTAGGTGAAATGGAAGTGACCAAAAAACAGTATTTAGCAATAACAACTCAATGCCGATCTCTATTTGAAAAAAAAATGTCAGATTACGGAGCGGCATGGCGTATTTTGAGACTTCCCTCGCTTACGGATCAGATCTTTATCAAGGCCCAACGCATCCGAAGTTTACAAACAAATAAAGAACAGAAAGTCGCTGAAGGTCAGGAGTCTGAGTTTATTGGTATTGTAAATTACAGCATTATGGCACTCATTCAGATTGAAAAAGGTGTCGCAGAACAACCTGATCTAGATGCAGAAGAAGCACTTTCTTTATTTGATGCTCAGCTTCAAATAATTTTTGATCTAATGGTCAAAAAAAATCACGATTACGGTGAAGCTTGGCGTGACATGCGAATTAGTTCTTTGACTGATTTGATTTTGCAAAAACTACTTCGTGTAAAGCAAATTGAAGAAAACTCTGGAAAGACCCTAGTCAGTGAAGGAATTGATGCAAATTACCATGACATGGTAAACTATGCCGTTTTTGCATTGATCCACTTGCAAGCAGCTTCTTAAATGATACGTTACCTATGTCTAAAGCTCGGGACTGCCTTTTTAGCTCTTTGGGGTGTGGCCAGTCTAGTCTTTTTTCTTTTTACTGTATTGCCTGGTGATCCTGCTCAGATGATGCTAGATCAAAATGAGAATAGTACTCAGCTGGAGGTCATTAAATCTAAATTTGGATTTGACCTTCCTTTGACGGAGCAATACTTTTATTATCTCAATGATTTATCCCCTGTTTCGATTCACTCAAAGGATTCTTTACAATTTGGTCATTACGATCCTTCAGTGTACGGAGGTTGGGTTCTGTTCAATACCTCAAAAAAGCTTGGTGTTTTAAAGGCTCCATATTTCAGAACGTCCTTTCAAAAACGAGGCAAACCAATTTCTGAAATTATTAAAGAAACACTACCAAACACAGCTCTTTTAGCTTTTTCTTCTATGGGAATTGCTATTTTTTTAGGAATTTTTTTAGGCGTAATTGCAACCCTAAATAAAGACAACTGGCTCGACCGATTTTTACAACTCTTTAGTACACTGGGGATGAGTGTTCCTTCTTTTTTTAGTGCGATTTTATTTTCCTGGTTCTTTGGATACGTATTACATGATTTTACTGGGCTTAACATGACAGGAAGCCTGTTTGAATTAGACGATTTTGGGGAAGCAAATCGGATCCAATGGAAGAATCTGATTTTGCCTTCATTTGTATTAGGGATTCGCCCATTGGCAGTAATTATTCAATTACTTCGTAGTAATTTATTAGAAGTTTTATCTGAAGACTACATACGAACGGCCTATGCAAAAGGCCTTTCCCAATATCAAGTATTATTTAAACATGCGATCAAGAATGCATTCAATCCTGTGCTAACAGCAGTTTCCGGATGGTTTGCTTCGCTTTTAGCAGGAGCCATTTTTGTGGAATACATCTTCGGATGGAAAGGATTGGGTAAAGAAATTGTGGAGGCTTTAAATCAATTGGATATTCCGGTTGTAATGGGGGCCGTTTTAACCATTGCCTTCTTCTTTATTATCATTAATATTGTGGTCGATTTTATTTACGCATATTTAGATCCAAGAATTAAAACACTTTAAACATGAGAAACCAGATTGTAGCAGGAAATTGGAAAATGAACAACACAACTGCCGAAACAGAATTATTATTAAATAACTTATTGGAGCATCAGATCCGTGAAGATGTCAAAGTTTATGTCACCCCTGCATTTACCCAACTGAGTCAATCGGTAGCGAAACTTGAAGGTTCACCAATCCAAGTAGCTGCACAGAATATGAACGCTGCAAGCTCAGGAGCACATACAGGTGAAATCTCTTCGTCCATGTTAAAGGGGGTAGAAGTAAATACGGTTATTTTGGGTCATTCAGAGCGCCGTTCGCTTTATGGAGAAACCAATGAAAGCCTAAAAGAAAAAGTGGATAGTGCCTTAAAAGCCGGAATGGAAATTATTTTTTGTTTTGGTGAAGAACTGAATGAACGCAAAGAAAATAAGCATTTTGATTTGGTTAAAGAACAGCTTAGTTCTGCATTATTTCACCTTCCGAACGAGGCCTGGAGTCAAATCATTTTAGCCTACGAGCCCGTATGGGCAATTGGAACAGGCGAAACCGCCAGTCCCGAACAGGCACAAGAGATGCACGCTTTTATTCGCGAACAAATCCAAGCCCATTACACTGCTGCTTTAGCCGAAAAGGTGGTTATTCTTTACGGAGGAAGTGTAAAGCCAAACAATGCCCAAGAAATCTTTTCAGGGGAAGATGTAGACGGTGGACTTATTGGAGGAGCCTCATTAAACGCAGATGACTTTATGGCGATTGTAAATGCTTTTTAATGGCGCTAGCTTATGTAGAGTATCGTTTTTCGATTAGCCCAAAAAATCCTTGGGAGGAAATTTTACTAGCCGAATTACAAGAACTACCCTTTGAAAGCTTTTTGAGTACAGAAAAAGGACTCAATGCGTATGTGCCTGCCTCACTTCATCAGGACAATTTTATTGAATCCATTGCTTTGTTAAAACGGAAAGAAGTTCAAATTGAGGTTGCTGTTTCTACTATTGCACCCAAAAACTGGAATGCCATTTGGGAATCGGAATTCCACCCCATTTTTATTGGAGACGACTGTGTGATCCGGGCAGATTTTCACGACGAGCAGCATAAAAAATTTGAGCTTATTGTCAACCCCAAAATGAGCTTTGGTACTGGACATCATCCCACAACCCACATGATGATGGAGTTCGTTTTGGAAGAATCGTTAAACAATAAAAGAGTTCTTGATATGGGATGCGGTACGGGTGTATTGGGAATTCTTGCCTCAAAAAAAGGAGCTTCAACAGTAGATGCAATAGATTATGACCCATGGTGTGTTAACAATACCATTGAAAATGCTGCTGCCAATTTATGTAAAAACATCAATGCAATTCAAGGAGATACTTTAGATGAGGAGCAACCGATTTACGATTTCATTTTTGCCAATATCAATAGAAACGTATTGATAGAACACATTCCAAGCTATTGTAAGGCACTTAAGCCAGAGGGTGCTTTGTTTTTGTCGGGGTTTTATCATGGAGATATCAAACTCATGGAAAGTAGTTGTCAAAAGGAAAACTTAACTTTGATAGCATCTAAAGAAAGAGAAACATGGTGTGCGTTAAAATTCACAAAATAACGGCAACAAAACCAGAAGAAGCACCCGAGGGAGTAGAACAAATTCTCGTTCAACCCGATCAGGAGCATGAGATCATTTTGTACAATGATGACGTAAATACTTTTGACCACGTGATTCGATGCTTGATTAAAATTTGTGACCACACCTTTATGCAAGCCGAACAATGTGCTTATTTGGTCCATTTTACGGGAAAATGCTCCGTTAAGACAGGTTCTTTGGAAGATTTGATTCCACGCTGTACCGCTCTATTAGACGAGGGATTGAGTGCTGAAGTGGTTTGAATTTGATCCGTTTTTTGCATTTCAAAAAAAACAGCGACCTTTGAAATAAAAAAACAAATGAAATTAACACTAACATTATTGGTATTTATGATAACATCTCAGGTTGCAAACTCTCAAAATACAAATGACGACACCATCTTTCAATTTACGGTTAAAAATATTGAAGGAGAGGATTTTGATTTTAGCTCTTTAAAAGGAAAAAAAATAATGGTGGTAAATACCGCTTCAAAATGCGGCCTTACCCCACAGTACAAAAAACTACAAGCCCTTTACGATAAGTATGGCGAAGAGGACTTTGTAATTATTGGTTTTCCAGCGAATAATTTTTTGAGACAAGAGCCGGGTTCGGATGAAGAAATCGCTGTTTTTTGCGAAAGGAATTATGGGGTAACCTTCCCGATGATGAGTAAAATCTCAGTCAAAGGAAAAAACATGCATCCCGTTTATGAGTTTTTGACTCAAGAAGCCAAAAACGGCATAGTGAGTTCAAGTGTATCTTGGAATTTTCAAAAATATTTAATTAACCCTGACGGAAGACTAGCACGTGTTGTATCTCCGAGAACACAACCGGACGACCCGAGTGTAATTTCATGGATCGAATCTAATGAGGAATAAAGCTTCTGATTTTAGAACACTGTGTGTTCATGCGGGAGAGTTAAAAGATACGCAACACGGTGGAGCCATTTCTCCTTTGTTTGCTTCAACCTCTTATGCTTTTAACGATGTTGATATCAAGCAATATCCACGCTATTTTAACACTCCCAATCAACGAGGGTTGTGCGAAAAAATTGCTGCCTTAGAGGGAGCTGAATCAGCTTTGATTTTTGGTTCTGGAATGGCTGCTATTAGTACTGCGCTTCTTTCGCACCTCAAGTCGGGCGATCATGTGATTTTCCAAGATGACATTTATGGTGGGACACGTAATTTTATCAAAACAGAATTTGAGAAATACGGGATTCAATACAGTTTTGCTAAAGGACTAGATGCAAGTGACTTTGAAGCTGAAATTACGCCACAAACCAAAGGTATTTATGTTGAAACCCCGAGCAATCCTACACTGAAAATAATTGATTTAAAAGCCATCAGTGAATTGGCCAAAAGCAGCTCCCTTTGGACAATGATAGACAATACTTTTGCAAGTCCAGTCAATCAAAATCCAATAGCGCACGGTATCGATATTGTGATTCACAGTGCGACCAAATATTTGGGAGGACACAGTGATATTTGTGCAGGTGTCGTGGTGGCAAGTGAATCCATTATTGCTCAAGTTTTTGAATCGGCTAAAAATTTGGGAGGGAGTTTAAGTGATTACACCGTGTGGTTACTCGAAAGAAGCATCAAAACGCTTTATGTTCGAGTGCAAGCACAAAATGAAAATGCTCATTTATTATCTAATTTTCTGCAGGAGCAAGACTGGATTGAACATGTTTATTACCCCGGTTTGGAGAATCATGTAGGACATCAAATAGCAAAGCGTCAAATGCATGGATTTGGAGGGATGCTGTCTTTTAATTTGGCCCAAGGAATTGACACAAAACAATTTTTACTAGGTCTTGACTTAATTAAACCAACCATGAGCCTAGCTGGAATTGAAAGTACTGCTTTGAGTCCAAGACTAACTTCTCATGCTTTATTGAGTGAATCTGAGCGTCAGGCACAAGGTATTACTGAACAGTTGGTGCGCTTTTCTTCCGGAATAGAAGCTATTGAAGATCTGAAGAGTGATTTACTTCAATCCATTTCAAAAATACGCTAATGCAAACCGTGGATATTTTAGCTTTTGGAGCCCACCCTGACGATGTGGAATTGGGCTGCTCAGGAAGTATTTCACTTTCTATTAGCCAAGGTAAATCTGTGGCTATCATAGACTTAACCAAGGGAGAGTTAGGGACACGCGGAACCGCTACGTCCAGAAAGGAAGAAGCTCAAAAAGCAGCAGCGATTTTAAAAGTCAAGCAGCGTGAAAATATGGGTTTTAGGGATGGTTTTTTTCAAAATGATGAAGCCCATCAACTCAAACTGATTGCTAAAATACGTGCTTACCGTCCTCAAATTGTTTTGTGTAATGCGAAACACGACAGACATATCGATCATGCTAAGGCTAATTTATTGGTAAACGATTCTTGTTTTTTGAGTGGTTTAGAAAAAATAGAAACACGAGATAACGAAGGAAATATTCAACAGCCTTGGAGACCGAAAGTGATTTTGGAATACATTCAGTGGATGGATCTTGAACCGGACATAGTAGTTGACATATCGGATCACTTACAAACTAAAATGGATGCCGTTAAAGCATATGAAACCCAGTTTTTTGATCCTGAATCGAAAGAAGCTGAAACCCCCATTTCAAGTAAAAACTTTATTGATAGTGTAAAGTATCGAGCTAGAAATTTTGGACGTTTGATCGGCACCGATGCTGGTGAAGGCTTTACTTCAAGAAACTTGTTGTCAACCTCCAACCTGTTCGATCTGGTTCAATAAAAACGTTTACATGAAAACAATACGATGGGGAATCATTGGCTTGGGAAACATTGCTCATAAGTTTGCTGCTGATCTAGCTTTGGTTGCTAATTGTAAGCTTCAAGCGGTTGCCTCTTCAGATGAAACTCGCGCCCAACAATTTGCTGAAAAATTTAAGGCCAATAATTGCTATTCCAATTACGATGCACTGCTAGAGGACAATCAAATAGACATCGTTTATGTAGCTTCTCTGCATCCTTTGCATGCTTCTCTATCTGTAAAGGCGCTTGAAAAAGGCAAAGCGGTGGTCTGTGAGAAACCCCTAGGTATGCATTCCAGTGAAGTCAAGCAGATTATGGGTGCAGCTAAAAAGTCCAATACATTTTTAATGGAAGCCCTTTGGACGCGTTTTAACCCTGCTTTTGAACAGGTAAGAGAGTGGATCCATAAAGGACAAATTGGCGAATTGCGTTACATCAATGCTACATTTAGTTTTAACGGTCTGGATCGGGGTAAAGCCTCTAGACTATTTAATCCTGAAAAAGGTGGGGGTAGTTTACTCGATATTGGAATTTATCCTTTGTTTTTGGCCTATCATTTTTTAGGCAAACCAAAGGATGTAAAAGCCAGTGCCATACTTTCTGCTGAAGGAGTGGATGAACAACTTAGCTTTATTTTATCTTATGATAATGCGCAAGCCTTGCTGTATTCAAGTTTTGTTCACGATGAAGACATGCGCGCAAGTTTGTGTGGTGAAACAGGTGAAATTTACATGGATTCAAAGTGGCATGCCACAAGTAATGTTAACTTGGTAAAGGCCAGTAAAGAAATTAAAAAATCGTTCCCTTTTAGCGGTATGGGATACACTTATGAAATTGAAGAGGCGAATGCTTGTTTGAGATCGGGTAAATTAGAATCGCCCAAATGGAGATGGGAAGAAAGCCTAGACATGGCTATTCTGATGGATGAAATTAGGAAACAAGTGGGTGTTTCTTATCCAGCAGATGAGCAGTCGTTGAAGAAATAAAACTATTCTTTTGTGGGAAATCTCCCTTGGTTTCCAATTCCATCCAAATCATTTGCGTCATACGATTTCGTATTTTCCGCACGTTGAATTTTATGTTGTTTTCTGATAATACTGAGAAGGAAGTAAACATAAATCACGAAAATAACACTACCGACAATAAACATTATTTTGTTATTCATTCCTTGGAGTTTAGGTCGTCGTTTCTTCTTTGTCTTATTGCAATGGCAAAACCTAAAATAGTTACTGGCCATAGTCCAACATAAAGCCCTTCAAGATGTTGTCCAGAAAACCACAGGTAAATGGAATAAAGAAAGCTCAGGAAGGCTAGGAGTACCGGATAATATTTTTCTAAAAATTTCATATTAATAAATATAGTAAAAATATATTTGATCGTTTTTTGATGGTTCTGATCGGTTCTTTTTTTTGGGATTGTGGTTTAGGTTTTAGAAAAACCTTTTTTGTTCCTAGTAGAGTAGTCTTTATTTATCAGTAGATCCAATAAAGCAAAGCAAAATATTGATAGATTTCATGAAAAATCTTTTATATTTGCTGCCCAACAAATGGTGGTTGTAGCTCAGTTGGTTAGAGCGCCTGATTGTGGTTCAGGAGGTCGTCGGTTCGAGACCGATCTTCCACCCAAAAATGTTTAGGGACAATGTGAAGTTGTCCCTTTTTTTGTCTCTTTATTTTTCATTTGATTTGCGATAATATTTATTGAGCACGGTATTTATTATTGAATCGATAAAGAATTGTAGTTAATCTCTATTCTAACAATAACTACATTTATTACAAATCTAAACTCAATATTGTTTAATATTTTTGTATTTTTATCAAACAAAAATTAAACTATGTTTTCCTATCTCTATCAAATTACATTTGTTTTATTCCTTTTAATTGGAAATTTAGGTGATGAAAAAGATACCGCCACTCAGGAATTTCAGGGTAAAGCCTATTATTTTTCAAAATCTAAAATGGAACTAGGCGCTTGGGGTGCTCGTATGAGTGAAGCTCAGAAAAAAGAAATTAAAAACCGACTTAAGAATCGACTTGAAAAGACCTATGTACTTGCTTTTAATAAAGACGAGTCCATCTTTTATGAAGAGGAAAAAATTGATGCAATTTCTGGCGCAACAGATTCTTGGGGAAGTAATTTTGCACGTGGAAGACAATACAAAAACGTCAAAGAAAATAAACTCATTCAAGCACAGGAGTTTTATGGAAAGCGTTTTTTGGTCAAGGATGAGTTACAGAAAATTGAATGGAAAATGGGCTCAGAGTCCAAACAAATTGGAGATTATCTTTGTTTTAAAGCTACAGCAGTGATTCCTTCTAAAGAATTAGCTTGGTACGATTTTTCTTGGGGTGACTTAAGTCCTGAAGGAGAAAATCCTGAAGTAAAACTTACAGCTGTCGAAGCGTGGTACACCCTCCAAATTCCTTTGGGTCAAGGACCTGCTGAATATTGGGGTTTGCCGGGATTGATCCTGGAGGTTAGTGCAGGAAATACTACCATGTTATGTTCTCAAGTGGTCATTAATCCCAGTGAAATAGTAGAAATTAAAACTCCTGAAAAAGGGAAAGAAATTACAAAATCCGCCTACAGTGAAACAATCCAAACCAAAATGTTAGAAATGAGAAACAATCGTGGAAGAAGGAGAGGTTAGTCCCAATTTAATCAAAAGAACCAATCACTTTCATATGAATTTTAAATTCACTTCCATTCTGTTGTTTTTTTGTTTGGTAGTTCACAGTCAGTTAAAACTAGAAGGCGTAGTAACGGACAGTTTGGAAATTCCTTTACAATCTGCTAGTGTTGTTGCAATCAATAAAGCAACCAATGGTTTAGAAAGTTATGGGCTTACCGATGAAAAAGGCAAATACAAACTTAAGCTTAAAGGGGACGCTGGATACAAAATTCAAGTGAGTTCCATCGGGTTGATTACCATAAACGATACACTTCAAACAAAAGACGTTGACCTTATTCGCGACTACGTCCTTAGAGCTGATATTGTTTTGGACGAGGTTGTTGTAAAAATGCCAGTAGTGGTGCGAGGGGATACTTTAATCTACAATGCAGATTCTTTTAAAAACGGATCGGAGCGAAAATTAGAAGACATTATTGATAAATTGCCTGGCGTCGAGATCAATGAAAACGGACAGATTGAAGTAGAAGGGAAGGTGGTTAATAAACTCATGGTAAACGGGAAAGATTTCTTTGACGGGGATACCAAAGTGGGAACTAAAAATATTCCTTCTAATGCAGTGGATAAAATACAAGTATTGAGAAATTATGCAGAAGTAGGTCAGCTTAGTGGTGTCAGAAATAACCAAGACAATTTTGCAATAAACATTAAACTCAAGCAGGGAAAAGAAAGTTTTTGGTTTGGAAATGTAACGGGCGGATTCGGAGATTCTCCCGATGACAATTTGTATTTGCTCCAACCGAAACTATTTTATTACAATCCTAAATACAGTATTAATGTCATCAGTGATTTAAATAACATTGGTGAAGTAGCCTTAACTAGAAGAGATATCAGAGGTTTTGGCGGAGGTTTTAGAAGACCCAGCAGTAGGAGTGGAACCAGCATAGATTTAGGGGACAACAGCTTGAATTTTTTGACCAATCAGAGGAATGCACTTAAAATTGAAAGTAAACTCGCTTCAGCTAATTTTAGTTATTCTCCCAAACAGAGTCTTGATTTGAGTGGTTTTTTAATCTACAACAACAGTCAAATACTTTCCAATGAAAAAAGCTCCATACGATACACCAATGCAGGTTTAGGGATTCCAGATGAAGCTACTGAGCAATCCAATACGGAGCGGTCTTCACAAGGATTAGTCAAGCTTAGTGTTTCCTACAAACCCAATTTTAATAATCAAATTGATTACGATGTTTTGGCACGGGTTTCTGACGATTCTCAGTTTAAAAACAATACGTCTTCAGTGTTAGGAGTTACCACACAATTTGATGAAGTTACTCCCTACAACATCAATCAAAATTTAAGCTACTACTACACTTTAAATGAAAAAAACATTTTTGCTTTTGAAGCCCAAAGCGTGACTAAAAATGAAGATCCATTTTACAATGCAGTTTTAGAAAACGATCCCGATGCACTAGATCCGTTTGATTCAACGGCCAATGCCCTTGGTCTTGACTCAAGTTTGGGTACGTATGACCTTGCTCAAAATAGAAAAATCATGTCCAATCAATTGGACGCAAAACTGGATTATTATTATCTGATAGGGTCAAAGAGCAACATAAATTTTACACTTGGAACTCTCTTAAGTCAGCAGCAATTTAACTCCAGTATCTTTCAATTTCTTGAAAACAGATCTGAATTTGTACCCCTACCCACATTTAATGAGGGCCTGGTTACCAATGATGTAGATTATGATTTTAGTGATCTTTATCTAGGAGTTCATTATCGTTTTAGAACGGGAAAGTTTACGATTACTCCAGGGTTTTCTATCCATGCTTATGGCAATGAAAACACACAATTTGGTTTAAGTATCGAAAATAATTTCATCAAAATATTACCTGACTTTGAGACTCGAATTCAGCTCAAAAAAGGAGAATCACTTACGTTTAATTACAATATGCGCAACCAATTTACTGATGTAACACGACTGTCTCGTGGTTTGGTTTTTAACAGCTACAACAGTTTGCAATTTGGAGAACCCGACTTGCAAAACGCTCTTTCTCATAATCTGAGTTTATTGTACAGCAGTTTCAACTTATTTAATTACACAAATGTATTTGCTCGTGCAGCCTACACCAGTAATATCGATCAGATTAGAGGTCTGACCAATTTTGAAAATGTAATCCGAACAAGCACCTATTTTAATTCCAATTTTGCAGATGAGAATTTCAACCTTTTTGGACGTATTCAAAGAACGTTTGGTAAAGTAAGGACGAGTTTGAACACAAGTTTTAATTACAGTAAGAACAATCAGTTTATTCAACAAAGACAATCTGTAAATGAGCGTTTTACGCAAACGTACACCCCCGGAGTTCGTACGAATTTTCGTGTTGCACCCAATGTGAGTATTCGATACCGTTACAGCATTACAAACAACAATCAGGGCCTACGAGAAACTAAATTCATAACAAAAGCTCCTTCAATAGAGTTTGATGCCTACATAGTTGAAAAAATAACGGTCAAATCAAATTACAGTTACACCATACAAGAGCAATCGGGTGAAGCTTCACAGTCTTTTCAAATATGGAACGCCTCTGTTGCTTACAGAAAAGATAAAGATACCAAATGGGAATACGAGATTAAAGCGTCTAATTTGTTGAATGTCAGTTCCCAAATACGGAATAGTGCAAACAGTATTTCCGTTTTTAATTCCACTACTTTTATTCAACCTAGATTTGTAACTATTCGGGCCGTTTATCAGCTTTAATTAATTTCTTTTAAACAGTTTTTCAGAGATAATTCAATTCAAATTTGATTGACAAGAGAAAATAATCTTAGACATTCTCCGTTCCAATTAATACTATCCGGTTTATTTGCTTTAATTCACTTTTAAAAATGATACATTTACCCATCGAAACAAATTTTATGAAAAATTACCTCATTCTCCTTCTGGTCTCATTAGCGTTAACAACGGTTGAGGCACAGGGATTGAAATACGGCATTAAGGCGGGGTTGAATTTAAATTCCACTGGCGAGATTGCGAACTTAAAGACAGAGTTGTCTAGCATAGAGGACGCCAAAGGAGCCGTAAGCGGTTTCAATATTGGGTTTTTTGGACATGTTGAACTGGCGATGCTTTACGTCCGTCCAGAAATACATTTTTCAAAGTTTGAAACATCTTTTGATGCACTAACCGTAGGAAAATCAAGACTGGAAGCCCCAGTATCCTTAGGGTTTAAACTGCTGCCCATTGTAAGCGCTTTTGCAGGACCAACCTATCGTTATGAATTGAGTAAGGACAACAATGATTACTCCATCGAGTCTTTGAAAGGTGATTCTACTCTAGGTGTACATTTAGGTGCACGGGTTCATCTGGGAAAGCTGGGTATTGATGCTAGAATAGAAAGAGGCGTTTCTGAAAGTGAAGCCCGTTTGTTGACAAAAAACAATATTGATGCAGGAGTTATTGATACTAGAGCTACGGTTCTAAGCCTTGGCTTGTCTTATTCTTTTTAGAAAAGATTTTTATTTAACCACGTAATGAACTTCGGAGACTTCCGAAACACGAAAATATCCTAGCGGACTGTTTTCAGGCTTAGTTAAGTTTGTCATATTTCCATTTAGGTTAGCAGGATTGGTTTGGAAGGGACCTCCCTGCTGGGTGTTTTGAATGAAAAGAAGGTACCAATATTGATAAGCTGTTTTACTTAGACTGTACTGTCGGAAACGAATGCTGTCTCCTTTTTCAAGATCACCGTTCAATAATACACCGTAATATTCTGAGCCGTTGGAAAAGTCATCTCGAAACACATTGTATTCTGGTTCGTTTAGTCGCTCCCCCACAAATTCAAAAAAACTGAAGTTGACCTCACCTTCCGGGTCGATGCTGTAGGCTTCGAGTTGAGTTGATGTATTCCCAAAAAAAGAAATACTATCCTGCTTTATTTCATAGATGGCTGCAACAGGATTTAAAACTTCACTACCGCGATACTCTTGATCTTCAAAGCGAATTTCAAGGGTTAATTCACTTCCTAACTTAAAGGGAAGGGTGTCCAGTGGGAAGTAAGTTCCGCTGTTCCCTTGTTCCATAAATTGATAAGTGTTGTTTTGTTCGTCTTTTACTTGAACTTCAGCTCCATTTGCAGGGATTCTAAGATTTTCAAAATAGGGTGTAGTTTTGGATAGAATAACACGTTGTTCGGTTTGCTGTGTTTCTTTGATCCAGTTTAATTGACCTTCGATGACCAAACGTTCGGAGGAATAGTTTAAATCAACATCGATCACATCTTCACAAGAAGCGAAGAGGGTAACAATTAGAACGAGAAGGAAAGAGATTCTAAACATGGTTTAAAACTTAAAGTTGTAGGTTACGGAAGGGATGATCCCAAAAATAGATAAGCGGATGGCCTCGTTTTGGCCTGTTGTACTGTTTTCTTGAAAACGAATAGAAGCTGCATTTTTTCTGTTGTAGGCATTAAAAACACTAAAAACCCATTGTCCTGAAAATGCTTTATTTTTTCTGTTTGGAGTGTAAATGGCAGACAAATCAAGGCGATGGTAATTAGGAAGTCTGCTGCTGTTTCTTGTTTCGAAATTCGGAATAGAAAAATTCAAAAAGCGGTATTGTGCTTCCGGGTAGGTAATGGGTTGGCCTGTTTGAAACAAAAAATTGGCGCTGAAGTCCCACTTTTTATTGAAATCATAATTGGTCGTAATCGAAATGTCATGAGTTTTGTCATAGGGTGTAAAATACCAATTTCCATTATTGATTCCTACTTCTTCTGGAGTTCTTCCGGGAGTTCTCTGTTCAGATCTAGATAGGGTGTAAGCCATCCAACCCGTAAGTTTTCCCTCGTTTTTTCTAAAGAGAAATTCCAGTCCCTTGGCTCTTGCTTCACCGTTGAGTAATACTTGTTCAATAGCATTATTTGCGATCAGCTCGGCACCATCAATGTAGTCTAAACGATTTTGAATGGTTTTGTGAAAAACTTCCAGTTCTAAGTTAAAGCGATTTGAGTTGAATGTTTTGAAATAACCCACTGCAAATTGATCCAATAACTGAGGATCGATAAAGGTACCGCTAGGTGCCCAAATATCAATAGGAGTAGGGGAGTTGGTGTTAGAAATTAAGTGCAGGTATTGTACCATACGATTGTAGCTCAATTTAAAAGATTGACTAGGCTTGTTCTGATAAGCTAGAGCTACACGAGGTTCAAAGTTGAAAAAGTTCTTCAGTACCGTACCTCTTTTAAAGTTCGTTTCTCCAATAGGAGAAGCTCCTTGGTAAAGCTTTAAAGCTGAATTGTACAAAAGAGGAGTGTCATTGGCATAGGTATTTAACTTCTGCCCCAAACGGATGAAATTGCTAAGCCTTGCGCCAAATTGGAAACTGGTTTTGGGACTTAATTGGTAGTTGACCCCAGTGTAAAGTGCACTTTCCAAAGCATATTTATCTGTTAGTTTATTGGTTTGAACTTGCGAATCCTCTTTTGTGGGTTCAATCAAACCGGGATCGAATTTGTAATAGATACTGTTAACACCATATTCTAATTTTATTTTTTCATTTAAATAATGCTTGAAGTCGTATTTGAAATTGAAATTTACAATACTGGAATTCCATTCAAAATCAGCAAAACTAAAATCAAGACGGTAGTCGTAATCCGAGTAGATCAACGATAAATTTGAAAAAAGTTTGTTGGAAAACAAATGATTCCATCTAAAATTAGCAACCGAATTTCCGTAGGCATTGTTAAACAAATTGGCAATGTCAAAAACATCTCTTCCAAAGTAACCTGATAAGAACAGGTTGTTTTTATCGTCTAGGGTGTAACTAAGTTTTGTGTTCAAGTCATAAAAATAGGCTTTGTTGTCCTCAACACTTTCTACTAGAGGGAGGAACAAGTGGGCATAACTACTTCTACCACCGACCAGAAATGATCCTTTTTCTTTTTTTAAAGGTCCTTCTAGGAGTAACCGGCTGGAAATTAAACCCACGCCTCCTTGTGCGTTAAAATTATTGCTATTACCGTCTTTTTGATAAATATTTAAAACTGAGGAAGCCCTTCCTCCGTAGTTTGCGGGAATTCCTCCTTTGTACAGCTTAATGTCTTTAATAGCATCGGGATTAAAAACGGAGAAAAATCCAAATAAATGAGAAGAATTAAAAATGATTGCTTCGTCCAGCAAGATTAAGTTTTGATCGGCAGCACCACCTCTTACATTAAATCCAGAGGCTCCCTCGCCACCATTAGTGACTCCAGGCAATAGCGTTATTGATTTAATAATATCAACTTCACCCAAAACTGCTGGCATTTTTTTAATCGTGCTAATCGCTAAGGAGTTGACACTCATCTGCGGGCTTTTTAGATTGAGCTGTTCTACATTGTCACTAACAATTACCTCATCCAAAAGTTCTGCTTCAGGATTCAGTTTTACATTTAAAGTAAGGTCTTGAGTTAGGGTCAATTCCTTTAAGTAATTTTCAAACCCTAAATAACTGATCAATAATTGCTGTTGCCCTTGGGGAAGGTTAATGGAGTAAAACCCGTATTCATTTGTGGTTGTGCCCAGATTTAATTCAGGTAAAATAATATTGACACCAATGAGGGTTTCGTTGGTTTCAACATCGGTAACATAACCACTAAGAACAACGTTTTGCTGAGCATAAGAACCCAGCAAACCAAAAAATAAAAGAGCAGAAAAATAAAAATTTCGCATTTGAATGGGTTAAGAATTGGGAAATGAAATCAAATTTATTTTAAATGTTTGATTGTTTTAAAAGGTTTAGAACGAAAACCCAAAACCAATATTACCAATTAGTATTCCTTCGCTTCCGAGTCCTGGAATAGGTGGAATTTCCTCAGTAAATATCTCTGTGATTCCATTTGCTGTGGCAGTGAAACGCAACAAATCTGGAATGGTACCAACACCATAACCCAACTCAAATCTGAAGAAAATTGTTCCTCCTGTTTTGAGTCCAATCTTAAAGTTGGTCGTGTCCAAATTCAATTCTGTATTTCCTGATCCTATGATGGTTTGAAGTGCGTTTGAGAACTCAAGATTGGTAAAGGTAATGTCCGTAGATAGGGACCCTTTTCCCACACCAATAAAAAATCCATTTCCTTTTTTATTGAAGTAAAAGTTAACACCAAACTCTGTGTAGGCAATGTTTGTTTCAATAAAATCAAAATTTAGTGGAATACGACTGTAGTCAACATAAGGAGCAAAATGATTGTTTAAAACGGGAAGTACAAGCTCAGCAGAACCAGAAGCTAGATTGGGAATCCCCAATTTGAATCCAATTGAAAGTCGTTTTACTTTGATTGAATCTTTGCTCTCTTTTTTGGTATCTTCAGTTTGTGCCACACCAACAAACCCAGTAAACAGGATGATGAGTGTAATCAGAAATTTATGCTTCATTATTTATTTAGTTTAATTTTAGTTGAATGGTTTGCCAATTCCCAAGCGGTGTAGAAGACAAGCTTTGCTCGTTTTGCCAAAAGATCATACATGATTTTGTCTGGAGTATCTCCAGGTTTGTGATAATCTTCATGAGTTCCGCTAAAATAAAATATGACAGGGATGTTATTTTTTGCAAAATTGTAATGATCGCTTCTAAAGTAAAACCGATTGGGATCGTTTTCTTCGTTGAATTTGTAGTCAATCTTGAATTGGGTGTATTTGTTGTTAACTTCTTCGGAAATATCGTGTAAGTCCTGACTCAATCGATCGGCTCCGATCAAATAAATGTAATTAGGGTCCTTATCCTCTCTTTTGGGGTCGGTTCTTCCAATCATGTCTATGTTTAAGTTCGCCATAGTTTCTTTGAGAGGGTACAACGGATTTTCGGTGTAATATTTTGAGCCTAACAAACCTTTTTCTTCTCCAGTAACGTGGAGAAAAATGAGAGATCGTTTTGGACCCTGACCTGCTTCTGATGCCATTTTGAAGGCTTCAGCAATTTCTAGTAATGCAACAGTGCCTGAGCCGTCGTCGTCTGCACCGTTATTAATTTTACCATCCTTAATGCCGATATGATCCAAGTGAGAAGAGATGACTATGTATTCGTTAGGAAAAACAGAACCTTTGATGTAGGCTGCAATATTTTCAGATTGTACCTCTTTGCCTTTGATGTTTAATACCATAGGCTGGGCATAGTTTTCGGTACCTTTTGCCTGAACTATGTCATGACTTGAATAAAAGTTTTGTAGAAAGTCAATGGCACGTTTTTGACCGATGGTACCGGTTTCTCTCCCTTGAAAATAATCAGAGGCATAGACATAGAGGTTTTCTTTAAGCTCTTTGGCAGTGATGGTTTCGGCGAAGTGAGTAACCTCCTTAGAATTTTGTGCAAGAAGAATGCAAGGAAGCGTGATTAGGGCAAATAAGAGTGTTTTCATTTTACGATTATTGTATTAAATAAATTTTCCTATGCTACGAAGTTAAGTTTATTTTGCTTTTGTATTTCATTGAGTATGCCATCCCAAAGTCCAATGCGGAGTTCAAGGGCTTTTTTGGAATAATCAAGTGCTTCATCCCACTTTGAAGCATCGTTCCCGCAAAGTTGTTGAATCATCTCCAGGGCTAAGGGCCCATGCTCATCTGCATCTACTTCAATGTGACGTTCAAAATAATAGATCAAATCTTCAAGGTTTTCTTTGTTTGATTTTTTAAGATTCTTGATGATTTCAATAAACATATCAGGAATTAGGTCTTCTCTTCCAAAAGTAAATACAGCTGCAATAATGTGGGGTTGGTTTGTTTTAACCACTTCAAAAGTGAAGCTCATAAACTCTTTTATGTACTGGGGTATTGAGTTGTTTTCAAGTATGAATTCAATATTTTTTCCAGAACGGAGCTGCTCTATTATTCGATACATCTCTTTAGGGTTTGCACCAAGGGATTCCATGGCTTCGAGATACATTTCAAAATGACTCATGGGTTCCCCTTTTCGATTGATGTCGGACTCTTCACCCCAAACAATTTCGTTGATTAGTCTTGAAGCTGCAGGAAATCCTGAAGGCCTCCAAGGTACTTGGTTGCAACTTAATAAATTTTGAAGTTGTTTAAGTAGTGACATAAAGTCCCATACTGCAAAAATGTGTTGCTCCATAAAAAGACGGATATCTTCTATGGAATGGACACTGTAATAAACTTTGTGATTTTTTAACTTATCTCTTAAAGGATAAAGTTCTCGTTCAATTCTTTCTATCATAATCAAATGCATTATCTTGAGTGCAAATATACCTATTAATTAGGACTATTGGATCTAAATACACTCTTGTTATTCACGATATCGTCTGTTGCATTGACCTTGTTTCCAGGGCCTGATCTTTTATTTGTTTTCAGTACCAGTATGACAAAGGGTTGGAGAAAAGGACTTTTGGTAAGTTTGGGTCTTACTTCAGGTTTATGGGTACATACCCTTCTTGTTATTTTGGGAATAGGAAATTTGCTCGTACAATATCCTGAAAGCCAAAGAGTTTTGGAATTTTTAGGTGGGAGTTATCTTCTGTTTTTAGCCTTTCGATTGTGGAATTCTAGTAGAAAAACTATTGATAGTGAGGCAATAGATCCGAAAGAAAACAAAAAACAACCCTTTTACCTCACAGGACTCATCATGAACCTTACCAATCCTAAAGTGAGTTTGTTTTTCATTAGTTTTTTTCCTGGTTTTTTATTCCATGAAAACTGGTCCTATGGAATTCAATTTTTAACCCTTGGTGCATTGTTTTTTCTGCAAGCGTTAGTGATTTTCAGTATGATTGCAGTTTTTGCTGGACAACTGGGTAGGAAATTTGTTTTTGAGAGAAAAAGTTTAGTTTGGAATCGTTTTCAAGCTGTTGTTTTAACTTTGATTGCTTTGGTGCTGTTTTACCCTTAACTTTATCCTATTATTATGATGCATGGAGCCCATTAAGTTAATAGAATGTCCTCGAGATGCCCTTCAAGGGTATCCGAAACCCATTTCCACTGATGTCAAGATTGCTTATTACCAGATGCTTTTGAAGGTAGGATATGACACTTTAGATTGTGGGAGTTTTGTTAGTCCCAAAGCGATTCCTCAAATGGCTGATACAGCCAAGGTTATTCAGCAGCTTGACTGTAGTCAATCTTCAACCAAATTATTGACCATTGTAGCCAATTTGAGAGGCGCTACAGAAGCAGTCAAACATGAGAAAATTCATTATTTAGGATATCCTTTTTCTGTTTCTGAAAATTTTCAAGTTCGTAATACAGGTAAAACAATTCGTGAATCATTAGTGATTTTAAAGCAGATAAAGGATTTAGCTTCATCCCATCAAAAAGAACTTGTTGTTTATCTTTCAATGGGTTTTGGGAATCCCTATGGTGATCCTTGGAGTACAAAAATCATAAAGGCTTGGGTTGCGGACTTAGCTGCTTTCGGGATCAAAATAATCTCCCTTTCTGACACAGTGGGAACAGCAAAGACTGAGGATATCGATCTTCTTTTTAAAGAACTGATTTTGGCCTACCCAGAACTTGAATTTGGCGCTCATTTTCACGCCCATCCAGATCAATGGTATTCCAAAATAAATACAGCCTATTTGGCAGGTTGCAGGCGATTTGACGGGACAATTAAAGGCCGAGGAGGATGTCCGATGGCACACGACGAATTGGTAGGAAATATTCCAATGGAAAAATTGATTTCTTTTCTTACTGCTCAAAATGAATTGCCTGAAGATTTTGATGTGCTTGCATTTGAAAGTGCTTTCAATTTCTCCCACAAAGTATTTTTTTAACATTTGAACTTTCTTTTTTTACTTAGGGATTCAATCTTAAATAATGGACCCAAAAGAGTTTATTTTGGAAAAGCATCTTACAGCACTTTTAAAATTACTATATTTGCATGCAATTAATTACATATTAGTTGCTTATGACTTCCAACAAATTTATCGGACAAGGACTCACATACGATGATGTATTATTGGTGCCTGCCTTTTCTCAAACCTTACCCCGTGAGGTTTCTATTAAAACTCGTTTCAGCAGAAATATTCCTCTGAATATTCCAATCATTTCGGCTGCAATGGACACCGTAACGGAGAGTAGTATGGCTATTGCCATGGCAAGAGAAGGAGGAATTGGTGTATTGCATAAAAACATGACTATTGAAGAGCAAGCCGACAAAGTCAGGACGGTAAAGCGTTCTGAATCTGGAATGATCATTGATCCTGTAACACTTCCAGAAACAGCTCAAGTTTCCGATGCAAAACAAAACATGCAGCAGTACAAAATTGGAGGAATTCCTATCGTAGATGCTGATAAAAAACTAATTGGTATTGTAACCAATCGTGATTTGCGCTTTGAGAAAAACAACTCACGCCCCATAAAGGAAGTCATGACTAAAACCAATTTAATAACGGTTAATGAAGGAACTTCGTTAAAGGATGCAGAGCAAATTCTTCAGAAGCACAAAATAGAAAAGCTTCCTGTTGTTTCTCAAGACAATTTACTTGTAGGATTGATCACCTTTAGAGATATTACCAAACACACCACCAAGCCCAATTCCAACAAAGATGAATTTGGTCGATTGAGAGTCGCTGCAGCAGTAGGAGTGACTGCCGATGTATTAGAGCGGGTTACTGCGCTGCACGGAGCAGGAGTTGATGCGGTTGTTATTGATACAGCTCACGGTCATAGCAAAGGGGTTGCAGAAGTCCTTAGAAAAGTTAAAGACAAGTTCAGTGAGCTAGATGTAACCGTTGGGAATATTGCTACTGCCGATGCTGCGAAATACCTTGTGGACTTAGGTGCTGATGCGGTAAAAGTAGGAATTGGTCCCGGTTCCATCTGTACAACACGAGTAATTGCTGGAGTTGGATACCCTCAGCTTTCCGCAATAGTTGAAGTAAGTAACGCACTTAAAGGAACAGGAGTGCCAATCATAGCAGATGGTGGTATCCGTTTTACGGGCGACATACCCAAAGCAATTGCTGCTGGAGCAGATTCAGTTATGTTAGGTTCCCTACTTGCTGGGACAAAAGAATCTCCGGGTGAAACCGTTATCTATGAAGGTAGAAAGTACAAAACCTACCGAGGAATGGGATCGGTGGAGGCCATGAAAAAAGGAAGTAAGGATCGGTATTTTCAAGATGTTGAAGACGATTTGAAGAAATTGGTTCCCGAAGGAATTGTGGGTAGAGTTGCCTACAAAGGGGATGTCGATGAAAGTATTCATCAATTTATTGGAGGCTTACGCGCAGGCATGGGATATTGCGGAGCTCCAGATATTGAATCCTTAAAAACACAAGCAAAATTTGTAACCATAACCTCAGCCGGTATGAGGGAAAGTCATCCACATAATATCAGGGTAACCAAGGAAGCGCCAAACTACAGTCCAGGATAGTGATTTGTTTGGTGCTCTAAGAAGCAATGATTTTAAGAGTGTGTATTTTTCCAGAAATCGTAACTCTAAGAATGTACATGTTTCCGGATTCAAGTCTCAAATAGGTTTTAAAATTTTTGAGCTCTTGCGTTTTTATTTCCTTAATTTTATTCCCTATTATCGAGTAAACTTCAATAATACCAGCGCCTTCAAAGCCAATTAAATGGAGTTGTTGCTCATAATAAGCAGCTTTAGGTGAATTTTGAACGAGGACATGACTTTTAAAAGAAGGGGAGGGGGTGGCTCTTACAGTTGTAAAACAGAAGGAGATAAGGGTTAAAAAAAACAAACGATAAAACAAAGCTTGAAATTTTACTGCAATTTAAAAATTATTAACGAGTTATTAAAACTTTTTTAAACAATTTAAAATGTTAAAAACCAGCACAATACAAGACTTATTAAAAATAAAATCAAAATTTGTTGATAAGAACACAATATTTAAGTCTTTTTTCGTTGCTGTTCGACTGATTGTTCCCATTTTCATTTTGGTGATTGTTTTACAATCGTGCTCCGAATGGAATCCAGAAAACGAGAAAGTAGTTGCACGTGTTGGAGATCACTATCTTTATGTCTCTGATATTGAAAACGATTTAAAGGATTTTAAAAATTCATCTGACAGCATTTTTAGAACAAGAAATTATGTAGATGCATGGGCTAAAAATCAGCTTTTAGTTCAATCGGCTACAAGAAATCTTACTGATGATGAGTTGCAAGGTTTGGAGGATTTAATTGATCAGTACCGAATCGAACTTTATTCGAATGCCTACATTCAGTCTGTGGTAAATACGACATTAGACACGCTTGTCTCCACTCAAGAGATTGATTCTTTTTTATTTGCCAATAAAGGAGTTTTTAAGCTAAACGCACCTTTGTACAAAACCCGTTTTATTCAGCTGCCGCCTGACAATGTAGATCAAAATGAAATTCAACGTAGCTTCCAGCGTTTTAATCAAGACGATAGGGAATTTTTAGATTCTCTCTCTTTTCAATACAACAATTACTTATTATCAGACCAAGTATGGCTTAATCAAAGAGACTTGACTTCTGAAGTTGGTTTTTTGAATCAAGAAAACTCAGATAAATATTTAAAAAAATCACAATTTTTTAGAGTTGAAGATTCATTGGGAGTATATTTGCTCTACATTGATGAAATTCTAAAAAAGGGAGAGACCCCGCCAAGAATTATTTTAGAGTCAACAATTAAAAACATAATACGAAATCAACGTAAACTGAAGTTCACCAAACAATTTGAAAAAGACATTATTCAAGATGCTATTAAATCAAAAACTTATGAAAACTATTAGTTTTTTATTTTTCCTGATTACTGCTACAGTATCACTCCAGGCTCAGGATCAGTTGGCCAGTAGAATTAAAATCGATGGTGTTTCCGCGGTAGTGGGTGACTATGTGATCTTAGATTCTGATATTGATAAGACCATTATTGAAATGGAATCACAGGGCATCGATATTAAAGGCGTTTCCAATTGCCAATTGCTTGGTAAGCTTATGGAGGACAAATTGTATGCGCATCATGCCATACAGGATAGTCTTGAAATCAGTGTAGAAGAAATTTATGCAACTGTTGATCAGATCATGGATAATTTTATCCGTGAATTGGGAAGTGTTGAAAAGGTATTGGAATTTTACAATAAAGAAGATGAGTCTTCTTTTCGTCAAGACATTTTTGAAATAAATAAAATCCAGAAGTTGTCTTCGATGATGCAAGCAAAAATTGTTGAAAATGTTGAAGTAACGCCAGAAGAAGTTCGAGTATTTTTTGAGTCCATACCTGAGATTGATCTACCGATTTTTGGGACCGAGTTGGAAATTTCACAAATTGTAATCGAGCCTGAGGTAAGTGAGGCTGAGAAAGATCGAATTATTAACCAATTAAAATCGTTTAGAGAAGATGTCTTGGAACGTGGTTCGAGTTTTGGGTCAAAGGCAATTTTGTATTCACAAGATCCAGGTTCTCGTGCGTCGGGAGGAAAATATACTTTGAATCGAAAGCGACCTCAGATGGTTAAGGAATTTAGAGACGAAGCTTTTAGTCTTGAAGAAGGCGAAATATCAGAACCTTTTAAAACTGATTTTGGTTGGCATATTTTGATGGTAGATAAAATTCGTGGGCAAGAGGTAGATGTACGACACATTTTGTTGACTCCTAAAATCGAACCTGCTCAACTCGCAGAAGCAAAAAGTAAATTGGACACCATTCGCAAACGAATTATTGATAATGAAATAACATTTAAAGACGCTGCCTTGGCTTTTTCCAGTGAAAAAGAAACTAAATACAACGGAGGGGTTTTGATTAATCCTCAAACAGGAGATACCCGTTTTGAATTGACAAACCTTGACCCCGTTTTGTTTAGTCAGATCCGAGTTTTAGAGGATCAAGAAATTTCTTCACCTTTAATTGAAGAAGACCGCTCGGGCTTGAAAAAGTATAAAATTCTGAAGGTAAGTAACCGTTTTGACGAACATAAAGCTGATTATTCAACGGACTATGTTAGGATCAAAGCGTTGGCTCTTAAAGAAAAACAGTTGAAAGCCATTCAAGACTGGATGAAAGAAAAAATAGAGAGTACTTATGTCTACCTAAATAAGTCCAACCGCAATTGTGATTTTGTAAACAATTGGTTAAAGCTTTAATTATTTAAAATATTTAGGAGGAACCCAAAGCATTCCAAAACATTCCCCTTTTTCTTTGTGGATGTTTTTATGGTGAATTTTGTGTGCACGACGAATACCTTTTGCATATTTACTATTTGCCTTCTTGAAAATTTTAAAACGCTGATGGATAAATATGTCATGTACCAAAAAATAGGTCATTCCGTAGAGGAAAATTCCAATTGCTATCGGAAGACCGGGCCAGAAATTTAGTTCTCCCCATAAAATAACAAAGCCGGAGCTTACTAAAGCATAAAAAATAAAAAACAAATCATTGCGCTCAAACCAAGATTTGTGGTGTTTGATATGATGGTCTTTGTGTAAAGACCAGAGAAAACCATGCATGATGTATTTGTGGGAAAACCATGCCATGAATTCCATAAAGCAAAACGTTGCAATCAGACTAAGAATCCATAAAATAGTCATTGTTGATGGCTTTAAAGAAGGTTAAACCTGTATTTTAGATAACTACCTGCAAATACACTCATTTTCTGATAGTTAGGAACTCTAATACGTGTATTTTGAATATTTATTGAGGGTGTTTTCTTTAATTTTTTTAATAGTTTACTGTAGTACTTGTATGCAGTGTAAACTCCAAACTGAGCTTCAACAGGAAGCTTGAAAATACCGCTAAGTGCATGTTCAAAATCAGATTCAATTTCCTCGATGATACTCGACTTTGATGCTTCATCAAAATGATTAAAATTGACACTTGGGAAATAGGTTCTATTAAGTTCTTGATAATCATCTTTAAGATCCCTGAGAAAATTAACCTTTTGAAAAGCGGAACCCAAAGCCATAGCAGCGGGTTTTAATTCGTTGTATTCCTTTTCATTTCCTTTAACAAAGACTTTTAAGCACATTAAGCCCACGACATCTGCAGAACCATAAATGTAGGATTGATAGTCTTCTTGAGTATCGTAAATCTTTTTGTCTAAATCCCATCGCATACTCTTCATAAAGGCACGGATCAATTCGATATCAATCTCATGGGTATTAACTGTTTCTTGAAAAGCGTTTAAAATCGGATTAAGACTAATTTTTTGATCCAAGCTCAAATAGAGATCCTCTTCAAAGCGATCTAAAAGTGATTCCTTTGGATAATTATGGAAACTGTCTACAATTTCATCCGCAAAGCGAACAAAGCCATAGATATTGTAGATATGGTTTCTTATTGAGGGATGCAACATTTTTGTTGCCATAGAAAACGAAGTACTGTAGGTTTTTGTAACAAGCCTACTACAGTCTTCACTTATTTGATCAAACAGCTTTTTCATCGTACTAAATAATAGTTAAACAGATGAATAAATTTACAAAAACGTATGAATTTAGAGGTGAAAAATTAAACAAAAACTATTTCCTCAAGATATTTAGCCATGAAAGACTCTACTGAACGAAATAATTCGATTTGTCCTGGGAGCTTATCGGTATCGATTTCAATTTGCTGGGGACCAAATAATAGTAATTTAGAGTCCCTGTCAGCTAACAAGTCATTGTAAAAACCTTGTAAGAAGGGCATAATTTCTTCTTTGTTGGGCTCAACAGTTAAGTACGATACAAAATAAAATTTAGAATTGTAGCTGTAAAGTGTTTCTAAACTTGAAGTTTGAAGTGATTGGCCAAGGAATACAGTACGGTAACCGCTGCTAAGTATGAGGTAGTTTAAATACAGAACGCCTAATTCATGAATTTCGTTTTCTGGCAAAAAGAGAACAAACAAAGGGTGATCCGTACGCCGTGGCTTTTTCCTTTGGAGTGCTTCAGTCTGAAGATGAATCTTTTGTTTAATAAGATTAGTTATGAAATGTTCATGGGCAGGAGATATGGCGCCAGTTTGCCAAAGGATGCCTAATTCTCGCATTAGAGGCATAAAGACATTTAAAAATACATATTGAAAATCGTGATGTTGAAGTATCTCGCTGTAATTTGTGTCGAAAAGATCGTAATCAAAATTAATCATAGCAAGCTTAAAAGCATTGATAGCAACTTGCTCAGAATTTGACTTCAAAGCAATACTTCGAACCAATTCTGGTATTTCATCTTCGTTAAGGCTTGCAATTTTGGAGATTTTAAAACCGTGATTGTAAAGAAGAGTAACGTTTAAAAGACGTTTTAAGCTGTCTAAACTGTACCTTCTTATGTTGGTATCTGTTCGTTCAGGTTCTAATAAATTGTATCGTTTTTCCCAAATACGTAGCGTATGGGCTTTAATCCCTGAGAGATTTTCTAAGTTTTTTATACTAAAAGTGCTTTTTATCCTTTTCATCTGTCCTATTTACATATTAAAAGCTTAAACAAATATAGCAAAATATATTAAAACAATGGAAAGTGCGCACGAGAAGACTCGAACTTCCACGGGAAAACTCCCACTAGCCCCTCAAGCTAGCGCGTCTACCAATTCCGCCACGTGCGCAAAAGAAGTGACTTGGCTGGGGCTCGAACCCAGGACCCTCTCCTTAAAAGGGAGATGCTCTACCAACTGAGCTACCAAGTCAAAAGTGATTCGGCTGGGGCTCGAACCCAGGACCCTCTCCTTAAAAGGGAGATGCTCTACCAACTGAGCTACCGAATCTTTTGAGGCTGCAAATATAATTATCAAATATGTATTTATCCTCTTGATTTACCATAAATTTACAAGCTCTAAACAAAAAAATGATTTCACACAAAATTATCCTCTTAGGGTACATGGGCAGCGGAAAGAGTGCTGTGGGTCTGAAGCTGGGACAGGCTTTTGATGTAGATTTTATTGATTTAGATGACTACATTGAACAATCAGAAGGCATGACAATTCCTGAAATATTTAAAACAAAAGGAGAATTGTACTTCAGAGCTCAGGAAAGAAAATGTTTCGAACAACTTATGAACAAATCTAAACCGATGATAATTTCCCTTGGTGGAGGCACACCCTGTTATTACGACACCATGGACTTTATTGCAACTAGAAAAGACGATACCGCTTTTTATCTTAAAGCCAGCATAAATACCTTAAGTCATCGTTTGTTTGATGAAAAATCGAAACGACCCTTAATTGCACACCTTAAATCTCTTGATGCCGTAAAAGAATTTATTGGAAAGCATTTATTTGAAAGAAATAATTATTATCAAAAGGCACACTATGAAATTTCGACAGATGAAAAATCAATAGATGCTATTGTTTCTGAAATCAGAAAAAAATTAGCGTAAATAAATTCCACTATCAGCACCTTTGAGTATCACACTTACGTGCTCGTTTGTTGAGGTGGAGAGTGAAATGCCCTTAAAATCAGCCTTGATTGGAAATTTTTTATGGTTTCTGTTTACCATTACAGCCGTTTTAATTTGTTTTACCGGTATCTTAAGGAAGTGTCGTACTGCATAGATTAATGTACTTCCTGTATTTAAAACATCGTCTACAACAACAATGGACTTGTTTTCAAGTTCTGAAAGGGGAAGATCACAAGCTAGGTTTTCTGTAGGATTATCTTTATTTATTTTTAAAGTGCCGTAGCGAATCTTAATACCGCTCAGGTTTTCAATAGATCTGCCCAATTCTTTTGCAAGTTCACTACCTCGAGGAGCAATCCCTACAACAACCAAATCCTTCTCGTCCATATTGTTTTCATAGATTTGAAAAGCAATTCTTTTGATACTTGAGTGCATTTGCTCTTCGGTTTTAATTTTATCTCCGAGTATTGTCATGGTTTAAATTTACTTATTAAATATCGTCTTCACGTGCATTATCTTCAGAGAGGTTATCTAACTCTCTTCTTTCTTTTTTTGTGGGTCTTCCAGTTCCCTGGTCGCGTTTTGCGTGTCCCACTAGTTGTTGCAATTGATTTCGCTCAAGGTCTTCAGAGGAAATTTTCTCAACGCAATAAAGCCCTACAAGTTTAGCGCCAACTCTACTATTTGGGAGTGCTATTACTTCCAAATCGCGCCAGATTTGATCTTTACGAACCTTTACAAGGTCTAAGGGTAAAACTTCTCTAGAAGGTTTGACTGCTTTGTCCAGGATCATTACCTGACCTTTTTTACATGCATTTGTAGCCATACTTCTCGACTTGAAAATTCGCACACACCATAAATATTGATCAACACGCATGTTTAAAACTTAGTTAAGAGTTCACACAAAAATAAAGAAAATTGTATCTTGCAACGCCTAAAAGAATTGATCTTGAAAAATATTTTATTCCCCATATTAGTATGCCTGTTATTAGTCTCTTCTTGTAAAAAAGAAGATACGGTTGAACCTATCAGAGATGTTCAAGAACAGTCTATTGCTGATGACCAAATCTTAGAAGACTTTTTGTCAAGCCATTTTTATAATTATGATGATTTCTCAGATCCAGATTTTAATGACGAGATTGTAATGGATACCATTAGCGGTGAGAATGCTTCAAAAACACCTTTAATTAATCAAGTTAAGAAAGAAGTAATTCGGGTAAGAACTTCGGATGGGTCTTTTATTGATCATAGTCTTTATTATCTAATAGCACGAGAAGGTACCGGACAGCATCCTGCGTCGGTTGACTCAACCTATTTATCTTATGAAGGGCAGTTGTTAAATGGGCAAGTTTTTGATTCTTCTAAAACACCAATATGGTTTGATCTTTCTGAGGTAGTAAGAGGTTTTAAAGAAGGAACCCCTAAGCTTAAGTCAGGCGATTTTACAGTCAATGATGACAATACAATCAACTTTTTTGGATACGGACGAGGGATTTTATTTTTTCCATCAGGACTTGGGTATTTTAGCAGCAGCACGGGAGCGATCCCTGCCTATTCTCCATTGATCTTCAAAATTGATTTGTACAGAATTAATAAATCGGATCATGACGGAGATGGTATTTTATCTGCAGATGAATACGATCAAGACGGCGATGGGATACCAGATGACACCGATGGAGACGGTTTAGCAGATTATCTAGATGCTGACTAACGGTCTGCTTACTCCTTAAATACTCAAATTAAAAGAAGTAAAAGAGTAGCTATCCCGATCCTTTGCAATTTTAAAAGGAACTACTTTCTTTGAATTACTTTTTTGGCTTTACTAACAATAGCATTTTTATCCAAACCGTACTTTTCCATCAGTTGTGCTGGAGTTCCCGATTCACCAAAACTGTCTTGAGTCGCAACAAACTCTAGGGGGGTGGGGTTTTTTCTTGAGAGCATTCCCGCAATACTTTCTCCCATACCTCCAAGATAGTTGTGCTCTTCTGCCGTTACAATACACCCAGTTTTGTTTACCGAGTTTAAAATGATTTCATCATCCAAAGGCTTGATGGTGTGTATGTTAATAACCTCTGCGCTAATGCCTTCAGTTGCTAAAACTTTTGCTGCTTCCAAGGCTTCCCAAACTAGGTGACCTGTTGCAACGAGGGTTACATCCGTACCTGCTTGTAATAAAATACCTTTACCGATTTCAAAACCAAGAGCTGATGTTGTAAAGTTCGCTACTTTAGGTCTACCAAACCTTAAATAAACAGGGCCTTCATGGTCAGCAATTGCAATTGTTGCAGCCTTAGTTTGGTTGTAGTCACAGGGGTTGATAACGGTCATTCCGGGTAGCATTTTCATCAGTCCAATATCTTCTAGAATTTGATGAGTTGCTCCGTCTTCCCCTAAAGTAACTCCTGCATGCGAAGCACATATTTTGACATTTTTCCCTGAATAGGCAATGGATTGACGAATTTGATCGTAAACCCTTCCTGTTGAAAAGTTTGCGAAGGTTCCAGTAAAGGGGATTTTACCACCGATGGTTAATCCTGCAGCAATTCCCATCATATTGGCTTCGGCAATTCCTACTTGAAAGAAGCGTTCTGGATTCTCGTCAATAAAAGTTTGCATTTTAAGGGAGCCGATAAGGTCTGCACATAGAGCAACTACTTCTGGGCGTGTTCTTCCTAGTTCTGTTAAACCGTCACCAAAACCTGAACGGGTGTCATTACTTCCTTGATTGATATACTTTGTCATCTTATTTTTTTAGTAGTCGCCTAATGTTTCTTTATTTTCTGATAAGGCAGTTTCCAATTGATCGTCATTGGGTGCTTTTCCGTGCCATGCATGGGTATGCATCATAAAACTCACTCCGTTACCCATTTCTGTTTTCATTAAAATGGCTACTGGTTTCGATTTTCCTAATTTGCTTTTAGCCTCCTTTAAGGTAGAAATAATTTTTTCTAATGTGTTGCCTTCATCAAGTTCTAAAACAACCCATCCAAAGGCTTCAAATTTCTCTTTAACACTTCCTAAATGAAGAACTTCATTGGTGCTACCATCAATCTGTTTTCCGTTAAGATCAACAGTGGCAATTAGGTTATCAACTCCTTTTGCTGCTGCATACATTAATGCTTCCCAATTTTGTCCCTCTTGAAGTTCACCGTCACCCATCAACGCATAAACGGTTTTGGGGTCATTGTTAAGTTTTTTCGAGAGTGCTGCACCTATGGCTACAGAAAGTCCTTGTCCTAAAGAACCGGATGCTATCCGAATTCCTGGAAGTCCCTCATGCGTTGTAGGGTGACCCTGAAGTCTAGAGTCAATAAGTCTAAAAGTATTGAGTTCTTCTACAGGAAAATAACCGCGTCTGGCGAGTGTGCTGTAAAAAACGGGGGAGATGTGTCCGTTCGATAAAAAGAAAAGATCTTCGTTTTTACCGTCCATAGAAAAGGACGTATCGTGCTCCATAATTTCAAAATAAAGGGACACAAAAAATTCAGCACATCCTAAAGAACCTCCAGGATGACCTGAGTTTACTTTGTGGACCATTCTCAAAATATCGCGACGAACTTGCGTAGTGATATCTTTTAAAGAGGCGTTGTTAGTCATTGATAAAAATTTTCGGTAAAAGTAACCTTTCTAACATCCTTATCAAAGGGTAAATCAGGAAGATAATTAACAATTAAAAACCCATTTAAAAATCCTTGTAGAATAGTATCTTTACGCCCAATGAAATTCCAGCTTCACACTACTGACCAAAAGACAAAAGCACGTGCAGGTACAATAACCACAGATCACGGTACAATTGAGACCCCTATCTTCATGCCGGTAGGTACTGCTGCTACCGTAAAGGGTGTTCATCAACGTGAATTAAAAAATGACATCAATCCAGACATTATTTTAGGCAATACCTATCATCTGTATTTACGCCCTGGAACTGATATTTTGCAGCAGGCAGGTGGTTTGCATTCGTTTATGGGTTGGGATAAACCTATTTTAACCGACTCAGGCGGATATCAAGTCTATTCACTTTCAGCAAACAGAAAAATCAAAGAGGAAGGAGTTAAATTTAAATCTCATATTGATGGATCCTATCATTTTTTTACTCCTGAACGCGCAATAGAAATCCAGAGAGCTATTGGTGCAGATATCATTATGGCTTTTGATGAATGCACCCCGTATCCTTGTGACTACAATTATGCAAAAACATCAATGCAAAGAACACACCGTTGGTTGGAACGTTGTTTTAAAGCAGATCAAGAGCTACCGCTGCTTTATGATTATGAGCAAACTTTGTTCCCCATAGTGCAAGGAAGTGTTTATTCTGATCTCCGAAAAGAATCGGCTCATTTTATTGCTTCAATGAATGCTCCTGCAAATGCTATTGGAGGACTGTCTGTAGGAGAACCTGCCGATGAAATGTATGCCATGACAGATGAAGTTTGCTCAGTATTACCTGAAGATAAACCACGCTACTTAATGGGTGTTGGAACACCCATTAACCTACTAGAAAATATTGCCTTAGGGGTGGATATGTTTGACTGTGTTTTGCCTTCGAGAAATGCTCGAAACGGAATGCTTTTTACCGCTGAAGGAACAATAAATATTAAAAATAAAAAATGGGAAAATGATTTTTCACCCATCGATTCCAATGGCTATTGCTTTGTAGATCTTGAGTACAGCAAAGCATATTTACGACATCTGTTTAGCGTGAACGAAATGTTAGGAAAGCAAATAGCAACAATTCACAATCTGAGTTTTTATCTCTGGTTGATTCGTGAAGCTAGAAAACATATCTTAGCCGGTACGTTTTCAAATTGGAAATCACAAATGGTACGTCAAATGGAACCAAGATTGTAGTATGAAGTTGATTGATTTTTATATCATCAAACGGTACATCAGTACTTTTTTAGTTATGATATTGCTTTTTATCCCTATCGGGATTATGGTAGATCTTGCTGAAAAAATTGACAAACTCAAGGAAAAAGAAGTTCCCTTGCTCACCATCATGGAATATTACATTGACTTCACATGGTATTTCGCCAATTTACTTTTTCCCATTTTCTTGTTTTTATCGGTCATTTGGTTTACCTCCAAACTAGCAAATAATACTGAAGTAATTGCCATCTTAAGTTCAGGTATTTCTTTTTTTCGCTACCTCAAACCCTTTTTATTAGCGGCTAGTTTTATCGCCATTTTTGCTTTTTTTGCAGGAATGTACATTGTTCCTAAATCAAATTTAGGATTTAACGATTTTCGATATAAATACATTGTAAAAAAAGAAGCCAGAAACACAGATCAGGTGTATCAACAGATTAATGACAATGAATTTATCTACGTCAATAATTACGATCCTGTTCGAAAAAGAGCAACTAACTTTACTCTAGAGCATTTTGAAGGGAACCGTTTGAAGTTTAAAATCCATGCTGAACGGATTCGTTGGATTGAAAGAGATTCATCATTTCGTTTATCTAATTTCAGTAAGCGTACTTTTGTGGGGGATCAAGAGCGCTATGAAAAAATTTCTAGAAAAGACACAATTTTTGACTTTGAAATCAACGATTTAGCCCCTGTTAATTACATCGCTGAGACCTTAACATACAATGAGTTAAATCAATTCATAGAAGAGGAAAGAGAGCGAGGTTCTATTTTGATTAATAATCATTTACTGGTTCGTCATAAACGCTGGAGTATTCCAGTTTCTGCCTTTATTTTAACTCTAATAGCAGTAGCAGTAGCTTCCTTTAAGCGAAGAGGAGGGATGGGCGTAAATCTTGCTTTTGGAATCACCTTAGGTTTTCTTTTCATCTTTTTTGATAAGATCTTTGGGGTCATGGTCAGCAAATCAACTTTTCCTCCATTTCTTGCTGCTTGGTTGCCTCTTGCGATTTTTGGGATTTTAGCGTTCTTTTTACTTCGACATGCAAGACGTTAGAACTAAAAGCTTAATTCATTTCCATTTTATTGTATTCATTTTTGGATTTTCATCTGTCATGGGTGCGCTTTGTTCCTTAGATGCGATACCTCTAGTAATCTACAGAATGGTTCTTGCAAGCTTAGGTCTTGCTATTTATTTCGCACTTTTTCATCGTTCTTTTTTTAAGTTAGAAAAAGATTTGTGGGGTAAAGTTATTTTAGGGGGAATCATTATTGGGATTCATTGGGTGACTTTTTTTCATGCGATCAAAGTAGCAGGAGTATCGTTAACTTTGAGCATGATGGCAACGGGCGCATTCATAACAGCCATGATCGAACCGTTGATCAATAGACGAAAAGTTTTAGGATATGAGTTGCTGTTTGGGGGACTCATTGCGCTTGGGGTAGGGATGATCTTTCAGGCAGAATTTGAACATCTTTATGGCATAAGTGTGGCGCTAGTCTCTGCTTTTCTCTCTTCTGTTTTTACAATCTTAAACGCCCAAATGGTCAAAAAAGGTCGTGCTATTACCCTTTCTTTTTACGAATTGATCGTGGGGGCTGTTGTAGGATTGGTTTTCGTGCTATTTTCTGGGCAATACACCCTTACTGCTTTTGAATTGAATCAGTGGGATTGGCTTTGGATTCTATTAATTGCATGGGTTTGTACCTCATACGCTTTTAATGTGTCCATCAAAGTTATGCAGCATTTATCTCCATTTACAATCATGTTGATCATCAATCTTGAGCCCGTTTATGGAATTTTACTTTCTCTAGCCGTTTGGGGAGAAGAAGAGTTGATGAGCATTCGTTTTTATGTTGGCTTTACTATTATCCTTGGGGCTATTTTGTTAAATGGTATTTTTAAACGTCAAAAACAAAGGGCATAGTTGGAAGTCAATTCCAAAGAATTTTTACATTTGTCTCAAGATTTTAATTTATGGAGTATTTAGAATTTGAACTGCCGATCAAGGAACTTAATGATCAATTAGATAAGTGTAAACTTATTGGAGATGAAAGTGACATAGATGTTACGGAAACTTGCGAGCAGATTCAAGAAAAGCTAAAAGAGACCAAGAAAGAAATTTACGGTAATCTAAGCGCTTGGCAACGGGTTCAATTGTCAAGACACCCATCAAGACCTTTTACATTAGACTACATTAAGGCCCTTTGTGGCGATTCCTTTCTTGAACTCCACGGTGATCGAAATGTCTTGGATGACAAAGCCATGGTGGGTGGCCTTGGTAAAATTGAGGACCAGTCTTTTATGTTTATCGGAACTCAAAAAGGATACAATACCAAAACAAGACAATACCGTAATTTTGGTATGGCAAATCCAGAAGGCTACAGAAAAGCATTAAGACTCATGAAGTCTGCAGATAAGTTTGGGATTCCAATCGTTACCTTTATTGACACACCGGGAGCTTTTCCAGGTTTAGAAGCTGAAGAAAGAGGACAAGGGGAAGCCATTGCTCGAAACATTTTTGAGATGATGTCCATTTCTGTTCCTATTATTGTAGTAATTATTGGTGAAGGTGCCTCTGGTGGAGCCTTAGGAATTGGAGTTGGGGATAAAATATTTATGTTGGAGAATACTTGGTACTCCGTAATTTCTCCCGAATCTTGTTCGTCTATTCTTTGGCGCAGTTGGGAACACAAAGAAACCGCTGCTGAGGCATTAAAATTGACCTCAAAAGACATGCTCAAATTAAAACTGATCGATAAAATCATTGAAGAGCCCTTAGGAGGTGCGCATTATGACCGTGAAGCTACTTTTGAATCTGTGCGAAAAGAACTTCTTAGCACCGTGATAAAATTAAACAAATTGGATCTTGAAAAAAGAATTGAACAACGTCGAGAAAAGTTTATCGCAATGGGAAATTATCAAGCATAAAGGTTTTTTAGGTTGTTAACATTTTGCCGGAACTTATAAACAGTTGATTCTTTAAATTTAGGCTAGTTTCTAACGCTTATCTCACTTGCGTATTTATCCAAAGCGTGTAATTTAGACCCATGGAAAACAAGCGGCCAAAAGATTTATCAAAAGCACAAAACCCGTTAGTAATTAACCTTCAGCAGGGTAAGATTCCCCCTCAGGCTCTAGAACTTGAAGAAGCCGTACTAGGGGCAATGCTAATTGATAAAAAAGGAGTGGATGAAGTCATTGATTTGATTCAACCCGAAGCCTTCTACAAAGTAGCGCATCAAGTTATTTTTGAAGCAATTTTCCAGCTTTTCCAAGATTCTCAACCGATTGACCTTCTCACCGTTTCCTCTGAACTTCGAAAAAAAGGGAAACTAGAGAGTGTAGGAGGAGAATTTTATTTGGTACAGCTTTCTCAACGTGTAGCTTCTTCAGCACATATTGAATTTCATGCCCGTATTATTCTTCAAAAGTTTATTCAACGGAGCCTAATTAAAATCTCCAATGAAATCATTGAAAGTGCTTACAAAGAATCTACGGATGTTTTTGACCTTTTAGATGAGGCAGAATCAAAATTGTACGATGTTACTCAGGGAAACATTAAAAAATCCTCAGAAACAGCACAGAACTTAGTACTTGAAGCAAAAAAGAAAATTGAAGAAATTTCAAAGAGGGACGGCCTAAGTGGAGTTAGTACTGGGTTTGAAAAGCTTGATAAATTGACCTCTGGGTGGCAACCCAGTGATTTGATCATTATTGCAGCACGTCCAGGTATGGGTAAAACAGCACTGACCTTGTCTATGGCAAGAAATATTGCAGTAACCAAGCAAATACCAGTTGCTTTTTTCTCTCTAGAAATGTCTTCAATTCAATTGATAACTCGCTTGATTTCTTCTGAAACGGGCTTATCTTCTGAAAAATTGCGTACGGGTAAATTAGCGGATCATGAATGGCAACAACTCAATGTCAAAGTTACTGATTTGGAAAAAGCACCCTTATTTATTGATGATACCCCTTCATTATCCATTTTTGATTTAAGAGCAAAAGCTCGACGATTGTCATCACAACACGGAATTAAATTAATTGTTGTGGATTATCTGCAATTGATGACAGCAGGTACTTCTAATAAAACAGGAAATAGAGAACAAGAAATATCTACAATTTCAAGAAACTTAAAGGCTTTAGCTAAAGAGCTAGACATCCCTGTAATTGCCTTGTCTCAGCTTTCAAGAGCCGTAGAAACAAGAGGAGGAACTAAACGTCCGATGTTATCCGATCTTAGGGAGTCTGGTGCCATTGAGCAGGATGCGGATATTGTATCCTTTATTTATCGTCCTGAATATTACAATATTGACGAATGGGATGATGAAGAACGAACTCCCTCAGAAGGCCAAGCGGAATTTATTGTTGCCAAACATAGAAATGGTGGACTGGATAATATTCGATTAAAATTCATTGGACATCTTGGAAAATTTGAAGATCTAGATACCTTTGATTCTCCTTTTGAATTCCAATCCAAAATGAATCCAAATGAAACGGACATTCCAAACAGCAGTCTGCCGGACAACCCGAATGATGTATTTGGAACGCTGGATGAGGATGATGCTACTCCTTTTTAATTAAAATTCAAATTGCATTAAAATATCGGTTTGTTTGTCGGTTCCCAACAGAAAAACATGAGAGTCGAAGGGTTTCAATCCTTTTTTTTTGTAAAACTCAAGGGCCTTGTGGTTGAATTCCCAAACACCTAGCCACAATTGACTGTAGGCTTTTGCTTTTCCAATTTCTACTGCTTTTTCAAAAAGTTGACTACCAATACCTTTATTTTGATGAGCTTTAAGAATGTAGATTCGCTGTATTTCAAAAGCTTTACCCTCAAGGACCGTTTCCTTTTGAGCTTCTTCAAAATTCAGTTTTAAATAGCCTACCAATTCATTTCCACAAAACGCGAGATAAAAGGAGGTGTTGGGATCTGAAAGTTCTTTAGAGAGCTGATCAAGACTGAGTTGTTCATTTACATATTGAGACATATCCTCCTGTGTATTTTGGTCTTCGAAAGTTTCCTTAAAAGTTTGTACAGATACAGTGTGTAAACTTTTAAGATCTTCTTTACCTACAGGATGGATATTTAAAATCAATGGTTTCAAAGAGATTAGATTTGGATTCCAAAATCAGATAAATTATTCTCCAGTTGGATTGGATTTTGAAAATGAATGGTCTGAATCCCTAATTCTGCTGCCGCATTTATGTTTCGCTTGTTGTCATCAATAAAAAGCGAAGACGCAGCTTCTATTTCAAATCGCGCTAGAGTAGTTTGATAGATTTCAGGAAAAGGTTTTCTTGTTCTTTCAGTTCCTGAGACTACAATCCCTTCAAACCAATGGAGAAATTCAAATCGCTTTAATGCAATTGGAAAAGTCTCGGCACTCCAATTAGTCAAAGCGACTACACGATAATTGGGATTGTCGGTAAGTTTTTTAAGAATTACTACGGTTTCTTTAATAGGTCCTCCTAGCATTTCTTCCCATCGATCGTAGTACATTCGAATCCATTCTTCGTATTCGGGAAATAGTTTAATCCGATCATTTGTTGCTTGAACTAAAGGATATCCTGCATCTTGATTTTCATTCCAATCAAAAGTGCAAACTTCATCAAAAAACCACTGCATTTTTTTCCGATCACCATTAAAGACATCTAAATAAACATATTCTGGATTCCAATCCACTAAGACTCCTCCCAGATCAAAAATGATATTTTTTACTTTTTTCATAGCTCCTTTTCATTTGTTTGTTGTCCTACCGACATTAAATAAGCTTTAAGAAATGGATCAATTTGACCATTCATCACACCGTCAACATCTGACATTTCATGTTGAGAGCGAACATCTTTTACAAGCTTGTAGGGATGCATTACGTAATTTCTAATTTGAGAGCCCCATTCAATTTTCTTTTTAGACGCTTCAATTTCATCACGTGCTGCTAGTTTTTTCTGCAATTCAAGTTCATACAATTGGGATCGGAGTAGCTGCATTGCTTTATTCTTGTTTTCCAATTGGGAACGGGTTTCGGAATTTTCGATTATGATCCCCGTAGGATGGTGACGAAGTCGAACAGCAGTTTCAACTTTATTAACATTTTGTCCACCTGCGCCACTGGCCCTCATGGTTTCCCAGGTAAAGTCTGCTGGATTGATGTCGATTTCAATGCTCTCATCCACTAGCGGATACACGTAAACCGAAGCAAATGAAGTGTGCCTTTTGGCATTGCTATCAAATGGAGAAATCCGTACCAACCGATGAACACCGTTTTCACCTTTCAGCCACCCAAAGGCAAAATTTCCTTCAATTTCAAGAGTCACAGTTTTAATTCCTGCTACATCTCCAGCTTGATGGTTGAGTTCTTTGAGTTTAAATCCTTGTTTTTCTCCCCACATCAAATACATACGCATAAGCATGGCAGCCCAGTCACAACTTTCTGTTCCTCCTGCACCGGCTGTAATCTGTAATACCGCACTGAGGTCATCTCCTTCCTCAGAAAGCATGTTGCGAAATTCGACATCTTCCATACGGGCAAGTAGGTTTTGAAAATGGGTATCAACTTCCTCCGAATCAGCATCACCGCTTTTTTCAAATTCCATTAAGACCTCTAAGTCTTCTAAACCTTGTTTTAAATAGTGGTAATCAGTCACCCATTTTTTTAGACTACGCATTTGCTTCATATGCAATTCAGCTTTTTTTGGATCGCTCCAAAAGTCTGGCGCTAAGGTTTGTTCTTCTTGATTTTGGATTTCAACTTCCTTGGCTTCAATGTCAAAGATACCGCCTTAAGGCACCCAGGCGTTCCATTAAATCTTTGTATTGTTCGTTTGTAATCATACTCGAAAGCGTTTTCACAAAAATAGAAGAATAATGCTGTTGAACATGACCTTTTGAATCAAAAAAAAATATTGAACTCTTTACTATATTTATAGTTTTAGTAATCTTTTAAAAAAAGGGAGCTGTATTTTTTATCAATTGTTTGATTTTTGGCTTTAAATTTTACCCTTGACTTACATTTCCTAAATTTGAATAAAGAAAAAATAACATCTCAATAGTTTTTACTAGTTTTAGCTCTAATAATTTAGACCATTATGAATAAACCTTATCGTCTGGTATTGAGCCTTATGCTCTTTATGATTAGTTTGCAAGCTCAGGCTCAAACAGATCAAAGCAACGAACCCACCTCGCACAGTATCCTAGAAGAATCTGATCCCTTTAGAGGTTTTTTTGACTTTTATTACAACTCAGAAAAAGATAAAATTTATTTAAAAGTTAGTCAAACAGAAAAAGAGTTTCTCTATGTGAATAGCTTGAGCCAAGGAATTGGCAATAACGACATAGGACTGGATCGTGGACAATTGGGCAACGAAAGAGTGGTTTATTTTTCTAGATCAGGAAATAAACTATTACTCATTCAGCCTAATTTGCGTTACCGATCTACCTCAGACAACCCCCTAGAACAACGATCCATCAAAGAAGCATTTGCCAAATCGGTTTTGTTCGGCTTTCCCATAGTCGAGACCTTAACCGACGGTCTTTTAATTGATCTAACTCCCTTTTTATTGGAAGATGCACACGGGGTAGCCAAACGACTTAAGCAATTAAAACAAGGAAGTTTTAAGATCGATCAAACACGTTCTGCAGTTAATTTAGATCGGACAAAAGCTTTTCCAAAAAACATTGAATTTGATATGCTGTTAACTTTTACGGGTGAAGCCAAAGGAAATATGCTCCGTTCCGTTACGCCTACACCAGACGCGGTAACCGTTTTTCAACATCATTCCTTTGTGGAGTTACCGGATTCAAACTACAGGCCTAGAGCATTTGACCCTCGATCAGGAGCCAATGCAATAACCTACTACGATTACACCACGCCGGTGAGTATCTCTACTAAAAAGCAGGTTATTTACCGTCATCGTTTAGAAAAAAAAGATCCTAAAGCTGCGGTTAGTGAGGCTGTAGAACCGATCATCTACTATCTCGATAACGGTACGCCAGAACCGGTTCGTTCTGCTCTGGTTGAGGGTGGTCAATGGTGGAATCAAGCTTTTGAAAGTATTGGATTTAAAAATGCTTTTCAAGTAAAGATCCTGCCCGATGATGCTGATCCTCTTGATGTTCGTTTTAACGTAATTCAGTGGGTACATCGTTCTACAAGGGGTTGGAGTTATGGATCCAGCGTGTCGGATCCACGAACAGGAGAGATCATCAAAGGTCACGTAAGTTTGGGAAGCCTTCGAATCCGACAAGATTTTATGATTGCTTTAGGATTGACAGAGGCTCCTTTTGCAACAGCTAATAACAAAAGTGAACGGGCTTTAGAATTGGCATTGGCTCGAATACGACAACTCTCAGCTCATGAAATAGGACACACACTTGGATTTTCTCACAACTTTGCTGCAAGCGCTAAGGACAGGACTTCGGTTATGGACTATCCACATCCCTTTTTAAATTTAAATCAAGGTAAAATTGATTATTCAAAGGCCTATGAAACAGGAATTGGGTCTTGGGATAAAGTAAGTGTTGCCTACTCTTACAGTGATTTCCCAAAAGAAACAAATGAAAAAAAGGCCTTAAATGAAATTCTTGAAAATAGTGCAAAAGCAGGACACCGATTTATCAGTGATCGAGATGCAAGACCCATTGGAGGCGCTCATCCTAAGGCACACCTATGGGACAATGGTGCGTCTGCTTATCAAGAATTAGATAAGCTTATGAAAATTAGGGAAGTTGCGCTAAACAATCTTTCGCTAGATCATCTAAGAGATGGAGAGCCTTACAGTACGCTTGAAGATCGCATGGTTCCAATGTATTTATTGCATCGTTATCAAGTTGAAGCTGTAGTTAAACTTATTGGAGGTGTTGACTATGACTATGCGGTAAAAGGACCTATTTCTTATCAAACCAGTACTGTGGAAGCCACCAGTCAAAGAAATGCACTAAAAGCATTTTCAAATGTTTTAAACCCTAATGCATTGAAAATACCTGCACACTTAAGGAAGCTATTGCCGCCTCGATCCTTTTCAAATCCTAGGACTAGAGAAAATTTTCTTTCTCAAAGTGGGGTCGCCTTTGATTATTTGGGCGTTGCACACAGCTTGAGTAATGCTTTGCTTTCAATGATTCTTCATCCGGAACGTGCCAATCGATTGGTTACTCAATACGGTTTTGATTCCAACCAGTTAGGACTTAAAGAAACGCTGAACAGCCTTGTAAAATCACACTTCAAAATGCGCTTTAGAGACAGTCATGATCAGCAACTTAATGATTTAGTCAAAGCGAATTTGTTAAAACAAATGATGCATCTGGGACAACATCCAGAAGCCAATTCAATAGTAAAAGCACTCATTCATGAAGAATTGGTAGCTCTAGATCAATGGCTTGCAGGGCAAACTGAATATGGATTTGGAGAGGTTTATCGCAGTCAAATTGACCGTTATTTTGACAATCCTGAAGATTTTGTACCGCCAGTTTCCAAAAGGCTACCAGACGGTTCTCCAATTGGTTCTTTTTCCTGTGATGAATAATCAGAATATGCAAGTCAATTTAATCAGTGATACCGTTACCCAACCTTCCAAAGGAATGCTTGACGCCATGTTTTCCGCTTCTGTTGGTGATGATGTGTTTAAAGAAGACCCCTCTGTGAATGCCCTAGAAGAACAAGTAGCTCATCTTTTTGGAAAAGAAGCGGCTTTGTTTTTTCCTTCAGGGACCATGACCAATCAGACAGCAATTAAACTACACACCCAACCAGGAGATCAACTGATTTGTGATCACTATTCACATGTGTATCACTACGAAGGGGGTGGGGTAAGCTTTAATTCTGGTGTTTCGTGCCGTCTTTTGGAGGGAGATCGGGGTAGAATTTCAGCTGATTTAATTGCGGAAGCAATCAATCCACCTGATTTTTACCACAGTCCTAAGACGAGTCTAGTAAGCTTAGAAAACACAACAAACAAGGGTGGGGGAGCAATTTATGACTTTGATGAAATAATAAAGATTAAAGCCCTTTGCAAAAAGCATCAACTAGCACTTCACTTAGATGGAGCAAGGTTGTGGAACGCCTTAGAAGTAACCCAAGAGGCCCCTCAAGATTATGGACGTATTTTTGACACCATTTCTTTATGCTTCAGTAAAGGTTTGGGTTGCCCAGTAGGTTCTGTTTTGGTGGGTTCCAAAAATACTATTGAGAAAGCCCTTAAAATTCGTAAAGTACTAGGGGGAGGAATGCGACAAGCAGGTTATTTGGCAGCAGCAGCAAGTTATGCCCTTGAAAATCATCGCAAAGATTTAAACGAGGATCATAAAAAAGCTCGTGAATTGGCCGAAGCTCTTAAATCATCAAATCTCGTGGATAGAGTTTCGCCTGTGGAAACCAATATTGTAATTTTTTCATTAGTACCCGAAAACGATGAAACCGAGTTTATTCATAAAATGAAAGCAAAGGGCATTCATTTTATTGGATTGGGTAAAGGTAAATTAAGAATGGTAACTCACAGAGACTACTCAAATAAACAACATGAATATGTATTGACAACTTTAACCAAATTGAACTAAAATGAAGCAAACTAAATTGATGTTAATGCTGATTTTTGTAACCTCATTTTCAGAATGCAAAAAAAACGTACCTATGAATTTTGACACCACTCTTCAGCCTCCTGATGCTGAAAAAACTCCTTTCCAACTAAAAAAACATGACGATATTAGAATCGATCCTTATTACTGGATGCGAGAACGTGAAAATCCAGAGGTGATTGATTATCTGGAACGTGAAAATGATTATTTCAAAAAAATGACTCAGGACACTGAATCGTTTCGGGAGGACCTTTTTGAAGAACTTAAAAGCAGAATCAAAGAAGAGGACAATTCGGTTCCCTATTTTCACAATGATTACTGGTACATCACACGATATGAAAAGGGAAAACAATACCCTATTTACACCAGAAAAAAAGATTCGATGACTGCCCCAGAAGAGATTTTATTTGATTGCAATCAAATGGCAGAAGGGCATGACTATTTTCGCTTAGTGGGGATCAATGTAAGCCCAGATAATACTAAAGTGGTGTATGGTGTCGATACCGAATCGAGGCGTAAATACACATTGCATGTCAAAGATCTCTTAAGTGGTCAAATTTTGGATACAAATATTTTAAATACAAGTGGTGCCTCGGCTTGGTCTTTAGATAATCAGCACTTTTTTTACACTAAAAAAAATACAGAAACTTTAAGATCAGAATGGATATTCAGACACGATCTTGAAACGCCTAACGGTAAAGACGAACTGATTTTCCACGAACAAGATGAAACCTTTTCAGTGTGGGTAAGGGAATCGAAATCAAATGATTACATAATGATTTCATCGTACAGCACTCTTACTACCGAACAGCAGTTTTTAGATGCGAAAGATCCGCTAGGGAAATTTCGAGTAATTCAGCCTAGAACTCGTGGCTTGGAGTACAGTGCTGCTCAGTTTGAAGACAATTTTTACATATTGCATAATAGTAATGATGCAAAAAATTACAAAATCTCAAAAGCACCTATTTCCAACCCTGGCATTGAGCAATGGGAGGATTTATTGCCGCACCGTAAAGATGTCTTACTCGAGGATTTTGAAATTTTTAAAGATCATTTTGTCATTACTGAACGTAAAAACGGTTTGACCTCAATGAGAATTCAACGGTGGGATGGAACAGCCGATTATTTTCTGCCCGTAGAAGGAGAAACATACAGTCTTTATGGTGCCTACAATCCAAGTTTTGAAACTTCTAAACTTCGTTATGGTTTTACTTCTCTTCGGACGCCGAGTAGTGTTTATGAGTTTGATATGGAAACTCAAGAAACAATACTTTTAAAGCAACAAGAAGTGATTGATCAAAATTTTAGCCCTGAGCATTATGTTGAAAAACGCATTTGGGCAACAGCTCGAGATGGAGAAAAAATCCCCATTTCTTTAATCCACCACAAAGACACTAAACTCAACGAAAAAACACCTCTTTATCAATATGCTTATGGTTCTTATGGGTCAACTGTGGATCCTGGATTTTCGAGTAGTCGTTTGAGTTTACTTGATAGGGGTTTTGTTTTTGCCATTACCCACATTAGAGGTGGAGAGTATTTAGGACGACAATGGTATGAAAATGGAAAACTTTTCAAAAAGAAAAACACTTTTAATGACTTTATCGATGCATCTCAATTTTTGATAGATTCAAAAATGACAAGTGCAGCTCATCTTCATGCTGCGGGAGGTTCAGCTGGGGGTCTGTTAATGGGAGTGGTAGTAAACCAGGCTCCAGAACTCTATCGAAGTGTGATCGCAGCCGTTCCTTTTGTTGATGTTGTAACTACTATGTTGGATGAAAGTATTCCGCTTACCACCAGTGAATATGATGAATGGGGAAATCCTAATGATGAATCCTATTATGACTACATGCTTTCGTATTCGCCATATGATAATGTCGAAGCACAAAAATATCCTAACATGTTGGTTACAGCTGGATACCACGATTCTCAGGTTCAATACTGGGAACCGGCCAAGTGGGTAGCTAAATTGCGTGATGTTAAAACAGATACTAACGTTTTATTTTTAGACACCAATATGGAAGCAGGACACAGTGGGGCATCGGGTCGATTCAATGCGTTGAAGGATATTGCCAAACAATACACTTTTATCTTACAACTTGAGGGAAAGCTAGACTGATTTTTTTTATTAAATTTGCATCACCTTATTAGAAACAAAATATGGATCATTCGTTGAATACCTATCAAAATATTCTTGAGCTGATAGGCAACACCCCTCTTGTTAAATTAAAAAACAGTGTGTTGGGCTTTGACGGTGAGTTTTATGCAAAGTTTGAAGCTTTCAATCCAGGGCATTCTAACAAAGATAGAATCGCTATTCATATCATCGAAGAAGCAGAACGGAGAGGAATATTAAGGTCAGGGGATACCATAATAGAAACTACATCTGGTAATACGGGTTTTAGTTTAGCCATGGTTTCTATGATTAAAGGATACAACTGCATTTTAGCAGTTAGTTCAAAATCCTCTAAAGATAAAATCAATATGCTTAGCGCTATGGGAGCACAGGTTCATGTTTGTCCTGCAAATGTTCCTACTGATGATCCTAGATCTTATTATGAAGTAGCAAAAAGACTGCATTCAGAAATTAACGGTTCCGTTTACATCAACCAATACTTTAATGATTTGAATGTAGATGCTCATTACCGCACTACAGGACCGGAGATTTGGAAGCAAACCCAAGGAAAAATTACTCACCTTGTAGCCAGTAGCGGAACGGGAGGGACCATTTCAGGATGCGCTAAATATTTAAAAGAACAGAATCCAGAAATTCAAATTGTAGGTGTAGATGCTTACGGCTCAGTGCTTAAGAAATATCACGAAACTCAAGAGCTAGATCCTAATGAAATTTACCCGTATCGAATTGAAGGCTTAGGGAAGAATTTAATTCCTACGGCTACCCACTTTGATCTGATCGATCGATTTGAAAAGGTAACTGATGAGGAAAGTGCCCACCGAGCACGAAGTATCACCAAGTCCGAAGGGATGTTTGTAGGCTACACCTCCGGCGCTGCAATGCAAGCGGTACATCAACTTGCTCAAGAAAACTATTTTAGCAAAGAAAGTCATGTTGTGGTCATTTTCCCTGATCACGGATCACGCTACATGAGTAAAATTTACAGTGAAGACTGGATGTCGGAACAAGGATTTTTTGATCCAGAGAACGAATCGCATCGAAATATTGAATACATAAATGATCAATCTTCAAATAAATGAGAGATTTATTCCAAAGAATACACGAAAATAAAGGCCCCTTAGGAAAGTGGGCCTCGCAAGCTGAAGGATATTTTGTTTTTCCAAAACTCGAAGGCCCAATTTCTAATCGTATGAAGTTTAAAGGCAAGGAAGTCATTACTTGGAGTGTGAACGATTACCTCGGTTTGGCTAATTTACCTGAAATACGAAAAGTAGATGCTGAGGCTGCTGCAGAATTTGGTTCTGCATATCCTATGGGTGCACGTATGATGTCTGGTCATACAGAACTTCATGAACAATTAGAAAACGAGCTCGCCACTTTTGTAGACAAAGAATCCGCCTATCTTTTAAATTTTGGTTACCAGGGTATTCTCTCTACTGTTGATACTTTGGTAGGGAAAGATGACGTAATTGTCTACGATGTTGATGCTCATGCCTGTATCGTAGATGGTGTAAGATTGCATTTAGGAAAACGTTTTACCTACAAGCACAATGATGTAGAGAGTTTAGAAAAAAACTTACAGCGCGCCACAAAAGTAGCAGAACAAACCGGAGGAGGAATACTGGTCATTTCTGAAGGTGTATTTGGTATGCGCGGAGAACAAGGAAAGCTAAAAGAAATAGCAGCACTCAAGAAAAAATACAATTTCCGTTTTTTAGTAGACGATGCCCATGGTTTTGGAACCTTAGGTGAAAATGGAAAAGGAGCAGGTGATGAACAAGGAGTTCAAGATGAAATAGATGTTTACTTCGCTACTTTTGCCAAGTCAATGGCCTCTACAGGTGCCTTTGTAGCAGCTGATAAAGAGATTATTGATTATTTAAAGTACAATATGCGCTCGCAGATGTTTGCCAAGTCTCTACAAATGCAGTTAGTAAAAGGAGCGTTGAAACGTCTGGACATGCTTCGAAATCGACCCGAACTGAAAGCTAAATTATGGGAAAATGTAAATGCTTTACAGAATGGTCTGAAAGAAAAGGGATTTGATATTGGTACTACTCAAAGCTGTGTCACCCCTGTTTATCTTAAGGGAAGCATTCCTGAAGCCATGGCTTTAGTAAAAGATTTACGAGAGAACTATGGAATTTTTTGTTCTATTGTTGTTTATCCTGTAATTCCGAAAGGTTTAATATTGCTTCGCTTGATACCTACGGCCACACACACACTTGAAGATGTTCAAATTACTTTGGATGCGTTTGCTGGAATTCGTGAAAAACTTGAAAACGGAACCTACAAAAGGCTTTCCGAATCGGTGAAAGCAGTGTAATTTTTAGTTAAAGAAGACTTTAATCATTTAACATTACTGGCATTACGAGTAGGGTAACATCCTCACCCTCAACGGTATGATCCATAGGTGTAAGAATTCCTGCTCTATTGGGCAAAGACATGGATAGCTTAACTTCGTCACATTCCATATTGTTAAGCATTTCAATTAAAAATCTTGAGTTAAATCCAATTTGCATATCATCGCCTTGGTAATCGCAATCTAATCGTTCTTCAGCGCTATTACTGTAATCAAAATCTTCAGCAGAAATTTGAAGAGCAGCACCAGCTATTTTTAGTCGTATCTGATGTGTTGTTTTGTTTGCGAAAATACTAACTCGTCTAACAGAGTTCAGAAAATTAATGCGATTTACCTGCATTTGATTTGGGTTTTCTTTTGGAATCACCGCCTCATAATTTGGATATTTTCCGTCGATTAATCGACAAGTGAGTACGGAATCTCCAAAGGCAAATTGTGCATTGGTTTCATTGTATTGGATAGTAAGTTCATCTGCAACACCTTGAAGAATACCTTTGAGTAATTGCAGTGGTTTTTTCGGCATGATAAATTCTGAGGTAATCTCAGAATTAGCATCATTCCTAGTGTATTTAACCAGCTTATGAGCATCGGTTGCCACAAATGTCAATCCAGAATTTGAGAACTGGAAAAAAACACCGCTCATCACTGGTCTTAAATCATCATTACCACTGGCAAACAAAGTGCTATTGATTGCAGTATGCAGTAAGCTGGACGAAACGGTTGTCGTTTTAGAATCCGTTAGTTGAGCTGCCTTAGGGAATTCTTCTCCAGCAACATAAGCAACCGCATACTTACCATTATTTGCACTAATCTCTACGGTATTTTTGTCTGTTTTAATAAAGGTCAGGGGTTGCTCTGGAAAAGTTTTAAGCGTATCTAGTAATAAGCGCGCAGGCAAAGCCAGCGAACTATTACCTTCCGATTCAATAGCCACACGTGTAGAGAAAGTAGTCTCCAAATCTGAAGCAGAGAGGGTTAATGTGTTTCCGTTAATTTCAAATAAAAAATTATCTAAAATCGGGAGAGTGTTTGTACTGTTTATGACTCCACCAAGCATTTGAAGCTCTTTGAGAAGTGCGGCACTGGAAACAATAAATTTCATCTGTAATACGGTATTAATTAATTTTTAAGAAGATAAAAATCTTCATTTTGGGATACGCTTTTGCCTCAATCAAAAGGCAAACAACTTATTCTCAAATATATTTGAAATGCTTTGATTCTTAAAACAAACTTATCAACATTCAGCGGCTTAAATGTTTACTTCTTCTTCGCTGATTCATCCAACCAAAACTTAGGGTTATGAGGATGGGACTGAGGAGCATAATAATTTTCCAGAGCATTCCTTTTGATTCAATTTTTTGTGGATCGAGGTAACTGAACTCCCATTCTTTTTGACGCATCATAAGACCTTGCTGATTTCCACTCAAATAATGAATAGAATTCATAAGGAATTGTTTGTTTTTGTAAAAATTATTGGTCCATTTATCAAATCCCAATTGTAGTGGAGCTCCTTTATCTATTTGATTTTCTCCCATATTACCGTCTCCAAAAACAATGGTCTTAAGTTCACCTTTCTCTTGGTGATTGGAGTATTCAAACGGTTTAATTTTATTAGTAAAAAGAGACTTCTGTGTACCGTAAAGAAGCATTCCCAATATTTTTGAAGGTTCATTGAATTCATTGGGTTTTATTTTTTGACTGGCTTGAGCTAGAGACAATAGGGTAGGAACACCCGATGTTTTGGTAAAAGCTGAAGTTTCCAAGAGGATCTCTTTATTCAAATTGCTTTCAATTGAATCTAAAGGGCTTCCAAACTGAACCAAAACGGGGCCCACAGCTTGACCTATTAAATTAGATTTTGGCCTAGGGAGTGGATAATAAGGCCAAGGATATGGAATAAATTGAGTATCATTTTGATCTCCCATTGCCAAAACAAGGGGTGCGCAATACAGATCTTGAACCAATGCTTTGTTTAAACGAATCCCTTGGTTAAAAAAATAGTCGTCTAAATTGAGTTCTAAGGGAAATCCATAAGTTGTTCCAGAATTGTTAAAAAGACTATCACGATCAATGCCAATCCCATTGACCAGCCATAGAATGCCCCCACCTTGAAGCGCATATTGATCTAAAATATATTTTTCTTCTTGGGAAAAGGCCTCGTTTGGATTACTTATCATAAGTGCATCAAAACGTTTTAGATTCTCTAGACTTTGCAAGGGGGTGACCTCTTTGTTTTTTAAATCAAAAGCCCCCAAATTGTAATATGATTTTAACGATTGTAAGAGATCCGCTAATTTGATGTTCTCTGAAGTTTGATGTGAGGTTAAAACAGCCAGATTTGGTTTTTCAACAAGTATCGTTTTTTGGATGCCATCTATGACTAGGTATTCCATTTGTTGAATAGATCGAGTGATTTTATCTCGGTCAGTATCTCCAAGCTGTTTTTCTAATAGTGAAATGCGTTCTGAAACTTCAGCATGATTTACAATCATCCAAGGAAAAACAATAGTTTCACTTCTTTGTCCGTCTTTATTTTCAATAACAATTTCAGGAGTCATTCCATAGCGTTGCATTTCCTGGATTACTTGTTCATTAGTTCCAATTTCGAAGGGATCGTGATATTGAATGATGAGTTGATTACTGTAAAATTGAAGCTGGCCTAAGAAAACATCTAATTCTTCGCTGAAATCTCGATACAATCCAGGTAAATCACCTGAAAGAAAAACATCAATACGAATAGGTGATTCTAAATTCTTTAATAACGTAATTGTTGTTTCAGAAAGGCTATGTCTTTTGTCAGCAGTCAGATCCTTTCGTAAAGTGAATCTATTGCTTAACACTAATAAAATTAGTGTTACCGTAAATGCAATAAGCGGTTTTTTGAGGACTTGCATTTAACTTTTTTTAAACTTAATAAGTTGAACACCTAAACTAAAAAAGGTTAAGATAAAGCCAAGAAAATAGATGAGATCACCAAGTGCAATTATTCCTCGACTTAGATTGTTGTAATGCACCCGAGCTCCAATATTATTAATGAATTTAAACAGTGTCATATTGTAAGTCAAATCTGCTAAAAAGGACCAGAAATACAAATGCATAAAACAAGCCAGAAGTGCAACTAAAAATGAAGCTACTTGACTTTGAAACAGCAAGGAAGCACAAATACTGGTTACCAAAAACAAGCATGCCAGAAGAATGAGTGCAAAATAAGAACTCATAACCTTTCCCCAATCCAGTTCTGATCCGTCTTGAAATAAACTTTCCAAAGCAACAGCGTGAAGAATTGTAGGAAGTAGGGCAATAGATAAAATTAATCCAACCCCGATTAATTTACCTCCAAAAATTTGAGCCGGTTTTAGGGGTTTGGTCAGGAGCAATTCAAAAGTGCCTAAAGAAAATTCTTCAGAGAAAGATCGCATACTTATTGCAGGCAGTAAAAAAAGGAATAGGAGGGGAGTAAATTCAAAGAAAGGATCAAAGCTACCTAACTCTGTGTTCAATAGATTGTAAGGAGTATTAAAGAACCAAAGTGTCAAAGCTGTCACAAGCAAATACCCACCAACTACCAGATAACCTGATAATTGACTAAAGTAAAAATGTAATTCTCTTTTGGCTATGCTCCACATGTTATTCGAATTGAATGCTAACTAGATCTCGATAGTTCAATCCAAAAAGTGAACTGGCACTACCAACAGTGTTCGGATTACTTTTGTAAACAGCGAGTTCTAAATGACCTGCAGTATTGAATAGTGCAAGTTTCTTGCCGTCTTCCTCTCGCTTTTCTTTAGGAAGACTAAAATCGATGGCCTGGCTGTAACTGCTGAAAATTTCTCTAAATTTAACCGTACGTGCATTGATGGTAAAATTTCTTGATTTTCCAATTTCTTTAAAAAGTTTTTGTGTTATGTTGGTAATCACATTGCCGTAGTTGTCCACGTAAATTACACTGCCCATTATTTGATTTCCGTCTTGACTTATTACGGGTTTAATATTGGTCAATTCTCTGATATTAGTAAAAGGGCTCCCAATTACTTCAAGGGTTCCTTTTCTGGCAATATGAGCAGCAACCTGTACAAAGACATCCAGAACGGGAAACGAACTAGTTACCGCTTTGTGGATATTAATGGCAACCACCTTTTCAGGTATGATTTCATCTTTGATCAGAGAAAAAATTCCATTATCAGCTCCTATGAAATAATGTCCTTCAAGTTTCATGGCCAAATGAACATTTTCAGGAGTAAATTCTGATTCTACCCCAACAATATGAATACTGCCTTTTGGAAAGGCTTGGTAAGCATTTTTTAAAACATAAGCAGTTTCTGACGGGTTGTAAGGACTAATTTCATGGGTGATGTCAATAATTTTAACATCAGAGATTTGATTCAAAAGTGCAGCTTTAATTACCGATATTGAATAATCTTTATGTCCAAAATCTGTCGTTAAAGTTACTAGGACCATAAAGTTCTTTTTCTCTAATGAATTACGTAAAAATATTCTATTTTTATACGCAACACATATTGTATTGAGCAAAAATAATTCATTTTAACTGAGTAGCCTTTGAATGAAATAAAAATTGACCTGACAGAAGTGAATCCACAAGAATTTTTTGGGGATCAAAACACGAATATTGCAAAATTGCGTACCTATTTCCCAAAAATCAAAATTGTTGCGCGAGGGAATACCTTAAAAGCCTACGGAGAGGATGCACTCCTCACTGAATTCAACAAACGTGTGGCCATGCTCATCGCTCATTTTGGTAAATTCAATATTTTAAATGATGAAATTATTGATCGGATAGTCATGGCAGGTACTGAGAACAATTCTGATCTTAACGGTGGAACAGAAACCCAAATTCTCCATGGAGTAGGAGGAAAAATAATAAAAGCAAAAACCTTAAATCAAAAGCGACTTGTCGAATCCATGCATAAAAATGACATGGTCTTTGCGGTAGGTCCAGCAGGAACTGGGAAAACCTACACTGGCGTTGCTCTTGCAGTCAAAGCATTGAAGGAAAAACAAGTCAAACGGATTATTCTTACTCGTCCTGCTGTAGAAGCTGGAGAAAATCTCGGGTTTTTACCTGGAGATTTAAATGAGAAACTTGACCCTTACATGCAACCATTGTACGATGCTCTTCGAGATATGATACCCAATGAAAAATTGCAAGCTTACATTGAAAAGGGTACGATACAAATCGCTCCACTAGCTTTTATGAGGGGTCGAACGTTGGATAATGCCTTTGTAATTTTAGATGAAGCGCAAAATACAACTCACGCTCAAATGAAAATGTTTTTAACTCGAATGGGGAAAAATGCAAAATTTCTTTTGACCGGAGATCCCGGGCAAATCGATCTTCCAAGGCGAATGATTTCTGGATTGAAAGAGTCTCTTTTAATTTTAAAAAACACCCAAGGAATAGAGATCATCTACCTAGACGATAAGGATGTGATCCGTCATCCCCTCGTAAAGAAGATAATTGATGCATACAAAACCATTGAACACGACAATTGATGCCAAATAAAACGATTATGAAAACCAACCTTCAATTGGAAGGGCTGGAATCAAAATATGTAGGAAAAGTAAGGGAGGTTTATCGACTTAAAAACAATCTTTTGGTAATGGTGGCAACGGATCGTTTATCCGCTTTTGATGTGGTGCTTCCCAAGGGCATTCCCTTTAAAGGACAAATTTTGAACCAAATCGCAACACAAATGATGGAGGCTACCTCCGACCTAGTTCCCAATTGGCTTCAAGCAACTCCCGATCCCAATGTTGCCATAGGGGAATTGTGTAGTCCTTTTAAGGTGGAAATGGTCATCCGCGGGTATCTCTCTGGTCATGCAGCTCGTACCTACAAATCTGGAGGTAGAATTCTTTGTGGTGTACCCATGAAAGAGGGTATGAAAGAAAATGATCGTTTTGACATACCAATCATCACTCCAGCAACTAAAGCAGAGGAGGGGCATGATGAGGATATTTCAAAAGATGAGATCATTTCGCAAGGGATCGTAAATGAAACAGATTATTTGCAATTGGAAAAATACACTCGTGCGCTCTTTCAAAGAGGTACTGAAATTGCCAAAAAACAAGGATTGATTTTAGTTGATACCAAGTATGAGTTTGGAAAAACCCATGATGGGAAAATTGTTTTGATCGACGAAATTCATACACCAGACTCCTCTCGCTATTTTTACGAAGAAGGATATGCTGAAAGGCAAGAAGCAGGATTACCACAAAAGCAACTCTCCAAAGAATTTGTTAGGCAATGGTTGATTAGTGAAGGTTTTCAAGGATTAGACGGTCAACAAGTTCCCGAAATGGATTCAGATCGTATTGACTCAATTTCTGATCGTTACATTGAACTCTTTGAAAAGATAACAGGTAAGGTTTTTGAAAAGTCTGATCTAAATGACATTGAAAATAGGATACAGAATAATGTTTCAGAATATCTTAACCAGTAATACTAATCGTCTTGAAGTAGGTTGTAAATTTCGTCAATGGATGTATTTGCAGGAAAGCAAAGCGCATTGTCGTACTTCTTAAACCAAGTGATTTGTCTCTTCGCATACCTACGCGTATTCTTTTTAATTTCATTAACAGCATGATCCAAATCATAGGCACCGTTGAAATAGGGGAAAAGCTCTTTGTATCCAACGGTTCTGAGTGCTGAATTCGATTGATAAGGAATTAACGCTTTTGCTTCCTCTTCTAAATTTGAGTCCATCATTTGATCCACACGAGCATTTATTTTTTCATAGAGTATGGCTCTAGGACAATGAAGAATAATCATCTTAGATACAAAGTTTCTAGGCTCTCGATCTTGCCCTAAAAATGAAGAATAGGGCTTGTCTGCTGAAATACAAACTTCAAGAGCCCTGAGTAAACGAACTGGATTGTGAATGTCAACACGGGTGTAGTATTTGGGGTCCTTTTCTCGAAGTAATTGTTGAAGCCCCTCAATTCCATGAGTTTCATAAAAAACATTGATCTGATTACGTACTTCATCAGAAATCTCAGGAAATTTATCCATCCCAAACATTACAGCATCAGCATACATTCCAGATCCACCTACCATTATTAAGGTGTCTTTTTCAGTAAATAGTTCCTCAATTTTTTTTACCGCCTCTTTTTCAAAATCAGCGACAGTGTAAGTATCCTTAACCGATTTATTTTGAATAAAATGATGCTTTACGGCTGCCAATTCCTCCTTAGAAGGAACTGCGGTTCCGACCCGCATCTCTTTATAAAATTGTCTTGAATCACAGGAAATAATTTCTGTATCGAAAGCCTTTGCTAGGGCAATACTTGTTTTGGTTTTTCCAACGCCAGTGGGTCCAGCGATGTAGATTAATGTTTTAGTTGACATCATTTATGAGTTTTCCACATTGGTGACAAAATAGTGCACCTTCCTTGTGGGACAGGGTTAGACAATGAGGACAGGCTTGGGTATTGGTATCTATGGGTTTTTGTTTTGAAAATTCCGCGGTTACGATTCCAGTCGGAACAGCAATTATGCCATATCCCATAATCATAATTAGGGAGGCAACTAACTGACCTATTGGTGTTTGTGGAGCTATGTCTCCATAACCTACTGTGGTTAGGGTTACAATGCACCAGTAAATACTTCTTGGAATGCTGGTAAAACCACTCGAATCATCTTCTATTAAATACATTAAGGTGCCAAAGATGATACATAAAATTAAAACACCAAAAATAAAAACAGAAATCTTTGTGCGGCTTGAACGAAGTGCTTTGATTAAGGTATTGGACTCACTGACGTACTTCGTTAATTTTAAAATTCTAAAGACTCGTAGGAGTCTCAATGCCTTTAAAGCAACCAAGCTGTGAGTGCCTGCCAAAATCAGAGAAAGATATTTAGGAAGCGTGGACATTAAATCAATAATGCCATAGAAACTAAAAATGTATTTTGAGGGCTTGGTTACACTGATGATGCGTAAAAAATACTCTAGTGTAAAAAGTAGGGTGATGATCCACTCTGCCCAGTTTAAGTATTCGTGATACACTGCGTCTATTGAAGCGACACTTTCAAGTGCAACAAATACGACACTAAGCAAAATCGTAACGAGAAGGACTACATCGAAAAATTTTCCTGCAGGGGTATCGGCTTCGTAAATAATTTCGTGCAGTCTATGTTTCCACTTTTTCATGCCTAGGGCTAGAGCTTATGATTTTAAATCTACTCCAAAGGTATCAACTTATTGTATTTTTTCCGAGATAAAAAGCTACGAATTAATTTTTGAACATCGGGATTGTCCTCCATAGAAATAAGTCGAGACATAATTTGCTTGTCGTTTTTAATTTGATGATTAAGTTCATAATAACCATATCCTAAAAAAACATTGCCTTTGATGTAAATAAAAGAGGATTCACCTAGTTTTCTTCCCTTTGAAGTAATAATAAAATCTGAAAAAGGATACTCAAAATCGGCTAAAAGTAATTTAATTTTTTTTCGGTAGGAGTCAGGAGTTTCTTTACCTGTACAGGCACCATCACATTTATTAACTTCATGTAAAAAACAAGTACCCGTTTTATTTGAAAGACTCGTTTTTTTTAAGCAAATACCATAGTTTTCGGTCCAATTAAAAATAGCGGATTTAGCACTTTTCGAATTCTTGTAAACACTAAAATAAGTGTGCTCTTTTTTTATTTGCTCAACAATTAACTCTGGATACTCAACCGAATCGTCTAAACGAATTCCCATAGGAAAAATCCTGTACTTCATCGCTTTATTAAGTTTTGGAGCATTTGTTTTTATTTCGTTTTGTTCCTTAAGTAAACTGACCAATTCGCCTCCTGTTAATGCAAAAGTTACTTTGTGTATTTCGTTTTGAATTACTCGCGCTTTTTTGGATTTCCCTGTTAGGTGATTTAAAATTCTTTTTTTGATATTGTTGCTCTTCCCGATGTAAATGATTTCATTTTTGGAATTATGGATGTAATAAACACCCATTTCTGAGGGAAGCCCATCAATCACTTCTAAAAACTTCGGTGGAACTTTATTTGGGTGCTCTGAACTAATGTGTGCTTTTAAAATATTTTTATGAAGATCTTTTTCCAAAAGGAGTTCAAATAACTTGACTGTGACTTTTGCATCACCTTGTGCTCTGTGCTGATCTGAAAAGGGAATACCAAGATTTCGAACCAATTTTCCTAGACTGTAAGCCGGTTGATCTGGCAAAAGTAGCTGAGAAAGTGATACAGTACAAAGTGATTTTCTTTCAAAAGCAAATCCCAAACGTCTGAACTCTGTCTGTAAAATGCGATAATCAAAAGCAGCATTGTGAGCTACAATGACACAATCCTCTGTAATTTGCACCACCCGTTTTGCTATTTCATAAAACTTGGGTGCATTCTGAAGCATTTTTCCTGATATTCCAGTTAACTTTTGAACAAAAGGTTGAATTTCGATTTGAGGATTTACGAGACTACTGAATTGATCCGTAATTGTTTCTCCATCATGTCTGTAAATCGCAATTTCAGTGATTCCCTCCTCATCGTATTTTCCTCCAGTAGTTTCAATGTCAAGAATTGCGTACATACCTAATAATTACGAGCTCCAAAAATTTTGCTTCCAACCCGTATCATATTGGAACCTGATGCTATGGCGATCTCGTAGTCTCCACTCATTCCCATAGACAGGTATTTCATCTCTGGGTATGTCGTTTTTGTCTTATCAAAAAGAATTTTAAGTGTTTGAAACTCATCTGCTATTTGATTTTTATCATCAGTAAAAGTAGCCATACCCATAAGACCAACAATTTTTACATTTTTAAAAAATGAAGATGCCTCGAGCAGTTCCTCTAAACCTTCTTTTGGAAGTCCAAATTTTGTCTCTTCTTGGGCAATACGTATCTGAATCAAGCATGAAATTACACGATTGTGTTTAACTGCTTGTTTTTGGATTTCTTTAAGGAGTTTTAAGCTATCCACACCATGAATCAAGTCCACAAAATGAGCCATGTATTTCACTTTGTTGGTCTGTACATGACCGATCATATGCCAAGATATGTCTTTAGGGAGTTGTTCCCATTTGGAAGCCATTTCCTGTATCTTATTTTCACCAAAAATACGCTGCCCAGCTTCGTAAGACTGCATTATTTCTTCAACTGGTTTTGTTTTGGAAACAGCCACAAGGGCAACCTCAGGAGGAAGTAATTCGATAAAGGTTTTAGTGTTGGTGATGATATCCATTGCGCAAAGATACAGCTTCGATGACCATTTTATCTCTCGATAAAAGCAATTTTTTTATTCTATTGATCAGATTAGTAAAGGGCAAAAAAAAAGCTACCTAAGGGTAGCTTTTTTTATTTATTTAAGCTGAATGTTATTGAGCAGCGTCCATACCTTTAGCAATCAGATCATAGAATTGATCTAATTTTGGAAGAACTACAATACGAGTTCTTCTATTTTTAGCACGATTAGCAGCAGTATCATTATCAGCAACTGGAATGTAATAACTTCTTCCAGCAGCAGTCATTCTTGCAGGAGCTACGCCAAAGTCGTTTTCAAGAATACGAACAACTGCAGTTGCTCTTTTTACAGAAAGATCCCAATTATCAACAATTCCGTCAATCTTAATTGGTACATTATCGGTATGACCCTCTACCATGAACTCAAGTTCTGGCTTGTCATTTACAACTTTCGCTACTTTTCCAAGTACTTCTTTTGCTCTAGCAGTTACTGTGTAGCTTCCGCTTCTGAATAAAAGTTTGTCTGAAATAGATACATAAACCACACCTTTTTCAACGTTAATTTCGATATCCTCATCGCTCATATTCCCTAATACACCTTTAAGGCTTGTTACAAGTGCTAAGGTTACAGAATCTTTCTTAGTAACAGCGTCTTGCATACGTTGGATGCGAATGTCTTTTTCTTTCATGCTTTCTAAAGACATTTCAAGATTTTCTGCACCTTTTTGAGAAAGGGTAGTCAAGTTACCTATGTTATTGATCAAATCTTGGTTATTAGCCTTTAAAAACTGATTTTGTTCAGTCAAGGTGGCGAGTGAAGCTAGAGCAGCTTCTTTTTCCTCGTTACATGTATTGAGTTTTACAGTAGCAGCATCTAATAAATTTTTAGTGTTTTGCTGTAACTCTTCTAGTTCTGTGAATTTTTTTTGAGATACACAGGAAGCTAAAAGTAGCCCTGTTACCATTAAAGCGATCGCTTTTTTCATAGTGATGTTCTGTTTAAATTTATTTTTTACAAATTAACTGAAATTTATTTATAATTTTTATTCAAATCTTTGAAATTTAACCTTCTAAGCACAAAAAAATCAATAATAATGTTCTTTCTCAAGAAATAATTTTGACTTTGACTTGACTTTTTACGAAGTAATTGATTGTTTTTTAACATTTTATAAAACGAAAAATGAGCCCTAATTATTGCTAGAGTTGCTTTAAAATTTAATTTCAATGCATAAACTATCCCAATTACACCATCAAGGATTAGTTTTTTTAATAGGATTTTAAAGCGTGCGTTATCAGGAAGATTTTTTGCACACATTAATAATGAATTCCTATGATTCAAAAATATTTTTTTTGAAGAAGGAGGGAGGGTAGCCCCACCAATATGATAAACTTTAGATTCACCGATAGATTGAATGTTGTATCCTTCATTAAAAATCCGCCAACAAAGATCGATTTCTTCTTGATGCGCAAAAAAACGAGTATCAAATCCTCCAAGTTCCCAAAATGTACTGCTGCGAATTACAAAACAAGCTCCACTTGCCCAAAATATCGGAACTGATTGATCGTATTGTCCTTGATCTACTTCACAATGATTGAGTATTCTCCCTCGGCAAAAGGGAATGCCCAAGGCATCAATGTAACCTCCAGCAGCACCCGCATATTCGAAATGTGTCCGCTTATTGAAATCTAAAATATGAGGCTGTAAAGCAACCGTACTAGGATTAGAATCGAAATGATTTAAGAGTGGAGTAAGCCAGCCTTCTGTCAATTCGACATCTGTATTTACTAAAGCATAATATTGGGCTTTCACATGTTTTAAACCTTCATTGTATCCTCCGGCATACCCTAGATTTGATTTTAATTCAATGCATTTTATCTCAGGATAATTTGTTTTTACCCAGTCCATAGAATTGTCATTTGAAGCATTATCAACCAAGACAACAGATGCTTGTTTGCTGTGCATAATGGCTTTGGGAAGAAATTGCTTTAAAAGTTCAAGGCCATTGTAATTAAGTAAAACTACTGCGATTGAATTCATCGGACAACATCGTATTTAGGTAATTCTTTAATGAAACGGTATTGTTGATTTTTGTAATCCATGGTACAAAAATAGTGATTCAAGCCATTGGTTAGCATCATGTATTGGCTTTTGACTTGTAAATTGTAGCGTGCTATTTGATCGAATACCTTTTGATCTAACTTTACAGAAGGTGCTTTACATTCTACTAAAAGTAAATTCCCGAAATTTGGATTCACTAGCATTACATCAAATCTTTTTCGAGTTTGGAATAGTTTGATTTCGTTTTCAACTTTAATCCAAGAAGCAGGATAATTTAAAGTATGAATCAAATAATTGAGGCAGTGGATACGCACCCATTCTTCAGGAGTGCAATGAATCCATTTTTTACGAATTTGGTCAAAGATAAAGGGTTTATTTTCCTTATTTTTGAGTTGTATTTCGCAAGGTGGAAAATTGAGTTTCTCCATACTGTAAAAGTGCAATAAAATTTTAATATGCAAGCGTTCTTCACGCTACTTTCCAAAATTGATAAAGATCAGTTTTCGCCCATTTATTTGCTGTCGGGAACGGAATCTTTTTACATTGACTCGATTTTAACTGCCTTAACATCGAAGTTGGTCGACGAAGCTTCGCGTGATTTTGACTACACTATTTTTTTTGGAAAAGAAGCCAATGCCTCTCAAGTCATTGAAACGGCGAAGCGATATCCCATGATAGGTAGGCATAACGTTGTTGTTGTTAAGGAAGCTCAGCAAATGCCTCCATCTGCCTTTGATGAACTGGCCCTCTACGCAGCTCAACCTACACAGCAGACAGTAGTGGTTTTGTGCTACATGCATAAGGCTTTTGATAAAAGGAAAAAACTGTTTAAAGCCGTTGAAAAGTCAGGGGAGTTGTTGACTGTAAAGCCACTTTACGACAATCAAATACCCCAGTGGATTCGTGAACACGCAAGATCATTAGAGTTGGATCTTACTCCTACAGCTGTAGAATTACTTGCTACTTATGTAGGGGCAAATTTAACACTGCTATCAAACGAATTAAAGAAGCTTAAGCTTGTGGTTCAATTGAACGAAACTGTTAGCGAAGAGACCATAGAGAAATTTATTGGGATCAGTAAAAAATTCAACAGTTTTGAACTTCAAAAAGCAATCGGACAAAGAAATTTTTCCCTAGCATTCCAAATTGTACAATATCTCAATAGGAATAGGAAAGATCACCCCTTAGTACTCACTTTATCATCATTACATTCCTATTTTCAGAAACTATTGCTCCTAAAAGGCGTCGCCAATCCAAGAGCGGCAGCGGGAACTATTGGAGTTTCCCCTTATTTTCTGAAAGAATATGAAGCTGCAGCAAGCCGAATGAGCATGAAACAAATATCGACTGCTATCCGTTGTATTTTTGAAGCTGATTTAATGAGCAAAGGAATAGGTGGCTCAAATTCAAATCCGAATCAAATTTTAGAAACGTTATTAATTCGCCTTTTTACACTCTAAAATGATAATGGAAATTGGTTGGGATCTGATTCATGCATGATGTTGTATGCAGCTTCAAAAATATCATCTTCTGAAGGTTTAGAAAAATAATCTCCATCACCACCATAGGCGGGTCGGTGTGCTTTAGCAGAAAGCAATTTAGGAGCACTATCCAAAAGTGAAAATATGCTTTGCTTTTCAATCAGTTGTTGAAGAATGTAAGAACTAGCTCCGCCTGGAACGTCCTCATCTACAATAAGTAAACGATTTGTTTTGGCGATGCTTTCACGTATTTCTTCCTTAAGGTCAAAAGGGATCAGTGCTTGAATGTCAATAATTTCAATTTCAATTCCTTCTTGCGCCAGTCTTTGTGCTGTTGCCTCAACAATTCTAAGTGTTGAGCCGTAGGAAACTATCGTAAGGTCAGTTCCTTCTCGCATGTATTCAATTTTACCTAGGGGGATACAAAATTCACCCAAATTGTCTGGAGGGATTTCCTTTAATCGATATCCATTTAGTGACTCAATAACGATCGCAGGTTGCTCAATTTGCATTAAAGTATTGTAAAATCCTGCCGCTTGGGTCATGTTCCGAGGCACTAGAATATGCATACCACGGAGCAAATGAATCATTCCTCCCATGGGAGATCCAGAATGCCAAATTCCTTCTAAACGATGACCTCTTGTACGAATTATGAGTGGTGCAATTTGTTGACCTACAGTTCTGTAGTTCATAGATGCTAAATCATCACTTAGAATTTGAATACAATAAAGAATGTAGTCTAAATATTGTATTTCTGCGATAGGACGAAGGCCTCTTAGTGCCAAACCAATTCCTTGACCTGCAATTGTAGCCTCTCTTATTCCTGTATCGGCAATTCGTAAACTTCCAAATTTCTTTTGTAACCCCTCCAAGCCTTGATTAACATCACCGATCTTACCTACATCTTCTCCAAAAATTAAGAGGGAATCGTGTTTTTCGAGTAGGGCATCAAAATTATCTCGAATAATAACCCTACCATCTACAGGCTGAACGTCTTTTTTGTAGGTTGGCTGTATGGATTTAAAATTTATTAATTCATCCTTGGATACTGTGTACAAGTGGGATGAAATTTTTTCTATCATTTCCTGAGTCAATGAATCGTGCCACTTTTTAAATGCAGTTGCATTGGCTGAAGGATGTTTAGCTAATACCGTTTTGATTTGTCGTCCAGCTGAAATAATATCTTTGAAGCCAAGTTCATTGACCTGATCCAATTGAGAGAAAATCCATTGAACTTTTGGATCGTTATGCGTTTCTTTTTTAAGTACGGGGAAGAATTGCATGAGCTTGGCCTTTTCCTTTAAGATTGGTTCCTGATAAGCATTCCACGCTTTTCTTCGGGCTAAACGAACTTCTTTTGTAGCCGCTTCTTCCATTAGTTCAAGATCCGACTCTTTTGCAAAACCTTCTTCTAGAATCCAATTCCGCATTTTTAAATTACAATCAAATTCTTTTTCCCATTTCAAACGCTCGTTCGATTTGTAGCGTTCATGCGAGCCAGAGGAAGAATGACCTAAGGGCTGTGTTAGTTCAGTTACATGGACCATGACTGGAACATGCTCTTTCCGTGCTATTTTCGATGCGGTATCATAGGCTTCTATGAGTGCTAGATAGTCCCATCCTTTAACTTTTATGATTTCGAAACCTTTCTCAGATTCTGTTCTTTGAAACCCTTTTAAGGCCTCTGAAATACTTTCTTTTGTCGTTTGGTCTTTGTTTGAAACCGAAATTCCATATTCATCGTCCCATACACTGATTACCATGGGGACTTGCATTACACCTGCTGCATTGATGGTTTCAAAAAACATTCCTTCGCTGGTACTCGCATTTCCGATGGTACCCCAAGCAATTTCATTTCCGTTTTTGGAAAAGTTATCTCGGTTTTTTGTAGCATACTCTCGATACACTTTAGAGGCTTGTGCTAGGCCTAAAAGTCTAGGCATTTGTGAGCCAGTAGGAGAGATGTCACCACTGTGATTTTTAAGATCAACAACTTTTAACCATGACCCATTTTCATCTCTACTTGGTGTTGCAAAATGACCGCCCATTTGTCTTCCTCCTGACATAGGTTCTCTAGATCGATCAAGGTCAGCGTACAAGGCTGCAAAAACATTTGCAACTGTAAGTACTCCCTGAGCCATAAGTAAAGTTTGATCTCTGTAATAACCGGATCGATAATCCCCATTTTGAAAAAAATGATTCATCGCTAATTGAGGCAATTCTTTTCCGTCACCAAAAATTCCAAACTTTCCTTTTCCAGAGAATACTTCACGTCGTCCGAGCAGACTACATTCCCTGCTTAGAACGGCAAGGCGATAATCTTCAAGGACCTTTAGCTTAAAGTCTTCAATGCTGATTTTAAGTTCACTTTCGGAATTATGAATTTTCATATGGTGGTGCAAAAATACAAAAAAAATTATGGTCTTAGGCAGGAAGTCATGGATGAGAGTGTGATTGCTTTCGAATATGCTCTAGAACCACTTACGGGTAAATAAGCTGCTCAAAGTACTGAGCCTAGGGGTGAAAATAAATCGTATTTTGGTCGCATAACGCGATTGGGTAGGTTCAAATCCATTGGAGGAATACAACGGAAAAAAGATTTCAAAATAATCAGGGACCAAACTAAATTTAAAACCTGAATCAAAATAAGTAACTGCAGAAAGAGACTTATTGCGCAATATCCCTACATCACCATAAAATTCAATCCATTTCCACAAACCAATTGATGCATTGATCGATGCCATGTAATCATTGGCTGAAGATTGATCAAAGAACGCTTTAAAACCCCCTTCTGCAGGGACAAATTGCTGACTGTAAATTCCACTATCTTCAGACCGTCCTAAATAATCGTAACGAAATAAATAGTCTGGAGAACGGTTTAAGTTAAAATCAAAGTATTGGGTCTCTTTGGTGTTGTGCCAAAGGAACTTTCCAGCAAAAAAGCGAATGGCGAATTGCCGTCCACTAGGAAAGAGCTTTCTGTAATTACTACTAAAATAAATCTTGCCAAATTTATTTGAAGCCTCAAAATTAGAATTGGTCGAAAATACATTAACTGCATCTGAATTATTGTACCGATGCAAAAGACTCAAAACACTGTAGTCAGGTGCGGTTTGGATATTAGGGTCACGATCTCTAAAAACATTGTACCAAGAAATATTGAAAAGCTGTCTTTTGTTGGAGCGTAAATCAAAAGGCCTAAAATACATTGAAAAAGAAGGCTGTAAAGAAGTGTACCTCAAGTTGGTATTGTAATGGTAACTTTTTCCAGTCAAAAAAACTTGATTTAAATAGTTTTTACTCTTATGATTAATAAATCGATAGCGCGTTCTGAAAAAACCAACAAATGACTGCTCTTTAAACGAGTATTGTGGATGTAGATCAATTTCAAAAGGTTGATTTTTAACACGGGTATTGTAAATACGCATTCCGCCGGTAAATCCATCGTAAGCGTTAAAATCTGAAATGGGGTGGTAGAAGAGCTGATTTCGTTTTAAATTTTCACTATCCCCATAAAAAGTGAGCTGAAGAGGTTTAAAACCAGAGCTTGATTTTAAATATTTCCAGTTATTCGGTCTGTTTTTTTCAGGGAGAAAACGATTTGAATTGATTGCGACAAAATCAGCATCAAGTGATTTTAATTGCAAAATAGTATCCTTTCCTGAATGATGAATCCACTGCTCACTAATGATTTTATCGTCTTGGATCAAGTCCAGTTTAAAAGGGACTGGCTTAGAATTCTCCTCACTAACTGTCAACCGAATTTCATTTTTTCCTTTAATTACATTTTTAATAGAAAGATCGTAGGCTTCTCTATCTGTTAAATAGGTATCAAAAAACCATTGAACATTTTTGTTTGTTTTTTCTTTCAAAACTTGGTTTAAACTAACGGTGCCTCTGGTTTCAGAAAATGTTTTGATGGCTTTGACTAAAACGTCATCTCCCAAATAGCTATCTAAATAAATTAATCCTGATCCTACATGGTACGGTATGGTGTAGAGTTCGTTAGATTTCGTAAGACGTTCCTTTCCCAATGTGTCCTGCTGCTGTCTGTTGGCATGTTCTCCAAATTCAGCAATAAAAGAATAACTCTCATTAAAGCCAATTTTAGCAGCACTGTAAGAATTGAATGGACGAACACCTACTATTTTAAATTTGTAAAGGTCTCCTAAAAATTTACTGTCAGGATAAAATGCATCCACATACTTGATCATCACATAAGTCTGAATCCCCCCTGTAATCCAATGATCTTTTCGTTTGTTTATGGTGAATAGTTCATTTAAATAAGAAGCTAAATAAGCTTTAATAAAGCGTGTCTCGTAAATAAAATCATCAGGAAAAGGATTCAGGAAAGCCAATGCCTGAGAGATTCCTACCAATGGATTCCTTGCATAGTCTTTCTTCAATACAAGTAACTTTTTGTTGGGCAGTGGTTTTAGTATTTTTTTTGTAAAAGCATCAATTCTCTGGAGGGAGGCTTCAAAATCCACATCTGCATTTTTATTGGGCAAAATATCCGTGACTATGGAAAAATTTTCACTGATTTTAATCGTTTTAAAGGAATCTTTTAGGTCAAAAACAAATTCTGGACTTGAAATATTTTTATCGATAAATCGACTGGTTTTGGTATTAGTTGAGGACTTCGATTGACTTGATTTTTCACTAAGATTACTCAAAAGTGTGTAAGTAGCAGGATACTCCCAATTAAATTCATAATTGCTCGGTGTGCCGCTGTAATCACGAAATCCCAAATTGCTGTTTAGTAGCCATTCACCATCGTAACGTGGGGCTACACTTATGAATAAGTCGCGCAATAAAATTCCTTTACTCGAATTGATCCCAACTCCAGTAAATTTGTCATCAGGAATTTTTACCAAATACTTTAGGTCAATTTTAAGCGTATCACCGGGTTCTAATTCCTTATCAAGATTGATCTTAATAATGTCCAATTGATCTGCCAAACGAGACCAACTAGAAATATTCGATGCGCCTAAAATTTCCATCTGTGAATAGCCCAACTTACTGTTTGAACTGATGTAAAAACTTCGGTTGAATTCGTTCGCTAAATGGTTTGCTAGTGGAGCTGGTGCACCTTGATAAGAATTTGCCCAATCATAAAGATACAGTGTGTTTAAAGCTTTATTTTCCGCATTTACGTATTCGATGGTTTGAGAAACCTGTAGGGTTTCTTCTGCTACTTTAAGCGAAACATCAAGAGAATAATTTGTTTGACTCCAAACAAACTCTGATGCAAAAAGCAAAACAAAGAAGAAGCCCTCAAAAAAACGATTCACACGCATTTAAAAATTGGGTTTGTAATTGTCTTTAGTGTAGAAACGGTTGAGGCAATCCATGACTTCATCTAAAGTGTCCACCAATTCAAATAAATCTAAATCTTCAGGACTGATATTTTTTTCTTTAAGAACCGTATTTTTAATCCAATCAATCAAACCGCTCCAATAAGAGCGGCCTACAAGAATGATGGGGAATTTATTGACCTTGTTTGTTTGAATCAAGGTGTACGCCTCAAAAAGTTCATCTAAAGTACCGACTCCTCCAGGCATTACAACAAAACCTTGGGCATATTTTACAAACATAACTTTGCGCACAAAGAAATACTGAAAGTTAATCAACTTATCTCGGTCAATGTAGGGGTTGCTGTCTTGTTCATAAGGCAGTTCGATGTTCAACCCAACAGAAGTACCTTCGGCTTTTTGAGCACCCCGATTGGCAGCTTCCATGATTCCAGGGCCTCCACCGCTAATAATGCCATAACCTGCTGCTGCTATGGCTTCTGCAATATCAATGGTAAGCTGGTAAACAGGATCGTCTTCTTGTGTTCTCGCAGATCCAAAAATGGATATGCACGGTCCAATAGCACTCAGGGTTTCATAGCCTTCAACAAATTCGCTCATGATCTTAAAAAGAGCCCATGAGTCGTTTGATTTAATTTCACTCCAGTGTTTTGTTTTTATTTTTTTCATGTGATTACGGGGTTTAACGTTTCTTCTAATTCTCTCTCTAAAAAACGAGCGGTATGACTTTTTTGTTTTGAAATTAATTCTTCGGGAACACCACTAAAAAGTAATTCTCCTCCTTTACGACCTCCCTCAGGTCCAATATCAATTACATAGTCTACCTGCTTAATTACATCCAAATTATGTTCAATAATCAATACCGTATTTCCTTTATTTACGAGTCGATTAAGAACGTCCAGCAAAACCCTAATGTCTTCAAAATGAAGTCCCGTTGTAGGTTCGTCTAGTATGTAAAATGTCTTTCCTGTGTCTTTTTTAGAAAGTTCACTAGCTAATTTGATCCGTTGCGCTTCACCGCCTGAAAGGGTAGTGGAAGATTGTCCAAGTGTAATGTAACCTAAACCAACATCTTGAATCATTTTTAGTTTGCGGTAAATCTTTGGGATGGACTCAAAAAACTTACAAGCTTCATTGATCGACATATTCAGGACATCAGATATGGATTTACCTTTGAACCTTATTTCAAGAGTTTCACGATTAAATCTTCGCCCTTGACAGCTTTCACATTCCACATAGACATCTGGCAAGAAATTCATCTCAATGACTTTCATTCCTCCTCCTTGACAAGTTTCACATCGGCCTCCAACAACATTAAAACTAAAACGTCCGGGTTTGTAACCTCTAATTTGTGCTTCGGGTGTCAATGTAAATAAATTTCGGATTTCACTAAACACCCCACAATAAGTTGCCGGATTACTTCTTGGAGTTCTTCCAATGGGGCTTTGATTGATATCCACCACTTTATCAATATGTTTTAATCCTTTGATCTTATCATAAGCCAGAGGAACTTTAACACCATTAAAAATATGTTCATTTAGTATGGGGTAGAGGGTTCCATTAACCAGAGTAGATTTTCCACTACCCGAGACTCCTGTAACGCCAATCATTAGCCCTAAAGGGAACTCAACATTTAAGTTTTTTAAATTGTTTCCTCTACAACCCAAAAGCTGAATTGATTTTCCATTTCCTTTTCTACGTACTTTGGGAACTTCAATGCGCAACTCACCAGATAAATATTTAGAAGTAAGTGTTTTTTGACCAAGTGTTTGCTTCGGAGTGCCCTGAGAAATTATTTCACCTCCATTTTTTCCTGCAAATGGGCCCATGTCTATCAGATGGTCTGCACGTAGCATCATATCCTTATCATGCTCCACAACCAGAACGGAATTTCCTAGATCGCGAAGAGCCATAAGAGAATGAATTAGTCTATCATTATCTCTTTGATGGAGTCCAATGCTCGGTTCGTCTAGAATGTAAAGAACACCTACTAATTGAGATCCAATTTGAGTGGCAAGTCGTATGCGTTGAGCCTCGCCACCTGAAAGTGATTTTGACGAACGATTCAGTTGTAAATAATCTAAACCAACATCTAATAAAAATTGGAGGCGGACTCGAATTTCTTTCAAGATTTCGGTAGCAATTATTTTTTCATTTTCACTTAAATAAGAAGGCAACTCATCGATCCAAACAAACAAATCGTGCAAATCCATCTGGACAAGATCAGCGATATTGAAATCGTTTAACTTAAAGAATAACGCTTCTTTTCTAAGACGAGAACCGTCACAATCACTGCACTTGTAGCTGTCCATGTAGCCTGATGCCCAACGTTTAATACTTGCCGTAGCCGCTTCAGCATAAGAAGATTCAATGTAGTGTTCAAGTCCATCAAAATCAATTTTATACGATCGTGTGATCCCTAAAGTAGTAGAAGGAATTTCAAATTTCTCTTGACTTCCCTTCAATATCACCTCCATTCCGTTTTTGGGAATTTTGTTGATTGGATCGGATAGTGAAAAATCGTAACATTTCGCAATCGTTTCTATTTGCCTGTAAGTCCAACTTGATTTCTTGGTTCCCAGTGGAGCGAGTCCTCCTTGTGTAATGGACAAGGTGTCGTCCGGAATAATTTTCTTCAAATTAACCTTATGCTGAACTCCAAGGCCTTTGCAGCTGGGACACATTCCCTTAGGAGAATTAAAAGAAAATGTATTGGGCTCTGGCACTGGGTAGGCAATACCAGAACTTGGGCACATCAAGTTTCTGCTAAAAAAGCGTGCTTTTTGATCTTCCAAGTCCATCACCATCATGACATCTTGACCGTAGTGAAGAGCAGTTACCAAAGAATCGTTGAGTCGTTTCAGAAACTCTTCATCTTTTTTAACGGTAAATCGATCGATGACCAATTCAATATCATGAGTTTTGTAACGATCAACTTTCATTCCTGGTGTTAGATCAACAACATGTCCATCCACACGTACTTTAGAAAAACCTTGTTTTGAGAGGGAATCAAATAATTCCCGATAATGTCCTTTTCTTGATTTAATAATAGGAGCGAGGAGAACAACCTTTTGATCTTGGTAATCCTCTAGAATTAGTTTTTGAATTTGTTCCTCAGTGTAACTCACCATTTTTTGATTGGACACATAGCTGTATGCAGTCCCGACACGAGCAAAAAGCAAACGAATGTAATCGTACAATTCTGTAATCGTACCAACTGTGGAGCGAGGGCTTTTAGAGGTCGTTTTTTGTTCGATCGCAATAACGGGAGACAGGCCATCAATTTTATCGACATCAGGACGCTCCATATTTCCTAAAAACTGTCTTACATAAGCCGAAAAAGTCTCCATGTACCTTCGCTGCCCCTCTGCATAAATTGTATCAAAAGCCAAAGAGGATTTTCCGCTTCCAGACAAACCTGTGATCACAACCAATTCATTCCTTGGAATATTCAAACTGATATTCTTCAAATTGTGAACTCGCGCTCCTTCAATATGAATGGTGCTTTTGGTTTTTTTCATAGCTGGTTAATCTGCAAAAATAAGATATTATTGCAGTCTTTTCATCAATGCAAAAGAATTAATAAAGATGAATCGCTTGATCATCGCCTCTAGGATCTGCTCCAGTTGTAATCTTTTTTTTATCTGAAACATGAATAGCATCAACTCTTCCGATAATTCGGGTGTATTCCTCTTTGATATCATATCCTTTTGCCTGAAGGTTTTTAATGAATGTTGAATCGAATCTTTTCGGCTCAAAAATAACCACATCAGGTAACCATTGATGGTGAAAACGAGGAGCCGAAACAGCCTCTTGCATTGTCATTTTAAATTCATAGACATTTAATATGGTTTGTAAAACAGAAGTTATGATGGTGGACCCTCCAGGGGTTCCCACAATCATAGATAATGCTCCGTCTTTTTCGACAATGGTAGGGGTCATTGCGCTTAACATTCTTTTTTCGGGGGCAATCGCATTGGCTTTTCCTCCAATTAAGCCAAACATATTTGGACTGCCAGGCTTACTGCTAAAATCATCCATTTCATTGTTTAAAAAATAACCTCCAGATTCTACAAAAACTTTTGAACCATAGCTCCCATTTAAAGTTGTCGTTACTGCAACGGCATTTCCCATGGGGTCTAAAATAGAATAATGTGTAGTTTCTTCACTTTCTTCCCATACGATGGTGCCTGGATTGATGTCCGAGGATTTTGTGGCTTGTTCAAACTGAAAACTCGCCATACGTTCTGCCAAATAAGTATCATCTAGCAAACTGTCTTGTGGAATATTGATAAAGTCTGGATCTCCCAAATACAAACTTCGGTCTGCATACGAACGACGTTCTGCTTCAACCAAGATTTGAATTGCTTCTATCGAGTTTTGGGGATATTGACCTAAATCAAAGGGTTCTACCATTTTCATTATTTGTCCCAAACAAATACCACCACTTGATGGCGGACCCATAGTGAAAAGATCAAGATCTTTGTATGTAAAATGAACAGGATCTCTCCAGACAGGTTTGTAGGCTAGCAGATCCTCTAAAGTCATCACGCCTCCTGTTTGCTGTACTCGCTCAATTAGGGCTTTAGCATTTTCACCTTGATAAAATCCAGCACTCCCATTTTCAGCAATACGTTCTAAAGTGTTCGCTAGGGCACTGTTTTTAACAAGGTCACCCGCTTTAAAGCCTTGTGCATAAAATGTACTTTCACCATTCATCTTAATAAAATCCTCTTTTTTACTTTCAAAGCTCGATTGCTGTTTAGGAGTAACGACATACCCATTTCGAGCCAAATCAATGGCAGGCTGAACCAATTCCTTCCAGGGAAGACTACCGAATTTTTTGTGGATTGCCTCCAATCCAGCAACCGTTCCTGGAACTCCAACTGCCTTTCCACCAAATGTACTCTGCCCAGGAATTACGTTTCCTTCCTCATCCAAATACATATCAGCAGTAGCAGCCATGGGTGCCTTTTCTCGAAAATCTAAACTTCCTTTTTCAGCAGTATTTAATCGATACACCAAAAAACCACCTCCCGAAATATTTCCAGCATTGGGATAACAAACGGTTAATGCTAAATCTGTAGCAATCATGGCATCAAAAGCATTTCCTCCTTTTGCCATAATATCAACTCCAATTCTTGAGGCTTCCTCTCGGGCACTAACAACAGCTCCTTTGACAGGTTTCTCAATAGTACAAGAGATACTCAGGAAGTTTAAACTAAAAAGAAAGATTAAGCTTAAGAATTGATTTTTTTTCATAGTTGAGTAGTTTTTAATTTAGAAAAAGCAATTAAGGGTTTGATGAAATTTAAAAATTGCAACTCAAAATAGGGATATTTTTCTACTAATTCATTAGTTGAAAGGGCTAAATTGGAATCAAAACGCGTGCGCTTGTCCATTTGAGCCATAATTGCCCTAAGTCCGTCTACACTTTTGTACTGTTCAAACCAATCATAATCTATTAATGCAGTAATAAAGCGTTTTAATTCATCTGATAACTGAATATCATAATTTTTGAGTTTTGAATAAAAATCCATTGAAAATTCATTCAGTGTTAAATTGTGAAATGCTTCCCAGTGCAAGGCCAGAAAATGATCAAAATACATATCTACAATTACTCTACTGTAGTGGCGATAAACAGGAAATAACTCAGTAACACAACTTTTGAAAATAGGGTGGGAGTCTGTAAAATGATCAATAGCACGGTGAAGGTAAATTCCTTGTTGAACTTCAAAAGGAAAGTTATTTATTTCTTTTCCCTTGATTTGATCAGCAATCAGATTTCCAAAAGCTAATGGGAAATTATCCCCTGACAAAAAAACATGTGCTAAAAAATTCACACGCAAAATTAAATGATTTAGTATTCAAAAGAGGGAATCCTTTTATTAATTGTAAGAATAATTACATTTACCCAATAAATCAATTCTACACTTGACAAACCTATTAAATTACACTTTATTTAAGTTAGAAACTCGAACGGAATGGAAATCAAGTTATGTAAGATTAGTCTTCATTGCAATTTTTATTTCAAATCCTTTTTTAAAAGCTCAAAACGCTACTTCTCCAGCAATTTCATTCTCAGGTGGATACACTTTTGATTTGGCGGCAAATATGAGTGGAGGAGTTAAACAAGGAACTGCTTATTTAGGGAATATCGATGTAAATTTTGAATTGAATACTGAAACTTTGAACTTATGGAAAGGAGGTCGTTTTTTTATGTATTTACTCAACAATCATGGAAATTCACTCTCGGCTTTAATGGGTGATTTTCAGGTTGCGAATAACATTGAAGCTGAATCAAATACCCGACTCTACGAGTTTTGGTATGAGCATAAATTCCAGTTTTGGTCCGTACTCATTGGACAACATGACTTAAACAGTACCTTTGCCGTAAGTGAGACAGGCTTGTTTTTCATCAACAGTTCTTTTGGGATTCAGCCTGATATTTCAACCAATGTTCCCGTTTCAATTTTCCCACTTGCAACTTTGGGTGCTGTTTTCAGCTGGGGTCTTGGTGAAAACTTCAAGGTGCAACATGCGATTTATGATGGAGATCCAGGTTCTGAGAATGAAAATCCAAATTCATTGAATTGGAGTCTAAATAAAAATGATGGTGCCATGTTCATCAATGAAATAAGTTATGAAATTAAAAAAGATAGTTTGCTGCAAAGCACCTTTAAACTGGGTTATTGGAAACATACCCAAGACCAAAAGATCAACAATAAAATCGTTCCCAATAGTCAAGGAATTTATTTGATAGGCGATCAAGTTCTCTTCAGAAATGATGCTTCAAACGCTACACTTAAAGTTTTTTTTCAAGGCGGAATTTCACTAAAAAATCACAATCCAACTCAGGGGTATTTAGGCGGCGGATTCCTTTATGAAGGAATTTCTTCTAAAAGACTTAACGATGGAATTGGATTAGCAGCAGCACATACTCTTTTTTCTAAAAGCTATCAATCCCTTTTTCCTGATGGATTAAAAAATGAAACGGCAATTGAATTGAGTTATCAATGGGTCACTCAAAGAAGGTGGACTTTTCAACCCAACTTTCAGTATGTAATTAATCCAGGAAGTGATTCGGGTCTGCCCAACGCACTCATGGGACTTGTTCGTCTAAAATACGACTGGTAAGTTCAATTTTAACCATTATCTTTAAATCCCAAAAGAAAAAAATGACATTAATCAAATCCATTTCAGGCATTCGTGGAACTCTAGGAGGATCCATAGGTTCGAATCTAAGTCCTATTGACATCGTTAGGTTTACAAGCGCTTATGCACAATGGCTTAAGAAAACACATTCCGAAAAACTAACTGTTGTCACTGGGCGTGATGCACGAATTTCTGGACCCATGGTACACAGTCTGGTTAATCAAACCCTAGTAGGTATGGGTATTGACGTAATAAGCTTAGAGCTCTCTACCACTCCAACCGTAGCACTTACCGTCCCTACAGTACATGCACATGGAGGTATTGTACTGACCGCCAGTCATAATCCAAAGCAGTGGAATGCATTAAAACTACTAAATAAAAATGGAGAATTTATTGATGCAAAAGCAGGAGAAGAAGTATTGAATTTTGCTGAAAAAGAAGCTTTTGAATACGCCACTGTGGAAAATTTAGGAAATATCATAGCTAAAACGGATGCGTTAGAAAATCACATAACTGCTTGTTTAGCAATGAATCGGGTCGAAACCGAAAAAATCAAAAAGCATCGATTTAAAGTTGTAGTTGACGGTGTCAATTCTTCTGGAGGAATTGCAATTCCAAATTTACTCGAAGCCCTTGATATTGAGGTCGTTAAAATACATTGTACCCCCAATGGAGAATTTCCACACAATCCAGAGCCTTTAAAAGAACATTTGACAGATTTATGTGAAGCTGTTGTAAAACATAAAGCTGATTTTGGAATAGCAGTGGATCCCGATGTAGATCGGCTTGTTTTTGTTGACGAAAAAGGGGAATTATTTGGAGAAGAATACACATTGGTGGCTTGTGCAGATTACATCTTGGATAAAACACCAGGAGCGACCGTCTCCAATTTGTCTTCAACACGTGCTTTAGCCGATGTCACTGAATCTCACGGTCAATCCTATTCTGCCAGTGCTGTTGGCGAAGTTAATGTAGTTGCGGAGATGAAAAGAACCTCTGCTGTGATTGGAGGAGAGGGTAATGGGGGAATTATTTATCCTGATTTACATTACGGAAGAGATGCTCTTGTTGGAGTAGTTCTATTCTTATCACTTTTGGTGGAAAGAAAGGTAAGTGTCTCTCACCTTAGAGCATCCTATCCAAATTACTTCATGAGTAAAAATAAAATAGACCTCAAAGAAGGAACGGATGTAGATGAGATACTTAAGCATTTAGAGAATGCTTATTCAAATGAAAAAACCAATTCGGTTGACGGCTTGAAAATCGATTTTAAAACAGCTTGGGTACATTTACGCAAATCAAATACTGAACCGATCATCAGGGTTTACACCGAAGCAAAATCTCAGTCAGAAGCCGATGAGCTCGCCCTTCAATTTGAAACCGAAATTAAAGCTATTATTTGAGTCTAGCATGTTTAAACCGTTTGTGCGTCCAAAAGTATTGAGTGGGATCTTTTTTTATTTGCTCTTCAAGCCAATTCGTGTAAATATCGGTTATTTCATTTTCTTTGGTTTTCTTTGGCTGACCCGAAAGTAATTTAAATTCCAGCTCATAATATCCTCGTTTAACGCGATTAATGTTGCCAAATACGATTGGGATATTGAGCTCTCTTGCCAAGCGCTCTGCTCCAGTAAATACTGGAACTTCAACGCCCATAAAAGTTCTCCAATACGACTTGGCTGAGGGGCGTGGAGACTGATCACTTGCAAAACCATAGACACCCCGCTGATTTTTTTTCTCTCGTAAACGAATCACTTCAGCTGCTGTTTTCTGGGGAATCATAAAAGCATCATGACGACTTCTAATGCTTTTAATCAATCGATCAAAATAAGGATTTTTAATGGGGCGGTAAATACCGTAACCTAAATGATTCATGTGATATCCCAAGGACATCATCCATTCCCAACTGGCGTAATGTCCACACATGATAAAAGCGGAACGGTTCTCACTTTCAAACTGGGTTAACACCTCTATGTTTTTGACTTTAAAACGCTTCAGCATTTCTTTTTTCCCCATCCCCATGGACTTGATGATTTCTAGAAATAAATCGCAGAGATGACGGTAAAATTTTCCTTCAATCTGTTGGTACTCCTTTTCTTTAAGTTCTGGAAATGCAAGTTTTAAATTAGAACGAACTACAGCTTTACGATAACCCAAAACACGATAAAGCAAAAAACAAACCCCATCTGAAAACAAATAAAAGAGGGGAAAAGGCAATCTTGAAATTAAAAATAAGATTGGAAAAGAGAGATAATAAACTAAGGCGTTCACATGTAATTTTTAAACTGCAAATTTACTTTTTTTAATGATAATTCGGGTGTTAAAAACTTTTCAAACTCTATTTAAATTAAACTTTTATCTATTCAGCTCAATTTGTAATTTTGTTACAAATAAAACATTATTTACAAAATTTGTTACATATGGAAAATATTTTAGTCCTAGGTATGGGCAAAGTTGGAAGTTTAGTAGGAGTTCTACTAAGTAAAAATTTTAAAGTCAGAGCCGTAGATCAAAAAAAGCCCCATTACAACTACGATCTTCTCTTTGAATGTGTTAAAGGTGATGTGACAAACCTAAAATGGCTTGCAGATGAGATGGCAAAACACGATGCTGTGGTTTCTGCCTTACCTTATTTTTTAAACAAAAATATTGCTCAATTGGCACACGATCTGAGGATTCATTATTTTGACTTAACCGAAGATGTACCCACCACTCAATTCATTCAGAGTTTACAAAAGACAGCGAAAAAGATTCTGGCACCCCAATGTGGTTTGGCCCCTGGATTTATTGGGATTGTTGGTAAAGATTTGTGCACACCCTTTGATCGCTTACGCGACATAGAATTGCGCGTGGGTGCTTTACCTCGGTATCCGAACGGTCAATTGGCCTATTCATTTACCTGGTCTCCTTATGGCGTGATCAATGAATACCTTAATGACGCCGAGGCAATTCATAATGGAGAAAGAAAACTAGTGCCCTCACTAGAGGGGTTTGAATACATCAATATTGAAGGACAAGAATTTGAAGCCTTTACTACTTCCGGAGGATTAGGTACGCTTTGTGAAACATTCGAAGGGAAGGTAGATACCTTAAATTACAAAACAATTCGTTATCCAGGACATGGTAAACTGATGCGATTCTTAATGTATGAACTGATCTTAAAAGACGATAAAGAACAATTAGAACGCATTTTGAGCAATGCAAAACCACCCGTGGAAGAAGATGTTGTTTATGTTTATGCAGTTGTTGAGGGCTGGCAAAAAGAAACCTTGTCTCGTAAAGAATATTACAAAGCTTTTTATCCTATGGAAATCCAAGGAAAAAAATGGCGTGCAATCTCATGGACCACTGCGGCTTCAATTGTTGCAGTGATTGAAATGGTCGCTGCAAAGACCCTACCCCAAAAGGGATTTTTAAAACAAGAAGAAATTCCCTTTGATAAATTCTTGAAAACTCCAACAGGAAGTTTATTTTTAACCTAATAAAAACAAAGATGCATTATGAAGTTTAAAAGTACCACCCCCATGACCCAAATTTTGGACGCTCTTTTTAAAGTTTATGAAACCCGCGTACCAGATGTTCGGAAAATCACCCAAGCTATGATTGAAAAAGGAATGGTAGAGGATCAGACCGATATTGTTAATGATCACGTCGCCTTCCGAACTTTAGGGGTACCCCATCTTGGAATTGCTTCATTTGAAAAAATTTTTCTTGCCCACGGTTACAGTCGTAAGGACTTTTACCATTTCGAATCAAAAAAACTGGATGCCCATTGGTATGCACCACCAACAGATGATTTACCTCGTGTTTTTATTAGTGAGCTCAAAGTTGACTTACTTACTGAGCCTACTCAACATATTATCAAAAAACATGTATCTCAAATTACTTCTGATCCTGTAGATGCCTTGGATCTGAATGATGTTAATGCAGTAGCTGATTTTTTTCAGACACCGCTTTGGTCACTACCTACCATGACCGATTATGAAAATTTACTTGCCGAAAGTGAATATGCCGCATGGGTAATTTACAATCGTTATTACTTGAATCATTACACCATAAGTGTTCACGATCTCCCTGAAAAATTTAATGTTTTAGAGTCTTTCAATGGGTTTCTAAAGTCTATTGGCATTAAGCTAAATGATTCAGGTGGAGAAATTAAAACAAGTCAGGACAAACTCCTTAGGCAATCCAGTTCAGTAGCCAACCAAGTGCAAGCTACTTTTGCTGAAGGTGCAAACCGAAAAATTGCAGGGAGTTATGTAGAGTTTGCTGAGCGTAGCGTGTTGCCTGAGTTTTGTGACCTGAGTCCAAAATTAATTCAAAGAAAACACAGAAGAGAAGGGTTTGAAACTTCCAATGCAGATCGAATATTTGAAAGTACATTTACTTCACAATTAAAAAAATAATTATGCAAAATTTTAATGAATTACTCCAAGAACTAAATGTTTCTTCTTCACAGAAAGGTTGTCATTCTGGGAAAACTTGGTACGGTTCAGGTGAAACCATAAGATCGTTTAGTCCTGTAGATGGTTCCGAGTTAGGAACTGTCTCAAGCGCAACAGTAGAGGACTACGAAAATGCTATTGCAAAAGCGGAACACGCTTTTTTAAGCTTTCGAAAAATCCCTGCTCCTAAACGAGGAGAAATGGTCCGTCAACTGGGAAACAAACTTCGAGAAAAAAAACAAGCTCTAGGTCAATTGGTTTCTTGGGAAATGGGAAAATCCTTACAAGAAGGTCTTGGAGAAGTTCAAGAAATGATCGACATCTGTGACTTTGCTGTCGGACTTTCTAGGCAACTTCATGGCTTTACGATGACCTCTGAACGTCCTCTTCATAGGCTTTATGAACAATATCATCCCCTAGGTATCGTTGGAGTAATTTCAGCATTTAATTTCCCTGTAGCTGTATGGAGTTGGAATGTTGCATTGGCATGGGTATGTGGTAATGTGTGTATTTGGAAACCAAGCGAAAAAACTCCATTATGCAGTATTGCCTGTCAACAAATAGTTAGTGAAGTTTTAAGTGAAAATAAATATCCTGAAGGAATTTCTACAGTTTTATCCGGATGCGCTGATGTCGGTAAATGGCTTGCTGAAGATCATCGTGTAGCCTTGGTTTCTGCCACTGGATCTACCCGAATGGGAAAAGATGTTGCTCAACGTGTTGGAGCTAGGTTAGGGAAGTCTCTTCTAGAACTCGGAGGAAACAATGCAATTATTATCACTCCAAATGCTGATCTTGATACCGCCATGAGAGCGGCAATTTTTGGAGCTGTTGGTACCTGCGGACAACGCTGTACTTCTACTCGAAGACTCATTGTACATGAAGACATTTTCGATTCTTTTACACAAAATCTCAAAAAGGCATATGGCCAATTGAGGATTGGAAACCCACTGGATGAAAACAATCATCTCGGACCCTTGATCGATGAGGATGCTGTAAATACCTATGTAAATGCACTTAATCAAGTGGAAGAACAAGGAGGAGAATGGTTGGTGCCTGGAGGAAGAAAGAGTAAAGATACTCTTGGGAGTGACTGCTATGTAAAACCTGCTGTTGCCCTAATTGATCACAATGCACCAATTGTTCATCAAGAAACATTTGCGCCAATACTGTATGTCATGAAATACAAAGGAGGAGTTGAAAAGGCTATTGATATTCAAAACGAAGTCAAACAAGGGTTGTCCTCATCCATCATGTCACTTAATATTCAGGAAACAGAAACTTTTTTAGCGCACTGGGGAAGTGATTGTGGTATTGCCAACGTAAACATAGGAACATCCGGTGCTGAAATTGGTGGTGCCTTTGGTGGTGAAAAAGATACAGGAGGGGGACGTGAAAGTGGTTCTGATGCATGGAAGGCCTACATGCGACGTCAAACCAATACCATTAACTATTCTAAAGACCTACCTTTAGCGCAAGGAATTATTTTTGATCTGTAAGGTTTTATTTGGAATTTAACTTAGATTAGAGCCATGTTACAAAACCTTCCTCTAGTAGGAATTCTTATCATTGGGTTAAATATCCTTTTTACATTCATCGGTTTTAAAAACGATAACTTCTTTGACCAATACCGTTTTCAAATTGGAAAAATTAGAGAAGGTGAATATTTTAGGTTACTTTCTTCTGGATTTCTTCATGTAAACACCACCCATCTTTTATTTAACATGTTTACCTTTTATTTTTTTGTCAACATAGTGGTAGGGATGTTGGGGACGGTTTCATTTTTAGGACTATTTCTTGGCAGCCTACTAGCAGGCAACTTTTTTGCTTATTACTTTCATTTTAAAGACAGCTACTATTCCGCAGTTGGAGCTAGTGGTGCCGTTACAGGCGTCTTGTTTAGCGCTCTTCTTTTGTACCCCAACATCGAACTCATGCTTTTTCTTATTCCGATACCCATACCGGGTTATCTATTTGGAATTGGTTACATTTTGTACACTTTGTATGGTATGAAAGCTCAAAATGATACGATTGGTCATACAGCACATTTTGGTGGAGCAATTGGGGGGATTTTAATAACGCTTTTGGTAAAGCCTGAAGTACTTTACTCATCAATACTCATGCTCAGTATTCTTTCACTTGCGGTAATTACTGCAGGAGTATTACTTTACAGACAGCAACGGTAAATCACATATTTCCAAGTAACTCGTCAATTTTTCTTTCAAGCATTGGACCTCTCAAATCTCGGGTAAGAATAACCCCATTTTCGTCTAAAATAAAAGTAGCAGGGATGGCAGACACCTTGTACAATTTGGCTATCGGATCGTTCCAAAATTGAAGATTAGAAACATGATCCCATACGAGTCCATCGTCTGCAATGGCCTGAATCCACTTAGGTTTAGTCCGATCTAGAGATACTCCAATAATCTGAAGCCCTTTGTCTTTATGTTTATTGAATAAGCGAACAAGATTAGGATTCTCAACTCGACAAGGTCTACACCAACTTGCCCAAAAATCAATAATCGTTATTTTACCCAAACGATCTTCTAAACTAAAGGTTCCACCGTCAGGATCAGGTCCCTCAAAAAGAGGAGCCAATTGACCTACTTCAGCCTTGGGCGTTTTTTTTAAAAGATCACCAATAGCCTTTCCAGATGGAGTATTTTTAATCCGTTCAGTGAAACCATCGAATAATTCTTTGGCTTCAGGGATTTGAATGATGTTGTTAGCAACAAAACGCTCTAATATTAAAATCGAAATAAAAGAATTCGGTGCCGATTTGATAAAATTCAATTCGTATTCTTGAATTTGATCTCTAACGTCTTGATACTGTTCTTTTAAATCTTCTGCAAGAAGAGTGTCATTTAAAATCATGGCTTGCTGGAGGTCGTTTCCTATGCCATTTAAGGAGGCAATGTAAACTTGAGTATCTGATTTGTATTGCATGAAATCATCATTAGACACGGTTCCTGTTGCTCTTGAAGATCCTAAACTGTCTTTGTACAATTCGATAGCAACCGTTCCTTTCTCAGCAACAAAAGGAAAGTTTCCTTGTAACCCCTCAATTTGAAGAAAGTGAATGCTGGGAGCTTCATTTTCAGTAATTAAATTAAACTCTCCTGCTTTCACTATTAGCGTGTCTAAAACTTTAGGCTGATTGTTTAAATCTGCAACGATATGGTACAAGGCACTTCCGTTTTCTAAATCTGTAGTCCCTTTGATTCTAAGATTACCAGAGGAATTTTGACAAGAATTGAATACTATGAGTGCAATAAGCAAACCGAAAACTGTATTTTTCATAATTTCTTTGTAAACCACAAATTTACACAATTGAAAAGGAACATGGAAAACTTATCCTTATTTTAGCTTTGGAATAAAAATGGTAATTGGGGTGCACAAAAATCTTCTACATTTAAAAAAACAACTGGAAGGCGAGTTGGAGTGGGATACGTTACACCAGACCCTGTACGCAACTGATGCTTCTGTTTACAAAATGCTTCCCCTTGCCGTAGCTTTCCCAAAAAACTCCGATGATCTAAAGCTACTCATTCAATTTGCAAGAACACATAAGACCAGTCTGATACCTCGAACTGCTGGAACCTCTCTTGCAGGTCAATGTGTGGGAAATGGAATTGTGGTTGATGTTTCCAAGCATTTTACCAAAATAATAGAACTGAATCTAGAGGAACAAACCGTCCGATTGCAACCCGGGGTAAACCGAGACACTCTAAACACCTATTTAAAACCTTACGGACTTTTTTTTGGTCCCAACACCTCAACTTCTGCTTATTGCATGATAGGGGGTATGGTAGGTAACAACTCATCTGGAACAACTTCCATCCGATACGGCGTTACCCGAGATCAAGTCATAGCGCTGGAAGTTCTGCTCTCTGACGGTTCTTATGCCCATTTTAAAAATACAAATGAAGAAGAATTCAATGAAAAGGCAAAACAGTCTTCTTTAGAAGGATCTATCTATTCCTTTTTTAAGAAAACATTATCCCAAGAATCCGTACAGCGTGAAATTACTGAAGAATTTCCTGAAGCAAGTGTCCACAGAAGAAATACGGGCTATGCAGTAGATCGTTTAATTAAGCAAAAACCATTTGACCCCAAAGGAGCACCTTTCAATCTCTCTAAATTACTTACGGGAAGTGAGGGTACTTTAGCCTTAACTACAGCGATTACACTCCAATTGACTCCAATACCCCCAAAGCATGCTGTAATTTTGGCAGTTCATTTTAAGAGCATAGGGGAGGCCATGCGAACAGTTATGCCTGTAATGAAACACAAATTGTACACCTGTGAATTGATGGATAAAACCATTTTAGACTGTACTAAAGATCATCCAGGATATCAGGAACATCGCCTTTTCATAAAAGGAGATCCTAAAGCCATTTTGTTATTAGAACTCAGAGAGGATGATTCTGATGTTCTTAAAGAACAACTTTCCTCTTTGATTAAGACCGTTCAAGAAAGTGAATTGAGTTATGCCGCTATTCCTTTATGGGATAAATCGATCGAGAAAGCCAATGAGTTGCGCCATGCTGGCTTGGGCTTATTAGGCAATTTAGTTGGTGATGACAAAGCGGTAGCATGCATAGAAGACACGGCTGTTCCTTTAAATCGTCTTGCAGATTACATAGATGAATTTCAGAAACTGATGTTAAACTTTAATCAAAAGGTCGTTTATTATGCGCATGCAGGGGCAGGGGAATTGCATCTTCGTCCGATCTTGAACTTAAAAACAAAAAAAGGGGTTCAGGATTTCAGAGCCATAACCCTTGCAGTAGCTCGACTTGTAAAAAAATACAAAGGCGCACTTAGCGGGGAACACGGGGATGGAATTGTTCGTTCTGAATTCATTCCTATTGTAGTAGGGGAAAATAATTACAAATTATTTCAGGACATCAAAACACTTTTTGATCCTAACAAAATATTCAACCCAGGTAAAATTGTGGATCCTTTGCCCATGGATCAAAATTTAAGAACTGAAAATAAAGATACTCCAATCCACAAAACCACTTTTGATTTTTCTGCAGATCAAGGTTTGTTAAGGGCAGCTGAAAAATGTAATGGAGCTGGACAATGCAGATCTACATTACCTACTGGAGCAATGTGTCCAAGTTACCGAGCTACTCTTGATGAAAAACACAATACACGGGGGAGGGCAAATGTACTTAGAGAAGTATTGAGTCAAGACAAAAAGCCCAATGCTTTTGACAGCAAAGAACTCAAAGAGGTTTTCGATTTATGTCTGAGTTGTAAGGCCTGTGCTACTGAATGTCCAAGTAGTGTAGACATTTCAACCTACAAGGCAGAATTTTTACATCAATATCAAAAAGCAAATGGCAGTTCGCTACGTGATAAAATCTTTGCGAATTTTGGAAAAATAAATAAAATAGCGCAACCTTTTCGAGGGATTCAAAATGTAATTTTTAAACTGTCCATGACTCGAAAAATTACTGCATCTGTTTTAGGTATCAGTTTTAAAAGAAGTCTTCCAAAACTCGAAAAGAGTCTATTTGATACTCTACAAAACCGTGTTTTTAAAAAATCCAGTAAACGTGTCTATTTGTATCTGGACGAGTTTTCAAATTACAACGAAACTCATATCGGTAAGGCTGCATTAGATCTTTTAGAAGGTTTGGGGTATCAAGTTGATGTCTTACCTTCAACAGAAAGTGGGCGAACATACATTTCAAAAGGTTTTTTAGACCAAGCAAAAAAATGTGCGGATCACAATGTTTCAATTTACCGAGATTTGATCAGCAAAGAAACTCCATTGCTCGGCATTGAACCCTCTGCTATCTATTCCTTTCAGGATGAATACCCCAAACTGAGTTCTTTTTCAACCGATGCAAAAAAATTAGCTGCCCATTGCATGCTGATCGAAACTTTCATAGCCCGAGAAATTGAAGCTGGTGCAATCCGTTCTGAGCAATTTCACACAGTAAAAAAAGACATAAAAATTCATGCACACTGCTATCAAAAAGCTTTGGGAAAGCCTTATGAAACCTTTCAAATATTGAATCTTCCCAAAAATTATTCGGTTAGCCTTCTCAATACGGGTTGTTGTGGTATGGCTGGTTCTTTTGGTTATGAAAAAGAGCATTATGATGTCAGCATGAAAGTAGGTGAAGAACGCTTATTTCCCGCAGTTCGTAAAATGGATTCAGAAACCCTTGTTGCTGCAAATGGAACCAGTTGTCGTCATCAAATACTAGACGGTACTGGAAGAGAAAGTTTGCACCCAATCAGTATTTTAAATGAAGCACTGGTTAAAAAAGTCTACTCATAAAAGTCAATACAAAACTTTAATTTTATCTTTGATTTTTAAAACACAACTATGGCAGGCAACACTTACGGCACTATTTTTAAGCTTAGCACTTTTGGAGAATCCCATGGAGATGCAATCGGAGGAGTTATTGATGGTTGTCCCGCGGGTATTGAGCTTGATCTTCATGCCATACAGCGCGATTTAGACCGCCGTAAACCCGGTCAATCCGCAATTGTGACTCAGCGTAAAGAGCCCGATGAAGTTGTCTTTTTTTCTGGAATTTTTGAAGGAAAAACTACAGGAACACCTATTGGATTTGCTATTCACAATACCAATCAAAAGTCAAAAGATTATTCGCATATCAAAGACAGTTATCGTCCTTCTCATGCAGATTATGTTTACGATGAAAAATATGGATTTCGTGACTATCGAGGCGGTGGACGAAGTTCCGCTCGTGAAACGGCCAGTAGGGTAGTAGCAGGGGCCATTGCAAAACAGCTTTTGGCTCCCGTTCAAATCAATGCCTATGTTTCTGCTGTTGGGTCGATACGTCTAGAAGGTGATCCTTCATCCCTTGACTTTTCAACACTAGAAAACAATCCTGTACGTTGTCCTGATCCTGTAAAAGCAAAAGCAATGGAGGACCATATTAAAGAAATTCGCAAAGAGGGGGATACCATTGGAGGGATTGTAAGTTGTGTAATTAAAAATGTAGCTGTAGGTCTAGGGGAACCTGTTTTTGATAAACTTCATGCTGAACTAGGAAAAGCTATGTTGTCTATTAATGCTGTAAAGGGTTTTGAATACGGTAGTGGTTTCGCAGGCACTGAAATGAAGGGTAGTGCACATAATGACCTTTTCAATACAGATGGAACTACCAAAACAAATGCCTCTGGAGGAATACAAGGTGGAATTTCCAATGGTATGGACATTTATTTTAATGTGGCATTTAAACCTGTGGCCACCATCATGCAAAATCAAGAGACCATAAACTCCAAAGGAGATTCTGTAGCTATGCAAGGAAAAGGAAGACACGACCCTTGTGTAGTCCCCAGAGCTGTTCCTATTGTTGAGGCTATGGCAGCATTAGTGCTTGCTGATTTTATGCTAATTAAACGAACCAATAAAATTTAAACCCCACGCATTAAAATGAAAAAACTAGCCTTACACTGGAAAATATTAATAGGAATGGTACTTGGAGTCCTTTTTGGAGTTTTCTTATCGTTTGTCCCTAGCGGCTCTGATTTTATTAAAGATTACATCAAACCCTTTGGAACCATTTTTATCAATTTGCTTAAGCTTATTGCTGTTCCGCTAATATTAGCATCGCTTATTAAAGGAGTTTCTGATTTAAAAGACATCTCAAAATTGTCTCAAATGGGAGGACGAACTATCTTGACCTACTTGATCACTACGCTAACAGCGGTAAGCATTGGTCTGGTTTTAGTCAATGTGATTCAACCCGGGAAATCCATCAGTGTCGAAACCCGAAACGAACTGGTAGAAGCGTATTCCACTAATACACAGGAAAAGCAAGCGGCAGCCGCAAAACAAAAAGAGGCAGGGCCATTAAATGCATTAGTTGAAATGGTTCCATCCAATATCTTTTTGGCAGCATCAAACAACCGAAACATGCTTCAAGTAATTTTCTTTGCTCTCTTTTTTGGCATTGGAATGATATTGTTGCCCAGAAAAAAAATCAAACCGGTAAAAAAGTTTTTTGATTCATTCAATGCAATCATTCTTAAATTAATTGATCTAATTATGCTTGCTGCTCCCTATGGCGTGTTTGCTCTTCTTGCAGCTTTGGTAGTGGAAGCCCCAAGTTTAGAATTGTTTCAAGCCTTGGCGCTTTATGCCATTACCTTACTCTTAGGTTTGGCTGCCATGATCGTAGTTTACATTATTGTTGTTCGAGTATTTACCAATAAAAAAGTAGATTTTTTTATGAAAGGAATTGCTCCAGCTCAGCTTCTTGCCTTTTCAACCAGTTCGAGTGCCGCCACTTTACCCGTTACTATGGAATGTGTTGAGGAAAATTTAGGTGTTGATGAAGAAGTAGCAAGTTTTGTTCTTCCCATTGGTGCTACCATAAATATGGACGGCACCTCCGTTTATCAAGGGGTTGCTGCTGTTTTTATCGCCCAAGCTTTTGGTTTAGATCTGAGTTTGAGTGCCCAACTTGGCATCGTATTTACGGCAACGCTGGCCTCCATTGGAACTGCAGCGGTTCCAAGTGCTGGAATTGTAATGCTGGTCATTGTTCTCGCTCAGGCAGGAATTCCTGAAGCAGGATTGGCTTTGATATTTGCTATCGATAGGCCACTCGACATGTGCCGTACCATCGTTAATGTTACTGGAGATGCTGCAGTTTCAATGATTGTAGGAAAATCCATTGGTAAACTGAAATAAAGCTATTTCTTAAGTAAATCACGTATTTCCGTTAATAAAATTTCTTCTTTTGATGGAGCTGGGGGTGTCATTGGTGCTGCTTCTTCACTGATGATACTGTCCTGAACTTTATTGTAAATTTTTACTGCAATAAAAATAGCCGCACTAACAATTAAAAAAGTGAGCATGTTGTTGATGAATGTTCCATAATTTATTGCAACTTCCTCAATATCACCCTGTGCTTGCTGAATTACAATTTTAAAAGAAGAAAAATCAACACCTCCGATAAGAACACCAACGGGAGGCATGATTACATCATTAACCAAAGATTTGACGATCGCTCCGAAATACGTTGCTAAAATAAGACCGACTGCCATGTCAATGACATTCCCTCGACTGATAAACTTTTTAAATTCTTTTAATGGAGTTTTGATTAGACTGCGCATGATTTACGTTTTATGGGTTAAAAATTTGTGTTGAAAGGAGGGTTGTGGGAGTGGACAGTGGCCTTTTTTTCCAAACCATTGATATCGATTCTTTGCAACACTTTTGTAAGTCCAATTTAATAATGCAGTAGGAACTATTTTAAAAATAAAAAAGACGTTCCAGAATCCCCCTAAGGTTTCCAAAACCTTAAAAACAGCGGCCGATTCTGCCAAAGGAATGTTTTGCTGATCCCAAATCAAAACGGAATCTGTTTGAGTCAAGTCATAGCCTGTTTCGACTGCCATTTTATCTGCGACAGAACTTTCAAGAGCAGCAAAACGGAGGCGATCTTTTCGATCCCAACGACATAATTTGCGTACCCAAAAATTACACAACACACAGTAACCATCATAAAATATGATTAAGGGTTTCATTTGCTCTTTTTCTTTGATTGAACCAATTCAAGAAGATCTAAACTGACCTGAGTAGTAAAAGCTCCATAATTCACAATAGCTTTTTGTTTTTCAATCGAATCGATACTACCTACAGAACGACCATCGAAAAGTCTGACCTGATCACCAACGGCTAGTTTTGGTTTGGGTTTTTCAATAACTTTTGGCTGTATTTTTTCCTTTTTCTTTTCTTTACGGACTTGAACTAAATCCTTTTTAACTTCCTCATTTAACTTTTTTTTCTGTTCTCGTTCTTTTTTGGCAATCGCTGCTGTCTTTCGTTTTCGTTTAGCATTTTCGGTTTCTACCAAGCGGAGTAACTCCGCAATCAATGGACGTTTTTTATTATTTGAAAAATAGCGTTCAGCCAGTTCATTGACCTTATTTCCCAAAACAATCATACGTTGGTTGTAATCAAAAAGTTCTTGATAACTGGTCAATTTAGATTTAAGCTTTGCGTTCATCTGCTCCATTCGATCTGATTCTGACTTGACCTTACTTTCTTTTTCTTTTAAAGATTTTCCAGTTTTCATCATTGCAGAGCGTTCTTTCTGAAGCTTTGCAATGGTTGCGTCAAAGCGAACTTTTCCACGTTCAATTTTCTTTTTTGCACGATTTATTAGATTGAAGGGCAAACCGTTTTTTTGAGCCACTTCAAAAGTAAATGAGCTACCCGCTTCTCCCATAACCAATTTGAAAACGGGTTCTAACGTTTTATTATCAAATTGCATATTAGCATTGATCATGGCAGGAAGTTCATTAGCTAAGGCCTTCAGGTTGGAGTAATGAGTTGTTATGAGTCCAAAAGCTTTACGCTCATAAAAGTCCTCCAGCATAACTTCTGCAAGCGCACCTCCAAGTTCGGGGTCGGAGCCAGTCCCAAATTCATCGATAAGAAAAAGTGTTTGAGCATTGCATTTTCTCAAAAAATACTTCATGTTTTTCAGACGATAAGAGTAGGTACTTAAATGATTTTCAATGGACTGGTTGTCTCCAATATCAGTAAGGATTTGAGCAAAAAGCGCCGCTTTAGAGCGTTCATGCACAGGGATTAGCATCCCCGTTTGCAGCATTAACTGAAGTAAACCAACCGTTTTTAACGTTATGCTTTTACCACCGGCATTGGGGCCAGAGATGACAACAATTCTATTGTCAGAATCCAACTCTAAATCTTGTGGATGAGTAACTTTATTTTCCAATTTATGCGCCTGAAGTAACAGGGGATGAAACGCTTTTTTGTAGACTATTTGTCTTTCTTCTTGAACTATTTTCGGCAGAATTCCGTCAATCTCCTGAGCGTATCTTGCTTTGGCATGAACTACATCCAACCCCAATAAAAAGTCGTGTTGTGATTCAAAATAAGGGAGAAAAGGACGAAAAAAATCCGTTAATTGACTCAATATTTTTTTTATTTCTTCTCCTTCTTCAAATTCGAGATTTTGCAATTCTCTCGTTTGAGCATTCGTAGCTTCCGGTTCAATAAAAACGATACTTCCTGTTTTTGAACTACCCATAATTGCACCCTTTACCTTACGTCGATACATGGCTTTAACTGCCAAAACCCTACGATTTTCAATTACCGACTCTCGAATATCATCTAAGTAACCCGCATTGCTGAATTGACTTAAAGCTTTGTTAAAGCTACTACTGATCTTACCTCGTAATTGTTGCATTTGTTTTCGGATGCTGTAAAGAGTATCCGAAGCATCATTGCGAACTTCTCCAAAACGATCAATGACAGCATCTACTGTGGGTTTGATCTGTTTTTCTTCATACAAACTTTCAGAACAGGAATGGAGGGTAGGATAGTAGGTTTTAAATTTTTCTAGAAAACGGATGAGGGTGTTGGTTGTTTCAGTATTTCGTGCTAAACTCCGAAAAGCTTCCAATTCTAAAACACTATTTTCAATTTTGAGTAAGGTAAAATAGGAAGAGATGTCGTCAAAATCGTGATTCGGAATTCGATTTTCATTGTCAAAAGAGGCACGGTATTCTGAAGTCATCGAAAGATTATTGATGACTTCTGTTTCTAGGGTTTGTGGCTTTAAGCCCATGACAACATCTTTTCCGATAGGCGTAATTGCAAAAACTGCACATTGCCTGAGTACTTCATTGTACTCCAGATCTTCCAGTGTTTTATCGGGAATGCTCACCATGGTTTTTTCTTAACTTAGCCTTGCAAAAGTAATAAATTCATGAGGGTTCAAATACATCCGAGTTGGGAAAAGGTTCTTCAGCCTGAATTTGAAAGTTCTTATTTTCAAGACTTGATCAGATTTGTAAAGTCTGAATACAAAAAATCATCCTGTTTTCCACCGGGTTCTCAAATTTTCAATGCCTTTAACAGCTGCCCATTGGAGCAAACAAAGGTTGTGATTTTGGGGCAAGACCCCTACCATGGTCCAGGTCAAGCCCATGGGCTTTGTTTTTCTGTTCCCGAGGGTATTGAGCCTCCTCCCTCGTTGCGAAATATTTTTAAAGAGATTGAAACGGATCTCAGGTATTCTCCTCCAAGAAATGGCAATCTTGATCGTTGGGCTGCACAAGGGGTCTTTTTACTTAATGCTACATTGACCGTCCGTGCTCATCAAGCGGGAAGTCATCAAAAAAAAGGGTGGGAAACTTTTACCAATCGTGTCATCCAACTGTTATCAAAAGAAAAAGAAAATCTTGTTTTTATGCTATGGGGCGGCTATGCAAAACAAAAAATAAAACTGATTGATCCTCAGAAGCATCTGATTCTCACTAGTGGTCATCCATCTCCATTAAGCGCTAACCGAGGTTTTTGGTTTGGAAACAGACATTTTAGCAAATGTAACACCTACCTAAAGACAAAAAATAAAACTCCAATTGATTGGGGGGAAGCCTCCTAAAGAAAAATTAAAACAAGATCGATCGATTATTTATCCGCCCACACGTTTTACACGATGTCCCATTTCAATTAAAATTTTAATTAATTGTTCTCGATACTCTCCTTGAATGATAATTTCACCAGCTTTTACCGTCCCACCAACACCAACAGCTTGTTTTAACTGTTTTGCTAACGCTTTGCATTCACTGGTACTGCCCTCAAAACCTTTGATTAAGGTTACTGTTTTTCCAGCACGACCTTTGTTGCTAAAATGAGCTTCCAATTCTTGTGGTTTAAAATCAGGTTCTAAATCGGGTAGGGGTTCTGGGTCTGGAGCAAGATTTTTAAATTGAATCTTGGCAAGTTCCTCAAGACTATTTAATTTTTTTGACATGCAAAATTTGTTTAATGGTGCTAAAATACTACATTAGTACAAATGAACGCTACCCCTATTTTCATTCTGTTTTTTGTATTTTCCACCTCGGTTATGGCACAAGATCTACCTTTTTCTTCACTCCCTCAAGCGCCTGATGAATTCACGGCAGGAACTTCAATTAGTAGAATGGTTCAAGGATTGGGTTTTCGATATTATTGGGCAACAGAAGGACTCCGAGAAGAAGATCTGGTTTACCGTCCAACAGAAGAAGCCCAGAGTACATTGGGAACTCTTCAGCACATCTGTAACTTGAGCACAATGATATTGAGTGCAACAAAAAATAAGGTGTTTAATCGTGAGACCTTAGAAACTCCCGAAACCTTGGAAGAACTAAGAATATTAACATTAACTCAAATAGAGGAGGCCGCTCAGATACTCCAAGAAAAGACAGATCAAGAATTGCAGACGTTAAAGATAATTTTTGATCGGGGAGGAGCGCAAAGCGAGTTTCCTGCATGGAATCTGATCAATGGTCCGATATCTGATGCTCTTTACCACACAGGACAAGTAGTAAGTTTTAGACGTACCTCTGGCAATCCTATTGCTAAAGGGGTTAATGTTTTTTTAGGGGTGAAAAACTAAGCGTCAATTCTCTCGGTCTTCAAAATCTTCTTTCTTTTCTCGTTCTATTTTTTTAGAAAGCAAATAAACTCCTAGAACAATTCCTCCAAATAGAATAATTAATTCAAACATTATTCGATAATAACAGCGGTACCGTAGGCCAATATTTCAGAGCAGCCTTGCATCACCATGGAGGTAGTAAGCCGAACATTGACAATGGCATTGGCACCCATTTTTTCAGCATCCTCAGTCATACGCTGTAGAGCTTGCTCTCTTGATTGTGCTTGAAGTTTGGTGTATTCACTTATTTCTCCTCCGATGATGTTTTTTAATCCAGCAAAAATGTCTTGCCCAACATTTCGGGCTCTTACAGTACTCCCACGGGCAATACCTAAGGTTTGAGAAATTGTTTTATTCGAAACTGTGGGTGTGGTTACGAGTATCATATTTATTGTTTAAAAAGGGTTTTATTAATGGTTGGAAACAATGCTAATGCGTTTTTGTAATAGAGTTTTTGCAATATTGAATCGGGGAGAGCCAAACCGTACATTTTCCAATGAGCATGTCGTTTTCGGTAATAATCAAAATATTCATCCTCGGTCTCCAAAACTCTAAAGTAGGTGTAATATTCACTTACATTGTAACTGTCTTTTCCAAATAAAATACGGTCTTGATAATCGATAAAAAATTGTCTAGCGCGTTTGGGCTGGCGACCCAATTCTGCCAATACCGCACCAATTTCTGTCATTACGTTAGGGTAGGTGTCCAAATGTTTGCCTAAGCGATCCAGATCGTTTCCCATCCATCCTAAATGCGCGTTGATAAAGATAGTATTTGGATGCTTTCTAAAAATATCGTGCTGCTCTGCCAAAACTTCTTCAAAGGAAGGGTTGGTTTCAGGATCACGATAGCGATTTGGTTTTTGGCGAAGTTCCAACCAACGTTCATTGTATTTATCTTTTGGATGCCAAAAAGAAGCAGGTTCACCCGAATGGATCAAAACAGGAAGGTTGTTATCACCACAAGCTTTCCAAATAGGATCGAGTCGGGGGTCGTTTACTGCAATTCGGTTACCTTCTGAGTCACGACTCGTAAGACCAAGAGATTTGTAAACTTTCAATCCCATAACACCCGCAGCTGCAGCTGAGTCTATCAGAGCGACTTGAGTTTGTTTGAAATTGGCATCATCGATATCTTCAAAATCAATATTCAAAAATAATCCAAAACGACGAGGGGCGTTTTCTCGAATATTCTCCAAAGATTTTCTCAAATACAAGCCACGAAATCCGCTAAGATTGATCATGAAACCCATATTCAATTGATCCATTTCAGCAACCAATTTATTTAAATTTTTAACTGGCATGTCAAATTGATGATTATGCACATCTACAAAGGGATATTTTGCACGTTTGACCCAATTTTCTTCAACAATCAGGGTAGATTTAGGACTGTATTCCTCAATGTCCATCAGATTGTTTTTCTCCTGAATCTTGTCGATCACATAATAGGAAATTCCTCCAATAAAGAGAATTGCAAGAATAATTTTTAAAAGAGTAAAGAGCTGATTGAAAAATTTTCGCATTAATGAATCGGTATTAATACTTCAGTAGTGTCCCATCGAAAGCGCAAGGAAGAATCTACAAAATCAATTGTAAACTGTTCAAGAGATTCTGAAAGTGAGGTTACAGGCACATTAACTTTCATGATTATTCCCTCTGCTTCGGGTTCGTTAAAACTGATTCCACCTGTTTTGGTATGTACAAATACCAGCCAATTTTCAGCGTATGGGTAAACATAAAGACCGTAGCTTCCTTTGGGAAGTGTACGTCCTGCAAAATCTAAATCTTGATTGGTTGTTAATTTGGTGGTCAAATTCGCACCCAAACGCCAATAGACTCCGTAGGGAACCAAAGCACCATCTGCAGAATCGCCGAAAATAAGTCGATCCTTTTTAAAAGGACGGTAATAACGTACCGTAATTTCTTTATCGCCATCAATGTATTCCGCTGAACCTAAGGGGCTTTTGGGATTGACATACAACGAATAAACAAAGAATAAGCCAGCAAGAACAACTAAACTGACTACAACACCAATAATAATTTTTAAAGCTTTCATGATAGAGTAGGTTTTATTTTTGTCAATTTACGATAAAACCTTTAATTATTCTGTTTTACATAACATAAATTATAGTAAATACATCTTTCTTTTAACTAAACCTAAACTTTTTATATCTTTGAATTATCTTAAACCCCAATCTTATGAAAAAACGAGAACCCGTTTCCCATATCATGACCACTGATCCTTATTCTCTAAACATTACAGACGGACTCAGTCATGCAGAAATTTTGTTTAAACGTCATAAAGTACGGCATTTACCTGTAGTTTCAGGCGATGAAATTATCGGTATCTTGAGTATGACGGATCTGGCACGAATCAGTTTTGTGGACAGTTATGACCCCCAAAACTTTAATGTGGATACTTCCATTTACTCATTGTTTTCTTTAGAACAAATTATGGTTCGCAACCCAACTTGTATTTCTCCCGATACCTTAATTAAAGATGCTGCAGAAATTTTCCTTAAGTCAGAATTTCATGCCCTACCCGTGGTGGAAAACAAAAAACTGGTTGGAATTATGACCACCACCGATTTAATTAAATACCTTTTGGAGCAGTATTAGACTATTACATTTTGTTAAATAATTTGCCCCAAATCATTTCTTTTTATTAGACAACCTACTAATTTCAATTAATTAGCTTCTTTTTGTTCATGCTGAAATACGCCTTACTTCATAAATAAAGTTCTGAATCGCTTTCACACGAGGCATAGCCGACTGATGAATTCCTATCAATCAAATAACAGCGTATGAATAAATTGTATTTTAGTACAGTTGCGAAGCTGCAGTAACCAAAGAAAGCATTTACAAACTGATATAGGAAATGGCCTTTGAACTGAATGAAATCAAACCCTTTTCGTATGCTTGGTATGGACCCCTAAAGGTGCTTAACCATGATCGATATTGTTAATAGGTGTATGTTTTGTGTGGCTATTCTATATGTTAGTTACCGACATCTAAGCAGGTCTACTTTCCGTTTTTTTTGTAAACTTGAGACACCAAATTTTAGAACTTATGAAAAGCTACCACGGGTATTAGTTTTCCTTTGTTGATTTCAGCTGAAACATACGTTTACATTTGCAAAGGCCTTTCCGCTAAAAAATTTTATTGTGGTGGTAGTTATTTACACTGGGTGATAAATGACATAAGCCAACGATGTATTCCATTTTTTTATACTTTAGTGCTTGAATTGACCCCAAATCATTTCGCAATAATTACTTAACCTATATATCACATACTTACTGCTCGTATTTGGGGTAAAAAACAACGTTTATGCCCACCCAAAATGCGAATAAAAACCTACACAAGGCAAAAAATGCCAAAAAAGACGAGTTCTATACCCAATTAGCAGATATAGAAAATGAGCTTAAACATTACAAAACACACTTTAAAAACAAAGTGGTGTATTGCAATTGTGATGATCCTCGCATGAGTAACTTTTTTCATTATTTCTCTTATAATTTTGAGGATTTAGGGCTTAAAAAACTTATTACCACCTGTTACCAAAACCAAAACAGCGATTTATTTAGCCAACACGATAGTGAACGAGCCATTTATTTGGAATACTACGGCGACAAAAACAACAACAAAACACCAGACATTGAAGAAATTGGTGTCCAATACCTTAAAGACGATGGCGATTTTAGAAGTGCCGAGAGTGTAGCTCTTTTACAACAAGCCGATATTGTGGTGACCAACCCGCCCTTTTCACTCTTTAGAGAATATGTGGCACAACTCATGCAGTACAACAAAAAGTTTGTGATTGTTGGAAATCATAATGCCATAACCTACAAAGAAATTTTTCCTTACATAAAAGAAAACAGAATTTGGTTAGGATATAAATATGGAGATATGGCTTTTAAAGTTCCTGAAAGTTACGAGCCAAGAGAAACTAGATTTTGGAAAGATGAAAACGGACAAAAGTGGAGAAGTTTTGGAAACATGTGTTGGTTCACCAATTTAGACCATAACAAACGCCATGAAGACCTCATTTTATACAAAACCTATACCCCAGAAGATTATCCTAAATACGACAACTACGATGCGATAAACGTCAATAAAACCAAAGAAATCCCGATGGATTACCTTGGAACTATGGGCGTTCCCATCACTTTTTTGGATAAATACAATCCTGAGCAGTTTGAGATAATAAAATTTAGAAAAGGAAATGACGATAGAGATTTATCTGTTAATGGGAAGTGTCCATATTTTAGAATTCTAATCAAAAACAAACGCTTATGAGTAAAAAAGCGTTAAGCACCCTAGGACCTTTGGAACACTACTTGGTATGGTTTCGGCGTAAACAAGTGATGTTGGATAGCCATGTCGCCAAGTTGTATGGCGTACAAACACGAGACGTAAATAAGGCCGTAAAAAACAACCCAAAAAAGTTTCCAAAAGGGTACGTTATTCAACTGACAAACAAAGAGTTACAGAGTTTGCGGTGGAAAATTTCCACCGCAAACTTATCGCGAAGACGAAGTCTGCCCTATGTCTTTACGGAGAAAGGACTGTATATGTTGGCAACTATTCTTAAGTCAAAACAAGCCACCAAAGCCACATTAGAAATCATTGAAACCTACCATAAAATCAGATCATTTGGTAAAGTAGCGAAACAACTGGCTTTAGAAAAGGATAAAAATCAACAACAAAAGCTCATCAAAAAAAGTGGCACCCTTATTAGTGACATTCTAAACCGTGAATTTGACCCCAATGCCGCCAGTGAAACCACCATAGAACTGAATTTGGCGATGCTTAAAATTAAACATACCATTAAAAAAGATGCAAAAAAATGAACATTGAACTCAAAGAAATTACCATTCGTGAACTCACCGCTGATTATGTGGACAACCAAGAAGATGGCGTTCGAGGCTATGGCGGGAAATTGGACATACGTCCCCCCTACCAACGCGAGTTTGTCTATAAAGACCATCAACGTGATGCCGTAATTCATACCGTCAGTAAGGGCTTTCCGCTTAATGTCATGTATTGGGCGGTACGTGACGACGGCAATTTTGAAATCATAGACGGACAACAACGCACTGTTTCCATTTGTCAGTTTGTCAATAAAGAATTTTCTGTGGTCTATGGGGATATTCCACAGCACAGAAAGTTTAACAGTCTGCAAGATGACGAGCAAGAAGAAATTCTCAATTATACGCTTATGATCTATTTCTGTGAGGGTAGCCCCAGCGATAAGCTTAATTGGTTTCGTACCATCAATATTGCAGGGGAAAAACTCACCGACCAAGAACTGCGTAATGCGGTCTATTCAGGATCGTGGGTTACCGATGCCAAGCGGTATTTTAGTAAAAGTGGCTGCCCCGCTTATGGTCTGGGCAGCGATTATATGACCGGTTCGGCCATACGCCAAGAGTATTTGGAAACCGCTATTGATTGGCTGTCCAAAGGACATATTGAGGAATATATGCTTAACCACCAAAACGACCCCAACGCCAACGCCCTATGGCTGTATTTCCAGCAAGTTATCAGTTGGGTCAAAGCGGTGTTCCCCACCTACCGCCGAGAGATGAAAGGCATTCCTTGGGGCGAACTGTATAACACACATAAAGACAAATCTTGGGATTCTGCCCAACTCGAAGTAGAAATAAAACGCCTAATGCAAGACGACGACGTAACCAAAAAGAAAGGGATTTATGCCTATGTGCTTACAGATAAAGAAAAGTACCTGAACATTCGTGCCTTTTCCCAAAGTCAAAAGCGAGAACTGTACGAAAAACAACAAGGCATCTGCCCTGTGTGTAAGGAACATTTTAGCATATCCGAAATGGAAGCCGACCACATCACCCCTTGGCACCAAGGCGGAAAAACAGAACTCAGCAACGGACAAATGCTTTGTAAGGAAGATAATAGACGGAAAGGTGGGGGGTGATATCCTCATCATCAAATATTAATTTAAAATTTAAAATATGGACAGAATTACAAAAAGCTTGATTTCAGAGCTTCTAGAAACCCAAGAACTTACCACGGAGGGAGATTCAAAAGATTTTGAAAAGCTAGTGAATTACTGTGCAGTATCTAATGAGTACTCGAAATCTTTTGACATTAATTTAATGACTATTGGCGATGGTGGTGACACTGGAATTGATGGAATCACTGTAATAGTTAATGGACAACTGATAGAAAATAAGGAAGAAATAGATGATTTGTTAGATAGAAACAAATCGCTAGAAGTGACTTATCTGTTTATGCAGGCAAAGGGTGCGTCCAATTTTAATAGTGGCGAAATCAGCACTTTTATTTTTGGAGTAATAGATTTCTTTTCGGAAAATCCGCAACTTGTTAGAAATGAGAATGTCATTAAATTTGCTGATATTTCTGATTACATCTATCAGAAAGCCCCTCATTTCAAGGAAAACCCCACTGTCAAACTATTTTATTGTACAACTGGAAAATGGGTTAATGATCAAAATCTTCTGGCAGTAATAAATCAAGGAATTTCAAACCTTGAACAGTTAAACCTGTTTGAAAAAGTTGTTTTTACCCCTTTAGGTGCAAAAGAGATTGCAACAGCGTATAGAAAAACAAAAGAGGCTATCCAAACTACTGTAAATTTCACAAATAGAGTAACATTACCTTCAATTAATGGAATTTCTGAAGCTTACATTGGTCTACTACCATTTAAAGAATTTGTAAAAATTGTTTCGGATGAGGATGACACTTTAGTAAATGTTTTTGAAGATAATGTTCGTGATTTTCAAGGAACTAATAATGATGTCAATAGCGGAATTGAAAATACACTTAATGATAAAGACTCTGACCTTTTTAGCGTTCTTAATAATGGGGTAACTATTGTGGCCAGTTCAATATCCCCAACAGGTGATCAATTTACTATTAAAGACTATCAAATTGTCAATGGCTGTCAAACAAGTAATGTTTTATTTAATAATAGAAATAGTGTGTTTATTGATAAAGTAAACGTGCCAGTAAAAATAATTGCGACTGATGATGATGAAATAAAAAACAGAATCACACTTGCCACAAATAATCAAACACCAATTAAAAAAGAGCAATTAGCATCATTAACTGCTTTTCAAAGAAGTTTAGAACAATATTACAATTCTTACAGCGGCGTTTCTCGTTTATATTATGAAAGACGATCAAAACAATATAATTCAGATAGTTCTGTTTTAAAAACACGAATCATTTCTGTACCATACCAGATTAAATCATTTGCTGCAATGTTTCTAAATAACCCACATCAAGTAACAAGCTTTTTTGGAACGATTGTTAGTAAATTAAATGAGGGCAAAGCACGAATTTTCACAACAGATCATGTTTTTTCACCATATTATACTAGCGCTTACGCTTATTATAAGCTAGAAACACATTTTAGAAAAAGAAATATAGATACATCATATAAGAAAGTAAGATTTCACATACTTATGTTATTTAGAATGATATATCAAGAAAATCCTCTACCTACTTTTAATTCTAAACAAATGGATAGGTATTGCGAAAAACTTTTAAATATTCTCAACGATGACAATGCTTCTCTTGCGGCATTCAATGAATGCATAAAAGTGATAGATGAAGCAGAATTTGATAAATCTGACAAACAAGATATAAAACTTCTTAGCAAAACCAGAAACCTTATTGCTAAGGCAAATGAAAAAACAAACCACAACCTTATATAGTGAAAATAATGGGTTGACTCTCTCTCGGATGTCTATCTGTAAATACTATAAATTAAATATAATCCATATGCCCCTATACCATATCAACGACCAACTAAACCTTATTAGAGAAAACTCTTTTAAACTAGAAAAGGATTTGCAAACCCTAACGGAAAACAACCTAGAAAAAATCTTTGGGTTACAACTGGTCAAATCGGAGTTTGCACTACAAAAATTTAGAATAGATACGCTGGCTTATGACAAAGAATCCAATGCTTTTGTGATTATAGAATATAAGCGTTCCAAAAACTTTAGTGTAATTGACCAAGGCTATGCCTATTTGTCGCTGATGCTCAACAATAAATCGGATTTTATTTTAGAATTTAACGAAAACCTTAATAACACGCTAAAACGTAATGATGTAGATTGGTCGCAGTCTAGAGTATTATTTGTGTCCCAAAATTTTACTAATTATCAACGAGAAGCTATTAATTTTAAAGACTTACCCATTGAGTTATGGGAAATTACGCGGTATGAGAACCAAACGGTTTCCTATGAACAAATCATCAAATCGGACAGTCAAGAAAGCATCAATACCATTTCAAAAAGTGATAAAACCATTCGATCTGTGGCAAAAGAAATTAAAGTCTACACGGAACAAGAGCATTTTCAAAACGTTTCAGATGAAATCAAAGAATTATACGATAAAGTCAAATCTGCCATTTTAGACTTAGGCAACATTGAGATAAAACCCAAAAAGAAATATATTGCTTTTGTTTGTGGTAAAAACATCGTTGATATTCACCCCCAACAAAAGGCGTTAAAAATGTGGCTCAACATGAGCATTGGCGAGCTTGACGACCCTAAGCAATTAACTCGAGATGTTTCCACCACTGGACATTGGGGTAACGGCGATTATGAAATTAGAATTTCTTCTGACGAAAATTTGGAGTATCTCTTAAGTCTTATCAAACAATCAATAAATAAAAACAAAAACCTATGAATCCATTAAACGAACTTATAGGCCAAACAGTAAATGCTCGTATTGAAATTGATGTAGATGATGTCCATTATATAGTTGGAGAAGTACTTTCTGTTAACATAAATCATTTTCACTTTTATGAAAAGGGAGAACCGATTTATATAACAGTTTCAATTAATTCTAAAGAGGAATTGAACGACGAAATAGACTCAGAAACATTAGCCTCTATTCCTTTAGAATGCATAACAAAGTATGATGGTTTTTGAATTAAATAAACACTTTAGAGACCTTGCTGGTGAGAGGCTGTGTCTTGTGCTCATTGAAATTAACTACTTAACAAATACTAAACCATGTTTGATATATTAATTGGCATTTTCTTTCTCTGGCTCTTTTACAAAATTGTAATTAAATATTGATATGAGCATACTCATTCTATTAGCTATCCTCGTTGGCGTTTATTTTGTTATTGTAAAAACGCTGAGCATTTTGGTTGACTATATTTTTAGAGATTTAGACGATAAACCAAAGACTCCCCATCTGCGTTAGTCGTCAGCACGGCACTCATATAATCCACAAAGGGGCGTACGGCTTACTTAAATGAATCGCTTTCACACGAGGCGTAGCCGACTGATGAATTCCTGTCAATCAAATATCAGCGTATGAATAAATCGAATTTTAGTACAGCCAAGCTGCCTCGTCTTACAATACGGGGCATTTTGTATTATTTTTAATCGTACAAGTCTTTGAGCTTTTAAAAAGCAGTAATACTGGTTCTTACAATAAAAGTGAGGAGTGTAGGCATGCTTTAAAAGAGATAAAAAATAAGACTTGGTTCCTCTAATGTAAGAAATTTCCTGTTAACAACCTTGTCAATAAAACCCATACAGTAGCATTCGTTTGAGTTTAAAAAGCGTGTATTTTTAATAAAAACCACAACCATGAACGACCGACCAAACGATTTACTTCGGATTCGTCCAGAAATAAAAAAGACTCTTGCCTTCGACAACATGGGTAAAGAAGAACGCTTTCAAAATGAAACCCTTCGCCCGATATTAAAATTGCAAAATCCGCTGCTGATTGATGTCTTTCAAAATTACATTGAAAAACGAAAAGGGGTATTTTACGAATTAAGTTTGCAGAAAAAACTGGATTACATTGAAAGTAGTTTGATCAAAGATCAGAAATTCCGAAACTCAGTAAAAGGGATGGTCATCGGTCACTTTACCGTCCTAGAATACGGTATTTACAAACAACATTCGTCCTCATTAAATAAACGAATGATGAATCTCGTCATTGAACGTTTAAAAGATCAAGTACAGCTTTTTGAAAACGCTTTAAAGCAAGTCGTTTAACGGATTTATTGGAACAACCAAGCCTCTCTAAGACTAACTGCTTCTGCAGTTGCATCTTGATTTTCAACCAGTCCCTTTGAGACCGCTGTAGGCGTTCCAACCGTACCTGCAAGCGTCAGCGTTTCTCCATTGCGCTCAACAGTAAGGCTGAATTCTTGATCGGCTTCCCAGCTTAAACTTGGCATCAAAAGTGCATTAATTTTTCCAGAGTTTTCTTGATTGATTTCAGGAAACAACGCTCCATCTATTCCCAGTAAAACATCTCCTTGTTGAACTCCCATCGCTTCGATAGAATCGTTGAGCTGGGTAACGACAAATTGCATTTGATCCTCTGCGCCAGGCTGTGGACTAAAAAACAATTCGGCATTGTTAGCAAATATGATTGAGCGAAGCGGAGTTTCCACTTCCCCATTGATGAGTCCTACTTTTGAAAAATACAAATCGTAATCGATAGGTGTAGTCCCAATTACGTGCTGTTCAAAAAAGGTTCCTACTTCAGGATAGGTCATTGCAACAATCTCGTCGATGAGTTCCTCGTCTTTAAAGGGTCTTTCTTTACCGTATTTTTTTGCCAAGTTTTTCATTACCCACAAAATCCCATGAGCTCCCCCACTCTTTTCTCGAATCAAAATATCCAAACACATGTTGATCAAAGCTCCTTTCTGATAAACATTACCGTAGTTCGCTTGATAAGGTTCATCAACAATACCAGCACTCATTTCAGTAAACGACATCGTATCGTCATAACGACCAGCGTAATTGATCTTTTCCATGATTCGATTGTAAAAATCTGGCGCATCAATCAAACCTTGATTGATTTGGAACAAATTCGCAAAATATTCAGTAGTACCTTCATACATCCATAAATGTTGAGACATTAAGGGTCTGTTGTATTCAAAGTTGTGAATCTCTTCGGAGTGCACGTTGAGTGGTGTCAGGGTATGGAAAAATTCGTGTGAGACCACATCGACCAAACTTTGAGTGAGTTCCTCGGGTCCCATTTCATCAACAAAAACCACTGTGGTAGAGGTATGATGCTCTAAAGCTCCCATCATTCCTCCAAAATACTGAAGGCCTTCCATGTCCATTAAATGCAATAAAATATCATAACTGGGGGTATTATTCGCATCTCCCAAAAATGCCTTTTGGGCTTTCATCATTTCTTCAATCGCAGGTTGGTATGCCGTAGCTTGGTGTGTATCCGAGGGAGAATGAATGGCAAGACCTACTTTAATTTCATCCAAATCAAAAGAAACAGCATTGGGTTTGCTGTAAAGTATCGGGTTATCAATAATATGAAAATAGCGTTGGGCATCAAACACATCCAAACTATCACTTGTTGAAACGGCAGGTAATGACGTGTAAGCATTCAAATCTTTAGGAGAGCGAACCCGCAACTTGTACGAATTCTCTTTCATCCCTTCAAAGTAACCGATCATACTGTGCAAGTTCAATAAATAAGTTTCTCCCTCTTCAAAATTGGTGCCTCCCATAGGATAAATCTCTTGACCGTTTGGCCCGTCAAATGTATCGTTTACCCAATAGGTTATTTTAGCTAATTTTTTAGGATTTAAAATCTCCCAACTGTTTTCATCTAAAGAAATTATTTCAAGAACATTTCCTTTTCTATCAAAGGCTTGAACATTCTCTGCAAAACGACCAAAATTGGAATATTCATAGGTTCCAGGAACAATTTGCGGAATGTAAAATACCGTAGATTCTGCATCTATCAGTGGAGGAATTAGAGTTACTTGAACCTTATCGTCTTCCATATTAACCAAATCAACACTTGCTTGAATGGCAGTAGAAATAGGGCCTTTAGAAGTTTTTAAAGCGGCACAACTTACAAAAAGAATAGCAGCACTAAGGGTTAAGAACGATTTAGATAGTAATGATTTCATAAAATAAAATTTAGAGGAGTGAAACTCCATTTAAGTCAGTGGTTAAAACGCTCGTCATGTAATCGAAAAATGGGCGTATGGATTTAAAGTGTGTAATGATTTGATCTTGGAAATTCTTTGCCAGAACTTGTTTGTCTGTGAATTTTTTAACAAATAGATATTGCTTTTTTCGAATCAGGTCAATGTCCGAATGCTCTTTGGAAAAACCTTTGGGTGCCGTTTTTACTTCATCGCCTTGGAGTTCGCCCCAATAAGATTTAAAATCAGGGTCTGCCATTAGGGTTCGTAACTCTTGAGCATCTACTTCCATTTCTTTTCGAATGCGAAATAAATCATCTTTATTCGGATCCCAAAAGCCCGTAGCAATAAAACTGTTTCCAGGAGCGATGTGTAAATAATAGCCTCCTCTGAGTTCTGGCTTTTTTCGATGGAAAGAGATGCCGAAATGTGTTTTAAAAGGAGTTTTATTTTTAGAAAAGCGCACGTCTCGGTAAATACGAAAGATCTTTGCACGTTCTATTTCATCGGTTTCATTTAATGCATTCTTAATTTGCTCAGCGTATTGCTTTATTTCTGTTTCAAGAGCTTTAAAACGGCTTTTTTGAGGCTCAAACCACTCACGTGTATTATTTGCTTCCAACTCTTTATAAAATGCTAAAACATCAGGGTTAATTTGATTCATTTTATTTTTATTTAGACGAATTTTGAATCCATTTATCAATCTTTTCTTCCAAGTAATCCAAGGGAATACATCCGGATTCCAAAACAATTTTATGAAACTCTTTGATATCAAAGGTAGCTCCAAAGGCAGCTTCTGCTTTTGCTCGAAGCTCAAGAATTTTAAGCTGTCCAATTTTGTAAGATAATGCTTGCGCAGGATTTGCCATGTAGCGTTCAATTTCTGAGATGATACTTGCCTCAGACTCTGCTTCATTGTCTAATGAATATTGTATGGCCTGCTCACGAGTCCACCCTTTAGCATGAAGTCCTGTATCAACCACCAAACGAATTGCACGATGCATTTCTGCACCCAGCATACCGAAGTATTGATAGGGGTCGTCGTAAAGTCCTAATTCTTTTCCCAAAGACTCGGTGTAGAGTGCCCAACCCTCTCCGTAAGCACTGTACCACAAATCTTTTCTAAACGAAGGTAAAGTTGTGTTTTCTTGTTGAAGTGAGATTTGGAAGTGGTGTCCCGGTATGGCTTCATGTAAAAACAAATCCTCATCCGAGTACATATTGTATCGCGTCACTTCAGGAATGGGAACATAAAAAATCCCTGGTCTTGTTCCGTCCAAAGAACCCGGATTGTATTCCGCACTAGCAGAGGCCTCACGGAAGGCTTCTGTTCTGCGCACTTCAAAAGGAGTTTTGGGTTGCACTCCGAAGAGTTTATTTACCTGAGGCAGCATTTTTTCCTGAATGGAATAAAAATTAGCAATGACTTCATCTGCATCAGTAAAAGGCATTAACTCTTTTTTGTTTCTGACGTATTCAAAAAAGGCTTTTAAATCTCCTTCAAAACCAACTTCTTTCATCACTTGCTTCATTTCTCCTTTGATACGAGCCACTTCGTTTAAACCCAACTCATGGATTTCATCAGCGGTCATTGTTTTGGTAGTGTATCGTTTGATTGCATGTTGATAGTACTCTTCTCCCCTTTTCAAATCATTAAAACCACTACTCTCACGTGCAAATTGGTCATATTCATTTGCCATAAAGTCATGCAATTTTTCATAGGCAGGCACAATTGCATTAAGCACCATTTTTTGATATGCCTCAGACAAATCTGCTTGTGTCTTTTCATCAAAATCTGAAGGAAAATTTAGAGCAGGTTGATAAAACAAATGCTTTTCCAAATCAGTAGTGGTCATGAGTTCCAATTGTGGAAGCACTTTGACAACTAAAGATTTTGGCAATACCCAACCACTTTGCATTCCTTCTTTCATCTTATCTTGGGCAGAATCTAACCATTTAATGTAGCCCTCAATACGTACCAACCAATTTTTGTAATCCTGTACTGTTTTAAAAGGCTGTGCTCCTTGCCCACTAGCTAATTGACCCATGGTAAGCTGAAAGCCCCACATCTGATCAATAGGCATTTGGTCTTTTGGAAACTCCATTCCTTTCAATGCCGTTTCACATTCCCATTTTAAAATGTTTTTACTCAACTGATCTTCTTCATTTAATGAACTATCATCGAAACGATCCAACGCATTGAGGTAATAGGCATAAAAGGCTTTTTCTTTGGTTTGAAACTCCGGAGAAAGAAAGTTGGGCAAGGTGTCGTTGTAACGGGTATCCCCTTGAAAGGTTCCCTTAATACGATACAATTTCAAATTTTCTTGGTAGTAGTCTTCAAGTAAAGACTTAAATTCAGAAGCAGTAGTTTTAGTATTTTCACTCTGACAAGAAGTAATGAGCAAACTAATAAAAAGAACTATTATTTTTTTCATTTTAAGTTTCATTTAATTTGGGTGCAACCAAAAATACATTTTTTTAAGGAATTAAAATCTTAATTTATTTCTTTCGTAGAGTCAACTTTTGAACCACATCTTTAAGAGAAAAGCCTTTGGCTTGAAGTAGAATCAGGTAATGAAATAATAAATCGGCACTTTCATCCAAAAACAAACCATCATTGTTGTCCTTCGCTTCGATCACAGTTTCTACTGCTTCCTCTCCTACTTTTTGAGCCATCTTGTTAATTCCCTTTCTAAAAAGCGAAGCTACGTAGCTGTCTTGGTCGTTTGCCTTTTTACGTTGCGCAATAATTTGTTCTAACTCAATTAAAAATGTCAGTGGATTTTCATTTTTTTCATCCCAACAGGTGTCTGATCCTTTATGACATGTGGGTCCCTCAGGGTGAACATAGATCAATAAGCTGTCGCGATCACAATCCAAATGGATAGAGTTCACATTTAAAAAATTACCACTCTCCTCTCCTTTGGTCCATAAACGTTTTTTAGATCGACTGTAAAAAGTAACTTTTTTAAGTTTTTGGGTGGTTTCAAACGCCTCTTCATTCATAAAGCCTAACATCAACACCTTTTGGGTTGTAGCATCTTGAATAATGGCAGGGATTAACGCATCTGCGTTTTTTGAAAAATCAGGTTTCATAATTCGTCTATTCGTACAGCGATTTGCTGTTGTTTGAGTTCTTCTTTTAGTTTGGGTATCGAGATTTCACCAAAGTGAAACACACTGGCTGCAAGTGCAGCATCCGCTTTTCCTAGCGTAAAGCTTTCAACAAAATGAGAAACGCTGCCTGCTCCTCCTGAGGCAATAATGGGTAAATTGATATTGCTCGACAAACGTTCTAAAGCTTTGTTGGCAAATCCACTTTTTGTACCGTCGTGATCCATGGAGGTAAAGAGTATTTCTCCTGCTCCACGGCTTTCTAATTCTCTAGCCCAGTCAAATAAATCCAACTCGGTAGGAACTTTACCCCCAACCAGATGAACTTTCCATTGGTCTTTGATTTGCTTTGCATCTATGGCAACTACAATGCATTGAGAACCGAATTGATTTGCTAATTCGTCAATCAAATTTGGATTGTTAACAGCAGCAGAGTTAATCGAAACCTTATCGGCTCCATTTTTTAATAGAATTTCAACATCCTTTACGGAGCTTATCCCTCCACCAACTGTAAAGGGAATGTCTATTGCCTCAGCTACTCTCAGAACTAAATCAGCTAATGTTTTCCGCTTTTGTTCAGTTGCAGAAATATCCAAAAAAACTAATTCATCTGCTTGTTCCAGGGCGTATTGAGTTGCCAATTCAACAGGATCTCCTGCATCGCGCAAGTTTACAAAATTGACTCCTTTTACGGTTCGGCCATCTTTGATGTCTAAGCAAGGAATGATTCGTTTAGTGAGCATTCGTTTTAATTATCTGAGTTGATGACATAGTTTTCCAATTGTTTGAGTGAAATTCTGTTTTCGTAAATGGCTTTTCCAATGATAACTCCTTCGCAGCCCAAATCTTGAAGCTGAGGGAGCTCTTCAAATTTTGAAATTCCCCCAGAGGCAATGAGTTTGATCTCTTCTTTAGCAAGTAAACTTTTGTACAAATCGAATGCGGGCCCTTCCAGCATACCGTCCTTGCTAATATCAGTGCAAATGACATATTCAACTCCCTTTTTTTTGTAGTCATGGACAAAATCAAAAAGGGTTTGCTCAGAGGTTTTTAACCAACCCTCAATTGCAATATGAGTTCCTTTGACATCAGCACCCAAAATAATTTTTTCTGAGCCATATTGATCTAGCCATCTCATAAAAGTTTCAGGAGATTTTACTGCAATACTTCCTCCTGTAATTTGAGAAGCACCACTTTCAAATGCGATATTGATATCCGCATCCGATTTAAGTCCACCGCCAAAATCAATTTTTAAAGAAGTTTTATTTGCTAGGCGTTCTAGAACCTTGTAGTTTACGATATGCTTTGATTTGGCTCCGTCTAAATCTACTAAATGCAAATACGCTATGCCATGGGCTTCGAAAGCTTTGGCCACTTCTAGAGGTGATTCGTTGTAAATCTTTTTTGTGTCGTAATCCCCTTTGGATAAACGAACGCATTTCCCGTCAATGATGTCTATTGCTGGAATTATCCTCATGAGGAAAGTTTTAAAAAATTACTCAATACTTGTTGTCCTTTTTGACTGCTTTTTTCAGGGTGAAATTGAACTCCATAAAAATTTTCTTTCTGCAATGCCACGCTGTAAGCTCCATTGTAGTCACTAAGTGCAACGGTTTCTTTTGACTTTGACACAAAATAAGAGTGTACCAAATACATGTAAGATCCCTCATCAATTCCCTCAAATAAAGGTCCTTTCAAATCGTGAATGCTGTTCCAACCCATCTGAGGTACTTTTACTTTATTTGAGAAACGCTTCACGGTTCCTTTTACAATTCCTAAACCACTTACATCTCCTTCTTCTGTATGTTCACAAAGCAATTGCATCCCTAAACAAATTCCTAAAACAGGTTGTTTTAAATCACCGATTAACGTGTCTAGTCCCAAGCGCTTAAGTTTTCGAATCGCACTTGCGGCCGCACCTTGTCCTGGAAAAATTACTTTTTCAGCATTTTTTATTTGCGCTGCATCTGAAGTTAAAATACTGTCCGTCCCTAATCGGTCTAAAGCAAATTGCAGACTTTTAGTGTTTCCAGCTCCGTAGTCAATAATAGCCACCATTTACAAGCTTCCTTTAGTTGTGGGCAAAATCATTTTATCCAGATCGCGTTTGACAGCCATTTTAATTGCTTTTGCAAAGGCCTTAAAAATAGCCTCTATTTTATGGTGTTCATTGACTCCCTCAGCTTTGATATTTAAATTTGCCTTCGCGCCGTCAGAAAAAGATTTAAAAAAGTGATAAAACATTTCTGTAGGCATTTTACCGATCATCTCTCTCTTGAACTCAGCTTCCCAAACCAACCAGTTACGTCCTCCAAAATCTAGGCTAACTTGAGCGAGGCAATCATCCATAGGCAAACAAAATCCATAACGCTCTATGCCTCTTTTACTACCTAATGCTTTTGAAAAGGCTTCTCCCAATGCTATTGCAGTGTCTTCTATGGTGTGGTGTTCATCAACTTCTAAATCGCCTTTGACGGTCAGTTCAATGTCCATACCGCCGTGTCGAGCCAATTGATCAAGCATGTGATCAAAAAAGGCAAGCCCAGTGTTGATCGAACTTTTTCCCCCACCGTCAATGTTTAATTGTAATTGAATATCCGTTTCGTTAGTTTTTCTTTCATGACTCACCTGTCGTAATTCCAACTTTAAAAATGAATGGATCTCCTTCCACAAGGTAGTGATCAAGGAAATTGGAAATTCAGTTCCAGTTGCTATTTCTGCTTTTCCTAAATCAGGATCGTTTGCGATAAAAATTCCCTGACATCCTAAATTTTTTGCTAACTCCATATCCGTTAGTCTGTCGCCAATAACAAAGGAATTTTTTAGATCGTAATCTGGATTACCCAAGTATTTAGTGAGCATGCCTGTACGCGGTTTTCTTGTCGGAGCATTGTCTTCCGGAAGGGATTTATCAATAAACACTTCTTCAAAAGAAATGCCCTCATTTTTAAAGGTTTCGATCAGAAAATTTTGAACCGGCCAAAAGGTGTCTTCAGGGAATGAATTGCTTCCAAGCCCATCCTGATTGGTAATCATCACCAATTCATAATCCAACTCTTTGGCAATTTTACCCAAATAAGTAAAAACCTCAGGGTAAAAAATCAACTTGTCAAAGGAATCTAATTGATAACCTTCCGGCTCTAGGGCCAAAGTTCCATCTCGATCTAAAAATAATACTTTTTTCATATGAATTAACTTAAACTACTTAAGGCTTCAATTAAACGATCGTTTTCCTCAGGGAGTCCCACAGAGATCCTCAATGTATTTTCACAGTTCATATTATTTGAAGGGTTTCGAACTACAATTCCTTTTTCTAGCAACTCTTGATACCTTCTAGTGCTATCATCCACTCGAACCAATAAAAAATTAGCATCTGAAGGAAAACACTTTAAAATAATGGGAATGGAGGCAAAAGCCTTTTCTAATCGTTCACGTTCTGCTAACAAAAGGCGAACTTGCTCATTAACTTTGTCTTGCTCTTTTAAGCGCTTCAGAGCTGCATTGATCGTCATTGAATTTAAATTGTACGGTGCTTTAATTCGATTAAAAAATGAAATAAAGTCTGGGTGAGCAAATGCCATTCCTAGACGTGCACCTGCCATTCCTTGAGCTTTTGAAAAGGTTTGACAGACCATTAGATTTGGATATTTTGACAACCATGAAATCACTGAAGGATTTGTACTAAATTCTACATAGGCTTCATCAACCAAAACCAAACCTGGAAATCCTTGAATCAATTGCTCAATCGAGTGCAAATCAAAACGGTTAGCAGTTGGGTTGTTGGGCGTGGGGATAAAAATGATTTTTGTGGTTGTATCTGCTGCTTTTAGAATTGCTGGAACGTCTAGCTGAAAGTTAGTTGTTAAAGGAACTTTTTGGATTCCCACCCCAAACATTTTAGCTGACACTTCATACATGCCAAAAGTTGGAGGTACGATCATAATGTTGTCTATCCCCGGTTCACAACAGCCCATAATTACCTGAGAAATGAATTCATCACTACCATTTGAAAGATAAATCTGATTTACATCCAAACCTTTCCACGATGCAATTTCTTTTTTTAAAACTCTTTGCATTGGATCAGGATATCGATTTACTGGAGTTTCAAAAGGATTTTCATTGGCATCTAATAACACCATAGGACTTTCACCTCCTTTGTACTCATCTCGAGCCGATCTGTAAGGCTTCAACGACAACAAATAGGTCCTTATGTATTTAGTGTAATCAAATTTCATTTTTCAAACTATTTAATCGGATGCTTACTGCGTTTTTGTGCGCTTCAAGTCCTTCAGCTGCGGCCATGAGTTCAATGGTTTCTCCTAAAGACTGAATTCCTTCCTTACTTATCTTTTGAAATGTAATGGCTTTTTTAAAACTGTCAAGATTCACTCCGCTGTATTGCTTTGCATAACCGTTGGTAGGAAGGGTATGATTGGTTCCTGAAGCATAATCTCCTGCACTTTCTGGAGTGTAATTTCCAACAAAAACAGAACCTGCATTGAGAATATTTTCAAGATACAAGGATTCATTTTTTACACAAACAATGTAATGTTCAGGACCATAGGCATTGATAAAGTCAATTGCCATTGCATCTTCGTCAAAATAAAGTGCTTTTGAATTGCTCAAAGCAGCAGCAGCAATTTCTTTTCGTGGCAACTTATCTAACTGGGTTTTAATTGCCAATGCTACTTGCTCTAATAGCGGTTTGTGCGTTGTCACAAACAAAACTTGACTGTCCTTTCCATGCTCTGCTTGAGAGAGTAAATCTGCAGCAATAAATTCGGGGTTTGCGGTTGCATCTGCTGCAACAAGAAGTTCACTTGGTCCGGCTGGCATGTCTATGGCAACGTGATGGCGTGTAGCCCATTGCTTTGCAACAGTTACGTATTGATTTCCTGGACCAAAAATTTTATCTACTCTTGAAATTGTCTCTGTTCCAAGGGCTAAAGCTGCTATGGCCTGTATCCCTCCTACTTTAAAAATATTTTCTACTCCACAAAGTTTTGCCGTGTAAAGCACCACGTCAGGTAAAGACCCGTCATCTGAAGGTGGTGAGCACATTACAATTTCTTTACAACCTGCAATTTGTGCTGGAATGGCCAACATTAAAATAGTTGAAAATAAAGGAGCTGAACCTCCAGGAATGTAAAGCCCAACTTTTTCAATAGGCTTTTTTTCCTGCCAACAATCCACCCCCGACTGTGTAGTAACTCTTACTAAATCTGTCTGCTGAGCAGCATGAAAGGTTTCAATATTGGACTTAGCCTTTTGGATGGCTTTTTTTAATGCCAAAGGAACCTTAGATTCCGCTCTGATAAATTCATCCTTAGAAACCTTAAAATCAGGAAGCTGAATACCATCAAATTGAGTAGTGTAATCAATAATGGCTGAATTTCCATTTTTACTTACAGCCTCAAAAACAGAAGACACTAAAGGTTCTAAAGCTTCATAAGAAGCTGTAGGACGTTCTGTAAGAGAATCCCAATCTGAAGGTGATGGATTTAAAAACGGTTGCATCATAATACCATTTTTTCTATGGGACAAACTAAGATATCCTCAGCTCCTGCAGATTTTAATCGGTCAATGACCTCCCAAAAATCTCCAGCGTTGATTACCGAGTGTAATGAACTCCACCCCTCTTTTGCCAATGGTAAGACCGTCGGACTTTTCAATACAGGAAGAATTTTACTAATGGAATCAATTTTATCGTTTGGAGCGTTAAGTAATATGTATTTGGATTGTTTTGCCCTTAAAACTGACTGGATTCTAAAGCGTAATTTTTCAATGGTCTGATGGGCTTCTTTAGAAACCTTTGGAGCTTGAACCAATACTGCTTCTGAATTTCCAATCTCAATTACTTCTTTCAAGTTATTTTTAAACAAGGTACTTCCACTTGAAACAATATCGCAAATGGCATCTGCCAAACCAATATTTGGAGCAATCTCAACCGATCCATTAATGATGTGTAAGTCTGCTTTGATGCTATTGGCTTTTAAAAAAGCGTTTACTGTATTCGGATAAGAGGTCGCAATACGCTTTCCTGAAAGATCATTTACCCCATCAAATTGAATGTTTTTAGGGACTGCAATTGAAACTCGACATTTTGAAAACCCTAAATGTTCTATGACCTTAAGTTTCTCTCCTTTCTCTACCAATAAATTTTCTCCTAAAATAGCCAAATCAACGACTCCATCACGCATGTACTGGGGAATGTCTCCGTTGCGCAAGTAAAAAACTTCCATAGGGAAATTTCTTGCAGCGGCTTTTAGTTGATCTTTTCCATTGTCAATTGAAATCCCACAGCTTTTAAGTAATGCGAGTGAATTTTGATTTAACCGTCCCGATTTTTGAATTGCTATTCGTACCATATATTTTTATAAAAAAAACCCGTCTGATTTCTCAAACGGGCTTGCAATAGATATAAAAACATCTCACTACACCTCGTTTGATCGAGTGTTAATATGATGTTTGTGTGTTGATTTTTTTGTCATTTGAATTGCAAATATATTCAAAAAAAATTAATTGACCTTTTGCCTATTGTTTACCTAAAATAATGGGCAAGCCATTTTTTGAACTTCCAATCACAATTACTTTAGAATTTGGAGATTCTGAAAGCTTAATAGTAGCTTCAATCCCTTTCTCCTGAAGAATCTTATCTGTAAGTGAAGCACTTAAAATTCGGTTAGCTGCTGCCTTACCTTCAGCGTCAATACGTTGACGTTCAGCTTCTTGTTTTGCTTTTTCCAATCTAAATTCATATTCTAATGACTCTTGCTCTTGCCCTAATTTACGCTCAATAGCCTCTTTAATAGCTAGCGGTAAGGTTACATCACGTACCAAAACAGCATTCACCTGAATGTGCTGTGATTCTACGTTTTTTAAGGTTTCTTCAAAAATTTCATTTTGAATGGCATCTCTTTTTGTAGAATACAATTGCTCAGGGGTGTAACGCCCTACAACAGAACGAGCAACCGCTCTAATTTGTGGAATCAGAACAATATTGACATAGTTCTCTCCTTTGGTTTTGTGCAATAACCCCAATTCATCGTATTTAGGTTGATACAAAACAGAGACATCCAATGAGATTTCAAGTCCGTTTGAGGAAAGTACTTGCATATTTCCTTCAAAAAACTCTTGTTGCTTTACATTGTAGATGTACACTTTATTCCATGGTGAGATGATATGAAATCCTTCACCTAGTGGTGGAGTGTCTGTAACAACCCCTCCGCCGAAGGTTTTAAACAAAACGCCTGCTTCTCCATAACCAATATTAATTGAGGACTTTGAAACAAAGATTAGTAAGACTACGATCAAGAGAATGACTGGTAATCCAATTTTGGGTAATTTTTGCATAATATTTCTTTTTAAAATTAAGTTAACATTCCTCCATCTACATGGAGCACTTGTCCAGTAACATAACTGGATAAATCAGAGGCTAGGAAGACACAAGCGTTAGCAACATCTTCGGGTTGACCTCCTCGTTTTAATGGTATTCCATCTCTCCATCCTTGGACTACATCCTCAGATAGTTTGGCTGTCATTTCAGTTTCAATAAAACCAGGAGCAATAACATTAGAACGAATGTTACGTGATCCCAACTCTAAGGCAATGGATTTGGAAAAGCCAATAATTCCCGCTTTAGACGCAGCGTAATTTGACTGTCCTGCATTTCCTTTTACTCCTACTACAGAACTCATGTGAATCAAGGATCCTTTTCGCTGTTTGAGGAAAGTGCGCTGTACAGCCTTGGTCATATTAAATATCGACTTAAGGTTGACTTCAATAACCTGATCGAAATCTTCTTCAGTCATACGCATTAAAAGATTGTCCTTGGTTATTCCAGCATTGTTTATTAAAATATCGAGACTTCCAAAATCTTCAATAACCTCTTCAACTAATTTTTGAGCTTGTTCAAAATTAGCTGCATTACTTTGATATCCTTTTACCTGAACTCCGAAAGAACTCAATTCTTCGGTCAATGAATCTGCAGCTTCTTTGTTGCTACTGTAGGTAAAAGCTACTGCGCATCCTTGAGCAGAAAATACTCTAGCAATTCCTCTTCCAATACCTCTACTGGCTCCAGTAATAATTGCTGTTTTTCCTTCTAATAATTTCATAAGCTTGTTTAAGACAATACTTCTGCTACTTTGGCTCCAATTTGTGCGGGAGAGTCTACCACATGAATTCCACATTCACGCATAATTCGTTTTTTTGCTTCAGCGGTGTCTTCGCTTCCACCAACAATAGCTCCAGCATGTCCCATTGTTCTTCCTTTTGGTGCAGTCTCTCCAGCAATAAATCCAACAACGGGCTTTTTATTCCCAGAAGCTTTGATCCATTTTGCCGCATCAGCCTCTAGTTGTCCACCTATTTCACCAATCATCACTATGCATTCGGTTTCAGGATCATTCATAAAGAGCTCTACAGCATCTTTAGTCGTAGTTCCAATAATGGGATCTCCTCCAATTCCAATGGCAGTTGAAATACCCAATCCTTGGCTTACAACTTGGTCTGAAGCTTCATAAGTTAGCGTTCCAGATTTAGAAACAATCCCAACTTTTCCTTTTTTGAAGACAAATCCGGGCATAATTCCCACTTTGGCTTCCTCAGGAGTAATGACTCCAGGACAATTCGGACCAATCAAAGTTGCCCCCTTTGCCTTAACGTACTGAAAAGCCTTTGTCATGTCATTAACAGGAATTCCCTCAGTAATGGTGATTATCACTTTAATTCCAGCTTCTACAGATTCCATGATGGCATCTGCTGCAAATGCAGGAGGAACAAAAATGATTGAAGTATCTGCATCCACCTGATCCACCGCTTCTGCTACAGTATTAAAGACAGGTTTTTCCAAGTGTGTTTGCCCACCTTTTCCCGGTGTTACACCTCCAACTACATTGGTGCCGTAGGCAATCATTTGGGTGGCATGAAAAGTTCCTTCGCTGCCGGTAAATCCTTGTACAATGATTTTTGATTCTTTATTTACAAGTACACTCATAGTTTAATCGTCTCAATTTAGTTTAAAATGTTTACTCTTTTACACGTTCGACATAACTCCCCTTTTCGGTATCGACTTTTATTTTATCTCCCTCATTTATGAATAAGGGTACGTTGATAGAAGCTCCTGTTTCGACAGTAGCGGGCTTGGTGGCATTCGTTGCAGTATTTCCTTTAACACCCGGTTCTGTATGTGTAATTTCCAAAACAACACTGGCAGGCATATCGGCAGAAAGGGGTAAGCCGTCCTCTGAATTAATTGAAATGGAAACAATTTCTCCCTCTTTCAATAAACCTGGATTTTCTAAAATTGTTTTTTCAACACTGATCTGATTGTAGTCATCTGTATTCATAAAATGAAACTGATCGCCTTCACTGTACAAATATTGGTATTTCTGGGTTTCTACACGAATGGCGTCAATTTTATGACCCGCTGAAAAAGTATTGTCTAGAACCTTGCCCGATGTTACACTTTTAAGTTTGGTTCTAACAAAGGCAGGACCTTTTCCTGGTTTTACGTGTAAAAACTCAATGATTTTGTAAATGTCATTGTTGTACTTGATACACAAGCCTTTTCTAATGTCTGATGTTGATGCCATAATTGAAGTGCAAATTTAGCTTTTTTGATGGTACCCTCTTACAATTCCTTGAGTAGATTTTTCAATGAACTGTAAAATGGCATTTCTTTCTTTTGTAGGTTCAATTTCATTTTTTACAATTTCAAGAGCTTGTGATATGTTGTGATTACTTTTAAATAAAATTCTGTAAACATTTCGAATTAAATCAATTTGCTCCATATCAATCCCATTCCGTTCCATGCCTACAGCATTTACTCCAACAAAAATTAAGGGGTCACGAGCTACTTTTGAATAAGGTGGAATATCTTTTCTGACTAGTGAACCTCCAGAAATAAAAGCAAAATCACCTACACTACAAAACTGCTGTATGGCGGTAAGACCTGCTAGAACAACATTGTTCCCTATTTTGATATGGCCCGCAAGTGTACTGTTATTGGAAAAAATACAATAATTCCCAATCAAACAATCGTGTGCGATGTGAGAGTATGCCATAATCAAACAGTTCGATCCAATCTGAGTCTTGCCAGTAGCAGAAGTGCCTCTATTAATGGTTACACATTCTCGTATTACACAATTATCACCAATAATTGTCAGAGAATCTTCACCACTAAATTTTAGGTCCTGAGGTATTGCACTAATTACAGCACCAGGGAAAATTTTACAATTCGCTCCAATACGGGCACCACTCATAATGGTTACGTTGGAACCGATCCAGGTATTTTTTCCAATCTCAACATTTTCATGTATGCTTGTAAATGGGTCAATGCTTACGTTAGGTGCAATTTTTGCGTCGGGATGAATATGGTTTAGGGTATTAGTCATTAGTTTGTTTAGGTTTTTCGTCTTGAAATTTGTGCCATAAGGTCGCCTTGACTGACCAATTGGTCATTTACAAAAGCATATCCTCTCATATTGCAAATTCCTCTTCGAATTGGGGTTAAAAGTTCAAGTTTAAAAATGAGTGTATCTCCAGGATAAACGGGACGTTTGAATTTGACATTGTCAATTTTCATGAAAAAGGTCAAATAATTTTCAGGATCAGGGACAGTGCTTAACACTAAAACTCCCCCGGCCTGAGCCATCGATTCTATTTGGAGGACACCAGGCATTACAGGAGCTCCAGGAAAATGACCCTGAAAAAAGGATTCGTTCATGGTAACATTTTTTAAACCAACAACGTGTTGATCCGAAAGCTCAAATATTTTATCTACCAATAAAAAAGGAGGCCGATGGGGTAACATATCCATAATCTGGTTGACATCCATAATGGGCGGTTTCGATAAATCCACATCAGGAGCAAAAGACTTGCGCTTTTGCTTAATTAGAAGTGCAATCTCTTTAGCAAAATCGGTATTGATCTTATGCCCGGGTTTGTTAGCAATAATCTTTCCTTTAATAGGCATACCCACCAATGCCAAATCACCTACTAAATCCAATAACTTATGTCGCGCTGCCTCGTTAGTGTAATTCAATTTTAAATTGTCAAGAATTCCGTTTGGTTTCACTGCAATTTCATCTTTTCCAAATGCCTTTTTTAAGCGATCCATATTGGCATTAGACAAGGGCTGATCTACATAAACAATGGCATTGTTAAGATCACCTCCTTTGATTAAACCATGGTCTAACAGCATTTCTAATTCATGTAAAAAGCTAAATGTTCGAGCTGGTGCGATCTCTTGATTGAAATCTTCGAGATTTTTAAGAGTTGCATTTTGAGTCCCTAGAACCTGAGTTTCAAAGTCAATCATTACACTAAAACACGTATGATCCGACGGAACAATCATGATTTCACTTCCCGTTTCAGGATCAGTATGCTGTATGATTTCTTGAACTTCAAATACTTCTTGTGCTTCTTTTTGCTGTGAAAGCCCAGCCTTTGTAATAGCATCACTAAAAGGATTTGAAGATCCATCCATGATGGGAATCTCGGGTCCGTTAATTTCAATGATGCAGTTTGACACTGAAGCGGCAAATAAAGCAGCTAAAAGGTGTTCTGTTGTCTGAATTTCAATACCGTCTTTTTCTAAGGTAGTGCCTCGATCTGTTCGAGTAACCAAGTTTGCAAGAGCTGGAATTTCGACAGGAGGATTTAAATCGGTTCGGATGAATTTAATCCCAGTATCTTCTGGTGCGGGGTTTAAAATCATTTCAATTTGTTCACCAGAATGTAAGCCAACACCGTCCAATCTAACGGACTTGGATAAAGTTTGTTGTGGTTGTGTTTGTGTAATCATACTATTTCTGTTTTTCTAAACGTGACAATCGGGTTTCAATTGTTGGCAAGCGCTTAAATAAAGCATAAGATTTGTAAAAAGACCTGTAATCCATTGCAGGTGTTCCTTGAACAGCTGTTCCACTAGGGATGTTATTAATAACTCCTGTTTGTCCTTGAATCTGAACGCGATCTCCAAGTTTTAAATGTCCAATAATTCCAACTTGACCTCCAATAACACAGTGAGTTCCTATTTTCGTGGAACCCGCAACTCCTGTTTGAGCAGCAATCACTGTATGGGCTCCAATCTCTACATTATGGGCTATTTGAACTAAATTATCCAATTTTACTCCTTCATTAATTATTGTAGCGCCTAATGTAGCACGGTCAATTGTAGTATTTGCTCCTATTTCTACATGATCCTTGATTATGACCTTCCCGAGCTGAGGAATTTTTAAATAAGCTGTATTCTCTTGGGGCGCAAATCCAAAACCATCAGAACCAATTACTACTCCACTATGAAAATTACAATACGCTCCAATTTCTGTTTTGTCAAGAATACTCACCCTGGAATAGAGTTTGGTTTGTTTTCGAATTTTGACCTCATTGCCGATCACGCAGTGAGAATGAATTTGAACTCCTTCATCGATTTCAGACCCGGCTCCAATACAAACAAAGGGACCAATAAAAACACTATCACCTATCTGGGCAGAAGGATCAATAACCGCAGTGGGATGAATCCCCTTTTGGTTTTTGTTTTTATCCTCAGACCAATCGATCATTAATTGCGTAAAAGCGGCATAGGCATCCTTAACACGAATTAGAGTTGAAGAAACTTCACCGTTAAGCTCTAAATCATTTGAAATGAGTACAGCGCTAGCTTTTGTTTTTTGAAGGAAAGGAAGGTATTTACTGTGAGCTAAAAATGTTATCGAGCCTTCTTGCGCCTCTTCAATCTTTGAAAGGCTGTGAATCCTCACTTTAGCATCACCCTCTACTTTTCCATCAAATTTTTTTGAGATTTCTAATGCCGTTAAATCCATTTTGCAAAATTAGGTAATTATAAAGAATTAACTCGTTTTGGATAACATAAATAATGTTTTACAACCGGAGTAGAAAACTGCTTAAAATCTAGATATTGGATAACTTCTGCTATGGGAAAAACCTTACCACTCTTTTCGAGGATCAATAGTTGTGTTTCGTCTGAAACATAGGTTTGGTTTGAAATGGTTCCACTGAATACAAAATAGGGACTCGCGCTTTGTTCTTGAGCTAATCCTCCAAGATGTGCTTTCTTTTTTTCAATTTCAGCAATACTAAAAGCCGTATAACTAATTTTTATTTTAGGTAAATTACGATACAACAGTTGGGAGGACAATAATCTCAAAACCAAATCAGCATGTTTGGTCCACGACTTTAAAAGCTGAATCATATCGGAATCATCTAAACTTAAATAATGAAACAGCACCTTGTCTTCCAATGAATCACTTGATGCTGTTTGCATTAGTGGATACAAAATATGTTCTGACCGAAGTGCTTCTTTTCCGTTTTGAACCAAATATTGAAATCGTTTAAGCGTTTTTACCAAAAGGATTTCAGCGGCTAAGCTTGTTTTATGCAAATAAACTTGCCAATACATCAACCTTCGAGCCAACAGAAATTTTTCAAGAGAGTGAATCCCTTTAACTTCAAAAACCAATTGTTCGTCTTTTACCTGCATCGTTGCTAGAATTCGGTTGGTGTTGATGTTTCCTTCAGTTACTCCGGTGTAAAAACTATCTCGTTTCAAATAGTCAAGTCGGTCAACATCTACTTGTCCAGAAACCAATTGGTGCATAAATTTTCTGGGATATTGATCGGTAAAAATTTGATAAGCCAAATCCAGTTGACCCTTAAATTTTTCATTTAAAAAAGACATTACCTTAAGAGAGATGGTTTCATGATGCACTCCTTGTAAAAGAGCTTCTTCTGTAGCATGAGAAAAAGGGCCATGACCGATATCGTGGAGCAAAATTGCAATTTGCATGGCCTCGCGTTCGTCTGGGCTAATTTCAACTCCTTTCCCTTGCAAAACGTCTATTGCTTTTTGCATCACATGCATGGCTCCAAGAGCATGCTCAAAACGCGTATGATGTGCCCCCGGATAAACCAAACTTGATAATCCCATTTGTGAAATACGTCTTAGGCGTTGAAAATAAGGATGGTTGATAAGTTGCAGAATCAAATCTGTCTCTATGGCAATAAATCCATAAATTGGGTCGTTAAATAAAGTATTCTTTCGGTGTGCCAAGGTCGCCTTTATGAGTAACAAATATACTAAATGAATTGGATCAAAGTTTTATGGGTAGATGACGAGATTGAAATGCTCAAACCTCACTTTTTATTTTTAAAAGAAAGAGGGTACCAAACCACTCCTTGTACCAATGGACTTGACGCTTTAGGCTTAATTGATACTCAAATTTTTGACATCGTTCTTTTAGACGAAAACATGCCCGGATTAAATGGTTTAGAAACCTTGGACGGAATTAAAAATAAGCATCCCGATTTGCCCGTAATCATGATTACGAAAAATGAAGAAGAGCATATCATGGAAGAAGCAATTGGTGCGAAAATTTCTGATTATCTTATTAAACCAGTAAACCCCAATCAAATTCTTTTATCATTAAAGAAAATACTCAATCACAAAATTCTAATCGCTGAAAAAACAACACAAAACTACCAACAGCAGTTTCGAGAGATATCACAATCCTCAATCAACTTAGAAACACACGAAGACTGGATTGAGCATTTTAAAAAATTGATGTATTGGGAACTTGAATTAGAAACTTTGGAGGACTCCAGTATGTTTGAGGTTTTTGAAACCCAAATGCAAGAAGCAAACATTCAATTTGCCAAGTTTATCGAAAAAAACTATGCCATCTGGATGCAAGGTGACGGTGGTCCCATAATGTCTCATCAGGCGTTTCAAAAATTTGTTTTACCCGAGCTCAGAGAACATCAACCCACTTTGTTATTAATGATCGATAATTTGCGATTCGATCAATGGCGAACCATATTACCTGAAATCAAGGAATATTGTAAAGTAGTAAGTGAATCTGCTTATTTTAGTATTTTACCTACCGCAACCCAATATGCGAGAAATGCATTTTTTGCGGGTCGCACTCCCTTAGATCTCAGTAAAATTCATCCTGAATGGTGGAAAAATGATACTGACGAAGGCAGCAAAAATTTGCATGAATTCGACTTTTTAAAAGCTCAGTGTGAACGCCTAAATATGAAACGGCCATTAAGCTATCATAAGATAACCCAAGTGCAACAAAGTCAGCAGTTAATCAAAAACCTACAGAACCATTCTCATGAAGGACTTACCACTGTGGTTTACAACTTTGTAGATATGATTTCTCATTCTAAAACGGAAATGGAAGTAATCAAAGAATTGGCGTCTGACAATAAAGCATACCGTTCACTTACTGCAAGCTGGTTTAGAAATAGCCCATTAAAAGAACTCTTAAAAAAGGCAACACAACTCGGGTTTAAAATTCTTTTAACAACAGATCACGGTACCATAAATGTACGCCACCCTAGTGAAGTAATAGGAGATAAGGAAACCAGTATGAATTTGCGCTACAAATCAGGAAAAAGTCTAACCTACGCAAATAAAGACGTCATCAGTTGTAAAATACCCGAAGAATTTCAACTCCCCTCTTTTTATGGAATCAACAGCAGTTACATCTTTGCTAAACATGACACTTATTTTGTTTACAAAAATAATTTTAACCACTACGCCAAACTTTTCAACGACACTTTCCAACACGGTGGCGTATCACTAGAGGAAATCATCATCCCTTTTGTTGTATTAAATCCACGATAGCTCTACTTTTGCCCAATGCAATTGAGTTTTACTCTTCCTGAAATTGAAATCGTAGCACAAAAGCTTTTGGACCAAGCAAGTACAACTGTTATTCGTATTGATGGTGAAATGGGTGCGGGAAAAACAACACTAATTGCTACAATAGTCAAGCTACTCGGCGTAAATGAAGGCGCAAGCAGTCCAACCTTTTCCCTAGTAAACTCTTACGAGGGTAAAGACAAAACCTTTTATCATTTTGATTTTTATCGTCTCAATCATCCTGATGAAGCTTTAGATTTTGGTTTGGAAGAGTACCTGGATTCTGGAAGTTTATGCTTTTTAGAATGGGCCGATAAAATCACTCCTCACCTACCCATAAACTATGACCATTTTACAATTCAGCAACAAAAAGACGGAAGCAGACTACTCAAAAAAATTAATTTAAAACGCGACTAATAATGAAGCTACTCTACCGACTAGGATTTTATTTAGGTGGTTTTTCTGTTGGGCTAATTTTTTTAGCATTTATTTTCAATGGTAAGAAAACCAGTTGCAATTACACACCCAATGCACGAGTAATCGATAATTTACTTCAAAAAAATATCGTTCTCTCTGAAGAGGTAATCAAAGACTATCCTCAGCTCAAGGATGATCAAATCAAAGAAATGATACGAACAGGTACTGTCAACTTTTCAAAAAGCGATACGAAAAGAGATTCTTGTCGATTGTATCGCATTGAACTTCAAAATGAGGAAACTGCTTATTTGGAGGTAACAAATTGTTCCAAGACCTTGAACATTTTAACGATCAAGAAGCCTTAGCCTTTTTTCGTCTTTTCAATTCTTTTTTAATCAAATTGAGTTCTCTGGGAGTTTGTCCTTGTACCGAAGTATTCTCCTCGGCTCTTCTGATTAAGTAAGGAAGTACTTCTTTAAGCGGGCCGTAAGGAACATACTTAATGACTTGATAGCCTGCTGCTGCTAGATTAAATGAAATATGATCTGCCATTCCATAGAGTTGAGAAAACCAAATTTTAGCGTGATCAGAGGAAAGTTTATTTTTATTCATCCATTGCACTACTCTCATTGTGCTTTTTTCGTTGTGTGAACCCAAGAACAGTTCACATTGATCAAGTTTAGATAAAATCAGGTCCAAACCCGCATCAAAATTTATGTCAGTCTCTTGTTTGGAATCACAAATTGGAGAAGGATATGCTTTCTCCAAGGCTCTGGCATTCTCTTTTTCAATGTAGGCACCCCGTACTAATTTTATTCCCAATTGAAATCCTTCATTTTCAGCGGTTTGAAACAATGTTTTTAAATAAGTGAGTCGATCTTTTCGATACATCTGAACGGTATTAAAAATAAACGGTTGTTTTCCCGTATTGTATTTTCTCATTAAACTCAAAACGATCTCATCGATAGCTGCTTGAAGCCAAGACTCTTCGGCATCTACCAGTAAACGAACATTTTCTTGGCGTGCGAACTCACAACACTGTGTGATTCTGTCCATTACACGATCCCAAGCCAATAACTCCTCGGCATCCAATGGCATTCCAGCGCTTTGTTTTTCAAAAAGATGCACAGAACCCAAGGCAGTTGCCTTAAATACAGCAAATGGTAACGCATTGTTTTGTTTTGAAAGCAGTAAGGTTTCAAGGACTCGTTTCATACTTTCGTCCATCCCTTTTTCATTTTTTTGTCCCTCAGCTGCAAAATGCATGTAAGATTTTACATTTAAACGAGCTAATGATTCCACCACTTTAAGAGAGTCATCTTCTGCCTGTCCTGCACAAAATTGCTGGTAAACTGTTTTTCTAAAAATGGCTTTTAGCGGAAGTCCAAGGCGAAGAACGATGAGCGCCAACGCACCACCCAAGCGAACGAGAATCTGTTTTGAAATCATTTTAAAAATAAGATAGGCTCTGAAAAGTTCCTGATCTGATTTTAATGCATAAGCTATTTTTGTATCCTCAAACTTCATCAAAAAAATTGTTAGCCAAAGTATTTAATTTTTATTTTGCAACAAGGGAACAAAACGAAAACGTCCAAACTTTTCCTTATCAAAAGTACTCTTACCTGTTTTAGTGAATCGCATCATAAATTGTTCTTTTGCCCCAAGAGGAATAATTAGCTGACCTCCTATTTCAAGTTGATTGAGTAATGCCTTAGGCAATGTTGGGGCTGCTGCCGTTACAATTATTTTGTGGTAGGGTGCTGCATTTTCGTATCCTAGATAACCGTCTCCAAAAAGGTGCTTTTTGGGACGAAGCCCTAATTTTTTAAATAAATGTTGTGTTTTTTTAAATAAAACTTGCTGACGTTCAACCGTGTAAACTTGGGAAGTGATTTGCAATAAAACTGCTGTCTGATAGCCCGAACCTGTTCCTATTTCTAGAACTTTGTCCGAAGCCTTTAACTGTAATAATTCCGTTTGATAGGCTACAGTGTATGGCTGTGAAATTGTTTGATCAGCTGCAATCGGATAGGCATTGTCTTCATAAGCAAAATTCACTAGTCCAGGATCCATAAAAAGGTGGCGAGGGATCGCTTCCATAGCCTTTAGCACTGCATCATTCCGGATTCCTTTGTCTCGCAAAGAAGCTATCAATTGTCGTCTTAAGCCTTGGTGTTTTGTAGTGTCTTGCATGAAGAACAAAAATAGTTTAGTTTCTTTAAAATATTATGAATTTGATTGTACTTTTGAGTCAAAGAATCAAACAATGCATAAAATAGGTGTTTTTGGTGCTGGACATTTGGGAAAAACGCATCTCAAGATCGCGGACGCCTCAAAAAAATTAGATTTGGTAGGTTTTTACGACCCCAATCCAGAGGCAGTGAACAAGGTTATTTCTGATAAATACACCTTTTTTGAAAGTCCAGAGGCGCTTATCAATGCTGTTGATATCGTTGATATTGTTACCCCTACTCTTTCACATTATGATGTAGCTCAAAAAGCCATAAGGGCAAACAAACATGTATTCATTGAAAAACCTTTAGCCAAAACAGTTGAAGAAGCCCATAAACTTGTGGCAATGGCAGACGCCCAGGGCGTGTTGGGTCAAGTTGGGCATGTTGAACGATTTAATCCTGCATATCAAGCCGTCTTGCCCTCACTAACAGATCCTATGTTTATTGAAACACACCGACTTTCAGAGTTTAACCCAAGAGGCACGGACGTATCTGTTGTTTTGGATTTGATGATTCATGATATCGACATCGTTTTAAGTGTCATTAAATCACCAATTAAAAATATTCATGCCTCAGGAGTGTCTGTTATCAGTGAAACTCCAGATATCAGCAATGCTCGGATAGAATTTGAAAACGGTTGTGTAGCTAATTTTACAGCAAGTAGAATTTCACTCAAAAAAATGCGTAAATCCCGTTTTTTTCAAAAAAACGCATACATCGCTTTGGATTTTTTAACCAAACAGGTTGAAATTGTGAAGATGAAAGATGTAAGCCCAGACACCAATGAGGATCTTGCTCTTTTACTTACCAACGCAGAAGGGGATAAAAAACAAATCTATTTTGAAAATCCTGCCATAGAAAACATCAATCCTATTCAAGAAGAATTGGAACATTTTTCAGACTGCATCAAAAATAACAAAACCCCTCGTGTCTCTCTTAAAGATGGCGCAAGAGCTCTAGAAGTTGCTTATCAAATTATTGATAAAATGGGTTGAGTTTTTAAAAAGGAATTTCTCCTGCACCCTCACGAATAATTTCGAAAGGATCAGTACTCAGATCCAATACTGTTGATGGAATATTGTTCCCATAGCCATCAGAGAGCATTAAATCAATTTTAGATTCCCATTGTTCAAATAAATTTTCAGGATCTGTAGTGTAATCCAATATCTCGTCAGGATCGTGAAGAGAACTGGTTATCAGAGGCACCTCTAAAAGGGGTAATAAACTTTGCAGAACAGGATGGTTGGAAATCCTAACTCCTATTGTTTTTCGTTTCTGAAAAGGTTTTGGTAGTTTTTGTGCCGCATTCATAATTAGTGCATAAGGACCGGGAAGCAAGCGTTTGACCAGCTTAAACGTTTTTGAATTCATTGGAGCTACATAGTTAGAAAGCGATCTAATGTCCTGAAACAAAAAACTCAAGGGTGCTTGTTCTATTCTCAATCCTTTAATTTTTGCAAAACGATCTAAGGCCGATAAATTATTGCTCAGACACCCCAACCCATAAACGGTATCTGTAGGGAAAATTATGACCCCACCCTTGTTAAGGATCTTAGTAACCCGCAATAAATCTTTAGGATTGGGGGTTTCAGAATAAACATTTATAAAATCGGCCATAGTGAAGTGGCTATTTGATCTTTAATTTTGCAAAACGCAACAGAAGGTTTTTTACTCCAAATCCTTTAAATGCAATTACAGCTTTTTTATCACTCCCTTTGCCTTCTATGGACTGAACAACTCCTGAGCCAAATCGCGCATGTTCAACTTCCATTCCCTCAGTCAATACAATCGTTTCATCTTGACTTGGGATTGATTTTCCAGAATCTATTTTACGAAGTTTTTTTAGCTGTGAAGGGGTGGGTGTTGTGATGATTTTCTCTTTGTCGGAATGCGGTTTGTAATTTCTTTTTACTGGATTTTCATCTCCAAAAATCGAGGTGTCCATTAGAGGTTTAAACTGATAACTCTCTTTTGGTTCAATCCGATCTAAGTATTGTGGATCGATTTCTTCAATAAAACGACTGGGTTCAGCATCAATTAATTTTCCCCAACGGTATCTTGACAAGGTGTAAGATAAAAAGGCACGTTCTTCTGCACGGGTTAAAGCGACATAAAACAAACGCCGTTCTTCTTCCAATTCAGAGCGGGTGTTCATACTCATCGCAGAAGGAAAAAGATCTTCTTCTAAGCCCACAATAAAAACATAGGGAAACTCCAGTCCCTTTGCCAAGTGAATGGTCATAAGGGCAACACGATCTGCACTAGGATCGTCATCATTGTCCAGATCTGTAGCTAGAGCAACATCCTCTAAAAATTCGGTGAGACTTCCTGTAGCGTCTGCCAACTCCTTTTGACCTTCCGTAAAGTCTCGCATACCGTTTAGTAATTCTTCTACATTTTCAATACGAGCAATGCCCTCAGGGGTTGCGTCCTTTTTCAACTCCTGAACTAAACCAATTTTTTTGGTTACTAAATCGGCAATTTCAAAAGCATTCAACCCTTCGTTTTCAATTTGAAAACGTTGAATTAGCGTTGCAAAATTGGTCAATTTAAGTAGCGTTCCAGAATTCAAGGGGATTCCCAATTCCTTTGCTTGTATTACAGTATCAAAAAGAGAAAGCCCGTGTTGTTTGGCACCCACAACTAGTTTGTCTACTGTTGTTTGACCGATTCCTCTTCCAGGATAATTGATCACTCTTTTCAGACTTTCTTCATCTTTTGGATTGACAATAAGTCTCAAATAAGCTAAAATATCTTTGATTTCCTTTCTCTGATAAAAAGACAATCCTCCGTAAATCCGATAGGGAATATCTCTTTTTCTCAGGGCATCTTCCATGGCTCTAGACTGAGCATTGGTTCGGTACAAAATAGCAAAATCAGAATTTTTTCGTTGCTCTTGCATCTTAAATTCAAAAATACTAGAGGCCACATGCCTTCCCTCTTCTGCATCAGTTGTCAAACGATTCAATTGGATTGGCGAACCTTCTTTATTTGAAGTCCATACGACCTTATCTATTTTTGTTTGATTGTGATTGATAATCGAATTGGCAGCATTGACAATCGTTTTTGTTGACCGATAATTTTGTTCAAGTCGATACAAAACTACATCATCATAGTCTTTTTGAAAATTGAGAATGTTGTTAATGTTTGCACCTCTAAATGCATAAATGCTTTGAGCATCGTCTCCTACTACACAAATATTTTGGTAACGATCTGACAAAGCCCTAACAATCAAATACTGTGAATGATTTGTATCTTGATACTCATCTACCAAAATATACCGGAAACGATCTTGGTATTTTGCCAATACATCTGGATGGCGGTTTAGAAGTTCATTGGTTCGCAAAAGAAGGTCGTCAAAGTCCATAGCTCCTGCTTTAAAACAACGATCTACATATTCTTTGTAAATGGCGCCCATTTCGGGACGTTTGGACATTGCATCTGCTTCTTGCAAATCAATGTCATTAAAATAAGCCTTAACCGTGATTAGACTATTTTTAAAAGCTGAGATGCGGCTTCGGATTTGCTTGTATTTGTAAATATCCTTGTCGAGTCCCATTTCCTTTATTATGGAGGAGATTAAGCGATCCGAATCTTGGGTGTCGTAAATCGTAAAATTAGAGGGAAAGCCCAGTTTGTCTGCCTCATGTCTCAAGATGCGAGCAAAAACAGAATGAAAGGTTCCCATCCACAAGTTTTTTGCTTCACTTTCACCCACCAATTCAGCAATTCTGCCTTTCATTTCACGTGCAGCCTTATTGGTAAAGGTAAGCGCCAAAATAGAAAAAGAATCTACACCTGAAGCCATAAGATGTGCAATCCGATAGGTAAGCACCCGAGTTTTTCCAGATCCCGCGCCTGCAATAACGATTAAAGGACCTTCTTTGTGAAGAACAGGTTGTTTTTGTGCTTCATTTAATGAATCTAGGTAGGTAGTTGGAACGTTTTTCATAAAGGTCTAAAAGTAGGGATTATCTAATTTATCGCCTCAATTTCAAGAATTAATTATAAACATCTATATTTAACAAAAAAACAATTTGAGAACTTTACAACATACCTCCACCCTTTTTATTTTAATGAGTTTTAGTTTACTCCAAGCTCAGTTTAACAAGACTACTTTTGATGCTATTGAATCCAAAGTTATTGAATGGCGTCATCACATCCACCAAAATCCCGAACTCTCCAACAGAGAATTTAAAACTGCAGAATATATTGCAACGCATTTAAGATCACTAGGTATTGAAGTTCAAACTGGAATAGCCCATACGGGAGTCGTTGGGATACTCAAAGGAAAGAAAGACGGTAAAGTTGTTGCGCTTCGCGCAGATATGGACGCACTGCCAGTAACCGAGCGTAATAACCTCCCCTACAAATCAGAAGTCACTTCTACCTTTAATGGTCAAAACACAGGTGTTATGCATGCCTGCGGACACGATACCCACGTAGCTATTTTGATGGGGGTTGCTGAAGTACTCTCAAAAAATAGAAATTTCCCCGGTACGGTAAAGTTTATCTTTCAGCCAGCGGAAGAAGGAGCCCCTCCAGGTGAAGAAGGAGGTGCAAAACTCATGGTTAAAGAAGGTGTACTTGACAATCCAAAGGTTGATGCAATTTTTGGATTGCATATCAATTCAGGAACTCATGTAGGAAAAATAACATACAAACCAGGAGGTATGATGGCAGCTTCACAGCGATTTGTCATCAACGTAAAAGGAAAACAAGCCCACGGATCTACCCCTTGGCAAAGTGTCGACCCCATCGTAGCAAGTGCTCAAATCATTAATGGTATTCAAACCATCATAAGCCGTGAATCAAAACTCACAAAAGAAGGGGCTGTCATTTCTGTAGGCTCTATTCACTCTGGAATTCGTTTTAATATTATTCCAGAAAGTTTGGAAATGATTGGAACAATCAGAACATTAGATCGTGATATGAAAGAGTTAATTCGCAAACGATTGCAAGAAATGGTACCCACCATTGCAAAAGCCTATCGTGCTGAGGCAACAATAGATATCCAAGATGGAACCGACATAACTTTCAATCACAAAGAGCTTACCAAAAAAATGATCCCAACCTTAGATCGAGTTGCAGGTTCAGGAAATGTTTATGAAATCGATGCAATTACAGGTGCAGAGGACTTTTCTTATTTTCAAAACGAGGTCCCTGGATTTTTCTTTTTTCTTGGTGGAACTCCTTTAGATATGAATGAAAGTGATGCACCCTCTCATCATACCCCTTCATTTATTGTTGATGATGCAGGAATGAAATTAGGTGTGAAAGCACTATCTAACTTAGCAGTTGACTTTCTTAAATCGAAGTAATCTTTTTATTTTTAGCGTAATCCCATCCCGCTTGCCACCAAGCCTTCATCTGAGTTTGGTTAAAAACCAGAGAATTATTTGTTAAAATTCTAGGGGTATAAAACATGCGTAACGTAGCATTGTAGTCTTCGGCAACAAGTTTGCCGATATGCATGTTCTGAACCTCAATTCGGTCTGAAATAAAACCAAAAACAGTACTCAATGCATCAAATGGATTTCTGGAGTGTTCTCTATGGGTCTGCTGAAACTCAGTATCTAAAAGTATTGCATCTACATGAGTAGCTCCAAGGGTTATCGCTTTTTCAATAGGAATGATACAACCCAAACCTCCATCAGCATATTCACATTTGTTTTTGGTAGCTAATGTCATGAAAGGAACATAGTTGCAAGAAATCCAAATCCAATCTAAAAAATCAGAGTAATTGCAATCCTTAAGTTTTTTGTACTCAACACTATTGGCAGTCAAGTTCGAGACACAAACAACTACCATTTTATTGCTTTTTTGTAAGGCTTTAAAATATTCAAAACTGACTTGTTGCTCTATGAGTTTCCGAAGGTTAAAACTCTCTCCAAATGTTTTTCTCCCTCTAATAAAATTTTTGAGAACATTAAAATGATTAATCTTTATCCGATCAACTCCATTACGATTGACGATCAAAAAGGGATTATTATTAAAAATACTGGACTGACTGACATGAGTAAATGCGTGTTTGATTTCCTCTATCTTATTCAAAGCCAAATGAGAAATTAAAAGACTTCCCGTAGAAGTCCCTAAAAATAAATCGTAGGACTGCTTTTCTTCTTCCAATAAATATTGAGCAATACCGCCAGCAAATGCTCCTTTACTACCCCCTCCAGAAATAACCAATGCACGCATGTCTAATATTCAGGTTTACTAATTAAATTTACACATTGAGTCAACCCTCTAAAATTAAAAAATAATATGGATGTAATGCAAACTGCACTGGTCTATTTAAAAGGAGTAGGTCCTGAACGTGCACGTTTGCTAAAAGAAGAGTTACAGCTTAAAACTTTTCAAGATCTTTTACATTTTTTCCCCAACCGATACATCGATCGAAGCCGCTTCTACCCCATCAACGATCTTCCCAAAAACAATTCAGAAATTCAAATCAAAGGACGCATCACATCCGTTTCTTATGTCACTCAAAAACGAGGTAAGCGAATGGTCGCTCGCTTTGAAGATGGAACGGGTCAGATGGAATTAATCTGGTTTAGAGGGCATCAGTGGATCCGTGATCAACTAAAAATTAATGAGGAATATGTCATTTTTGGTCGCTTAAATTGGTTTCAGGGAAAGGCAAGCATGCCTCATCCTGAATTGGAACTGAAACGAAACTTTGAACAAAATTTAAAAATTTCTTTTTATCCGATTTATCCCTCTACTGAAAAATTAGTCAACAAGGGAATCTCTCAAAAAGTAATTCAAAAAATGGTAGTTCAGTTACTCCAAAACCACAATGCAACTTTTTCAGAAACCCTACCCCATGCACTTCTGAGTCAGTACAAACTGATTTCAAAAGATGTAGCCTTAAAACAAATTCATTTTCCAGATTCTCAGCATCAATTAAGTCGTGCTCAAATGCGTCTCAAATTTGAAGAATTTTTTTACATGCAAATGCAATTGGTTTTGAAAAATGTTCAGCGAAAACAGAAAATAAAAGGTCATGTTTTTAAAAATGTTGGAGCTAATTTCAATGATTTCTTTAACCATCATCTCGAATTTGATTTGACTGATGCTCAAAAAAGAGTGATTAAGGAAATACGCTTTGACATGGGAACAGGCAGGCAAATGAATCGCTTGCTACAAGGAGATGTAGGGTCAGGAAAAACCATTGTTGCTTTGCTACTAATGTTGATTTCGGTAGATAACGACTTCCAAACCTGCTTAGTTGCCCCAACCGAAATTTTAGCACAACAGCATTTTAAATCTTTATCCAATCAGCTTGAAAAATTAAAAATCAATATTGCATTACTGACGGGCAGCAGTACAAAAAAAGAAAGACAGTTCATACATCAAGGATTAGAAAACGGCGAACTGAATATTCTTATTGGAACACACGCCGTTTTAGAAGATACCGTCCAGTTTAAGAAATTAGGATTGGCAATTATTGATGAACAGCATCGTTTTGGAGTTGCTCAAAGAGCGAAGTTGTGGCAAAAAAACGAACTTCCTCCCCATGTTTTAGTCATGACAGCAACACCCATTCCAAGGACTTTAGCCATGAGTGTTTATGGCGATTTGGATCTGTCCGTTATCGATCAGCTTCCACCCGGAAGGAAAAAAGTTAAAACGCTACACCGTACCGACTCCAATAGGCTCAAAGTCTTTGCTTTTCTTAAAGAACAAATAAATTTAGGACGTCAGATTTACATTGTGTACCCTTTGATTCAAGAATCTTCTAAACTCGATTACAAAGATTTAATGGATGGTTATGAGAGTATTTCTCGAAGTTTTCCAACTCCTAACTACCAAATCAGCATTGTTCACGGACAAATGAAATCCGAGGATAAAATTTATGAAATGAATCGATTTATCAAAGGAAAAACACAAATCATGGTTGCAACAACTGTGATTGAAGTTGGGGTCAATGTTCCTAACGCCTCAGTAATGATCATTGAGAGTGCAGAACGTTTTGGTCTTTCTCAGTTACATCAACTTCGTGGACGCGTGGGTAGAGGTGCAGATCAGAGTTATTGTATTCTCATGACTGGATCTAAACTCTCAACTGAAGCTCAAACTCGAATGGAAACCATGACACAGACTAATGATGGATTTGCTATTGCAGAGGTTGATTTAAAATTGAGAGGTCCAGGAAATATCATGGGAACCCAGCAAAGTGGTATTCTTCAATTTAAAATTGCTGATTTAATTCAAGATCAAGCCTTACTCAAAGCCGCTCGTGAGCAAGCTCTGCGAATTCTCAATCACGATCCTAATTTGAAAGACGCTGATCATCAGTGTATTAAACGAACACTGTCCGCACTAAAATTCGATTCTAATATTTGGAATTTCATTAGTTAAAAATAGCAGGATAGATTCTTATATTTGCAGCAACATTGTTTCTAAATTATCTTTTTTGAAAATATCACATAACTGGTTACAACAGTTCCTAAAAACAGATCTTCCGAAAGAAGAAATTAGCATTATGCTTACAGACTTAGGTCTCGAAGTTGAAGGCATGCAAGTTTTTGAAAGTATTAAAGGTGGACTCAAAGGTGTTGTTGTGGGAGAAGTATTAAGTTGTGAACCGCATCCAAATGCGGATCGCCTCAAAAAAACAGAAGTTGCCTTAGGAGATGGAGTTGTGGTTCCCATTGTTTGTGGAGCTCCCAATGTGGATAAAGGTCAAAAAGTGCTCGTTGCAACGGTAGGTACCCTCCTCAATTTTCACGACGGTAAAGAAATTAAAATCGGGAAGAGTAAAATTCGTGGTGAAGTGAGTATGGGAATGATTTGCGCTGAAGATGAATTAGGCCTAGGAGACAATCATGACGGAATTCTCGTTTTAGATAAAAACGAAACCGTAGGTACTCCTGCTTCAGACCTGTTTGAGATTGAACAAGATACCGTGTATGAAATTGGCTTGACTCCCAATAGGGCTGATGCAATGAGCCATCTAGGTGTCGCTAGAGACCTTAAAGCACTCTGCATGCTTCGTGAAATTCCATTCGAATGGTCTTTCCCAGAAACGCTAACATTCAACATTGATAACACTCAAAATACCATCCCTGTTTCCGTAGAAGATTCGGAAAAATGCACTCAATATTACGGTCTTACTTTAGCTAACCTTCAGGTTGCCCCCTCGCCTATTTGGCTTCAAAATAGACTAAAAGCAATTGGCATTAATCCTAAAAATAACATAGTAGACGTGACCAATTACGTCATGCATGAATTAGGACAGCCACTACATGCTTTTGACGCAAGTAAAATTCAAAATCAAGTTGTAGTAAAAACTTTTGCAAAAGACACCTCATTTACCACATTGGATGGACATAGCCGAAAGCTACATAGCGAAGACTTGATTATTGCCGATGAAAAAGAAGGACATTGTATTGCTGGGGTTTTTGGTGGAAAAGAATCTGGTGTTGATGAAAAAACAACTTCCGTTTTTCTAGAAAGTGCCTACTTTGATCCTGTAAGCATTCGGAAAACAGCAAAATACCACGGACTGAATACAGATGCTTCTTTTCGTTTTGAGCGAGGCATCGATCCTGAAATTGGAATCACAGCTTTGAAAAGAGCAGCCATCTTGATTAAACAGTTTGCAAACGGAGAAATTTCAAGTGAAATCCAAGAATTTACTAAACCTCTAAAAGAGCCCGTTCAGATTTTTCTGAGTTATGAGAAACTTGAAAAAACAATCGGTCAAAAAATTGATGAAAAAGATTTAAACACGATCTTAAATGCTCTTGAAATTAAAATTAATAATGTTTCAGAGTCTGGAATTGGAATGACCATCCCACGTTATCGTGTTGATGTAACGAGACCCGCAGATGTTATCGAAGAAATACTAAGAGTTTACGGCTACAATCGACTGAAAGAAAAACCTTTAATTTTTGAAGCCCAACCCCATTACGAATGGAACAGTCAACACAAGCTTGAAAACGCGATAGCCCGACAACTTTCAAGCTTCGGTTTTTATGAAACTTTAAACAATTCAATAACTTCACCTGAATACGAGGCTGATTTTCACAAAAGCGTAACTTTAATCAATCCTTTGGGCAAAGAGCTGTCAAAAATGAGACAATCTTTGGTACACCAAGCTCTAGAAGTGGTTGCCTTTAATCTAAATCGTCAAAACAAACAGCTGAAATTGTACGAATTTGGAACAATTTACGGTAAAAAGGAGGAGGCTTTTGTTGAGGAAAAACAGCTAAGTTTAACACTTTCTGGATCCGTATTTGCGAGCCATTGGGAAGACATTGGAAAAGCAGAGCCCTTCTTCTATTTTAAAGGTTTACTAATCGATTTATTTAAAACTCTTGGTTTAAATGAACTTCAATTTGAAATCACATCTAACACCCATTTTGAAACTGCTTTTTCCCTAGTTTATCACAGAAAAACGTATGGAACTTTTGGTTTGGTTTCTTCTAACTTGAAAAAAGAATTTGGAATTGAACAAGAGGTCTATTTGGCAGAATTAAATTGGAGTCAACTCACACAAGATGCTTTTTCAAAATCCATTCAATTTGAAGAGATTGCCAAGTTTCCCCAGATGAGTAGAGATTTTGCTTTGCTTCTTGATCAGGACGTAGCCTTTGAAGCTCTTAAGGAATTGGCTTTTAAAACAGAACGCAAAATTTTGAATTCCGTGACTCTTTTTGACTTTTACGAAGGGAAAAATTTACCCAAGGGAAAAAAGTCTTACGGAATTAACTTTACTTTTCAAGACAAAAATAAAACCTTGACTGACAAACAGGTAGACAAGGTCATGGAAAAACTCTTGAAAAACTTTAAGGAAAGTTTTAAAGCAGAACTACGTTAATTACTTCTTCTAAAGGATTGTTTTTTTAGCAATTTTTATTCTATTTTTGTGTAAATGAATTAGAATGATGAAGCTGAAATTATTGACCAAAACCAATATCGAAAAAGAGCTAGTAAAGGTAAGACTCAAAGGACAAAGCTCTGAGAACACTGATTTTCTGACAGAAACGTTTAATGATTTAGATATTAAAATCCAAAATGATTTTGATTTCGATCAATTAGAAACCCATAAAATCTATCACTTGGAACAGATCCGAGATGTATGCATTCGTTTTCGTTTACGCTTTTTAGATTTAAAATATTTTAAAAATAAACTTCCTGAGAGTGCTCTTGAAGCTGTAAATAGTATTGAGGCCAAACATAATACAGTGCTTACAGACTTTAAAATTATGGCTCCTTCGGTGCTTTTTAGGTTAGAAAGAAAAGACGACCCTCTTCTCTTTGTTCCCATAGGAAACGGCTATTATTACCTCATTCATAAGTGGGGGAACGACCTGCATCCCATGCGAAGTATTTTGATGTGGCCCTTTAAAAACATATGGAATTTACTCATCACCTTATTAGGGGTAAGCTGGATTGCTACAGAAATGACCCCAATGGGTTTATTTACCAAAACTCCTGATACCACTTCTTATTGGATGTTATTCTTCTTTATGTTCAAAGCCATTGCTTCCGTAGTGTTGTTTTATGGTTTTGCCCTAGGAAAAAATTTTAATCCAGCAATCTGGAATAGTAAATACAACAAATCTTAATTTCTTTAACTTATGTCTCAAACTTACAAGAAATTGTTTCACGGCACCGCCATAGATGTTGCTAAACTTTGTAGTGTCCTAGACACTCTTGGAATCATCCCAGTCGTAAAAGACCAGGCTGAATCAGCACGTCTAGCCGGGTTTGGGACTCTTTTTACTGATCAAGAAATTTGGGTCCATTTAGATGAATATGAAAGGGCAAGAGAAGCAGCAATAGAGTTAGGACTTTAAATATGTTTTCATACATTTAGGGTCAAACATTGAATTAAACTTACCTATGCAGTTTGTCATTTTTATCGCCTTTACCCTTCTTGTGGGTATTGTAGCCTATTTCGCAACAAAATCAACCGATGAACAGTCCGAGGATGGATATTTTCTTGGAGGTAGAAGCCTTACAGGTCCTGTCATTGCAGCTTCATTATTATTAACCAACCTATCGACTGAGCAATTGGTTGGGCTTAATGGCTCAGCCTTTAACGAGGGAATTCTTGTAATGGCTTGGGAAACACTTGCAGCCATTGCAATGGTGGTAACCGCCATTGTACTTCTACCTCGCTACCTCAAAGGTGGACTTACTACCATCCCCCAATTCTTAGAACGGCGTTATGATACGATGACAAAATCCATTACCTCAGGTTTATTCTTGAGCGGATATGTTGTTGTACTTCTTCCCATAGTATTGTATTCAGGTGCAATCGCACTTATCGGTATGTTTGATCTCAATACCCTATTTCAAATGGAGCAAAGTCAGACACTTGTTCTTACGGTATGTTCTATTGGTATCATCGGATCGATCTATGCTATTTTTGGAGGTCTAAAAGCAGTTGCCGTTTCTGATACAGTTAATGCCATTGGCTTACTTATTGGAGGTTTAATGATCCCGGTTTTTGGTTTATTGTACATCGGTGATGGAAATATCAGTGCAGGTATTGAGGCCCTTTATGCAAATGCCCCTTCGAAGTTTGATGCCATGGGCTCAGCAGAGTCCGCCATCCCTTTCAGCACATTGTTTACTGGAATGGTTTTGGTTCAACTTTTTTATTGGGGAACCAATCAAGCCATCATTCAAAGAGCTCTGGGAGCAAAAAATTTAGTAGAAGGGCAAAAAGGACTTATCCTTGCAGCTTTTGTTAAAATATTGGGTCCACTTATTGTTGTATTACCGGGACTTATTGCTTTTTATATTTTTGGTGATACTCTAGATCCCAGTCAAGGTGATCAATCTTATGGAATGCTTGTCAATAAAGTATTACCCCCTGTTTTATTAGGTTTTTTTGCAGCAGTTCTCTTTGGAGCCATTTTAAGTTCTTTCAATTCAGCCCTAAACAGTTCTGTCACTCTTTTTGGACTCGATATTTACAAGCAATACATCAACAAAGAGGCTTCTGAAAGACAAGTAGTTCGAGCTGGTAAAAGTTTTGGTATTGGTTTAGCTATTTTGTCCATGATCATTGCCCCCTCTATTGCCAATGCACCAGAAGGCTTGTTTGGTTATCTTCAAGAAATAAACGGCTGTTACACCATTCCTATCCTTACTATTATTTTAGTTGGATATCTTACTAAATACGTGCCTGCATTGGCCGCTAAAGTAGCTATGGGAGTTGGTGTTGTTATGTACTCTTTTAGCCAATTCTTTCTAAAAGATTACATTGTGAGCAATGGTGGTGAATACCCCCACTATCTACACATTATGGCAGTAATTTTCCTATTTAATATTGGACTTATGTTACTGATTGGAAAGCTTAATCCGAGAAAAGAAGCTTACACACAGCGCTACACAGAACAAGTAGACATTACACCGTGGAAGCCTGTAAAAGCAATGGGTATTATCATTACAATTGTAGTTATTAGCACCTATTTTATTTTTACCTAGTTTATTGCTGGTAAAGTTGGTCTCGTAGCTCCTTGATTTTTGGATCGGTCATGTATTCGTCAAAAGTTGTATGACGATCAATCATTCCATTTGGGGTCAACTCTACAATTCGATTCCCTAAGGTTTGCGCAAAAGCGTGGTCACTGGTACTGCAAAGTAGGGTTCCTTTAAAATTTTTCAAAGAATTATTGAAAGCTGTTATCGATTCAAGATCTAAGTGATTGGTAGGTTCGTTTAAAACTAAAACATTGGCGCGCTCCATCATCATTTTTGAAAGCATACAGCGAACTTTCTCCCCTCCTGAAAGCACATTTGACATTTTCAGAGCTTCCTCTCCACTAAATAACATTTTCCCTAGAAAACCTCTTAAGAAAACTTCTTCATGCTCTTCTTCTGTCTTGGCATATTGACGTAACCAATCTACCAAAGACACAGGAGACTCAAAATAAGTCTCGTGATCAACAGGTAAATAGGCTTGAGAAGTTGTTATTCCCCATGAAAAGCTTCCAGAGGCTGCTTTACTTTCACCCATAAGAATGTTGTAGAATGTCTCAACAGCGCGACTGTCTTTGGAGTGAACGATTACCTTATCTCCTTTAGCCAAATTAAGATGGACGTCTTTAAATAAAGAAGTACCATCTGAAACAGCAGATAATTTTTCAATATTCAATATTTGATCTCCGGCCTCGCGCTCTTGCTCAAAAATTAAGGCAGGATAACGCCTACTGGACGGTTTGATTTCCTCAATATCCAATTTGTCAATCATTTTTTTTCTGGAAGTGGCTTGTTTTGATTTGGCTACGTTGGCTGAAAATCGAGCGATGAATTCTTGCAATTCTTTCTTCTTCTCTTCCGATTTTTTGTTTTGTTGTGCACGTTGGCGTGCAGCTAACTGACTTGATTCATACCAAAAAGTGTAATTTCCTGAGAAATGATTGATCTTACCAAAGTCAATATCAGAAATATGTGTACAGACAGCATCCAAAAAATGTCGGTCGTGGGAAACTACAATTACTGTGTTATCGTAATTAGCTAAAAAGCTCTCCAACCACATAATAGTATCGTAATCCAAATCGTTGGTAGGCTCATCCATGATCAATACATCAGGATTTCCAAACAAAGCTTGAGCAAGTAATACACGAACTTTTTGTTTACCATCCAATTCGTTCATTGACTTGTAATGCAAGTCCTCAGAAATCTCTAAATTGGAAAGCAATGCCGCAGCTTCACTCTCCGCATTCCATCCGTTCATTTCCTCAAATTCTAGTTGCAGTACTCCTACTCGCTCACCGTCTGAGTCTGAAAAATCTTCCTTGGCATAAAGTGAATCCATTTCAGATTTTACATCAAACAATGTCTTATTTCCTCTTAGAACGGTTTCCAAGACTGGATATGCATCATAAGCATTGTGATTTTGTTCTAAAACTGAAAGTCTTTTTCCAGGTTCCAAATGTACATTACCAGAATTGGCGTCTTGCTTCCCTGAAATAATTTTTAAAAAAGTAGATTTTCCAGCCCCGTTGGCTCCGATGATTCCGTAACAATTTCCAGGAGTAAAACTAACGTTTACCTCGTCAAACAAGATTCGTTTACCAAATTGAACTGAAAGATTCGAAACCGACAACATAATTTTTATTTTAAGCTGCAAACTTACACAAAACCTTGTGAGGGATTTAACGCCAGCCCATATTTTTTAACTTCTAAAAATCGTATTTTTAGCCCATGAGAAAACTCAGTTTGTTAGGATTGGTTTGTCTTGGGTTCTTTTTTTCATGTAGCCCAAAAGAGCAACCCCCTAGTCGTATCTTTTTAGGTGGTCAAATCATTAACCCTTCTTCGCGAAAGGTTACCCTCTACCAAGGTAACACGACCGTAGAGACCTTTCAGTTGGATGATCAATTGCGGTTTCAAGAAACCTATGATTCGTTGGCTAGTGGAATTTTTAAACTCGAACACCTTCCTGAATATCAAACATTGCTTTTGGAAAAAGGAGACAGCCTGTGGGTTCGAATTAACGCAGTTACCTTTGATGAATCGATTGTTTATTCAGGTTCGGGGGCCTCAAAAAATAATTTTTTGATGGAACTTTTCTTAAGGCAAGAAACAGAAAATCAATATTTATCTTCTAAATATTCCAGTAATCGAAAAATTTTCAGCCAATTACTAGACTCCATGCTGCTGGAAAAGAAGAATTTATGGATTGGAATGGACTCGCTTAATTCTCTATCGCCGATTGCTCAAAAAGTAACCCAGGCAGCGTACATTTATCCCTATGCTACAATTCGAGAACGCTATGCTTTACTTCGTGGTTCACAATGGACAGCAGAAGAAGATAGTGCATATTTCAGCTTCAGAAAGTATTTGAATTATGGAGACAATGACTTAGCTTTTTTTGACCCTTATGTGAATTATGTATTGAATTTTATCAATGAAAAAGCACTTGAGCCAGGAACAGCCTACTTCCAAACAAAACAGACAACGGATTTCAACATCAAACGTTTAGAGGTTTTAGACGAAAATATCAAAGGAGCTCTTTTGCGAAATAATCTTGCTCGTGCTATTGCTTTTGAAGAAATTCTCAATTTTGAAAACCACAAACAACACCAGCGTTTTTTACAATTTTATGCAACAGTTAATACATCCCCCATCTATCTCTCAGAAGTTTTAGATCTACATGCTGATATCAATAGCATGGGTCCTACTAAACCGCTACCAAAAATTTTACTTCAGAATGCTAAGCGCGATACAGTAAACAGTGCTTCACTTGCTAAAGCAAAAGCCACTGTTGTCTATTTTTGGTCTCAGACCCAGATGAATCATTACCGCAATACCTTAGAGCGAGTCAGTCGTTTTCAAAAAATTAATCCAGACATTCGCTTTGTAGGTATTTGTATTCAGCCCTTTAACACTATGGTAGATGAGGTTCAAAAGATCATGGAGGTATCAAAAGAAGATCAATTTGCTTTAATCAACTTTGAAAATGCAAGTAAATCATGGGTGCTTACGCTGCTAAACAAGGCCATAATCATTGATGCCAAAGGGAGAATCATCGATGGGTTTGGGAACTTTTCAGATGCAAATTTTGAGACTCAAATAAAAAAGTTAAAATAAAACTTAATTTCCTTTTTTATGATCCGCTAAAAATTTTGCTAGGCCAATATCGGTCAGCGGATGATTAAGTAATCCTTTGATCGCAGAAAGGGGGCCTGTCATAACATCTGCTCCTATTTTAGCGCAATTGACAATATGCATCGTATGGCGCACAGACGCAGCTAAAATTTCCGTTTCAAAAGCATAATTGTCATACACTAATCGAATGTCTTCAATTAATTCCAATCCGTCTGTAGAAACATCGTCCAGACGACCAATAAAAGGAGACATGTAAGTTGCCCCTGCTTTGGCAGCCAGAAGGGCTTGACCTACAGAAAAGATCAATGTACAATTGGTTTTTATTCCAGCATCTGAAAAATATTTCAAAGCCTTGACCCCGTCTTCTGTCATTGGAATTTTTACAACAATTTGTGGATGAAGCGCTGCAAGTGCCTCCCCTTCACGAACCATCCCCTCAAAATCAACCGCAATTACCTCCGCAGAAACATCGCCGTCTACGATTTCACAAATATCCACATAATGTTTTAAGATATTATTAGTTCCGGTAATACCCTCCTTTGCCATTAAAGATGGATTGGTCGTAACCCCATCTAACACTCCTAATGCTTGGGCTTCACGTATTTGATCTAGGTTGGCAGTGTCAATAAAAAATTTCATATTGGACGTTATTTTAATTTGTAATGATTCATTAAAAGTTTTTCAAAGATACGACTTGGAAGAAGGCTTTTTAATGTTCCAGAAAGTTTTTGCAGGGGAGCACCAACTTTGTAACGAACTTTAAGCTTTCTAGAAACGATAAGACTTTCTATTTTTTTTGCAATTTTTTTTGGATCAATTCCGTTGTCCACATGCTCATTCATCTGATCTAGACTAAAACGGTAAGCTTGATAATAAGGCGAATCTTCACTCAAATTCGCGTAGTGTCTTCGTTCGGCAATATTGGAGACAAAATCCCCTGGAGCTACGCTACAAATTTCAACACCAAAGTTCTTGGTTTCCATTCGCAAGGCCTCCGTCATGCGTTCCAAAGCTCCTTTAGAAGCAGAATAAGGCCCTCTAAAGGGCAAGCCCAAATCGGCAGCAATTGAGCTAATATTGATGATTAATCCTGATCCTTGTTTACGCATATGAGGGAGAACTGCTTGGATAAGCTGTAAAGGACCAAAACAATTTATTTCAAAATGTTCTTTAATCGCTTTCAACTCAATTTCTTCCACAGGTCCGGTAATCCCTACTCCTGCATTATTGATTAAAACATCCAAACGTTTGGCTTGTTTCACTACTGAGGCAACACAGTTTTCGATGCTCGATGGGTCTGTATTTTCCAAAGCGAGAAAAGTAAAAGGATATTTTTGATTGTAGTTCTGAGGGTTCCTACTGGTGCCAAAAACAGTAAATCCTTGTTGGTGTAAATAAAGAGCTGTGGTCAAGCCTAGTCCCGAGGAAGCTCCAGTAATCAACACAACTTTAGACATACCTAATAAATTAAAAAAGGGCAAGCGACCCACATCACACCGCTACGACCGCCTACCCTTGCTGCGTTCCCACCCTGGGGGATTTAGCAGGAGCTGGTTGTGTAGGACTTGCCCGCAGCAAATATAAGCTCTTCAAATGAGTTCAACAATCATTTTAATTGCTTAATTTTGGGTTGATCCGATTCTAATAAATCAAGCGCTTATTGTCCATGAAAAGTTTACTTTATTTTTCTTTCATACTTTTTTTGATGAAATGCGGTAGCCCCGATGCACCTAAATTCAAAATTCTAACTGGTGTAAAATCAAATAAAGCCGTTTGGGGTGATACCCTCAATCTAAAACTCAACAAAACATTGGACGGTGCGGATGTTACATTCTTTTTAAACGGTCAGGCCATTAAAAATGATCATGTCTTTAAAAATGAACCCCTAGGTACGCATGAAATAAAAGCTGTTGTAAATCAAGGGGAATTGTCATTTGAAAAAATAACAACCCTTACTTTACTCGCTCCTAAACCACCAAAACTTTATTCTTACGAACTTATTGAAACCTATCCACACGATATTTCAGCCTACACGCAAGGTTTGGAATTTGAGGGAGATCTTCTGTATGAAAGTACCGGTTTAAATGGAAAATCAAGTTTAAGAGTTGTGGATTACAAAACTGGAGAACTCAAAGAAAAAAAACCTTTAGACGATACCTATTTTGGAGAGGGTTTAACGATTTTAAATAATAAAATCATTCAACTCACTTGGAAAGCCAATATGGGTTTTGTTTACGACAAAGAATCTCTTTCAATGGAAAAATCATTTCCATTTGGAAATAGCAAAGAAGGATGGGGATTGTGCAATGATGGTAATAATTTATTTAAATCTGATGGAACGCATCGCATCTGGACCTTGGATCCTGAAACCTATGAAGAGAAAGGAAGCATCCAAGTAATGACCCATAAAGCCGCTCTAAAAAATTTAAATGAATTGGAATATGTAAATGGTAAAATTTATGCTAATACCTATCAATTTCAGAAAGACGTGGTGGTAATTATTGATCCCAAAAGTGGTGCAGTAGAGGGTGTCGTTGATTTTTCTGGGCTTAAAGCCAAAGTTAAGGAACACCCTGAGCTAAATGTTTTCAATGGCATTGCCTACCATCCAGAACGTAAAACTTTTTTCGTTACGGGAAAAAACTGGGACAAACTTTTCGAAGTAAAGATCCTTCCCAAAGAATGAAACCTTATTCGATTCACACGAAAGTACTTCCAGAACACATTGATGATTTAGGGCATGTCAACAACGTACAGTACTTGTATTGGGTTCAGGAAGTTGCACATGCACATTGGGAAGAACTAACCAAAAATCTTCATGGAAAATTGGGGGTTTGGGTGGTTCGCAGCCACTCAATTACCTACAAAAGTCCTGCCCTATTAGGCGATACGTTACAGTTACGAACCTACGTCAAACAAAGTCGTGGTGTGTTGTCTGAACGGATCGTTGAGATTTTTGATTCAAATCAAAGACTCTTAACACAATGTAGTACACAGTGGTGTTATTTGAATTCCTCGACAAATAAGATGGAGAAAATTCCGCAATCGATTATTGAACTATTCGAATCTTAAGAGTTGAAAAGGGCTCTTCCCTCCATTAAAGCGTGAACTTCTTTTGCTACCGCTTCCAATTCAGAGGCATCCTCAGGGTTTTGAATTACCCTATCAATCAAATCAACAATGACTTCCATTTCAGCTTCTTTTAAACCTCGGGTTGTAATTGCAGCGGTACCAACGCGGATTCCTGACGTAACAAAAGGTGATTTGTCATCAAAAGGCACCATATTTTTGTTTGCGGTAATTTCTGCTTTAACCAATGCCTTTTCAGCATCTTTTCCAGTAATGTTTTTATTGCGAAGATCAATCAGCATCATATGATTATCTGTTCCGCTTGAAATTAAATGATAATCTCTGGCTACAAAGGCACGAGCCATCGCTTGAGCATTTTTTCGAACCTGTTCCATGTACTCCTTAAATGAAGGGGCTAATGCTTCTTGAAAGGCAACTGCCTTTCCAGCAATCACATGCATTAAAGGACCTCCCTGATTACCAGGAAATACTGCCATATTTAGCAAGTGTGACATTTTTTGAGGAGTTCCATTTTTTAGAGTCAAACCAAAGGGATTGTCAAAATCTTCACCCATTAAAATGAGTCCTCCACGAGGGCCTCGCAAGGTCTTATGAGTGGTTGTGGTAACCACATGACAATGCGGAATTGGATTGCTCAACATGCCCGTTGCAATCATTCCCGAGGGGTGAGAGATGTCTGCCAATAAAAAAGCACCTACTGAATCTGCAATTTCACGAAACTTTTCAAAATCAATGTCTCTTGAATAGGCCGAAGCACCTGCGATGATCATTTGAGGCTTTACTTCCTGAGCTATTTTGAGAATATTGTCGTAGTTCAAGCGACCTGTGGACTCCTCCACACCGTAAAAATGGGCTTGGTAAAGTCTGCCAGAAAAATTAACAGGGGAGCCATGCGTTAAGTGTCCACCGTGAGATAAATCAAACCCTAGGATTTTATCACCAGGTTTTAAAAACGCGTGAAACACAGCGGTATTGGCTTGAGAACCTGAATGCGGCTGAACGTTAGCATAAGCTGCCCCAAAAAGTTCCATCGCACGGCTTATTGCAATGCGTTCAACTTCATCCACTACTTCACAGCCTCCGTAATAACGCTTGCCAGGATAACCCTCTGCATATTTGTTGGTTAGTACTGAACCAGTAGCTTCCATAACTGCCGGACTAGTAAAGTTCTCAGATGCAATTAATTCAATACCATTCAACTGTCGTTGCTCTTCTTCATTAATCAGATTAAATATTGCTGTATCCTGTTGTGCCATGTAATAGTTTTTAAAGCTGTAAAATTAATGAGTTTGAGTGAGTTTTTATCACCTTTCTGAATAAATCAAAATCTAGTTATTCAAGAGTAATTAACAAAGTTCAGTTCCTTTTTCAAAAAGACGGAAGATAAAACGTTTGACGACAAATTGACACTTATTTTTAATTGAAATAAGACAATAAGTCAGCTGATTGTCAATGGAATAGCTTTTGAAATAGGATTAAAAAAAAATGCTATGAATTTGAATAATCTTACCACAAAAGCCCAAGAAAGTGTTCAACAAGCCCAACAATTGGCATTTGAAAATGAACATCAGCAAATTGAAAACGAACATCTGTTTCAAGGAATACTAGAAACAGACGATAATGTAATCCCTTACATTTTTTCAAAGCTAAACATCAATAGTGCTCTACTAAAACAATTGAATCAAAGCGCGCTAAAAAGTTTTCCGAAAGTATCTGGAGGGACACAAATGCTTTCACAAAAAGCATCTCAAACCCTAATGAATGCGATTGCAATAGCTAAAAAACAAAAAGACGAATACGTTGCTACAGAGCACCTTCTTCTGGCGTTATTTGACTCTAAAAGTACAGTGTCTAAAATGCTTCAAGATCAAGGAGTGTCCAAATCCAATCTCTCAGAAGTGATTAAGGAACTCAGAAAAGGAGAAAAAATAACTTCCGCCTCTGCAGAGCAAAATTACAATGCACTAAATAAATACGCTAAAAACTTAAATCAACTGGCACAAGAAGGAAAACTCGACCCTGTAATTGGTCGAGATGAAGAAATCCGAAGACTCTTGCAAATTTTGAGTCGTAGAACTAAAAACAATCCCATTTTAGTGGGTGAACCTGGAACAGGTAAAACCGCTATTGCTGAAGGACTGGCCCACCGAATCATCGAGGGAGATGTCCCTGAAAATCTGAAAGAAAAGCAAATCTTTGCATTGGATATGGGAGCATTGATCGCAGGGGCAAAATACAAGGGAGAGTTTGAAGAGCGTTTGAAAAGTGTGATCAAAGAGGTTACACAAAGCGCCGGAGATCTTGTATTATTTATTGACGAAATTCATACTTTGGTGGGAGCTGGAGGTGGCGAAGGAGCTATGGACGCCGCCAACATACTCAAACCCGCCCTTGCACGAGGAGAATTGCGCGCTATTGGCGCCACCACCTTAGATGAATATCAAAAATATTTTGAAAAAGACAAAGCTTTGGAACGACGGTTTCAAAAAGTAATGGTTGAAGAACCTGATAAAGAAAGTGCAATTTCTATTCTCAGAGGCATCAAGGAAAAGTATGAGGCGCATCACAAAGTTCGTATTAAAGATGAAGCCATTATTGGAGCGGTAACGCTTTCAGACAGATACATCAACAATCGATTTTTACCCGATAAAGCAATTGATTTGATGGACGAAGCCGCTGCAAAACTAAGAATGGAAATCAACTCTAAACCTGAAGAGCTGGACACATTAGATCGTAAAATTCGTCAAATAGAAATTGAGTTGGTTGCTATTAAAAGAGAAAAAGATCAAGATAAAATTAAAAAGCTTAATCTAGAATTAAGTGAACTGAAAGAAGAACGCAAAACACTTTTTGCGCGTTGGAGTCAAGAAAAAGAAATTGTTGACAACATTCAACAAACAAAAATCGAAATTGAAAACTTAAAATCACAAGCCGATCGAGCTGAACGTGAGGGAAATTATGGTACCGTTGCAGAAATACGCTATGGAAAACTTCAGGAGTCGGAAGATAAAATTCAAAATCTGCAAGAAACCCTAGCAAAAAATCAATCAGAAGACAGCTTGATTAAGGAAGAAATAACCTATGATGACATTGCAGATGTGGTTGCTAAATGGACTGGAGTTCCTGTAAGTAAGATGTTACAGTCGGATAAAGAAAAACTACTCAAACTGGAAAATCTTCTTCACCAAAGATTAATCGGACAAGAAAAAGCGGTGGCCGCAGTAAGCGATGCCATCCGAAGAAGCAGAGCCGGATTGCAAGACAGCAACCGCCCCATAGGTAGCTTTTTGTTTATAGGGACCACTGGAGTCGGAAAAACAGAATTGGCAAAAGCACTTGCAGAAGCCTTATTCGATGATGAAAGCAACATTAACCGTATCGATATGAGCGAATACCAAGAACGCCATGCTGTTAGTCGACTGGTGGGTGCCCCTCCTGGTTATGTGGGTTATGAAGAAGGTGGACAGTTGACTGAGGCAGTAAGACGTAAACCCTACTCTGTCATTCTTTTGGACGAAATCGAAAAGGCACATCCCGACACTTTCAATGTGCTACTTCAAGTATTAGACGAAGGGCGTTTGACCGATAACAAAGGTCGCCTGGCAGATTTTAAGAATGCTATTATCATTATGACTAGTAACTTGGGAAGTCACGAAATTCAGGCTGCATTTGAATCTAATCCAAAATTTGAAGAGGCAGAGTCTGTAGCAAAAGAGCAGGTCTTACAATTGCTCAAAAGACAAATTCGTCCTGAGTTTTTAAACCGAATTGATGACATGGTCCTTTTCTCTCCGCTCACTCAAAAAGAAATCAAGCAAATTGTTAAACTTCAACTAGGTTTGATCAACAATCGATTAAAAGATCAGGAAATTGAGATCATTGCTACTGAAGAAGCTATTGAACAACTAGCGCATTTAGGCTTTGACCCACAATACGGGGGAAGACCCGTAAAAAGGGTACTCCAAACACAAATTTTAAATCCCCTCAGTAAACGTTTATTGAGTGAGAAATTAGACAAAAGTGGTGCGATTACAGTAGATTATTTTAATCAACAATTTATTTTTAGAAACAGTGCTGCTACCACCTTAAAGGATTAGTACTACCTTTGCCAAGTGCAAAAAGAAATTCACATAAAAAACAAAAAAGCCCGCTTTGAGTATGAACTCCTTGAGGAATTCACTGCGGGCATTGTACTGACCGGAACAGAAATTAAATCAATTCGGAATAGCAAGGCTTCTATTGCAGAAAGTTTTTGTGAATTCAATGACAGAGGAGAACTGTTTACTGTTAATATGCACATAGAAGAATATGCCTTTGGAACTCGTTTCAACCACAAACCCAAAGCGCAACGCAAACTTCTTTTAAATAAAAAAGAATTAAAAAAACTACAAAGGGAAGTACAAAATTCTGGACTTACTATCGTTCCGCTTCGCCTTTTTATTACCGATAAAGGTTTTGCAAAACTGCGTATTGCTCTAGCTAAAGGAAAAAAACTTTACGACAAACGCGAAACCATCAAAGACCGTGACAACAAAAGAGATTTAGATCGAATTAAAAAAAGTTTTAAACGGGGTTAAAACCAATAAACAATTTTAGTTGTGGTAAATATTTTACTCAACAGATTTAATCTAAAAAACCTAGCTTACTTCATTCTGTATTTATCCTTACTTTTGCATTCATCACATTAAAGATGAAAAAATCAATTAATATCACTTTCGGCACTTCTGCTCTCCAAAATCTGAAGACTGAGTTAACTGCAAAACAATACAGTTCAGTTTTTATTTTGGTGGATACCAACACAAAGAAACACTGTTTGGATCATTTTTTAAACCAATGTCCTATTTCAGTTACAGCTATTTTGAGCATGGCTGAAGGAGAAGAAAATAAAAATCTGAGGACTTGTGAAGAGTTGTGGAACGATTTATCTATTAACGGTGCGGACCGCAATAGTGTACTCATCAACTTAGGAGGCGGAGTTGTCACGGATCTGGGTGGTTTTGTTGCCTGTACTTTTAAAAGAGGAATTGATTTTTACAACATCCCTACCACCTTGCTTTCTATGGTAGATGCCTCTGTTGGAGGAAAAACTGGAATTGATCTGGGTGCGTTAAAAAATCAAATCGGAATCATTCGCGAACCCGAAGGTGTAATTGTAACTAGCGAGTGGCTTCAAACACTTCCTTTCGAAGAATTGAGAAGCGGATTTGCTGAAATGCTCAAACACGGACTAATAGCAAATCCTAATTACTGGAATACACTTAGTAAAATCAAAGAATTGTCTCCGCATGCTTTGGAACCTTACATCAAACCTTCGATTGAAGAAAAAACGAAAGTAGTTCTCGAAGACCCGAACGAAAAAGGGTTGAGGAAAATTTTAAACTTTGGACATACATTGGGTCATGCTATTGAGTCTTATTATTTGACTCATCCGACTAAGCCACGTCTACTCCACGGTGAAGCCATAGCAGTAGGAATGGTTTTGGAGGCATTTCTCTCAATACATTGTAGCAGCTTAAGCAGTACTACTGCTCAAAAAATCAAAGAAATTTTTCAGACATTTTATCCAAAAGTGACCCTTACCACTGAAGACCAAGTTGCCATTTTAGATTTGCTTCGTCACGATAAAAAAAACAAAGGGGGTCGTATCAATTTTGTCTTACTTAAGGCTATTGGAGAACCCGACGTAGATGTAGAAGTCCCTCAAGAACTCTTTGCTAAAGCTTTTGAATTTTATCAATCAACGCCCTAAACTAAGCAGAATTTCTACTGGCGTTGATATTTCCAAAAAGAGAGCGTGTGATCATGTTTTCCATAATTTCCAATTGTTTGTCATCCGGATTTTTAGCTTTCTTTAATTTTTGTAATTCCATGAGTGCAAATTGCTGAATGGTTAGCAGCGGCTGAACAATTTCTTCTCGAGCTTTAATCGATGCTTTACCAGCAGCTTCGTTTTCCATAAGAGATTCAAATCCACTTACTTCCAGAAGTAATTTTTTGGTCAAGGCATACTCATTGTAGATCAATTCCCAAAACATTCCAAACTCAGCATCCTCTTTCATGTAAGCAGTAAGTTGAAAAAATGATTTTGTTAAACTCATCATACTGTTAAATACTAAAGTTCTAAAAAATCTAGAATTGTGAAATAATTGTTTCACGTTATCGATTTTTCCTTCAAGAATAAAATGATTTAGAGCTGTACCAACTCCGTAAAAACCAGGAACGTTTTGCTTAAGCTGACTCCAGCTTCCCACAAAGGGAATCGCTCTTAGGTCTTCAAATTTTAGCTCTGCTGATTTCCCTCTTTTAGACGGTCGGCTACCGATATTTGTTTTAGCATAATAAGGGAGTGTTGACATACGTTCCAAATAAGGAATAAACATCGGATGTGCTTTGAAATCTTGGTAAGCACTGTAGCTAATTTTTGCAATTTTATCAAGAGTACTACGGTCGGCATCCGATAAATTATTTTTACCTGGGTTGAAAACTTGACTTTCAATCCCAGAACTCAACAACTGCTCTAAATTGTACTGTGAAGAATCCAAGGTTCCAAAATTTGAACTGATGGTTTGCCCCTGAATAGTGAGTTGAATGTCATCATTTTGAATTCGATCTCCCATGGAGGCATAAAATTCATGGGTATTCCCTCCACCACGTGCTGGCGGTCCTCCCCTTCCGTCAAAAAATGCAACACGAATTCCGAATTTTGATGCGAGTTGACTCAATTCCTCTTTGGCTTTGTAAATACTCCAGTTTGCCATAAAATATCCTCCATCTTTTGTCCCATCGGAAAAACCGAGCATTACTGTTTGCTTCATTCCTCTTTGTTCAAGATGTTTCTTGTAAATGGGATTGCTAAACAGTCCATTCATAACTTCTGAAGCCGTTTCCAAATCAGGGATGGTTTCAAAAAGAGGAATAAAATCTACAGTAGGGTTTTCCCAGCCACTGACTCGACACATGGCGAATAACTCAAGTATGTTCTCTAACGTTTGGCAATTACTAATAATGTAGCGATTGCACCCGCGTTCACCATTTGTTTTTTGGATGCGTTGCATCGCACGAATACTCTCCAAAGTTTGATGGGTAATCTCATCAGAAAAAATGGTTGGCGGAAGATCACCAACGAGTTTAGGTAAAACCTCACAACGTTCAGCTTCTGACAAACTTTGATAATTTTTAGGTAATTCTTTTACATGATCTTGAATATCGGGATGGGTGACAATTTCATTGAAAACCGAGCGATGCACCCTTGAATCTTGACGGATATCTAAACTTGCGAAATGAAAACCGAAGAGCTCGATTTTGTGTATCATGTCTTTAACTTCTTCAAGATACAGCCCTTTATGCTCTTTTTTTATGGTTTCATAAACAAACTTCATTTCAGAACGCACATATTCCAAAGAAAAATCAGGATTGCGTTCTGGATAAAAAAGTGCCGTAAAGACCTCATTTTCAAGATTTGAAACACGTTCCTCAACACCGGGAAAAGTTAACTTTCGCTTGAGTCTTCTTAGATCCCTGTAATAGTTTCTTAAAATTGAAAAACGTAATCTTTTTGCTGTTTTGAGGGTAATCTCAGGAGTAACAAATGGATTTCCGTCTCGATCTCCACCTGGCCAAAAACCAAAATCAAAAATGGCATTATTCAATTCTTCTGAATCTACGATATGATCAGCGATGTAATTGTAAATGGTACTTGCAGAATGATAAAAAACATTCTCTAAAAACCAAATAAGACTCACGGCCTCATCAAAAGGAGTTGGTTTCTCTTTTTTGTAAAAAGGAGTCTTTCCGAGTTGAACTAGCAGTTTTTGAATTCGATCTAGATCATCCTGAGCTATGGCATTTGAAAGTTCATTGATAATAACTAAAACGTTATCTGGATAAAATTGAGTGGGATGTGCCGTTAAAACGATACGTACTTTGAAACGCTTTATGTAATCCATGAGCGATTCAGACAATCGCTTTTTTTGAGCCTCTTCTTTAATGTTTCTTAGTGTTCCCCTACCGTGCATATTGTTTACATAAGAAAAGCCTGCATCTTCAATAGCATCAAAAAGGACAACTTGCCGTTCAATGTATTGGATAAAATTGAATAGCAAATCTTGCTGCTCATCAAGTGCCAAATCAGGAGCAAAGCGGTCAAAAAAAGCTGCTACAATTTCATTGGGGTTTTTTTTCAACTCAAACTGCTTTTTGCAATGGTCAGCAAACAAGGGGAGTAAAAGAGAAGTTCTTTTTATGTTCTCGAAAGGTAGGGTTAAGAAGAGACTGTTGTAGATTTGAAAACGGGAGAGTATTTTTTCGTTAAATCGTTCGATTTTTGGTTTCCGGGCCATTAGGGTATTAAAAAATTATAATTCATTAAATATACTGTGCATTAAGCGCTTTTTATCATTGATGCTTTCCTCAAGAGAAATCATGGTTTCAGTTCTAGATACACCATCTACATCATCAATTCTAAATATTATGTCCTTGGCATGATGTGTATCACGAGCTCGGACTTTACAAAAAATATTAAATTTTCCAGTAGTGATATGAGCCACGGTTATGAAAGGTATGTTTCTCAGCGATTCTAAAACTTCTGTTGTGGTATTGGTCTTTTCAAGATAAATTCCTACATAAGCAATAAAAGAATATCCCAACTTTACATAATCCAAGTTTAATGATGATCCTTTGATGATCCCTGATTCTTCCATTTTTCTGACTCGCACATGTACCGTACCCGCTGATATCAGAAGGCGTTTTGAAATATCTGTAAAAGGAATTCTTGTGTTGTCAATTAAAATGTCAAGAATTTGATGATCAATTTCGTCTAGACTTACTTTACTCATTTGGTTAACATATAGTATTGAAAGATTGCAAATTTAATTAAAATCACTCATTTTCATTGAGTAATTTATTTGTTTTTTAGTTATTTAATGCAAATACATCATTAAAACGACTATCTGTGACTAGACTCTCTTCTTTAAATTGAAGTGGGATAGACCGAAGAGCATCAGGTAAAATCTTGTATTTGTGGGCACGTACGGCAAGTCTCGAACCGTATGCAACCATTTCAGGAAGGAATTCAATTCGACCATCAATTAGGGTTTCCTTGTACTGAATAGCAATTTTCTGATCCACAAAATCAACTCCATCAACCCTAAGACAAATGTTTGAAACCATTAGATCACAAAACTCCACCTTGTTTTGAGGTAAATTTGAGTAGATTATTGTTTCTAAGGGTTGGCTAGGCTCAGCTAGTTGTTCAAATAGTGCTTGATAAGCATTTAAAATGTGAATTTTAGTCTGTTCTCTCTGATAATCACCTGGCACATGTCCTGCTTCAAAAAGAATCGTAGGTGTCCCTGATTGCGTAAATGAATCTCCAACACAATTCGGATTAAAAGTATCGTCATACCGACCAATTGCGTTAGGCAGAACCTCAGCCAAAGAATCCGCAATCCCTGAAATTAAATGCATGGCCTTAATTCTTGCTGGGGTTAGCATACGATCAAAATCAGCGGCGGGAGCTAAAAAGGACAAACTTGCCGAAGGTCCACCAACTCCTGCAGCGTAAATGGTTCGCTGACCATGAAGATTTAGACATAAATCGGGCTGAATAGAATCGTAAACATTACGAAGAGCGATGCTTTCGGGTTGGGTTTTATCAATAGCATCTCGATTTAAATCAACATGATTAGCATTTGCACGGGTGTAACGTTCAGAACCATCTGGGTTTAATTGAAGTATTATGTGAAGTGTGAATTTATTTTGAAGGGTTCGTTGTTCCAAATTTAAAAACCAAGGGATAAAATCAAAAAGTGCCTTTGTGGTAGTTGTTTCATTTCCATGCATCTGAGACCACATCAAAACTTTAAACGCTCCTGATCCAATTTTCAACAATTCAATAGGACGGTTTTCAACAGATTGACCAATAACAGTTCTAGTATTTTTATCAAATTCTGAAAGAAATTCCTCAATACGATGAGGCGGTAAGTAACGCTTACAAATCATGTTCTATTTTTGGAATACAAATGTAAACAACCATTTGTTTACATTTGTTGTTTACAAAAGTAATCTAATTTCAACCAATGAATCCTAGGAGGCTTAAATGTGCTTACAAATGTAATTAGAAAGTGTCTATTTAAATTTAAACTATTGTAAAACATATATTTACATAAAAAATATGAACTTTTAGTTTTGATTATTTTTCACTTGTTTATTTGAGATTACAATTGTATATTCGTATACCCAACAAAATCAGTTTACAATGTTAAACATAGAAGCCTTTTTGAAGCGATTGGAGCAGTTAATGGAGAATCACCAATTAAATGCGGCAGCATTTGCTGAAAAAATCGGAGTTCAGCGTTCCTCTGTTTCCCATATTTTATCACGACGCAATAAACCAAGTTTAGATTTTATTTTAAAAATTCAGGCTCAATTTGAGGAGGCAGATTTTGATTGGCTTCTCCTAGGAGCTCGACAAAAAGCGTCCCCTACTCTTGACCTTTTTGGAGTAGACCCTGATACAATGTCTGATCAAGCAATTCAACCTGAAAAAGAAAACACAACAAAATCTAATGTTTCAGAATCTCAAACTGATCATTCTGATATTATTCAAATAATACAAACTTACAAGGACGGATCTTTTCGTGTGTTTTTACCTAAATCTTAGTATTTTTGTAATCTATGAGAAGAATGCTTTTGTGTGCGCTTATCTTTCTAAATTCATGTTATTCAGTAGAACGAGACTGTCTTCCATTTCACCAAGGCACCTTTGAGTTTTCTCAGATCATCAATGGGGAAATGAAAACCTCAACATTCACTCGAGACTCTTTGTATGAAATCGAACGTTTTGAGGGAAAAATTGACACTGCATCTATTCGCTGGGTAAATGATTGTGAGTGTATTCTTACAAAATTGAACCCAACCTCTAATCAAGATAAAAGACCCATTCAAATTAAAATTATCAGTACCCAAAACAAAACCTACACCTTTGAATATTCTATGGTGGGAGATAATAAAAATACCCAACGAGGAACCATTCAAAAAATCAACTAAGCATGTTCACACCCGATCTTATTTTTGCCTTTTTAACGTTGACATTTCTAGAGATCATCTTAGGAATTGACAATATTATTTTTATTTCAATTTTGGCGAGTAGATTTCCAGAAGCTGACCGAAAAAAATTAATGCGTGTTGGCCTTTTACTAGCCATGCTCATGCGAATTTTATTATTGATGGGAATCAATTGGTTGGTTCAGATGCAAGTTTCACTTTTTAGTTTTAGTTGGAACTGGATTTCTTCTGAGGTTTCCATTCAATCGATAATCTTACTCTCTGGGGGGTTGTTTTTACTCTACAAGAGTACACGAGAAATTTATGAAAAAGCAGAGGGCTTTGGCGAAAATGAGTCAGGAGTGAGTTCAAATAAATTAACCTTCTCTAGAGCCTTGGTGCAAATTGTTTTAATTGATATTGTATTTTCTTTTGACTCCATACTAACAGCTGTGGGTATGACTAACGGTATTCCTTATGCACTTCCAATTATGGTGGCTGCTGTCGTTTTAGCCATTCTAATCATGATGATTTTTGCAGCCCCAGTGAGTCGATACATCAACGATCACCCATCCCTTCAAATTTTAGGGCTTTCCTTTTTGTTACTCATCGGATTCATGCTTATTACAGAAGCAGCGCACTTGTCCCAAACCACCATATTTGGAGCCAGCATTGGTGTTATTCCAAAAGGATATCTTTATTTTGCAATTGCATTTTCTTTAGGTGTGGAAATGATTAATATGCGATTTCGCAAAAAGAAAAAGGATTAAAAATCAAGACTGATTTGGCTGTCATTAGATTCTGAAGAAATTGCTTCTTCTCCCTGTACTTCAATCTCATGCAAATCTTGTTCCTCAGGTAATTCAAAGGGTAGGGCTTCTTTAAGTGTTATTTTCTTTATTTTTTTGTCAGACAACTGGTTTCCAAGTGCCTTAAATCCTTTTACCGAAATAAACTCTTCAGCATTAACTTCTAGATCGTCCGGCTGGTCTTTTCCTCTAGGCTTTTCAAATTCAACTGTAAGAATAGGACGTCCCTCAAAGCTGGTAAAAATTAAACTTCCGCCTTCTTTAACGTACGAATCTTCTTTATCCTCAGATTCTACACAAAAACGCTTGAGAAAATAGCGTTCTTTTTCTGGGTCGAAATGGATGGCAGTAATCGGTTTTTCTGGAATCCATTTTTCAATATGAGAAACCGAATCATCGAAATGCAAACTCAATTCAGGAGTCACCACCCTAATCGTTCCTTGATGTGTAGCAATAAGCAGTTTGTCTTCTCCTTTGAAAGCACCAAGTAATTCACCGCGCTCTTCAAGATTCAAACGGCGAATGGTACTATCGAACCATATTTTACGAGGTTTTAATGTTGAGACCCCTTTTTCTTTTAATTCTACTTTGCGAACGTTGTATTTGGTTACAGTATTACCTCGTACTGAGCGTCCTTTGATTTGTAAATCCGCAAAATCCAGATCCCATTTTATTTTCTTGATACTCCCTGAATTACGTAAAAGAATAGTCACAATTTCAGCTTCACCGTTGGGATTGGCTGAAAAGTAAAGTATTTCCGATTGGGGCTTTCCTTGGGTTAAATCGTAAATTTTTTCACGAGTAATTCCTGTTACTGCAAATCTTTTAATAAAGGTTGTTCCATTTTTACCATCTCGGTAAATCATGTTGTAAATCGTTCTACTGTCTTTTTTCTTAAACACAGCAGTATGAATGACATTTTTCCCAATAAATACTTTGCTATCAACTTTAACAACCTGCATTTTACCATCCTTTGTAAAAGCAATAATATCATCAATGTCTGAACATTCGCAAACAAACTCATCTTTGCGTAATGAGGTTCCTATGAAACCTTCAGCACGGTTCACATAGAGTTTTTGATTCCGTACAACTACCTTTTTAGCATCAACATCATCAAAAATTCGAATTTCAGACTTCCGATCTTTCCCCTTCCCGTAGGTTTTCTTAAGGTGGGTAAAATAACGTATCGCATAATCAATAAGATGTTTAAGATTATTTTTAACCTCAGCAATATCACCCTCTAAGGCCTCAATTTTTTGCTGCGCTTTATCCAGATCAAACTTGGATATCCTTTTGATTCGAATTTCTGTCAATCGTACAATATCCTCTTCAACTACAGGGCGTTTTAAGTGGGCTACATGTGGCTTTAATCCCTTGTCAATAAAAGCAATGACTTCTTCCCAACTCTCAGCCTCTTCAATGTCACGATAGATTTTATTTTCGATAAAAATACGCTCCAGAGAAGCATAATGCCATTGGTTTTCCAATTCCTTTAACGCTACCTCCAACTCCATTTTGAGAAGCTGAACAGTATGATCAGTTGAGATTTTTAACATCTCACTGACTCCCATAAAGTGAGGCTTATTGTCGATTATGAGGCATCCCAGCGGAGAGATGGAGGTTTCACATGCTGTAAATGCATAGAGTGCATCAATAGTTTTATCTGGAGAAATATCATTCGGCAAATGAACCAGGATCTCAACGTCAGAAGAAGTGTTGTCTTCTATTTTTTTAATTTTAATTTTTCCTTTATCGTTTGCCTTTAAGATACTGTCAATTAGGCTTGAGGTATTCGTGCTAAATGGAATTTCATTTATGACTAAAGTATTCTTATCAAGCTGTGATATTTTGGCACGCACTCTCACTTTTCCTCCACGAAGACCATCATTGTAATTTTGAACATCAATAATACCTCCTGTTTGAAAATCGGGATACAGAGAAAATTTCTTTCCTTTTAAATGCGAAATACTAGCGTGTAATAACTCGTTAAAATTATGAGGTAAAATTTTAGTAGAAAGCCCCACTGCAATCCCTTCGGCTCCCTGTGCTAAAAGCAAGGGAAATTTCATAGGTAAGTGAATGGGCTCCTTCTTTCTTCCGTCGTAGGAAAGCTGCCACTGAGTTACTTTGGGACTAAAGACTACTTCAAGTGCAAATTTTGAAAGTCGCGCCTCAATGTATCGAGAAGCTGCAGCACTATCCCCTGTAAGGATATTACCCCAATTCCCTTGCATATCGATCAACAATTCTTTTTGTCCGATCTGAACCATGGCATCACCGATACTGGCATCTCCATGAGGATGATATTGCATGGTATGCCCCACTATATTGGCCACCTTGTTGTAGCGTCCATCATCCAAATCTTTCATGGAATGAAGAATCCTTCTCTGTACGGGTTTGAGACCGTCTTCTATCGCTGGAACTGCTCGCTCAAGAATCACATACGAAGCGTAATCCAAAAACCAATCTTTGTACATACCTGTGACTTTGACCAAACTGTCGTTTGAAAAAGATTCGGGTAAATCCGATTGATTTTGTTCTTCCATATTCAGCTAAAATAGTACATCAGACTAATATTATTCTTGGATTCGCAAGGAAGAAATTAACAATATGCCTTTAAAAATTAATATCATTAAAATTAATTCACTTCCTCCAATAAATCCAGTTCTACTTTCAAATTATCAATGATAAAATTTTGCCGATCCTGAGTATTTTTACCCATGTAAAATTGCAGAAGCTGATCGATTGTTGTGGATTTATCCAACATTACGGGATCTAGGCGAATATCTTCTCCGATAAAAAACTTAAACTCATCAGGAGAAATTTCCCCTAAACCTTTAAATCGAGTTATTTCAGGTTTTCCATTCAGCTTTCCAATGGCTTCTTTCCTTTCCTTGTCGCTGTAACAATAAAATGTTTGTTTTTTGTCCCTAACACGGAATAAGGGGGTTTGTAAAATATACAAATGTCCCTCTTTAATTAGTTCAGGAAAAAATTGTAAAAAAAAGGTGATCAACAACAGCCGAATGTGCATACCATCAACATCAGCGTCTGTAGCAATTACGATGTTATTGTAACGTAAATCTTCTAGACCGTCCTCAATATTTAAAGCGGCCTGAAGTAAGTTAAACTCTTCGTTTTCGTAAACAATTTTTTTAGACATGCCATAACTATTCAGCGGTTTTCCTCTTAAACTGAATACCGCTTGGGTATTGACATCTCTGGACTTGGTAATGGAGCCACTAGCAGAATCTCCCTCAGTAATAAACAGTGTAGATTCAAGACGGCGATCCTTTTTGAGTTCGGGTAAATGCACCCGGCAATCTCTGAGCTTTTTATTGTGTAAACTTGCCTTTTTAGCACGCTCTCGAGCCAATTTACGAATGCCTGAAAGCTCTTTGCGTTCCTTTTCAGCCTGAACAATTTTCTTTTGTATGGCTTCAGCTACCACTGGATTTTTATGCAAGAAATTATCGAGTTGAGTGCTTAGAAACTCAACAATGTAACTGCGTACAGTAGGCATCCCTTCTCCCATTTCTGTCGAGCCCAATTTAGTTTTGGTTTGCGATTCAAAAACAGGCTCCATAACCTTGATGCTAATTGCAGAGATTATTGATTTCCTAATGTCCGAGGCTTCATAACTTTTACCAAAATGGTCTCGTATGGTCTTAACCAGACCTTCTCTAAAGGCAGATTGATGGGTTCCTCCTTGTGTGGTGTGCTGCCCATTAACAAAAGAATGGTATTCTTCACTGTATTGGGTCTTGCTATGGGTCAATGCCACCTCAATATCTTCTCCCCTAATATGAATAATGGGATACAATAAATCAGTTTCATTGGTGTAATCGGTCAACAAATCTTTGAGACCATTTTCAGAAAAGAACTTTTCCCCATTCAATTCAATTGTGAGACCCGGATTGAGATACACATAATTTTTAATCATGCGCTCTACGTATTCCAGACGATACTTGTAATTTTTAAAAATACTGATATCGGGAATGAATTCAACCTTAGTCCCCCTTCTTCGAGAACTTACCTCAACGGGTGGATCTTCATTAAGGTCTCCAAAACTAAACGAAGCTTTTTTACTTTGTTTATCCCGATTGGATTCAACAATAAAACTTGAAGAAAGTGCATTGACTGCCTTAGTCCCTACCCCATTCAAACCAACTGATTTCTTAAATGCTCTGGAATCGTATTTCCCTCCAGTATTCATTTTGGATACTACATCCACAACTTTCCCTAGGGGAATCCCACGGCCATAATCTCTAACTTTTACAACATTCTCTTTGATTGTGATTTCAATGGTCTTGCCAGCTCCCATTACAAATTCGTCAATACAATTATCAAGAACTTCTTTTAATAAAATATAGATTCCATCATCAGGAGAAGATCCATCTCCTAATTTTCCAATGTACATTCCAGGGCGCATTCGGATATGCTCTTTCCAGTCAAGAGAGCGAATGTTTTCTTCAGTATAGGTGGTCGTATTACTTTTCATTTGATCACAGCTAATATACTTTATTGAAATAGAAATAAACACCCAATCTGAGGGCAAGAAATCAACAATTCAAGAAGATTTTTTGTTAAAAAGTTCTATTTTTATAAATCAACAAAATAGTCTCATACCAACCCTACACTAAATTTTAGAAATTAATATGACAACAAACTCATTACAAAACACCACGGGACCCTTATTACATATTGTGTTCTTTTGGCTAAAAGAACCTAACAATGAGGAACATCGATTACAATTTGAAAAAGCAATAAAAAAATTAATCGATACCAATCCACAAGCAATAGCAAATCATTTAGGAGGTCCTGCTGCTTCGGAAAACAGGGATGTAGTAGACAATTCGTTTACCTATTGTTACACGATGAGTTTTCCTGATCTAGAGGCACAAAATGCCTATCAAACAGATCCTACACACAATTTGTTTATTGAGGAAGCCTCTCAGCTATGGGAACGTGTGGCTGTACATGATTCAATTTCTTTGACTTAAAACATACCTAAAATGAATACGAAAACCTTAATCCTTTTACTTTTTACAGTACTTCTCATTCAATGTCAAAAGCCCATTACCAATCCACTAGGAAAACGATGGTCCGAAGAAAAAGCTTGGGAGTGGCATAAAAAAAATGGGTGGATGGCAGGAACCAATTTTAATCCCAGTACGGCCATCAACCAATTGGAGTTTTTTCAAAAAGAGACTTTTGACATGGAAACCATAGATCGAGAGTTACGCTGGTCAGCCGAATTGGGAATGAAAATCCATCGTGTTTACTTGCACAACCTTTTGTGGGATCAAGATTCAATTGGATTTATTAATCGGTTGGAAGCTTTTCTTAAAGTAGCAGACAAACACCAACTTAAAACCATGTTTGTTCTTTTTGACGATGTTTGGCATCCAGTTCCCAAACTTGGAGAGCAACCCGAGCCCATACCATTTGTCCACAATTCAGGTTGGGTTCAAGCTCCTGGAGCTGAAATTTTAGGAGATTCATTAAGGCACAATGAATTAAAAAATTACACAAAAGGAATCATTAGTCATTTTGCAAATGACAATCGGGTTGTGGCTTGGGATTTATACAATGAACCTGACAATGTTGCAAATCATCCTACTCGAAAAAACCTTGAGGTAAAAGATAAACATACATTCACCTATGCGCTGCTAAAAAAAGTTGTACGATGGGCGCGTGAGGTAAATCCTTCTCAGCCGTTGACTTTAGGTTTGTGGAAGCTGGATCATACAAAGTGGGGAAAACCCAATACAATGCGCCCACTAGAACGCTTTATGGTAGAAAATTCTGATGTTATTTCCTTTCATTCCTATGATGGACCCGAAATTACTAGGGAAAAAATCGAAATGCTTAAAAGCTACAACCGCCCAATACTTTGCACAGAATACATGGCTCGTACTGCTGGCAGTACTTTTGAAGACATTCTTCCCATTTTAAAAGAAAATGAAGTTCATGCAATCAACTGGGGTTTTGTAGCTGGTAAAACCAATACCGTTTTCCCTTGGTCGTCATGGGATACTCCTTTTGATTCCATCCCAAAAACATGGTTTCACGATATTTATCGCCCAGACAAAACTCCATTTTCTGAAAAAGAAATTGAATTTTTAAAAACTGAATTGATCGAATAAAATCCTTTAAGAAAGGGTCTTTAAATTGTTTTGTGTTTGACGAAAATTATCGATGGCAACAAAATAGTCTGGATCTTCCAAAACGTTTACAACACATATTTTTTCAGCCTTTTTGATAAGTTTTACACAGTCTGAAGACAAATGTCTCAAGTGAATGTTTTTACCATTCTTAAGATAGCGCTCTGTTAGCTTGTTAATGCATTCAATTGCAGATTGGTCAACGATACGCGAATCTTTAAAGTCAATAATGATTTCATCAGGATCGTTTTGAATATCAAACTTACTATTAAACAATTCTATGCATCCAAAAAAGAGTGGACCATAAATTTCATAATGCTTAACACCAAATTCATCTACGTACTTTCGAGCACGAATACGTTTGGCATTTTCCCATGCAAACACTAATGAAGAAACAACTACACCTGCTAATACAGCAATTGCTAGATCAAAAATTACGGTCAAACCCGTAACTAATACGATTACAATCACATCCGATTTTGGAACTTTGTTAAATACTTTAAACGTACTCCAAGCAAAGGTTCCAATTACTACCATAAACATGACCCCAACTAAAGCTGCAATGGGTACTTGTTCAATAAGATTTGAACCAAATAAAATAAATACAAGCAAGGCTACCGAGGCTACAATACCCGAAAGTCTACCCCTTCCTCCAGACTTGATATTAATGATACTTTGACCAATCATGGCACAACCTCCCATCCCTCCAAAAAGTCCATTAAGTGTATTGGCAGCACCTTGAGCAATACATTCTCTATTTCCATTACCGTGAGAATCTGTCAGTTCATCTATCAGGTTTAATGTCATTAATGATTCGATCAATCCAATAGCTGCTAATATCGAAGCATATGGAAGTACAAATAAAAGTGTATCAACTGATAAAGCTACAGATGGAAAATGAAAGGTTGGCAAACCGGCTTTAATACCATTTCCCCCATTTGAAAGAATAAAAGAACGAACGGTTTCTGTTTCTACCCCACTAAAAATAACAAAAAATGAAACTGCCAAGATTGCGGTTAAAGCTGCAGGTATTTTTTTTGTTACCATTGGCAAAATAAACATAAGGACCATAGTTGCAAAAACAAGTCCCATCATTATGAATAAAGAGTCTCCATTAAGCCATTCTCCTTGACTCTTAAACATTCCAAGCTGCGAAATAAAGATCACAATAGCCAAACCGTTTACAAATCCCATCATTACAGAATGCGGAATCATACGCACAAATTTACCGAGCTTAAATACACCCGCCAACATTTGCATGACTCCTGCCAAAAGAAGGGTGAAAAACAAATACTGGATTCCAGCACTATCGGTACCTCCTAAAGCATTCCCTTCTTTAACTAAATGAACCATTACTACCGCCATTGCACCCGTTGCCCCTGAGATCATCCCAGGACGACCTCCAAAGATTGAGGTAATGAGTCCCATCATAAAAGCTCCATACAAACCAATTACTGGAGAAACTCCTGCAACAAAAGCAAAGGCTACCGCTTCGGGAACTAGGGCAAGAGCTACAGTAATTCCAGACAATACATCATTTTTGACGCTTCCTCCTGTGGATTTATCAATAAGTTGAAAAGGTTTCAAAGGCTAATTCTTTTAAATGAAGCTGCAAAAGTAAAAGGATTCCCCCGAATAGTAGCTGTAGATCTAAAAAAAAATGAGTTTTCTACTTGGATGCAGATTGTGCAATCAAAAATACCGCAAACCAATAACTGATAAGTATGAGGATTCCTGCAATTGAAAAAGAAAAATAAAATTTATCCAATGCTATCAACGTATCAGAAAAAAGAAAGAGAGTTACTCCTAATCCTAATTGACGTTGCTTTTTTACCTCTGTGTTTAAAGCGAGACCCCATCCTTGCCAACTCATCAACACAATAACAAGTACATAAATCATTACAGGATAATAAAGTTCTTTTAAATTTTCTTGAATTAAAACAAAAATAACACTTGCAAAAGCAAACAAAACAATTCCTATTTTAGGCTTCCAAGACCCGCCATGAACACTTACAAAGGCAAATAAAAAAAATAAATGTCCGATTAAAAAAGCTCCTAAACCAAAAACAAAATAGGATTCAAAAAGCAAAAAAACATCCCCAAAAAGACAAAACAACAAACCTATGGAAACTAAATTCGAAAAGCGTCTTAGGTTATTGTTTTTATGAATTAAGGGATACGAGAGAATTAAGATTGTAGTTAAAGGCTTGAATACATAAAATGCTTCTGACTGAATGGTGTCGGTTAATACTGCAAGAATCCCTGAAATAAAAATTGCTATTCGATGATAAGATTGTGTAAAAGCCACTAGAAAAAAAATTACACATTAAAACGGAAATGCATCACATCTCCATCTTGGACAACATAATCCTTTCCTTCTACTCGCATTTTTCCTGCCTCTTTCACTTTAACTTCAGATCCAAGTGCCTCGTAATCTTTAAAGCGTATTACTTCAGCTCGGATAAAACCCTTTTCAAAATCCGTATGAATGACTCCAGCTGCCTGAGGAGCAGTTGCACCAACCGGTATGGTCCAAGCCCGGACTTCCTTTTCTCCAGCAGTAAAATAGGTCTGCTGATTTAAAAGTGAGTAGGCTTCACGAATCAATTTTGCAGCACCTGCTTCTTCCAACCCCAAATCTTCCAAAAACAATTGCCGCTCTTCAAAACTATCCAACTCATTGATATCTGCCTCAATGCTCACTGCTAAAATTAATAGACCCGCATCTTCTTCGGCTACTCCAGATTTAACTTTTTCAACATATGCATTTCCAGACTTGGCAGAGGCTTCGTCCACATTACAAACGTACAAAACAGGCTTGTCGGTAATCAACTGCAACGGTTTTACAAAATCTAAGCGATCGTCCTCTTTCAAAATTAGGCTTCTTACATTTTTGGATTGTTCAAGAGCCTGCTTTATTCCCTCCAAAACCTCTTTTTCTTTGATTGCATCCTTATTTCCAGTTCGAGCTGCCCGATTCACTTTTTCTAACTTTTTTTCAACGGTTTCAAGGTCTTTTAATTGCAGTTCAATATCTATTGTCTCCTTGTCACGTATGGGGTCAACTGATCCATCTACATGAACAATATTATCATTATCAAAACAACGCAACACATGAAGAATGGCATCCGTTTCACGAATATTAGCTAAGAACTGATTTCCCAACCCCTCTCCTTTACTCGCCCCTTTTACCAGTCCCGCAATGTCAACAATTTCAACTGTAGCCGGAACTACACTCTCTGGTTTTACCAATTCTTCTAGAGTTTGTAAACGAGTATCGGGCACGTTGACTACTCCAATATTGGGTTCTATGGTACAAAAAGGGAAGTTTGCACTTTGTGCTTTAGCGTTTGAAAGACAATTAAAAAGAGTCGATTTTCCGACATTGGGTAAGCCTACAATTCCTGCTTTCATAAAGAATAATTTTCGGCAAAAGTAATCTTTCTTTTACATTTGATTTTACTTATTCACAAAGAATAACCTAATTGTATTATGAATAAAAAATTTTTAATCGTTCATGCCGATGATGCGGGTATGGCATGGTCACAAAACAAAGCAACTCAAATCGGTCTTTTAAAAGGGTCTATCAGTTCCACCAGTTTGATGGTTCCTTGCCCATGGTTTTATGAAATGGCTCAATTCTGCCTAACGTATCCTGAAGTTGATTATGGAATTCACCTGACCTTGACAGGAGAATGGAAAACCTACCCTACTCGACCCATTACCCCTGTAAACAAAATTCCTTCGTTGGTAAATTCAGAAGGCTTTTTTTACCCTAAAAGAACTGATGTAAGGGATTTCGCTAAGATTGATGAAGTTTATTTGGAACTTAAAAACCAGATTGAACACGCTCTCTTCTTGGGATTAAAGCCCACCCATTTAGATTCTCACATGTACACTTTGGGTGTCCGACAAGACTTGATTGACCTCTACCAAGGCCTTGGTAAGGAATACAGCTTACCCATCGTTTTAAGTAAAAAATTGATTGCCTACACGGGGGAATCTGTAACTGATTTTAAATTGCCCAAAAAAGGGTGTCTTGAAAATATTTACATGGGATCATTCGAAACCTATCAGACCATAGGCTTACAGCAGTATTACGACGACATTCTAGACCGGCTTGCCGATGGCGTTTCTCTATTATTAATTCACCCTGCTTTAAAAAGTGCTGAAATGGATCAAATTACTCTTGATCACCCAAATTTTGGAGCATTATGGAGAGCAGACGATGCAGCCTACTTTTCAAGTTTGCATTGTCAAACTAAACTTAAAGAAAATGCCATAGAATTGATTGATTTCAAAAGTCCTCAGATTCTCAATCTTCTGGATGCATAAATTGTTGTTTCCCTAGAAGTACCTCTTCAGATTCTACATGATTTTCATCGGGCACACAGCAGTCCACAGGACAAACAGCAGCGCATTGAGGCTCTTCGTGAAAGCCTTTACATTCGGTACATTTATCAGGTACAATAAAGTAATATTCATCCGAAACAGGCTCTTGAAACTGTTCACTATTTACCTGTTTTCCGTTAGGTAATACAACATCTCCTTTGAGCGAGGTTCCATCTTGATAACGCCAATCTTCTGCGCCTTCATAAATTGCCGTATTGGGACATTCTGGCTCACAAGCACCACAATTGATGCATTCTTCGGTAATGATTATGGACATAGCAATTTTCTTTCCTTACATTTGAGCAAAAATAAGACCTTCCACGTTACTGAACAAAGAAATGACAGCAAACTTAAAACGCGTTGAGGCCCTAATAAAATTAGGAGATCATTTACTCAATTTCAATGGTGAAGATGCTGCCTATGCTAAACTCAGTAATCATGTTACACGAGCTACACAGGCAAACGGTTGGTTTACTTTAGAACACATAAAAAAAGCTTTTACCGATTGGGGTGAGGCTTTGCAAGAAAATAAATTGTCCTCTTGGCTCCTACCTTATGAATTCTCTGAAAAGAACAAAAAAAAGATCGCCCTTATTCTAGCGGGTAATATTCCATTAGTAGGCTTTCACGATTTGGTCTGCGTATGGCTAAGCGGTCATGATGCATTGGTAAAATGTGCTTCAAAAGACGAACACTTACTCCCTTACCTGACTCATTTTTTGGAACAAGAAGCCGGTCAAAAATGTTTCACCTTTACTTCGAGTCCTTTATCAAATTTTGATGCTGTCATTGCAACAGGTTCCAACAATGCGGGTCGTTATTTTGAACATTATTTTGGTGCCTATCCACACATCATTCGAAAAAATAGAAACGGTGTGGCTGTTCTTGACGGGACAGAAACCCAAGAAGAACTCAACGCTTTGGGAAATGACATTCTACACTATTTTGGTTTGGGCTGCAGAAATGTCTCCAAATTGTATTTGCCAGAAGGTTTTGATCTTAACGCAATATTTGGAGGGCTTTATCCTCACGCTGACATTATTCAACACAACAAATACGCAAATAATTACGACTACAATAAAGCCGTATTTCTGATGAGTGATTTCAATTTTTTGGAAAACGGTTTCATAGTCCTTAAAGAATCAGCTGAATTTAGCGCTCCCATTGCTTGTGTCCATTATGAATTTTATCAAAATAGCGACCTTTTAAAAAATGAATTAGAAACACATTCTGATCAAATTCAGTGTCTGGTTTCCAAACTACCAATTCCAGGAGCTATTCCTTTTGGAAAAGCACAACAGCCGGAGTTAATGGACTATGCTGACGGTATTGACACTCTCTCATTTTTAAATGAATTAGTTTAAATTCTAACTCTTAATTTCAAATCAGCAACCCTACTTTTTCAACTTTAATCCAGCACCTTGAAGCTGTTAACAACTACCAAAAAAAAACAGCGTCAAAATTCAAGAATTAACTAGGGATTCACAATATTTGCACTTAAAATTAAATACACAAAAACAGCTATGAAACTTCATAACTTCAGTGCAGGTCCTTCCATTTTACCAAAAGAAGTAATGCACCAAGCAGCAGAAGCCGTAAAAGAACTCGATAACTCCAAGCTCTCCTTAATTGAGATCTCTCATCGTAGTAAAGCATTTATGGACATTATGGATGAAGCCTGTGAACGTGCTTTGAGGCTTACAGGTTTGGAAAACAAAGGGTACAAGGCTCTTTTTCTGCAAGGAGGTGCCAGTTTACAATTTTTGATGGCGGCTTACAATTTATTGGAAACCAAAGCAGGTTATCTCAATACAGGAACTTGGTCAGACAAGGCCATCAAAGAGGCTAAATTATTTGGCGAAGTTCTAGAAGTGGCCAGTTCCAAAGATCAAAATTACAATTACATTCCAAAAGGGTATTCAATACCTTCAAAACTTGACTACCTTCATCTTACAACAAACAATACTATTTTTGGAACTCAGTACAAGGAAATTCCTGAAGCAAATACTTCATTGGTAGCCGACATGAGTTCAGATATTTTTTCAAGAACATTTGATTACTCAAAATTTGATTTGTTTTATGCTGGAGCTCAAAAAAATATGGGTCCTGCCGGAACTACACTGGTTATTGTTAAAGAATCAATCCTAGGAAACGTTTCCAGATCAATCCCCTCAATGTTAGATTACAAAATTCAGGCGGATAAAGACAGCATGTTCAATACACCCCCTGTATTTCCTGTTTACACCTCAATGCTCAATATGAGATGGATAGAAGCCCAGGGAGGGATCAAGGCCCTTGGAGAAAAAAATGCTGTAAAAGCCGCATTAATTTATGGTGAAATTGATCGCAATAGCTTATTTGAAGGTTTTGCCAATAAAGAAGATCGCAGTGAAATGAATGCCACTTTTAACCTCAAGGACTCAGCTCTTTCAGAAGCCTTTGACGGTTTATGCCAAACCGCAGGGATTAGTGGATTAAAAGGTCATCGTTCAGTGGGAGGATATCGTGCTTCTATGTACAATGCTTTACCCATTGAAAGTGTAGAAGTACTAGTTAATTGCATGCAAATTTTAGAAGAAAAATATTAAGTTTAAGACAACAAAATTTAAAAAATAATATGAAAATTTTAGCTAACGATGGTATTTCACAAACCGGAATTGATGCGCTAACAGCAAATGGATTTGAAGTCATCACCGTGAATGTTGCTCAAGAGCAATTGGTTGACTACATAAATGCCAATGAAATTGTCGCATTGCTTGTTCGTAGTGCTACTACAGCTCGAAAAGAGCTCGTTGACCAATGTCCCGGTCTAAAACTTATCGGACGTGGCGGTGTTGGAATGGACAATATTGATGTGGAATACGCCAAGTCAAAAGGACTTCATGTCATCAATACTCCTGCAGCTTCCTCTGCTTCGGTAGCAGAATTGGTATTTGCACACCTTTACGGGGGGGTTCGTTTTTTATTCGATTCCAATAGAAGCATGCCACTAGAAGGTGAAACCAATTTTAAAGGACTCAAAAAAGCATATGCAAAAGGTGTTGAACTTCGAGGAAAAACTCTTGGAGTAATTGGCTTTGGAAGAATCGGTCAGGAAGTAGCTCGTATTGGGTTAGGGATCGGTATGAATGTCATTGCAGCAGATAAATTTATCGACAAAGCAACCATCTCCGTTTCTCTGTTCTCAGGTAATTCTGTTTCAGAAGAGATTGAAACTCAGGATTTGGACACTGTTCTTTCAAATGCAGATTTTATCAGTCTCCACGTTCCTGCTCAAAAAGAATACGTAATTGATGAAGCTGCGTTTTCAAAAATGAAAAAAGGCGCTGCATTGGTCAATGCTGCTCGTGGCGGAGTTTTAGATGAAGTAGCTTTAGTAGCTGCTTTAGATTCTGGGCAACTTTCTTTTGCGGCCTTAGATACTTTTGAAAATGAACCTAAACCTGAGATTAAATTACTCATGCACGATAAAATTTCTTTGACCCCTCATATTGGAGCTGCAACGCTGGAAGCTCAAGATCGTATTGGAGAAGAACTTGCTAGTCAAATTTCAGCTCTACTTAAATAAAATAATTTGTATTTCAATCGCTTAAAGCAAAAATGGAATATTACTTCCAATTTTCAATTGGTTGTCATTTTTATTGTCTTCGGTATTACAGGCTCTATGAGCGTTAGGGTTGCAAAGCCACTTTTAGACATGCTAAACATTTATCCCGAAGCTTTTGAATCGATTTGGGGTGGTAATTTTCTTTACTGGATCATCCGCATATTGATCGTTTTTCCTGCCTATCAAGTTTTGCTTCTTTTTTTTGGAGCAGTATTTTTTCAATTTCGCTTTTTTTGGAATTTTGAAAAGAAAATACTCAAACGCATAGGATTCAAAAGCTTTTTTAAAGACGATTGAAAAATAGTTAAGACAATTTAGATTGAATTAGGTTTAGAAACTCATTGCGTGTATCTGTTTCTTTAAAAACTCCTCGAAATCCAGAGGTAGTTGTAGTTGAATTTTGCTTCTGTACACCGCGCATCATCATACACATATGAGAAGCTTCAATAACAACAGCAACTCCTTTAGGTTGTAGCGTATCGTTAATACAATCCAAAACTTGTTCTGTAAGTCGCTCCTGAACTTGAAGTCGTCTTGCAAATACATCAACAACTCTAGGAATTTTACTCAGTCCAACAATTCTACCATCAGGCACATAGGCCACATGAGCTTTTCCAAAGAAAGGCAACAAATGATGTTCACATAAAGAATAGAGTTCAATCTCTTTAACAATGACCATTTCATTGTAATTTTCTTCAAACATCGCTCCCTGAAGAATTTGTTTGGGATCTTGTTCGTAGCCTCCAGTCAGAAACTTCATCGCTTTGGATGCGCGTTCAGGTGTCTTTAGTAAGCCCTCTCTTAATTTGTCCTCACCCAGCAAATGAATAATATCTGCATAATTGGTTTTTATTTGTTCTGTAATGGGTAAGGTTTCGATGTCAAAATTATCGTTCATAAGATTCATTTAAATAATTAGAAAAATAGTGTTTTAGTTTCTCCATTTTCGGATTGATTGTAAAAGTGCAATACGGTTGTTCTTTGTTCCGATTAAAGTAATCGTGATGAGATTCCTCTGCAACATAGAAAGGAGTGGCCTCTTTGATTTCGGTTACAATCTTATCCTCATAAACTTTTTCTTTCTCAAGTTGTTTGATCACTTCTTGAGCAATTTTCTTTTGATCAGCATCTGAATAATAAATCCCTGATCTGTATTGTGTACCTACATCATTTCCTTGACGGTTTAATGTGGTAGGGTCGTGTGTATTAAAAAAAATTAATAATAATTCTGTCAATTGAATTTGATTGACGTCATAACGTATTGAGATCGCTTCAGTGTGTCCTGTTCTTCCCGTACAGACTTCCCGATAGGCAGGATTTTTAATATTTCCGTCTATGTAACCTGGCAATACCTCCTGTACTCCCTTGATTCGCTGAAAAACAGCCTCGGTGCACCAAAAACACCCCCCCGCTAAAAATATAGTTTTGATCAACTTTTTTAATATACTCTTAAACAAATATATGAAAAAGACTCTTTTTTAACAATAATGTTTAGCAGTTTTAATGAAACTATCCAAAATACATGTCTTTTATCAAACGTTTGTTTAAACTTTACCTAAAGTCATAAAAGATAAAAGTAAAAAGGATTAAATTTGGAATCGTATGGAAGTATTACTGAATGCAATGAAGATTTCAAAAAACTATGGAGACCTGTCGGTCTTGAAATCTATTGATCTAGAAATTGGTACCAAAGAAATCGTAACCATCGTAGGGCCTTCTGGAGCTGGAAAAACAACCTTACTACATATTTTAGGCACTTTAGACAAGCCCAATCCAAATAAAGAAAGTCATGTTTATCTAGACGGAACAGACATCACGCAACTGGGAGATAAAGAACTTTCGAATTTCAGAAATCAAAATATGGGTTTTATTTTCCAATTCCACGAATTACTTCCCGAATTTACGGCTTTAGAAAATGTATGCTTACCCACATGGATTGCAGATTCTGATTCAAAAGCAGCAGAAAAAAAGGCACTTTCGCTATTGGAAAGACTAGGAATTAAAGATCGAGCAAATCATAAGCCTACCGAGCTATCGGGAGGAGAACAACAAAGAGTCGCTGTAGCTCGAGCATTGATTAATGATCCCAAAATTATTTTTGCTGATGAACCCAGCGGAAATTTAGACACTGAAAACGCGGACCAACTACACGATTTGTTTTTCGAATTACGAGATGAAAAACAATGTAGTTTTGTGATTGTAACCCATAATAAAGAACTTGCTAAAAGAGCAGATCGAAGTGTTAGCATCATAGACGGATCAATTGAGGTGTGAAATCAGAAGAACTCAAAGACTTTTTAAATCATAAAGCTGCCACTTATGAGCAGCCTCATTTTTTGGAACACGATCCCATACAAATTCCGCATCTTTTTCAAAAAAAAGAAGACATTGAAATTGCTGCATTTCTGGTAGCCTCAATTGCTTGGGGAAACCGACAAAGCATCATAAAAAATGGAAAACACATGATGGAGCTAATGGGTAATGATCCTTACCATTTTGTAATGCATCACAAAGAAGCGGACTTGATTCCGTTTTCAGCTTTTGTACACAGGACGTTTAACGGAACTGATTTTTCCTATTTTATCAAAGCATTAAAACACCTGTACACTAAGTACAATGGCCTTGAGGGTGCTTTTACACAGTTGTCAAACAAAACGCGATTGGATCAAAATATTCATGTGTTTAGAAACTGTTTTTTTGAATTAGAGCATGAAAAGCGAATTCAAAAACATGTTGCAGATCCCATAAAAGGATCAGCTGCAAAACGTATCAATATGTTTTTAAGGTGGATGGTAAGAGACAACAAAAAAGGAGTAGATTTTGGACTTTGGAAAACCATTTCTCCAGCCCAACTCTCCTGCCCTCTTGACGTACATAGCGGCAATGTAGCCCGAAGTCTCGGGCTGTTAAAGCGCAAACAAAACGATCAAAAGGCAGTGGAGGAATTGGACTTTAGCTTGCGCAATTTCGATGCACTGGATCCCGTAAAATACGATTATGCCCTTTTTGGGTTAGGTGTTTTTGAAGGACTTAAATAAAGGACAAACTTTAGCACTTGTAAAGCTCCAAAGAGAAAACTACCTTTAAGCCAAACCTTCCTTAAATGTTAAAACGCTTTCTTAAGAATATCGGTCCGGGACCCTTAATTGCTGCTGCCTTTATTGGCCCAGGAACCGTAACACTCTGTACCTTAGTTGGAGTAGCGTTTGGTTTTCAATTGCTCTGGGCCATCATTCTCTCTATTGGAGCTGCCATCATTCTACAGGGCATGTCTGTACGGATCGGTATTGTAGGTCAAAAAAGCATTATTGAAGTGCTTCGAGAGGAAATCAAGGTTCCTTGGGTTCGCTCTTTAATCTTGATTCTAATCTTTGGTGCTATCATGATTGGAAATACTGCCTATGAAGCAGGTAATATTAGTGGTGCTGCTCTAGGTTTAGAAACCCTTTTGGGAAGTTTTACACTAACCACCTCCTCTTTCAGCATAAAACTTTTTCCCATACTAATCGGATTGATAGCTGCAATTCTACTTTGGATTGGCAAATACAAAATACTTGAAAGGAGTCTGATTTTTTTAGTTGTTCTAATGAGTTTATCCTTTTTAATTACAGCCGTAGCTACAGGCCCTAAACTTGTAAAAATCTTAACCGGTTTGTTTCAATTTTCGACTCCAAAAGGAAGCCTACTAAGCATTATTGGTTTGGTTGGGACTACAATAGTACCTTATAATTTATTCTTGCATACCGAATTGGTTCGTGAAAAATGGTCACGGAAAGAGGATTTACCCCATGCAATAAAAGACATGATCATAGCCCTTGGTTTGGGAGGGTTGATTTCTATGAGCGTGATCATCACAGCAGCGGGAGTGGAAACTTCAGAAATTAATAATGCTGCTGACCTAGCCTTAGGGCTTGCACCTATTTTTGGAGATGCAGCCAAATATTTACTCTCGGTAGGACTTTTTGCAGCGGGAATTACAAGTTCCATAACTGCTCCTTTAGCCGCAGCTTATGTTGTTTGTGGATGCTTTGGATGGAAAGCAGATTTGAAATCTCCTGCCTTTAAACGAAGTTGGTCCATCGTTATCTTGTTCGGAATGCTTTTGGCTTCAACAGGCCTAAAATTTATCCTCATTATCCAATTTGCGCAAATCGCTAATGGAATTTTGCTTCCCATTATTGCAGCCGTTTTGCTTTGGATTATGAATAAAGCTTCTTGGCTGGGTTCATCAAAAAATACATGGATTCAAAACCTTCTGGGCCTGTCGATTGTAATTATTTCACTATTTTTAAGTATGCGAACGCTCGGTTCGGTTTTTCAACTTTTTTGATGAATAAAAACTTTTACATCAATGCAGACGTAGGGGAAGGAATGGGAGACGACTCAGGTCTGATGCCCTTAATTCAAGCTTGTAATATTGCCTGTGGAGGTCACGCAGGAAATTCCTTTGAAATGCAAAAAACAATTGCTCTTGCTCAAAAATACAACGTTCGAATTGGCGCGCACCCCTCCTATCCCGATACCAAAAACTTTGGAAGACGTACTTTAAATTTGAGCAAACAGGAACTCTACAATAGTTTAAAAGCACAAATTTCATCACTATTAGATCCATTAAAAAAAGGCAATCTACACCATATCAAACCACACGGAGCTCTTTATCATGATTGCAACAGTAATAAAGATATTGCTGAAATCGTATTGGAAGTGGCTAAATCACTTTGTCCTGATGCCGTTATTTTCACTTCACCAAACAGTATTTTAAGTGAAATGGCACAAAAAAAGGGATTCACTGTTTGGAAAGAAGCATTTATTGATCGAGCCTATGAAGATGACGGTCGTTTGGTATCCCGATCCCATGAAGGAGCAGTACTTAACAAAACCGAAAGGCTCTACCGACGTTTAGAAAACGTGACTGAAAAGGGTGGCGTTTTTTCAATTCACAACAATTGGATTCCCTTGAAAGCAAAAACACTTTGTGTACACGGAGATCATCCTGGTGCAGCTCAAAATCTGAAAATGATCCTTGATCTGTATCAAAATAAGTACACCTAAAGAATGGAAAATGGACCTCCTTTCCGATTTTTCATAACCCATCCTAAAGTTGTTTTATTGGAGTGGGACACCGAACCTGATGATGCACTTTTGAATAGACTTATTGAATTTCGAAAAGCCATTAAAAAAGAATTTGTGGAAGTAATTCAAATCACACAAGGGTATTGTTCTCTAATGCTGTTCCATGATAAAGCAATAAACACCATTGATAGATACCAAACCCGGCTGAATTTACTTTACTCATCTTTAGTCTCTTTTTCAAAAAAAAATTCCAAACTATGGCGCATTCCTGTTTGTTATTCAGAAGCATGGGCTCCTGATCTAAATGCATTATCTAAAAGCCTCAACATGACTACGGATACATTGATCGAAAAACATGTATCAGTCCGATATCGAGTTCAGTTCATTGGTTTTTTACCTGGATTTTTATATTTATCTGGATTACCCAAAATCTTAGAATGTGCGCGAAAAGATCAACCTGTTTCCCATGTAGCTAAAGGAAGTGTCGCCATTGGAGGAAAACAAACAGGGATTTATCCTGTAAACAGTCCAGGAGGATGGCATCTCATAGGTAAAACTCCCTATCCTCTTTTCAAACCCCAAGAAGAAAACCCTTGTTTTGCTCAAGCTGGAGACTCCATCCAGTTTGAACCCATAACGCGAAAAAACTATTGGGAACTGGAAGAGCGAATTAAAAATAAAACTTTTAAAATCCGTCCCGAATGATAGAAGTCCTCCATCCAGGAATTCATACTAGTATTCAAGATATGGGGCGAATGGGATTTCAATCCCTCGGGGTTCCCATCGGTGGAGCGATGGATCAAAATGCCATGCATTGGGCAAATTATTTACTAAACAACCCCAAGCAATGTGCTGTTCTTGAAATGAGCTTTAAAGGTCCAAAACTATTGTTTCATGAAGCAACCACTATTGCGCTGACAGGCGCAGACATGCAAGCAAAAGTAAATGGTGTGGCTCTACAAAATCACAAAGCAATTCAAATTAAAGAAAATACCATTTTAGAATTTGGAATTGCCCAACAAGGAAAAAGGACTTATTTAGCAATTGCGGGAGGAATTCAATCTCCTGTAGTGTTGGGTAGTAGAAGTCAATACAAGGACATTACTCCACAAACAGTGATCGGTAAAACCAAGTTGATTCCTTTTAATAAAACCCAAATCAACGGACAAAAAGGAGCTCGACTAAGCTTCACGGCTAGCGATTGGGATAAAAAACTAATTCCTGCCTACAAGGGGCCAGATTTTCATTTACTTCCAAAAAAAGCCCAAACGCAATTAAAAAATAATGCATTTACCATTTCGGTAAAAAACTCAAGAATGGCCTATGTTTTAGAAGAAAAACTGATCCATCAAATTCCTTCCATTTGGACAGTTCCCGTTTTGCCCGGAACAGTACAATGCACCCCAAACGGAACTCTAATTGTATTAATGCGTGATGCTCAAACTACAGGAGGTTACCCAAGGGTGCTTCAAATCAGTGATGAAGGTCTGAATTTACTGGCACAAAAATCAACAAAAGCAGATTTTCAATTTAAAATAGGGTCGGTCTGATATTATCAAAATTATTATACTTTTGTACGGATCAGTTTTAAATGAAGTTACTCCTAAAAAACGCAACCTTAATCCACGAAAAGAGTCCTTTTCACAATCAAAAAAAGGACGTGTTGGTGGTCGATGGTATGCTTTCCAGCATAGAAGATCACATTGAAACAGAAGATGCTACAAAAATAGAATTAGAAGATCTTCACCTTTCCTCAGGTTGGTTTGATCCCTCTGTTTCTTTTGGAGAACCTGGATATGAAGAACGTGAGACGCTTTCGAACGGATTAATTACTGCCGCAAAAAGTGGTTTTACCCACATTGTTTTAAATCCAGATACGCATCCTGCTTTAGACTCCTTTACCGACGTAAGCCACCTTCTTCAAAACACTAACAAATACACCACTGCTTTACATGTAAGCGCCTCTTTATCAGAAGGATCGAAAGGCACTAATTTGGCGCCTTTGTTTGAAATGCATAAAGCAGGAGCAGTTGCTTTTGGTGATTTTAATCAAACTCCAGAAAATCCAAACTTATTGAGAATTGCACTAGACTATGTGCAGAGTTTTGATGGACTAATTCAAGCCTACCCAATAGACTACAGCCTGAGCAAAAATGGTCAAATGCACGAGGGTGAGGTAAGTACTCACTTAGGACTCAAAGCCATACCCAATGTAGCCGAAACAATTTGTTTGGCAAGGGATATTCAGCTTTTAGAATACACTCAAGGAAGAATGCATATTCCTTATTTGTCTTCTGCTGAAAGTCTTGAGATGATTCGTACGGCAAAGAAAAAAGGCTTGAAAATTAGTTGTAGCGTTCCCATTGCGCACCTTCATGCTACGGATGAAAACTTAATTGACTTTGATGCCAATTTTAAAATCATTCCTCCCCTACGCAGCAGTGAAGATCAACGCGCTTTACGAGAGGGGCTTTTGGATGGTACTATTGATATGGTAACCAGTTTACATCAACCCTTAAATCCTGAACTCAAAGATTTAGAGTTTGTAAGATCCAAAGAAGGAAGTGTTGGTTTAGAAGCTGCATTTGGTATTTTATTGAATTATTTCCCCTTAGATAAAACGATCGCTTTTCTAACCCGTGGAAAAACTGCTTTTAAAATTCAGGACTCGGGTTTTGAAATTGGTAAAATGGCTGATTTAACCTTATTTACCCCTAAAGGAAGTAAGACCTTTAACCTATCTCATTTGCACTCTACATCAAAAAACTGTCTCTTTTTAGGCAGCATAATAAAAGGAAGTGTGTACGGAAGTTTGAGAGGCAAATCATTCCAACAGAACTATTAAAAATACTAAAATGCTTGAGTACCGCATTCAAAACGCTACCCAATCCGATAAACAAACCACCCCAACCATAATCTTGATTCACGGTTATGGAAGCCATGCCGATGATTTATTCAGTTTTGCGCCTTACTTGCCAAACAATCATACGATTATTGCCATTCAAGCACCTTTATCATTAGGCTTAAATAGCTATGCTTGGTATCCTCTTCAAATGGATGTTTCAGGGGTTGTGACCTCAGAAGTAGATGCTGCTTGGCAAGCCGTTGATTTAATTGTCAAAACAATAAAAGAACTTATCGAGCTCCACAATCTTGACCCCAAGGACATCAGTTTACTGGGTTTCAGTCAAGGAGCTATCTTAAGTTGGGCAATTGCTTATCATTATCCTCTGATGATTAGAAGGATTTTAGCATTGAGTGGTATGATTCACGAAAGTGTAGATACAAGCAAGCCTCCAACTTTTAAGGCATATGCAAGTCACGGAATAAATGACCCCGTGATACCCATTAGTCAACCTAGAGAAAGTATTGAACCTCTAAGTAAAAAATACGAGGCGATTAGTTACTTTGAGTATGATGACGGACACAATGTTTCACAAGAGAATTTTTCTCAGCTCATGGATTGGATAACCAAAACCAACCTATAAGTTGTTAATAACCGTATTCACTACCTTGAACTCAAAACCTTTAACTACTTTCTTGTAAGTTAAAAAAGCTTGTCCCCAATGCTTATCTCCACGAAACCCAATCAAAATCCACTCTCCATTAACAAACTGAATGTTGTCAACTAAAAAGCGTTCGTTTTGGGGAAGTGAATTGATCAATAAATTTAAATCTCCCTTGGTGTTGTAAGACAAAAGTTGGGATTTTATTGCATCAACCTCTAGTGCTATTTTATCACTTTCCTTTAAACTAAAAAAATTTTGAACAGCCAGAGTCTGCTTTAAACTTGCAAGAGAATCCTTTAATCGAATCTGCAAACTGTTTTGATTTTGAATCAGACGGTCTTGATGATTTAGGATTTTGTTTGTATTAATCAACTGAAAAAACAAGATGATACATACAAATAAAAATAAATAAAAAACAATTTTAAATTTCATATAACTCAATTAGAAGTTACCGTTAAGGTATCATAGGCTAAAAATACATTTGGAGGAAGGTCTTTACTCACTTCATCGTGAAAACCCATGAGGTGACTGATGTGAGTTAAATAAGCCTTTTTAGGTTTTATTTTTTCGATCATTTTCAAAGCTTCATCCAAATTTAAATGATTGGGATGGGGTTCTGTGCGCAAAGCGCTCAAAACCAATACGTCTAAATTTTTAAGTTTTTGATGTTCTTCTTCCGCAATGGTTTTAACATCAGTCAAATAGCAAAAATTATCAATTCGAAATCCCATGACGGAGAGGGTATTGTGATACACTTCAATGGGAGTTACCGTTTTATTTTTAAATGCAAAAGGAGTTTGAGCATCAATGACATTTTGCTCGACAGAAGGTGCGCCAGGATATTTATTTTCAGAAGAAAAAATGTACCCAAAGCGTAAATTTAAATTCTCTATTACTCGCTTGCTTCCGTAAATCGGTATGTCACCCTGACGGAAAAAATACGGGCGAATATCGTCTAAGCCTGCAGTATGATCTGCGTGTTCGTGAGTAAATAAAATTCCATCCAAATGGGTACAATCCGTTCGAAGCATTTGTTGTCTAAAATCCGGTCCGCAGTCTATCACTAAGTGGGTGTTTTCCCACTGAATTAAAACCGAAACTCGAAGCCGCTTGTCCTTCGAATTATTACTCAAGCAAACGGGATGCGTACTGCCAATTACTGGAATTCCTTGTGAAGTTCCCGTCCCTAAAAAATGAATTCTCAACATCTTACAACAAAGGTATCGTTTTGCTTTTTACATACCATGGAACTTTGTATTTTTGAATCAATAAATAGAACGATGAGCGTTACAATTAGAGGAGATCATGGTTTCGACAACAAACCTTCCATTGAAGCCAAAGCACTTCGAATCAACCTAAACCCATTCATTTACGGAACCTTTGCAGAGATCGGTGCAGGTCAAGAAGTTGCTCGACACTTTTTTAAAGTCGGGGGATCTTCTGGGACCATCGCTAAAACGATTAGCGCATATGACAAAAACTTTAGTGACACCATCTACGGTGAAGAAACCGATGGACGGTATGTTACAGAAACACGTTTGGATAAAATGATGACGCATGAAATGCGTTTACTCAAAAAAAGAATCCCAAAAGCGGATCAACCCAATAAGATGTTTTTCACCCTTGCCAATACCGTGGCAACCATAGATTTTGCAAAAAAATTTAAAGGACACGGATGGATGGGTATTCGTTTTCAAACCGAACCCGAAGGACCCTACAACCAAATTGTGCTTCACGTTCGCTTTCACCAAACCGAAGCGCGTCTTCAACAGGAGGCTTTAGGACATATGGGGGCTAATCTGGTCTATGGAGCATTTTACAAACATCACAACCCTAAAAAATTACTTCGCTACCTCTATGATCATATCGATAGCGATGCCATTGAAATTGACACCATCAACTTTTCAGGTCCTCAATTCAAGAACGTGGATAACCGATTGATGAGCTTGCAACTTATCCGTAATGGAATGACTGAAGCCGTAATGTTTGATTCTCATGGAAATAATGTACTGCCCGCAAGAGTTCTGTACAAAAAGAACATCCTTGCTTTACGAGGAAGCTTTAGACCTGTAACCAAAGTCAATACTGATATGCTTGAAAAATCTTACGAGATTTTTACCAAGGAGGAAAATGTAGATGAAAACAAAACTGAGGTTATTTTTGAAATTACCCTATCAAACCTCAGGGCGCAAGGTGAAATTGATGAAAAAGATTTCATGGATCGCGCCAAACTCCTTTGTTCATTAGGACATACGGTAATGATATCAAATTTCAAAGAATATTATCGTTTGGTTGACTATTTCTCTCATTACACCAAAAAACAGGTAGGTCTTGCAATGGGTGTCAATAATTTTGTGGAAATTTTTGACGAACAGTATTATCAAGATCTGAGTGGAGGAATTTTGGAAGCCTTTGGGAAAATGTTTTACAACAACCTTAAGGTGTATCTCTATCCTATGCGTAACGACGAAAATGGAGACATAACAGACAGCAACAACTTAAAGCTCCATCCGCGTATGAAGGATTTTTATAAATTCTTCAAATACAACGGAAAAATTGTGGATATTTTCGATTACGAAGAAAGCCATCTCAATATTTTCTCTAGAGAAATTCTTCAAAAAATCAAAAAAAATGAAAAAGGCTGGGAAGAAGACCTACCGGTTGGAATTGCTGAAATGATTAAAAAGAGTCAAATGTTTGGCTACCAACCTTAAACCAAGCTTTTCTTTTATCGTTAAAATTTAATACATTTACTTCTGTTAGTCTTTAATCTATTTTTAATACAACCCCAATAATACATGCCCTTCTTTAAAAAAAATCATATTTCATTTTCCGAAAGGATTCTAGATTTCTAATCTAAACGGATCAACAGTCAATTCTATTCGTCAACTGGAATAGTTCAGAAAGGCAATACAAAAGTTTGACATAGTAAGTCAGATTACTTTGGGAAAAAAATTAAGACCATGAAACTTTTTAAATTTTTATTCATTGCAATTTTTGTACTAGAATCTTGCAGTGAAAACTCCATTTCTATTAAAGCTGAAAATCTAAGAGAAAGTGCTTCGAAAGCAATGGAGTCAAATGAATTTTTATCGGCTCTAAACTTTGCAAAAGATGCTCTTAAAAACTACACCAGTATTCAAGACACCCTTGGAATCATAGAATCAAACTATTTGATAGCAAGAGCTTCAGCATTATCAGGAGACTTTAATAATGCTGTACTTTACGGAAAAAAAGGAAGTCATCTTTGTGAAATTATCAAAAACTACCCACTAGAATACAAACTAAATAATGTATTGAGTTGGTCCTATTCTGAATTGGGCAAAGGTTTTGATGAAACCTTTGATCATCAAAAACGTCAGTTGTATGTTGTAGAGCAATTGAAAGACGCTGATGCCAAAGCAATGGTTTACAATAATTACGGATACGATGCCACAGTTTTAGGAAGTATCCCTCTAAGTAAGGCAATTGAATACACCAAAATTGCCAATCAACACTACGCTAAAAAAGAGAAAAATAATGGGTTGTGGTACACTTTAATGAATCTATCGTGGCAGTATCGATTAATGAATGACTTAAATACCTCCGAAAAATACGGCCGTATGGCAGTTGAACAAGCTCAAGCAGACAACGATAGACATGCCATAATTGAGGCTAACACCAACTTGGGAGAAACCTTATTAGCTCAAAATAAGATAGAAGAAGCGGAGGTATTTTACACCAGCGGACTGGAATTGAGCAAACAAAAAAACGATAGAGATAAGTTTGTTTTTGAGGTCTATTACTCACGATTTCTCTGGGAAATAGGGGAATATGATGCAGCTATTTCATCACTCAAAGCCTCGGTTGATTTTTTAAAGACCAACGAAATTTTTTATGAAATGTTAGCAAGAGCATTTTTAGCTGAATTTTATTACGATACAGGGAATACCATTGAAGCGCAAAAACAAATTGATGCATTTAAAAATCCTAGAGCAACTTATTTTTCTCAAGAAGCTGATGTATTGGCATCATTGGTTGAGGCTAAGATAAATGCAAATACTAACAAAGAAATGGCACTTAATCTCTTGGATGAGAAAGCAAAAAATATTGATCAATCCGGGGCGATTTATCTGAAATTAAAACTATTGACCCTTAAAAAAAACATAATGGAAATCTTCACTCCTGTAATTCCGATTATTAAAAAAGGGCTTCTAAAAAGCAAATCAAATCATATTATTGATTTAGGTTCAGGTGGCGGTGGTGGACTTATTGAGCTAAATAAAAGACTGATAAAAGACCACCCCAATCTAAAAATCACTCTTACCGACTACTACCCTAACATTCCAGCATTTGAGTTTACGAAAAAAAAAGCGAACAACTTCAACTACCTTAAAACTCCGATTGACGCAAGAAGTGTCCCTAAAGAATTGATTGGATTGAGAACACAGTTTTTATCATTACACCATTTCAAGCCGGAAGAGGCTAAAAAAATCCTTCAAAATGCGATTGACTCAAAAAGTTCAATTGCAGTTTTTGAAGCACAAGAAAGAAGTATTCCTAGTATTTTAGCCATGCTATTTTCCCCAATAAGTGTTTTATTAACCACTCCTTTGATCAAACCCTTTAAAATAGGTCGAATTGTATTTACCTATTTGATTCCTATTGTACCCTTGTTTGTTCTTTGGGATGGTTTGGTGTCAGCCTTTCGAACCTATTCCGTAAAAGAAATGAAAGCATTAGTTAAAAGTTTAGAAGGTAACGAATTTTACGATTGGGATATTGACAGACTCAAGTCCGGTCCTGGAGTCATCCTGTATTTACTTGGAACAAAAAAATAAATGCTTGAAATAAAAATATTCCCAAAACATAAAACCCACAAAAATGTCTCTAAAAATTAAAAGAAGTAACGCTCTAATTTCCGTTGGAATAATTTCATTATTCTTCTGGACTTCCTGCGAAGGAGGTACCTTTTTCACAAAAACCATTGACAACAAATCCTCAGAAACAATTACTGTTAAACTCTTTACAATTTATGGGGATAACAATACTGTAATGATTAATTCCAATGAAGCGAAAGAAATTTATTGGGACGATCACATTGGTAGTTTTGTAGATGAAAACTACAACTGTACTGAAATGATTGATTCAGTAGTATTATCAATAAGTAGTGGTAAAAAACTGACAAAAGACATCATGAATCCTGACCAATGGATCAGAAATAGCAAAGGAGGTCGGAATGCAAGGGAAGACTGTGTCTTTACAATCACCAACAATGATTTTCAATAAAGAAATAAAAATCAATTTTATTGGCTAAAACTTAAATTCCATTAATTATGTAGGTTATTTTTTTTACTTTTGTGTAAACAGCTCCAAATCTGTTGTAAATTCTGTTTTTGTTTTCTGCTTTTGTTCAATTAGGGTTTGGAGCTAAATATTTTTTTAGTCCTAAACCTAAAATTATGTACCCAGAAATCCAACTAAGTAAAAACGCTCTGGACTACCTAAATGAAACCCGAAAATGGACCTATTTTTTGTCTATCGCAGGTTTTATTTTTTGTGGACTCATGGTGATTTTTGCAATTTCATTTGGAACAATAATATCTACTATTGAAAATTTTTCAGTCGACTTCAATAGCAATCCAATAAGTTCATTTGGCATAGGAATTATTACCGCTACATATCTTCTAATCGCAGCAATCTGCTTAATACTTCACCTCTACCTCTACCGCTTTTCTTTAAATTTAAAATTAGCAATACAAACCAAGGACAACACTTTATTGGAACAAGGGTTTAAGAATCTCAAATCGTATTGGAAAATTACTGGAATCTTAACAGCTATTGCTCTCGGATCATATGTTTTAATTTTTCTTCTGTCTGTAGTTGGCATTTTTGCCATGGGATCTATGTCCTAAAAAAAATAAATCCAATCTTATCTAAATAAATACTTAACCTACATGAAAAAACACGTAATTATTTTTGAAGTCAGAGGCGGCTCTGACAAAGGTCCTTATGGTTTCCGAAGAGACTCAAAGCCCATTATTGATTCTCTCAAAAAAAGAGGGTGGACCGCAGAAATTATTTTTTACCAAGACAAAGATCGCGGTGAAATCTACCGATACATACATGAAAAAGCAGATGCCTACATCAGTCGTGTCAATCCAGGAAATCTCAAAGACGAAACAGGCTATTTTCAGATGCTTCGAGAATTGGTAGCAAACGGTATTGAAGGGCTTCCCCATCCAGATGCCATGGTAACTTATGGTGCAAAAAACTCTATTGAACGTCTTAAGGGTACAGAGATCGTTCCTGAAGATATTTACACCTACTACTCTTTTGACGAACTCAAAGAGCATTTCCCCAAAAGCCTTAAAAAAGGGGTGCGCGTATTAAAACAAAATAGAGGTTCTACGGGAGAAGGAATTTGGCGTGTTGAATTGATAAATCCAGAGCAATACAAAAGCGCTATTCCTTTAGATGCCCAATTAAAACTAACGGAAGCCAAAGACAATCATACAGAAACGAGAACACTTCAGGATTTCTTGGAATTTTGTATTCGTTACTTGGAAGGCAATAGTGGAATGCTTCTTGACATGCCTTTTTTAGAACGAATTAAAGAAGGGGAAATCCGTATTCTTATGCTCCGGGACAAAGTAATGAACGTAGTTCATAAAAAACCAGCTAAAACCAAGGATGCTTTTTCTGCTACTCTATTTTCAGGTGCTAAATATCGCTATGACTCTCCTCAAAAATGGCCAAAATTGGTACAATTAGCCGAAAGTATGGTTCCTGTCATTCGTGAAAAATTAGGAAATTATGACATTCCCTTAATTTGGACAGCAGATTTTATCTTAGATACCGATAAAAAATCGAAGAAAGACAAATACATCTTGGGAGAGATCAATGCCTCATGTGTCGGTTTTTCTACTCATTTAGAATTAAGTGAGAACATTGCTGACGAAGTACTTAATCTATTGGATGCAGAATCAGTAGTAAACGACAAATGGGGAGCATTCACTAAATAAAGAATCCTCTATTCCAGAATCTGAGCGGCGTGCTCTTTTGTCTTGACTTTATCGATTACGCGTTCTACGACTCCTTCTTCATTTATGACAAAGGTTTTTCTGTGAATGCCGTCGTATTCTCTGCCCATAAATTTTTTGAGTCCCCAAACACCAAATGCATTGATGACTTGCTTTTCGGTATCTGCTAAAAGAGGAAAAGGAAAATCGAATTTATCGACAAAGTTTTTTTGTGCCTTTTCAGTATCTGCACTCACTCCCAACAGCACATAACCTGCTTCGGTGAGTTCAGCATAGTGATCTCTTAGATCGCAAGCCTCTGCAGTACATCCTGGTGTATTGGCTTTGGGATAGAAAAAAACTACCACTTTAGAACCTTTGTAGGCACTTAAAGATTGTGGGTTACCCAAATGATCGTTTACGGTAAATGGAGGGACTTTATCTCCTACTTTTAATGTATTCATAATTCATAGCGTTTTGTATTTTCGAAGATAAAAAATCTCCATGACAAAAAAAGAAAAAGTCGCCTTTGCCATTGAAACCTTGGAGGATTTGTATCCAGAGATTCCAATCCCTTTAGACCACAAAGACCCCTACACCTTATTGATTGCTGTACTTATGTCTGCTCAAAGCACAGACGTACGAGTGAATCAAATCACTCCTTTGCTATTTGCTCGTGCTTCCACACCCACTGAAATGGTCAAGCTTAGCGTTGATGAAATTCGAGATATTATTCGTCCTGTGGGTTTGTCACCTATGAAATCAAAAGGAATTCACGGTTTGTCACAAATTTTATTGGATAAACATCAAGGAAAAGTACCTCAAGATTTTGAAGCACTTGAAGCTTTACCTGCTGTAGGACATAAAACTGCTAGTGTGGTAATGGCTCAAGCATTTGGTGTACCCGCTTTTCCAGTAGACACCCACATACAAAGACTGATGTTCCGATGGGGTTTTTCCAACGGTAAAAACGTAGTTCAAACCGAGCGTGATGCCAAACGACTTTTCCCTAAAGAAAAGTGGAATGATTTGCATTTACAAATAATTTGGTATGGTCGTGAGTACAGTCCTGCCCGAGGTTGGGATTTAGAAAAAGATATCATTACTCGAACCATTGGACGTAAATCGGTTCTAAAAGGGTACAAGAAGTAGTCTAGTTCTTAAGCAAATCTAGAGCAGAATTCTTTTTTCTTTTATTAGAGTACGCTTTTGAAAAAGCCATAATACGATCTACAACAACTTTTCGAGGTTGATCTTCAAGTGGCTCCAATGAAATTTTTGAAGTGTAGTTTTTTGCCATAAAATTCTATCAATAGTATTAAAACGACAAAAACGTTAAAAAATTGTTAGGCGTTTAAAACTATTTGATTTTCATCAATCAACTTTCTAAGGTTGATAATGGCATAGCGCATTCTTCCTAGTGCGGTGTTAATGCTTACGTTGGTGTTTTCTGCAATTTCCTTAAAACTCATATCACGATACAAACGCATGATCAGCACTTCCTTTTGATCCTCAGGAAGCTCTTGAACAAGTTTTTGCAGATCTTTTACTACTTGCTCCTGAACCAAACTGTGCTCTACATTGGGGGAATTGTCAGAAATGAATTGAAAAATATCAAATTCTTCTGTGTTCTTTACCTTCGGCATACGATTGTTTTTTCTAAAAAAATCAATAACCAAATTGTGGGCGATTCGCATGATCCAAGGTAAAAATTTTCCTTCTTCATTGTATTGTCCTCCTTTTAATGTTCGGATGACTTTAATAAATGTGTCCTGAAAAATATCCTCAGCAGTGTCACGATCATTCACTTTGGAATTAATGAAATTGAAGATACGAGCTTGATGTCTGTTGATTAACATTTCCAATGCAAGTTCTGAACCTGAAAGGTATTGACTGACTAGAAGAGAATCGGGAGTGAGTTTTGCGTCTGGTTTCATAAAATAAAATTACTAAGGCTAAAAGCCGTTAAAAAATCGAAATTTTTCTGAGTAATTTTATTTAATACGCATTGTGTTTTGCTTTACAAATATACATTTTTTATTTAAAGTCCTTTAATCACTGCATTTCATCGATAAAAATCACAGTTCATTACTATGGTTTTAATATTAGATCATTCTTTAATCTGGATGGATTTCAAGCTTAAAAATCGTAAATTGCACCCTTTTTAAAATCGCTATGAAAAACATTTTGGATGCTGATCCGAAACAAAACATCATAATAAAAGGGGCGCATCTACACAACTTAAAAAATGTAGACCTTGTCATTCCTCGCAATAAGCTGACTGTAATGACGGGACTTTCGGGCTCTGGAAAGTCATCCCTTGCCTTTGACACCCTTTATGCTGAAGGACAGAGACGTTATGTAGAAAGTTTATCTTCCTATGCACGTCAATTTATGGGGAGACTCAGTAAACCCAAAGTAGATTTTATTAAAGGACTAGCACCCGCAATTGCCGTAGAACAAAAGGTAAATACTTCCAATCCAAGATCAACCGTCGGTACCAAAACAGAAATTTACGATTACATCAAACTCCTTTTCGCTCGTATCGGAAAAACCTACTCCCCTATTTCCAATCGGGAGGTTAAAAAGGATACCGTTACTGATGTGGTTACCAAAATTAAAACCTTAGAAACTGGAGCCAAGTTACTTTTACTCTCCCCTATTAAAAGAGAAGAGAGCCGTAGCACAGCAGACAAAATCAAGATCTTTGTACAACAAGGTTTTGCCCGTATTTACGATCAGGGGGAAACACGATCTCTGGACGGTTTAGGTCAAATCCCTCAAGGGGAATTTGACTTGGTCATAGACCGCTTGGTGGTGCGTCACGAAGATGATTTTTACAACCGAATTGCTGATGCTGTTGAAATAGCTTTTTATGAGGGAAAAGGCTATTGCTCACTCTTACATCTAGGCAATGAGGAACGCTATGAGTTTTCAAACAAATTCGAACTGGATGGTTTAAACTTTACCCAACCCAATGTACATTTATTCAGTTTTAACAACCCTCTTGGTGCTTGTCCAAAGTGTGAGGGGTTTGGAGACGTAATCGGAATTGATCCGGAGCTGGTAATTCCTGATACCAGTCTTTCCATTTACGATCATGCCATAGTACCTTGGCGCGGGACCGGGATGCGAAAGTTTTATTCCAAAATCATAGATCAAGCCTACCGCTTTGATTTCCCAATCCATAAACCTTTTTTTGAACTGACTAAAGATCAACAAGCTCTACTTTGGAAAGGCAATTCTTACTTCACAGGAATAAACGATTTTTTTAAAAAAATTGAAGCAAAAAATTACAAAATTCAAAATCGAGTGTTACTCTCCCGATACAGGGGAAAAACCTCGTGTGATTCGTGTAACGGATCTCGACTCAAGGAGGCAGCGCATTATGTAAAAATTTCCGATAAGAGTTTGCCCGAATTGCTGCAAATTTCGATTGATGAACTTGCGCTCTTTTTTAATAAATTAAAACTAAACCCGTACGATGAAGAGATCGCCAGCAGACTGTTAAAAGAAATTAAGAGTAGGCTCTCTTTCGTTCAAGAAGTCGGTTTGGGATACCTTACGCTTAACCGCAGATCCAACAGTTTGTCTGGAGGAGAATCTCAGCGTATTCAATTGGCAACTTCTTTGGGAAGTAGTCTGGTAGGTTCAATGTACATCCTTGATGAACCCTCTATTGGACTACACTCCAGAGACAATGAAAAACTTATTGAAGTTTTGAAAAATCTGAGAAATCTTGGAAATACAGTAATTGTAGTGGAGCATGATGAGGACATTATGGAAGCCGCTGACCATATCGTTGATATTGGCCCGGAAGCAGGAACTTTTGGAGGAGAAATTGTTGCTCAAGGATCGTTTAATAAAATTTTAAAAAGCGTAGGACTTACATCCGATTATCTGAATGGAAATTTAGCTATCGAACTTCCTGAGAGAAGAAGAACCAGCGATAAAAAATTGATCCTCAAAGGAGCTCGCGAACACAACCTTAAAAACATTGATATTGAAATTCCTTTGGGGTGTCTGACGGTTGTCAGTGGTGTCTCCGGAAGTGGAAAAACCAGTTTGATAAAAAAAATACTTTATCCCGCACTTCTTCGTTCCTTTGATATTTACAGCCACAAACCCGGATCTTTTAGTGGGTTGGAGGGAGACCTAGATACCCTTAAAAGTGTCGAGTTTGTCGATCAAAACCCGATCGGAAGATCTTCACGATCCAATCCGGTTACTTACATCAAAGCCTACGATGAAATTCGAGCGCTTTACGCATCAAACAGCTTGTCCAAACATCGTGGTTATCTGCCCAAGCATTTTTCCTTTAATGTAGATGGAGGACGCTGCGACCAATGCAAAGGAGAGGGTACCATTACCATAGAAATGCAGTTTATGGCTGACGTAGTTTTGGAATGCGAACACTGCAAGGGAAAACGATTTAAAAAAGAGATTCAAGAGGTCAAATTTAATGGAGTTTCTATTGATCAGTTATTGGACATGACCGTGGATACTGCTACCGCTTTTTTTGAAAAACATCAAGTCAAAAAAATTATTCAAAAGCTACAACCTTTAAAGGATGTAGGGTTAGGATACGTTACTTTAGGTCAATCTTCCGCAACCCTCTCTGGAGGGGAAGCACAGCGAATCAAGTTGGCTTCTTTTATCAGTCAAGGAACGACTAAAGAAAAAGTTCTTTTCATTTTTGATGAACCCACTACGGGATTGCATTTTCACGACATACAAAAATTAAAAGCATCCTTCAACGCCTTGATCCAAAGAGGGCATTCTATCGTAGTGGTAGAACATAATTTAGAATTAATCAAATGTGCCGACCATCTCATAGACTTAGGCCCTGAGGCAGGAGATCACGGTGGATACTTGGTTGGGCAAGGAACGCCTGAATACATCGCAAGCCTAAAAAATTCTCATACAGGAAAGTATCTCGCTAAAAAATTAAATTAAGTACCCAAAGAGCGTGCTAAAACAATTTTTTAAATCGCTTTAAAATTTCCTCTATTTCAGAAGACCAATGAAACACAAAAAGAGGAATTACAAACAAGGCTAAAATTAAAAGGCTTCTTAAAACGATGGAATAAAAGGGATTAAACAAAGTAGGAATAAAGTTTACAATCCCATAAATCAAAAATACACTCCCTAAAATACTCAATGATTTATTGTTGTAGGGGTGAATTTTAAAAACTGAATAAATCAAAATAATTTTACAGACATTAATGAAAACAATTACCGCAAGCGTGGCTATTGCTGCCCCAATAATGCCATAAGCATAAATAAAATAATAATTTAAAATTACCGCAAGTACTGCTGAACTAACTGAAAACCAAAACACGTAAGAATAGTATTTTGAATTGCTAATAATGTTATTCAAACACCCCATTGACATACTGAAATATTTCCCTAAAGAAACAATAATCACCACGCTAATAGCTGAAGCATATCCATCTTGATTGATGATTTTATAAAAATCTAAAAGATTGAGATTGATGATCAAAAATGCCAGTCCACTTACTACCATCAAATTGGTGCTGCTTTTTTTAAGTAGAACTTCCAAACGTACCATATCATTCTTATTTAAAGCACTCGCCACCAAAGGGCTGGTAATCTGAAACATGGCTCTACCGGGGGCTTCAACCACTGCCGCAATGTAAAGTGCAACAGCATAAAATGCAACACTCTCTTGGGAAGTAATGGCAAAAATCATGGATTTGTCAATATCCAAAATAAAACTTGCTGCAGCTCCGGAAAGGAAGATCAATGCACTGTAGCGAAGCATCGCCAACCAATTTGTGGGTAATTTAATATGAAATGATGGAATGTAAATGTAAAAACTGTAAACAGCAATACAGCACAGACGCAAATAATATCCTAAAATAAGGTAATTGATAAAAGCATCTAAACTTAAACTCCCAAATATGTATGCAATTAGCAAACTGAAGGTCAGAAGCCTAGGATAGACTTCTTTTAAAAAGTTACCAAAAACCGATTTTAAATGGACTCTAAGCCAACTAAAGAAAATTTCAAAATAGGCCGTTGAAATGGCTATTGCTAAAATTAGAAAAGGAAAACGACCAACAGCTTCACTACTTCCAGAAATAAATTCAAGTATGCTGGTATTGAACTGATAATACATTGGAATGATTAACAGTAAAATCAATAAAGGGAATAGCAATACAAACCAGAGTAATCGATCCCGTTCTTCTTTAGATTTGGAATCACTAAAATATTTGATCAACGTATGTTGAACCCCAAATGAAATAAAAGGTTGGATCAAATTTGAGTTTGCCAAGAGGGCAACCACAAGCCCTTGAAATTCTTTTCCAGGATAAGTGGGATACAAAAAAACCATATTGACAGCACCAATGAGAAACGCAATACCAATACTAATTACATTAAACGTTGACTGTTTGGCTATTATTCCCATAGACTATGAACGGTTTCGTTTTTCTGAGGATTGGATGTAGTAGATTCCACCTAAAATCAATAAAAATAACAACATACTCAACCAACGGATACGTGTTCCTAAGACAACCACTGGCGGATCAAAACGGAAAACTATGGTGGACTTTCCTGGAGGAACATTAAGTCCTCTCAATACATAATTAACATTGATGATTGGAACAACATCTTCATTAACTGTTGCAGTCCAACCTTTTGGATAATACATTTCAGAAAATACCACAAATTGTGAAAATTGACTTTGCACCTGGTAAATTAATTCATCAGGAGCCGATTTGGAAAGCACTACACTCGAAAGAGAATCCTTTTCATATTCTAAAGGAAAATTTTTAGGTAAATTTTGCTCCAGCACCCAAGCTTCAGTTTTAAAATCTGTTGTTTTTAACTCATTTAATAGGGCATCAGCCGAGGGTGCAATTTTCAGGTGTTGTACCGTCCATGCTGGACCTAATGCATTAGGATTACTCAAAGGTTGGAGGGCATTATCCTCTGAATTTGTAACCAGTACATACTTTACATTTAAGATGTCCAGGATTCCTGAAATTTGATGTGTGTTGTAGTAATCAAACAACTCTTCGAATCGTCTGGGTTTGGCTCCATGATATCCCCCTAGACTGTTGTGATAAAAAGCAGTTCTTGCTCCTGTAAGTCCCAATTGAGGCTCAAAAACTCGGTAACGACTGTTGTCTTGAAGAATTGCTCGATCAGCGTCTGTAATCTGGAAAGGACTTTTAACACGAGAAGGGGGTACAAAGTTATTTCGTGAAATGTATCGTGTGGAAACTCCTAACAGGTCAAAAAGTAAAACTCCTAGACATAATAATAAAATGGTATTTTTTTTAACTTTTTTGAGTTGATAAGAAACAACCAAAGCTGTCAAAACCAGGATGATAAGCAATCCTCTGATTAAATCTTCTTGATAGATAGACCTCCGAGCTCCTTTGATTAGGGACATCAATTCAGAACCGTAAATTTCTGTCAAATAAGCATCATTAACTCCCACAAAAGAAAAAGTTCCTTTGAGAAGCAGTAGCACTATTAAAATTGCAACTGGAATAGCAACTACTTTTGAGAATTTTTTTAGATCAAAGACCTCTTCTCTGTTCAAAGACCATTGAAGACCCAATACAGCCAAGACAGGAAAACAAAACTCCAAAACAACCTGAATGGAGGATACTGCTCGAAACTTGTTGTAAAACGGAACATAATCAATAAAAAATTGAGTTAAAAAAGAAATATTTTTTCCCCATGAGAGCAAAAGAGAAAATACAATTCCTATCGCCAATGCGTTGCGCAAAGGCGTTCGAACATAAAAAAGTGCCAACAAAGCAAAAAAGAATACCGAAATACCTAAATATGCTGGAGCCTCTAATATGGGCTGAGATCCCCAATAGGTGGGAACATTTGCTGAAAATTGACTGGCTTGAGAGGGGCGCACTCCATTACTAATCAAAAATTCATAAACTCCGTGTCCTTTTCCAAGATCTTCGCTTGATCCGCCCCCCTGAATGCGTGGAACGATAAGATTCAAGCTTTCAAAAATACCGTAACTGTATTCCGTAATGTAATCGTAATCCAAACCACTACTCTGCTCTTTTGGGCTACCATCTGCTCGAAGTTTGAGTTCACTTGAACCCCGAGTACTGAATTTGGCATACTCTGCCGTGGCTAACAGTGGAGAGGCATTCAAACCCAAAGCAATAATCCCCGCAACTACAAAGAGTCCAAACGAACGCAAAAAAGACTTTCCCTGTTTTTCTCTGAAAGCTTGAACACCCCATACAAGAACAAAAACACCTATCAAAAGAAATAAATAGTAGGTCATTTGATAATGATTGGCACGGACTTGCATTCCAAGTGCCAAACTTGACAACAAAAATCCCCAAAAAAATTGCTTCCTAAACAGTAGAAGTAATCCACCAATTACAAAAGGAAAAAAGCTTACTGCTAAGGCTTTGGTATTGTGCCCTACCTGTAGGATGATTAACAAATAAGTAGAAAATCCAAAAGCAAATGCTCCATACAAAGAGGTTTGCCAAGGAATTTTTAAAATTAAAAAGAGTAAATAGGCTCCAAAAAAATAGAGGAAGAGAATGTGTGCCGGGCGGGGTAAAATTCGAAAGAAACTGTAAATCGGACTAAGGAAGTCACCCGGATACTGTGCACCCAATTGGTAAGTTGGCATCCCTCCGAAAGCGTTATCAATCCAATAGGTTTCCTTTCCATTTTCAGCTCTGTAATCCTTAAGTTGACGCGACATTCCATCGTATTGACGAATATCCGACTGAAGTAAGGTTTTCCCAGAAAGTACGGGATAATAAAACACTAGTGAAATTAACGCAAAGCCAATGATTACAATTCCGTGAATGTAAGCCTTTGTCTTTATCAATGTTTCAATCCAGTTCTTCATAGTCGATGTATTCTCCCATGGAGTCAGATGGAGATTTTGTTTTTGGGGGCGTTGGAGGTTCTTTTTTCTGAGCCTGTGTATTCGCTTTTTTAACCAAACTTGAAATCATGAGTTTAAACAAAAATGGAGAAATCAATCTGAGGAGGTAAATTCCTCCTAAGAAAAAAAGTAAAAATTTGAAGAGTGTTCCCAATGCTGTGGTTTAATTTCAAAAATAACCATTTCACCTCTATTGTCGAAAAAATTATCGTTCAATAATGGAATTGTCCTCCAAATTTCAAACAATTCTCACTTATATTTGCATCATGAATCTTAGGTGTACCGTTTTCTTAATCCTTTTGGGTGCTTTTACTACAAAAGCACAATACACCGATCAAATCAATTCTAACAGACCTGGAGCATCTATTGGAGCTTTTGCCGTAGGAAAAAACGTAATTCAAGCCGAGGCTGGATTAGCATTCAGGAACTTTACTCATGCAGGCTACAACAACTCTACTTTTAGAGGAGGTATTGGATTTTTGTCATTGCGTTGGGGATTGTTATTCGAGACACTTGAATTGACTTATGAAGGCCAATACATTAGTGGAACTCTAAACTCTAAAACTCAAAGTTTACCAATACAATATCCTAGTAGTGGTTTTTTGCAAAATTTTATTGGTGTAAAATACCTTCTTTACGACCCTTTTAAGAAAGAAAAGAAAGTGAATGCTTACAGCTGGAAGGCCAATAATGGCTTTAAAATTAAAGATTTAATCCCAGCAGTGTCTCTAACGTTAGGAACTAATGTGAGCTTTGAAGAAAACAACCCCTTTCCTTACAACAACGTTTTTGGTAACATCTACAGACCTGTTTTTTTTCAGAATTTAGGTATTACAGTTGATGAAGAACCTTTTTTTCATTTAAGGGGAACACTTGCCACACAATCCCATTTTTTAGGCACTTGGGTCTTTGTTACAAATTTTACTTACGATCGTTATTTATCTGACTATCCACAAAAAAGCTACATTATTACACTTACCCATACACTGGATCCCTTATGGTCTGTTTACCTTGAGAATCAAGGAAGGTTTAGTGATCTTTACAAGGATTATTTATTCCGAATGGGTGCCGCGTATTTATGGAATGATAACATACAAATTGAGGCAACATTGGGGTCTTCTCTAAAAAATACACCGCATCAATTATTAATCAATGCTGGGGTTTCGTACCGATTGGATTTTCATAAAGATTTTATTTCTGCAGAAGAAATTCAAGAAAGTGAAATAAAAAAACAAGAGCGGCAATTAAAAAAAACACTGAAAAAGAACACCAAAGGAGAAAAGAAAAGAAATCGCAAAGCGAAAAGAAATTAATCATGGATCAAAAACTTACAATAAAAGTTGTTCAAAACGCCAAAGACTTCCAAGCTTTTGTTCGTTTCCCATTTGATTTGTACGAACATAATTCTTACTGGGTACCCCCACTAATTAAAGAAGAAATTGAAACGATTGATCCAAAGATCAATCCGGTCTATCAAAATGCTGATGCTCGTTTTTTCCTGGCCTTCAGAGGAACCAAAATTGTTGGAAGAATTGGAGGAATGATTAATTGGATTGAAGTAAATAAGGTAGGAAAAAGTAAAGTTCGTTTTGGATGGTATGATACAATAGACGATTTGGAAGTTTCAAAATTACTTCTGGATCAAGTAACGGCATTTGGAAAAGAACACAATCTGAAAATGATTGAGGGGCCCATGGGCTTTTCTAATCTTGACAAAGCAGGTATGCTTATCGAAGGATTTGAAGAACCCAACACCATGATCACCCTTTACAATGCACCCTATTACCAAGATCATTTGGAAGCTTTGGGCTTTACAATCAATGCCAAATGGGTAGAATATGAAATTAAAATCGATGACTTTGAAACTTCGCCAGAGAAAGTAAAACGCTTTTCAAAATTAATCATGGAACGCTACCAACTTTCATTACTTCAGTTCAAAAATAAAAATGACATCATCCCTTACATTGACCAAATGTTTGAACTGCTAGACGAAACCTACAATAAACTTCAAACTTTTGTGCCTATTCAAGACTATCAGATTGAACATTACAAAAAACGATATCTTAAGTTTATTCATCCCGATTTTATCAAGTGTATCATTGACTCCAAGGGAAAGTTAATCGCATTTTCAATCACCATGCCTTCCTTTACCAATGCATTAAAAAAAATAAATGGGAAGATCAATCTGTTTAATTTTTATCATTTGTTTCTTGCCCTCAAAAGAAACAATCGTGCTTCCTTTTACCTCATCGGGGTTCATCCAGATTATCAGAATAAAGGTATTACCGCAATTATTTTTAACGAAATGCAAAAGCTTTTTAACAAGAGAAATATCAATATTGTGGAGACAAATCCGGAATTAGAAGAAAACACTGCGATTCAGAAGCTTTGGAAAAATTACGAAAACAGACTTCATAAGAAGCGTGCTACTTTCATTAAAGATTTGAAATAAAAATACTTCATGCTCAGCGAAGGAACCATAATAGCACTAGCAACTCCTCAAGGAAGTGGAGCCATTGGAATCATAAGACTATCAGGGCCCCAGGCCTTTGAAAAAACCAAACTCTTTTTCAAGCCAAAAGGTGCTTTAGCTTGGGATGAAATTAAACCAAACCAAACTCTTTTAGGAAATTTTAAAATGGGTGCCACCTTGATTGATGAAGTTCTTGTAACTCCTTTTAAAGGACCGCATTCTTACACAGGAGAAGATGTTATTGAACTTTCTTGCCACGGTTCACCCTACATCCTTCAAAAAGTTATTTCCTGCTTTTTAGACGAAGGAATTGCCCCAGCCAAGGCTGGTGAATTTACTCTACGAGCCTATCTAAATAAAAAAATGGATTTGAGTCAAGCAGAAGCTGTATCTGACCTGATTGCTTCTGAAAGTGAGGAAGCACATCGTATCGCAATTCAACAAATGCGAGGTGGTTTTTCTAAAGGAATGGAAGAACTTCGGCAGCAACTGATTCAGTTTAAAGCACTTATTGAATTGGAATTAGATTTCAGTGAAGAGGAAGTTAATTTTGCCGACAAATCAAAACTCGAATCTTTATTAAATCAACTTGAAAAAGAAATTCATCTTTTAAAAGATTCATTCGCCTATGGGAATGTCATAAAAAAAGGAGTACCCGTTGCCATTGCCGGCAAACCTAATGTAGGAAAGTCTTCCCTACTAAATGCGTTATTTAATGAAGAAAAGGCTATTGTATCAGCAATTGCAGGGACCACTCGTGACACCATAGAAGATACCCTAATCATTGAGGGCGTACAATTTCGCTTTATCGATACTGCAGGATTAAGAGAAACGGCAGATGTAATAGAATCCATAGGTGTGGCAAAGGCCAAAGAAAAAGTGACTCAGGCTCGTGTTCTTTTGTACCTTTATGACAAAGCAACTTCCGTTACCGAACTAGTCAGTGAAATTGATTCTCTTTATCATGAAAACCTAAACCTTATTTTAATTCAAAACAAAACAGATTTAGAACCAATCGGACTGGATGAAACATTCAAAAACGAATTAATTCAAAAATTAAATCCGAAAATTAAATTGGTCAGTTTGGGAATCTCAACAAAAGTCATAGACTCTCTTGATCCACTCAAAAAACAACTCCTTAACACAGTACAAATGCTTGGGAATAATGATGGATTGATTGTAAATAATAGTCGCCATTTTCACGCTTTAAAACACGCATTACAAGCGGTTGAAAATGTAAAAACAGGACTTCAAAATAACCTCCCTGGAGATTTATTAAGTATTGACCTCAAAGAAGCAATTGAGCATATTGGTTCCATTACTGGGGCAATTGACACGGACCATGACGTACTTGGAACTATTTTTAGTCAGTTCTGTATCGGAAAGTAACAACCGGCTAATCTCCCTGCTAGATTTTAAACTCAAAAACTAAGGGGCTGTAAATTTTCTTCAACGAAGGTGCATTTGCACTGCAGAAATCTTAGTGAAGAAAGGATCTCTGGATTAAACTAACTCCTTAAAAGCAAGTTTATTTATCAGCTTGACGATTAATTTTAAGATACATTTTATGAATGCGCTTGGAAACGTAAGTTTTAAAAGTAAATGGAAGTAGCGCATGAATCATGGCTACAAAACCCCACACAATTAATTTGAACCCAATACCAAATGCAAAAGCAAAATGTTGAAAATAAGTTTCTCCAACAGAGTTAGGGTGATCTGTAAAGATATTTTTCATTTAGTTTAAGATTTTTTAAAAATACTAATTTGGAATCAAAGCCCAAAAAAGAATACATCGCGCTTACAGAACTAACTCACAAACACTTGAATTTTTTAATAGATTAATCATACAGAATGAGACTTCTACTGATTACATAAAAGTGATTTTTTGTTTAATAAATACTTAAAAATCTTTAAAAAAGAAAATAAGCTCAACAAACATTCAGCTTTACTTAATCTTTTATTTCCTATTTTTGACACAATGGAATTACTTGAAATTGTCGGGTGGATCGCTACCACCTTTATCATCTCCTCTTTCTTAATAAATGACATGATTCGCTTGCGAGCCGTTAACCTTATTGGTGCTTTATGCTGGCTCATCTACGGAATTATGGCAATTGCTCCGTCCATTATCTTCCTTAATGTTGTTATTATCGCCATTCAAATTTTTAAATTGTGGGGATTAATCAAGAACAAAAAGAACTAGATTCTAATTGTTTGATCTCAAAATTCTAAAGAAAAAAGATGTTTGCATTTTGCAACTTACTATATTTTTCATAATTTTAAGTAAGTTTTGATTGTTACAAGACTTTCATAAACCAATTTGTTTTTTTAACCGCCTTCGGGCGGTTTTTTCTTTTTTACAACTAGTTCTTTCAAAAGCTTACCTTAATTCTCTATGATGTAGTTGAATAAAAATCACTAAATTCAATAACTTTTAATTTGAATTGAATCACTTAACTAGTTAAGTTTTTCTAGAATTGGCTTGAAAACTTCTAAAAAATGAAAAAAAGAGATTTTATTAAAAATATGGGGATGCTTGGAATTAGTCCACTGCTTATCCATTCAAAAAATGAATTCTTAACTGAAGAATTTCTCCCCCCGCTTCCCGCTAAAGAAGATGAAATTTGGGAATTAATCAGAAAACAGTACGAACTCCATCCCGATTTTGTAAATCTAGAAAGTGGTTATTACAACATCATTCCGAAACCCACGATGGATAAACATCTCCAGCACATTAAGAGAGTTAATCTAGAAGGGGCCTTTTACATGAGAAACCATCGCTTTGATGACAAAGCATCCATAACAGCAAAACTCAGTGATAAAGTTGGATGCAACCCATCAGAATTAATCATTACCAGAAACACTACAGAATCTCTTGATCTAGTCATCGCTGGCTTTCCGTGGAAAGAAGGAGACCATGCAATTCATGCAATTCAAGATTATGGAGCCATGCAAGACATGTTTTCTCAAGTCAAGAAACGTAATGGAATTGATGTTACCCGAATTTCCATTCCCAACCATCCCAAAAATGATGAAGAGATTGTTTCCCTTTACGAATCTAAAATAACCTCCAAAACAAAGCTCATCATGGTGTGCCACATGATAAATATTACAGGACAAATTTTGCCCATTAAAAAAATATGCGACATGGCACACAAACGCGGAGTAGAAGTTCTTGTTGACGGTGCCCACTGCATTGGTCATTTTGATTTTAAAATTGATGATTTAAACTGCGACTATTATGGATCTAGCCTTCACAAGTGGTTAGCCACCCCCTTGGGTGCGGGACTTTTGTACGTTCATGCTGATCATATTCCAAAAATATGGCCTTTATTAGCAGATCATGAAAAAGATGAAAACAATATCAAAAGACTCAGTCACACAGGAACACATCCTGTTGCTACAGATTTAGCCATTCTTGACGCAATAGAATACCTAGATTGGATTGGAATAGATCGAAAAGAAAAACGAATGCGGTTTTTAAAAACTTATTGGCAAAGTGCTCTTAAAGAAGTTCCTAACATTCGCATCAATACTCCTTTTGAAAGTCATCGGAGTTGTGGGATCGGAAACGTTGGACTGGAAAATATGAGCCCAGCAGAACTCGCAAAAAGACTTTACGACGAATACCAAATCTTTACCGTGGCCATTGATTATGCAAACGTGAAAGGCTGCCGAATCACGCCCAACGTATTTACTACAACAAACGAATTAGATCAATTTATCAACGCAATGAAAAACTTAGCTAAAGCATAACTTTTTAAATAGTATGAAAAAAATAAAAATCATTTCAATTGTATTTTTTACAATATCATTGATTATTTCTTGTACCAAAACCACTTCAGAAGAACCTGAAGAAAAATGCATTGATGAAGCATCAATCAATTTAGAAGCCCCCTGTTACCTTATCTATGCACCCGTATGCGGATGCAATGGCGAAACCTACTCCAATGACTGTGTAGCCAAAAGTAATGGCGTCCTAAGCTTTGAAGAAGGAGCCTGTAACTAAAAAAAATAAAATATGGAATGGTATCTTAAAAACAGGTGGTGGATATGGACAATAACAGGTGTTTACATCCTGTACAGAATCCTTACCGGATTCATTTACAGTTAAAAACCATGTTAGCCTTAAGCGACAAAGAAGTCGAAGAAAATTTATCCAAACTCACCGAAAATTGGAAATGCGATGGAAAAAAATTGCTGGGTCAGTTCACTTTTACCAACTACAATTCAACTATTGATTTTGCAAATAAAGTTGCGCAACTTGCCATAAAACAAAATCATCATCCAAGTATTCAAATTGATTATGGTGAAGTTAAAATAACAATTACCACCCACGATGTTGGAAATCAGCTTACCCAAAAAGATTTTGAACTAGCTAATGCTATTGAAAAAATCTACTAAAGTGAATTAATCATCAAATTTCTCCAACGTACTTTTATCCCACCTCCATCGTGAATTTGGAGCGCCACCGAACCTTTTCCTTTGCCAATTTTTTCATCAACAAGCTCTACCATAGGTGTACCATTTAACCAAGTCATAATTTGATCTCCAACGACTCGAATCTTCATTTGATTCCATGCTCCCATCTTAAGAGCGCTATCTTTTGATTTATCGGGTTTGATCAACCATCCTCTTCCATACGATTCGTAAATTCCCCCCGTATCGTTACCAGGTGGGGCCACCTCAACCTGCCAGCCGCTTACTTTGGTTCCTTCCACAGTTGAACGGATAAAAACACCACTATTACCGTTGGCCTCTTGCTTAAATTCAAGTGTCAATTCAAAATCATCGTAATGCTTATTGGTAGAAAGATATCCGTATTGTTTATCTGGTCCACTCTCACAAACCAACAATCCATCTTCTACATACCACAATTCGGTACCGTGTAGGGTCCAACCCTCAAGATCCTTTCCATTGAAAAGAGATTCTTGCGCTTTGACGGTGAAAATACAAATAAGGGTTAACAAAAAAAGTAGGTGTGTTTTCATAAGTATTATTTTATCAAACCAAGATAAATATTTTTCAACATAAATATGGAATCTAAAAACTAAAAAGAATTTTTATATTGGTGAAAAAATAATGAAAAAGAGCTTCTCTATTTTAGTTGGCTTACTGGGTTGCAGTTTTGTTTTTTCTCAAATTGAGCCCACAAAAATTGATATCGTAAGGGATCACTATGGTGTGCCACACATATTTGCTGCTACCGATGCAGAGGTGGCTTATGGATTGGCATGGGCACATGCCGAAGACGATTTTAAAACCATTCAAATCGGGTATTTAGCAGGCAATAATTTGCTTTCAAAATATTTGGGAAACAAAGGTTTAGGAGCTGATTTCATCGCGCAATTTATCGGATCAGATGCCCTCTACGAATCAAAATATGCATCTGATATTCATCCGGATTACAAAAAAATTGTCTCTGCCTACGCACAAGGATTAACTAGCTATGCAGCATCCCATCCCGATGAAGTACTTTACGAAGGGCTGTTTCCAATAACCCCAAAAAAAATGATCCGCTATGCACAACTTCAATTATTTGTATCCTCAAAAGGAGACCAGTGGGTGCAACGAATAACTCAAAATCAGCTTGATTACGATTTCAAAATGGAGGAAATTCCCAAAGGATCGAATACCCTCGCCTTTAATAGTGCCAAAACTGATGATGGATCAACTTTTTTAGCCATTAACACGCATCAACCTCTTGACGGTCCAGTATCTTGGTACGAAGCCCACCTTTGTAGTGAAGAGGGCACAAATATTTTAGGAGCTCTTTTTGCTGGAAGTCCAAATATTTTGATTGGAGCAAACGAAAACCTAGGCTGGGCTCATACCGTTAACCAACCCGACAAAACCGATGTTTTTGCCTTAGAAATGCATCCAAAAAACAAACTCAAATACAAAGTAGATGATACCTACCTTGAATTAGAACCAAAAAAGGCAGATTTACAAATCCGTGTATTGGGCATCCCCATCAAAATCAAAAAAACTTTTTATGAAAGTATCTATGGCCCCACCCTAAAAAGTAAAACGGGCACATACGCAGTTCGTACCCCTGCACTTTTTGAAATTCGAGCTCTCGAGCAGTGGTGGCGTATGAATAAAGCTACAAACTTTACAGAGTTTTACAAGGCACTAAAAATGAAAGCACTACCCGGTTACAATATCGGTTATGCAGATAAAAATGATACCATTTTTTACATCTCTAACGGATTGATCCCCATCAGAGAAAAAGGATATCAGTGGAAAGATGTAGTGCCAGGCAATACTAAAAAAACGCTTTGGACCGAAACCTATGCCATAGAAGATTTACCCCAAGTCATACAACCTCAATCAGGATATGTTTACAATGCCAATCACACTCCCTTTCGTTCTAGTGACTCACTCGACAATCCCAATCAAAATGACTTTTCTTTGGATATGGGCTTTGAAACATATGACAACAACCGATCTACCAGATTAAAAATCTTGATTGACCAATACGAAACCGTAAGTTATTCTGATTTCAAGAAAATTAAATACGATAGGGAATATCCCAAACCCTACAACTTCAGTTGGATGGACATAAATTATTTGGATCAATTGGATGCAGATAAATACCCTGAATTGAAAGATCTCATCCTAACCCTGCAAAAATGGGATCGCAAGGCCGATGCAAATTCTGTTGGTGCTGGAATTTTTGCAGTGCTTTACAGCCAATTAAGACCTTTTTATCAAAAACTTCCTGAACCCAAAATATTCCCCCCAGCTATTTTGATTAAAGCACTCAAAAAAACGCAAGCGTATCTTATCAAACATTTTGGTTCAACTCAAATACCACTTGGAACGTATCAAAAACTAGTAAGGGGGTCAAAAGAGATTCCTATTTTTGGACTTCCAGATGTAATTACCTCAATGGCAACTGTGCCTCATCAGGACGGAAAAGTCAAAGTCGTCAGTGGTGAATCTTACATTGAATTGGTTCGCTTTACTAAAAAAGGAACGGAAATCGAATCAATTATTTCTTACGGAAGTTCAGATCATCCTGATTCGCCCCATTATGGAGATCAGATGGATTCATACGCACAGTTTAAAACAAAAAAAATGAGTCTGAATAAAGAAGAAATTTACAGCAATGCCAAAGTGATTTACCATCCTGAATAAGAATTCACATTTAGAACTGAATGGAAGCCGAAGCATCGGAATAAATGGCTTCGTATTTTACAATGATTTTCTCTAGAGAAAATAAAGAGGCTTGCTTTTTCGCTTGCTTTTTAAATCTAGCATGCAACTGAGTGTCCGAAAGGAGTTCTTTAGCTCTTGCCGACATGGTCTCAACATCACCAATGTTTGCTAAATAGCCTGAATAGCCTTCTTTATTGACCTCGGAAATCCCTCCCGCGTTAGACGATATTACCGGCACACCATGCGCCATTGCTTCCAAGGCAGAAAGACCAAAACTCTCCTTTTCAGAGGGCAGCAGAAACAAATCTGAATAACATAAGATTTTATCGATCTCATTACTGTTACCCAAAAACAAAATGCTGTCATCCAATCCTTTACTTTCTACATATTCGATCGCTTTAAGCTTTTCAGGCCCCTCTCCTACCATCATTAATTTACAGGGAATCGTTGGAGCAATTTGTTCAAAAACAGCGATCACATCCATAATTCTTTTTAGCGGTCTAAAGTTGCTAATATGAGTGAGAATTTTTTCATCCTTTTGTGCCAATAAGTCCCGTTCACAGGGCTTACCTAATCGTTCGATTTTATCCGTATCAATAAAATTCGGAACAACATCAATTTTCGTTTTAATGTCAAAAAGACGCAGGGTGTCTTGTTTCAAACTCTCTGAAACTGCTGTTACTCGGTCTGAATGATTAATACTAAACGTAACTGCAGGCCGATAAAAAGGATGGCTTCCTACCAAGGTAATGTCTGTTCCGTGTAAGGTAGTCACTATGGGTATGAGGATTCCTTCGTCCAAAAGCATTTTTTTCGCCATGTAGGCTGCATAGGCATGTGGTATGGCGTAATGTACGTGCAGTACATCTATTCGAGAATTTTTTACCACATCTACCAAACGACTTGAGAGTGCCAGTTCATATGGCTGGTATTTGAACAAGGGGTAATCTGGGACATTCACCTCATGGAAATGAATGTTCGAATTTTTTAGAGCTTCTAAACGAACCGGCTGATGATACGTAATAAAGTGAATTTCGTGACCTCTTGCAGCGAGTGCAATTCCAAGTTCTGTAGCCACAACTCCACTTCCGCCAAAAGTAGGATAACAAACAATCGCTATGTTCAAATGTTCAAATTTTAATTAATAATCGCATTGTAAAAATGCTCTTGCAAACGCGTTCTAATATTATTTTTACTAAAAGTAAAGTCATCATTAGGATACGTTCTATTCGCCAAGATAACAATTACTAATTCTTTTTCAGGATCTGCCCAAGCATAAGTCCCAGTGTAGCCAGAATGTCCAAAACTATTCATAGAAACACATCCACACGTAGAGCCGTGATTGCCTTCCAACTGAGGCTTGTCAAAACCAATACCTCTTCTATTTCCTTGATCGCAATACGAGCAAACATTGAAGCTGGAGATTGTTTCTGAGTCCAATAGGTTCACGCCGTTGTAAATACCGTTTTGCAAATACATCTGCATGATTGCTGCCACTGATGCTGCATCCCCAAAAAGTCCGGCATGCCCTCCTACTCCATTTTGCATAGCAGCTCCCATGTCGTGAACATATCCGTCCAATTCACGATGCCGAAAATAGCCGTCTATTTCTGAAGGAACCATTTCGGATGCCTTAAACTTCTTAAGGGGGGTGTAGCTTATGCGATTCAAACCCAGTGGAATGAAAATTGCTTCTTCTACTAATTGGTCAAAGGGTTTTGAAGTAGTCTTTTCAAAATATTTTTTCAAAATGTAATAAGGCAAATCGGAATACACATAAGACAAGGTATCGATCAACTCACTCGCTTTTATTTCTTCGTACATTTCTTTTTCAAAATCAGATCTCAAAAACAAATCTTTTGCAACGGGTAGTGAAAATTTTTCTGAGGGTTTGTTCTGATACATCGATTTTTTAGGAAACCCTTTCGAATTTAAAGTTTCCTTGTAAAAGGGAATCCACGGCCATAAGCGAGCGTAGTGAGACAACATTTTTCTCAATGTAAGGGAGGCTTTATTTGAGTCACTCCATTCAGGAAGCATTTCGGCTACTGTTGTATCAAGGCTTAGTTTGCCTTTCCCTACAGCTTGCATTACCAGTGGAAGTGTTCCTAAAATTTTTGTGAGAGAAGCAAGGTCATACAGATCGGTAGCCCTCACCTCTTGCTCTTTTTCATAAGTATGGTATCCAAAATTTTTTTGATAAAATATTTTTCCTTTTCGAGCAGCTAAAATTTGCATCCCAGGTGTCATCATAGAATCTATTGCCTGGAGTGCAAGCCGATCTACAGCCTTCAATTTCTCCTCACTCATCCCCACACCAATCGGACTGGAAATACCCAACCTAAAATTTCCCTTAAGATCCAAACCAGACCCTTCTACAAATGATTTTGAAACAGCTACGGGAAGGCGCCCTGTGATATCTTCTGCACCAAACAGCGCATCGGCACTGAGTTGTTGTGCTATGGTGCTATTTTGATAACTCAATAGTAATGCGTCAATTCCATTAATACCTTCAAGGGGCTCTAAAGCATAAGGCTTCACAAATACATCTAAAATCAGCGTTTTGTTGGCCGCTAATTTTTGAATAATATCAAGTGTTTCTTTATCAAAATTGGAAGCCTTCCATGGGGTTTCGTTGGACCGGTGAAAACTCACGATCAGTGTATCTACCTCTTGTGTCTTATCCAAAGCATTGGCTGCTGTAATCCCAGTAAATGAAGTAACCTTTTGATAGTACCGCAAACGATCTGAAAATGACTGGCTGGGGGCGTCGCCTAATGCCAAATGACCCAGCCTACTTATTCTTTTAAGAGGCAAAAGATTATTTTCATTCTTTAATAGGGTTAAAGCTTGCCCAAATGCTTGAGTGTTTAAAAGGCTGTCCAGCGGGGTGTTTAAATCTTTAAAAAGATTATGTGTATTCACTGGCTTTGGATTTGCCAAACCAACTTTAAACTTTGCTTTCAATAATTTCTTTACCGAATGTTCAAGTCTTGCTTCTGTTATTTCACCCCTTTTGTAAGCCTGAGAAAGTGCTTTTATTCCTTTTGGGATATCGTTTGAAATTAGTAACAAATCATTTCCAGCTCGAAATGCTGCTAAGTCAACATTTTTTACCTCAGCATATTCTGATACGCCTTTCATATTCAGTGCATCAGTTACGATCAAGCCTTTAAAACCCATCTCTTCAATCAAAAGTTTTTGAATAACGTCTTTGGATAAAGAGGTCGGTAAACCCTCGTGGGTCAGAGAAGGTACATTCAAATGCGCTATCATCACCGAAGAGAGCCCTGCATCAATCAACTGGCGATAAGGCTCTAATTCAATTGATTTGATTCGGTCAGAGGCAAATCGAATCGAGGGTAGGGTCTTGTGTGAATCCTTGGCCGTGTCTCCATGTCCTGGAAAATGTTTCCCTGAGGTTAAAATTCCTGCATCATGGTGGCCCTGCATTATGGCCTTAGCCTGGCGACTAACCCGCTCTTTTGATGCGCCAAAAGAACGATTTCCAATGATGGGATTTTTTGAATTCGTATTAATATCTAACACAGGTCCAAAACTAAAATGGATTCCCAATCGTTTTTCCTGTTCCCCCATTCGCTTTCCAATTTTTCTCAGCAAATCCGTATCTTTTATTGCCCCTAGGGTCATGGGCCAAGGAAAAGGCTGAACCGAATCCAAGCGCATGGCAACTCCCCACTCTGCATCCATCGCAATCAGCAAAGGAGTTTTGGATGCGGCTTGAAATTCATTTAACCAGTGACTTTGCTCAACGGGACCTCCAAGTGAAAAAATAAGTCCCCCTACCTTATGTTTTTTTACCAGTTCTAAGGTTTGTTTAAAATGCAAACTATCTTGTTCAGAAAAAACCATGGGCATAAACAATTGTCCTATTTTTTCTTCCAAAGTCAAACTGTTGTACAAACTATCAACCCATTCTTTTTGGGCTTGCTGTTCTGAAACGCTTACCAAAAGCGGATCATAGGTTTGGCTCCTAACTAGAAAACTAAAGCAGATGAGAAAACTAAGCGTGTATTTCATTCAAAAAAAAGTAAGACTTATTTAAAAAAACGACTGTGCCAGCTTTCTGCAGCTGGAACTTCCCAAAATGTTCGATAGCTCGCTACCGTATCTACTAGATTATTAAAAACTACTGTCGATGAGTTGATCGCTCTTGCTTTAGCCATCTTCTTAAAGTCCTCCAAACTTTTATGTGATAAAAATTCGCCTTGCTTAAAGGTCACATTCATTTTATCCAAAAGAATGAGGTTGAATTTTTGTTCCAGCTGCTGAATGAAACGAACAGAAGCATCGATTGAACAACCACTGGCTTGTGTGTGTTCTTGATTCAATCCCAAAACAATAAAACGGTTGTAAGGTAGCTCAAAACCCGCTTCTAAAGCTTGATTATGGGCTGTCCATCCCGAAAGGAATTCATTTAAGGATTCGTGAAGTTCTTCGACTTCATCCACACCAAAAGGTCGGCTGGAAGGGTAAATCCAAATTCTGGATTCAGAAGGTAGGTTTTCAAAAGGGACTATCATTTACTACAAATTTTTAGCATTGGCAATTAACTCTGCTACATCCATTATTTTTACTGTGTCTTCTTGCTTTTTATTTTTAATACCGTCAGTCATCATTGTATTGCAAAAGGGACATGCAGCAGCAATTATCTCGGGTTGCGTTTCAAGTGCTTGTTCTGTTCTTTCAATATTAATTTCCTTGTCTCCTTGTTCTGCGTCTTTAAACATTTGTGCGCCCCCTGCACCACAACACAGTCCTTTGGTCTTACACGATTTCATTTCAACCAACTCTGCATCCAATTTTTCAATCAAAGTACGCGGGGCCTCAAAAATTTTATTTGCTCTTCCCAAATAACAAGGATCGTGGAATGTAATGCGTTTTCCCTTGTACATCCCACCTTCTACTTTAAGGCTTCCTTCCTTTATTAAAGATTTTAAAAATTGGGTATGGTGCATCACGGTGTAATGCCCTCCCAATTCAGGATATTCATTTTTAAGCGTATTAAAACAATGGGGGCAAGTCGTTACAATTTTAGTGACTCCGTATTGATCCAGAGTCGAAATGTTTTGCAACGCTTGCATCTGAAATAAAAACTCGTTCCCTGCTCTTTTAGCAGGATCCCCTGTACAAGCCTCTTCAGTTCCTAAAACCGCAAAAGAGGTCTGAGTATGATTTAAAATTTTGACAAAAGCTTTGGTTATTTTCTTGGCTCGATCATCAAAACTACCCGCACATCCAACCCAAAAAACCACTGAGGCTTTTTTTCCTTCTGCTTGAAGCGATGCTAATGTTGGAACTTCGAGTTTCATGGTTTAGGCTTGAGATTGACCGTCATCAAAAACTTCAATGGTCACTTCTTTTTCAATGAGATCTGTGAATTTTCCATTGTATCGAGTTGCTTTTACAAGGTGGTTGTCAATCCAATGATAGTTTCCTCCTCTTGGTTTACCCATAAGCAAACTGTGATATTTAAAACCGTTTTCCTTGAGCCATTTTTCAGTTACCGTCCGATGCGCCTCTACTCGTGAAGTAAAAAAACAGATAAGGTGTCCCTCATCAAACCACTTATTTAGAGTCACCAAGGCATCTGGATACAATTTTGCTGTAGCCATGCGCTCGGGTTCCTCGTTAGGTATGTCATCACAGATGGTCCCGTCGATATCAATCAGGTAGTTTTTGATTCCTTCAGGTAAAACCGGACTAACCACCTCTCCCGATTCTATTTTTTTGTGTAAATAACTTTCTGCTTCTTCTCGTTCCATAAATTTAAATTGAATTAATTATTCGTTTGACCATTGTAGGCGATCTTGATTACTAAAAGGCCATGGGGCTCCATTGTTTTCAATATTTCCCATCATAGCATTGAGTTCTTGTGGTGCCGCAGATTGTTCCATGACCAAATACTGCCTCATGTCCATGATAATGGACAAAGGGTCTATTGCAATGGGGCAAGCATCCACACAGGCATTGCATGAGGTACATGCCCACAATTCCTCTGGGCTAATGTAGTTATTTAACAATTGTTTTTCATCATCTTTGAAAGTACCTCCATTTGCATTGATGTTTTTACCTACTTCTTCAAGTCGGTCTCGGGTATCCATCATTATTTTTCTGGGTGATAATTTTTTCCCGGTAAGATTTGCTGGACAAACCTCCGTACATCTTCCACATTCGGTACAACTGTAGGCGTTCATCAACTGAGTCCATTTCAAATCAAAAACATCACTAGACCCAAATTTTTCAGGTGGATCTGCTTGAGCAGTCGTAGAAGCTTGATCGGGGTTGAGCATTAACAAAACTTCATTTTTAATATGGACATCTACTTCAAACTTACCCTCTGGTTCTAAATTGGCATAAAAAGTATTGGGAAAAGCCAAAAGAATGTGCAAGTGTTTAGAATAATACAAATAATTTAAAAAAATCAAAATCCCAATAATATGTGCCCACCAAAAGCTCCTTTCAAGGAGTATCAACGTTCCCACTTCAAATCCTTCAAATAATGGAACTAAAAATTGAGATATGGGAAAGCTTCCTGCTTTGACGTATGCCTCAACTCCCTTCTGCTGCAATAGGACATCTGTTGCATTCATCGACAAAAACAAAAGCATGAGTACTACTTCAAAATAAAGAATTAAGTCTGCGTCAAACTTTGGCCAACCTTTCATTTCTGCTTTCCAAAAGCGTTTGATTTTCACAACATTTCTTCTGAACCAAAAAAGAATAACAGCCACTAAAACAAGTAGTGCAAGAATTTCAAAACTACCAATTAGGAAGTTGTAAAACGGTCCCAATACAGTGGCAAATATTCGGTGAGTTCCAAACAAACCATCAAAAACAATTTCGAGTAGCTCAATGTTAATCAGTACAAATCCTATGTAAACAACCAAATGCAGAAAACCAGCTAAGGGCTTGACTCCCATCTTGGATTGTCCCAAGGCAATACGGATCATGTGTTTCCATCTCTGTTGCTTACGATCGTTACGATGCGCTTCTTTACCCAAAAAGATATTACGTCTAAGTCTTAAAATGTTTCGTGTAAAAATACCCCCTCCCAAAATGAGCAAAGCCAGAAAAATAAAGTTTGGCAAGTAGCCCATAATCATTATTCTTTGGGACTTGTTTTATTTTCTTTTCTACCAAAAATAGAAAAATGAACGTAATTTTTTGGATTCGCTTTGAGGTCTGTAAGTAAGGCTTCAAGTGCTTCAGAAGATCCTAAAAGTTTGTTGTAAAGTGCCTCGTCATTTAAAAGTTTGCCCGCCGTACCTGTTCCCGTTTCCAATCGAGCAATTATGGTTTTTAAATCTTCGGAGGTTTTTTCAAAATTTCTTAATGTCGCACCCAATGGAATTTGGTTTAAGGAATCGCTAAGACTACTCAGATTTTTAGAAGTGTCATTTAAATTGGTCATTGTCCCTTTAAAGTTCATTTCATTTTGGAGCACCACCCGATTCATGTTCTCAGTCAATTTTGCAACATTATTGACACTCTGGGAGAGTCCTTCAAGTGCCATTTTTAAATTGTTTTGGGTTTGGTAATTCATCACATTGCTCACCCCTGCGAAAAGAGAGTCCGCTGAAGTCAAAAGTCCTTCTATTTTATCTTGTAAAGGGGCAATCTGTTGGTTTACCAATTCTGTCAGGCCGGGTTTGATTTCAGAGGGTAATACATCTCCATCTTGAACGGTATTTCCTTTTTCATAAACGGGTAAAATAGCAATTGCTTTTCCACCAATAAGACCCGGTTCATAAAGTTGTGCTTTACTTTTATTGGAAAAGGTAAGGTCACTTCGCAAGCTGAAAGTAACACTGATTTTTTCGTAATTTTCATCAAAATCAATGTTTTTTACTCTACCCACATTCATTCCGTTGATTGTAACATTGGATCCCACCACCAAACCTTCTACATCAGTGTAGTGTGTCGAAACTATCTTGCTGTTGTCAAGCAGTGATGCGCCTTTGAGGTAACTAAATCCAAAAATAAAAATGGCAATGCAACTGAGGATAAGGATTGCGGTCTTTACTTCACGTGATATCTTCAAAATAGTGTGTTTTAGGATGCATCACAAATTTAGGAATTATTTTCAGAAGAGCATCATTTTAAAAGTTCTAGTGCTTCACTAATTGTTATTTTTTTGTCCCCATCATAAGCAACTAAAAAGGCGTTGCTAAATCCGTTCTTTTTCGCTTTTTCTAAATAGGCTAAGGCACTTGGATAATGATCGGTATTGTGATAATAATAACGATACATTTTTCCGCTCTTTTCTCTTGTTATGGGCGACAAGCCTTTGAAGTTGTAAGGTTTGGGTGAAATTTTGTTTTTGCTTGCCGCAATCTGAATTTTAAAATTCAAATCCGAAGTCAATTTTCCGGAGGGGGTCGGAAGGGGTTCACTAGAGGGAGTTGCTACTACCGTATCTTGATACGCTGAAGCCCTTTGATTTTTGTAGTTTATGATTGCTTTTGAGATAGCGTTCGCCATTTGATTTTGTCCTTTGGTAGAATTTAAAAAAGCTCCCTCAGAACTATTAGTCAAAAACCCTGTTTCAACCAAAACGCTGGGCATGTAGGTGTATTTTAAAACAACAAATCCAGCTTGTTTTACGGTTCTGTCTTTTCGCTTCAAGTTGTTTACAAAACTTTTTTGAATGGTACTGGCGGCATTGATGCTCTGATCCAAATAGGTCTCTTGCATTAAAATCAAGCTAATAACCGATTCCGGATCGTTGGGGTCAAAACCGTCGTATTTTTGTTCGTAGTTTTCCTCTAAAAAAATCACAGAATTTTCTTTTTGGGCAACCTTAAAATTTCTTTCGTTTTCATGCAATCCCAAAACAAAAGTTCCAGCTCCAAAAGCCCTTGAAGAAGTAAAGGCATCGCAGTGAATGGAGACAAACAAGTCTGCATCCGCTTTGTTGGCAATATTGGCTCGCTCAATTAAATCCACAAAAACATCTTTTTTACGGGTGTAAATAACCTTAATCCCTGGAGTTTTTTCCAATTGGGCACCAATTTTAAGAGCAATAGTAAGTGCGATTTTTTTTTCGTAATAACCATTTCCTCTGTTTCCTGAATCATGTCCACCATGACCCGCATCCAATACCACTACGAAGGGTTTATTTTGAGCGTGAAGCACAGAAGGTTTCAATACAAAAGCAGCTAAGAACAGACCCCAAAATAACATCGGCACAAAACTTCTTATTCTTGTGATCTTGTGAAACTGAGAAATAGCAAAAAAATCTTGATGCATCCTTAAAATTATCATTAATTTTGGTCGTTTGAACCAAGCACAACAAATTTAGGGCTTATCAGTTTGCAATCAAAGTTTTATCATATCGCAAATTTTCTCATTTTCTTAGGAATTGGGATCATGCATGCGCAAAGTACGGTATCGACTACGATTTCAAAAGAAACTCTGATGGACAGCATAGCCCCTCCCGTTGAAAAAAAACCTTTACTCCTGGCTAAAGTGAAATACACAGCCAAAGATTGTGTTCAAATTGATCGAAAAGAAAATAAACTCATCCTTTACAACGAAGCAGAATTGTACTATCAAGACATTGAACTTCGCGCTGGAATTATCATTTTGGATTACAAAACAAATGAGGTTAATGCAGGTAGGATCTTGATGGATTCAACCTTGGTTCAATATCCTTTTTTTAAGCAAGCAGGCAATGAAGTAAATCCAGATTCTATTCGATTTAATTTTGATACCCAAAAAGCATTGATCTGGAATTCCAAATCAGGGCAAAACGGAATGGATATTTTTGCTGCATTGACCAAAAAACAAAATGACTCCACTTATTACATCAAAGATGCAAGAGTGAGTACAGCAGGAAAATTAGTAGGGGACGAAGAGGAAGGTATCGACTACTATTTCAAGGTAAGAAAAGGGAAAATTATCCCAGGGGGGAAGATCATTTCTGGTTTAACCAATATGTTCATAGCCGATGTTCCTACCCCGGTAGGGCTTCCATTTGCCTATTTCCCCTCCTCACAAACCAAAGAATCAGGTTTTATTATTCCCTCCATCGGAGAAAGTAATTTGAGAGGGTTTTATGTTCAGAATGGAGGCTATTATTTAGCCCTGTCAGACTATTTTGATTTTACACTAATCGCAGATTATTACACCAACGGTAGCTACGGTTTTCGTGGTGATTCACAATACAATGTGCGCTACAAATACCGTGGAAAATTTAGTTTTCGCTTCGAAAATCTAATTAATGAAGCTCGTGGATTACCTGACTATTCAAAATCTACCGTCTTCAATGTTCGTTGGAATCACAGCAAAGATCCAAAATCAAGTCCTAATTCTACTTTTTCTGCCTCGGTAAACTTTGGTAGTAGTGACTATTATCGACAATCCGTAAATCAACTGAACTCTCCCAACTTTTTAAACAACAACCTGAGTTCCTCGATTTCGTATTCCAAAACATTCCCCGAATATCCTAGAGTAAATATTTCGTTGACCACCGCCATGTCTCAAAATTCGCAATCAAAATCGGTTAATTTGACCCTTCCTACCTTCCAAGCCAACATGGAGCGAATCTATCCTTTTGCTCCCAAAGTAGGTGCTAAAAAAGGAATCTTTCAAAACATTAATTTTCAATACACCGGTAGAGCAGAAAATCGGATCATTACCACAGAGGAAGCTCTGTTTGGTCCAAACATGTTTGAGAATGCAAAAATGGGAATGAAACATTCCATTCCGCTAAGTACCAATTTTAAGCTCTTTAAATACCTCAGCATGTCCACCAGTGCCAACTACGATGAAGTTTGGACTCAAAACACCGTGCGCTTTTCCGATTACGATCCCGAATTGGGAATTGCTGTCAAAGACACAATTAATAAAATTGGAACTTTTAGACAATACAATTTAAGTGCCTCATTGGGGACAACCTTTTACGGTACCTTCAATTTTGGTGAGAACAAAAAAATACAATCCATACGGCATACCGTAAGACCCTCCATCAGTTACACCAACAAACCTAGTTTTGAACAATATTACGATACCTACATTGTGGATGCAGAGGGCAACACTGCTGAATACACCCGCTATCAAAATAGCCTCTTCGGAATCCCATCAAAGGCTCTTTCCAACAATATGGGTATCAGTGTTGGAAATAATTTTGAAGCCAAAGTACGCGATAAAGATTCTACCGCTACCGGGCCTAAAAAAGTAGTTTTGCTGAACAACTTAAATTTTTCCACTTCTCATAATTTTGCAGCAGATTCCCTACGTTGGAGTCCTATGAGAATGTCCACGGGTTTATCCCTTTTAAAAGGTAAAATGACTGTAAATTTTGGAGGTACCCTTGATCCTTACACTTTAAATCAAGACAAAGTCCGTATTAACAAATATCATATTACGAATGGAGGTGGATTATTCCGTTTGACTAGTGCAAACGTCAACATGAATTATTCTTTTTCCAGTACACAAATTAAAGGCAGAGAAGAAGAAGAAAATGAACGAAGTCAGCAGGAATCAACTTCTAGTGGTGGAAGAGAAGACGATTTGTTTGGTCGAGCGGAAGACTTTACCGACCGCCGTATGGAGGATCCTGAAAACAATGATCCCGCACCTACCTACCCGAGTTACCGATCAAAAATACCCTGGAATTTAAAACTTGCCTATTCACTAACCTACAATAACTCAAGAGGACAAAGAGATTTTAGCAACAATTCATTAATGTTTTCAGGAAATATTGATCTGACTCCAAAATGGAAAGTCGGTGTTTCTTCAGGTTATGATTTTAAAGGGAAAGGTTTTACTTACACCCAACTCCGATTCAATAGGGATTTAAACAGTTGGCGCCTCAATTTTAGTTGGGTACCCTTTAGTGATCGAGCTTCTTGGAACTTTTTTATTGGGATAAAATCAGGTTTGTTAAGCGACATCAAATACGAAAAACAAAGCGAACCCAACAGGAGGTAGAAAAAATTTGAATTTTTAGTACCTTGTATGAAAAATCAAGTGAAAAAAAAGATCATCACAACACTCAATGCCCCTGCCCCACTAGGCCCATACAATCAGGCAGTAAAGGCCGGAAACACCTTGTACATCTCTGGACAAATTCCCATTTTAGCCGAAAGTATGGAACTTTTCAGTGGAACCATTAAAGAAGAAACCCAATTGGTGATGCAGCATCTGGAAGCCATTTTAGAAGCTGCGGAAATGAATTTTAATCAAGTGGTTAAAACCTCGATCTTTTTGGACAATATGGATAATTTTGGACAGGTTAATGAAGTGTACGGAAGCTATTTTGACAACGATACGGCACCTGCCAGAGAAACTGTAGCTGTCAAAACACTTCCAAAATCAGTTCGAATTGAGATATCCATGATTGCAGTGGATTAAATCCTATTTCGAGCAGTAAACTCGTTTTAAACTAAAGACATTCCAATTTTTATCGAAAAATTTTTTCGTGATGCTCCTGTTGTTGAGGTCAATCAAAAGAAAAATAGATTCACCTGTACAACCCTATGAAAATGAATTTGTTACAATTCAATAATACAAAAGTACGTTCAGGTAAACGGAGGCTAGTTGCGTCAAAAATTAAATACTTATTTAAATAAGTATTTAATTTTTTGATAAAAAAAATCAATTTGTAAATCCAGTTTGCGAAGTCAGACGAAAAAGGACTATTGAACCGTTTCTATTAAATCTTTGTGGTATTTGACCAACTCGTCAATAGGACGTTGAACAATTCTGCCCATGGTCAAACCTTTTAATTTTAAGGCTTTTTCAATTTCTTCTTTTAGGAAAAAGGAGATTGATCCAATAAAATGAATGGGGACCTCTTTAGCATTTTCAAATTGAAGAATTTGATGACTAATAAAACGATCCAAACCTTTGGCAATAATGTCCTGAAACACCGCATTGCTTTTATGCTTGATTAAAAATCTAGAAAAGGTAGCGAGATACGTATTCGGATTTTCACGACGGTAAATGTTTTCTTTAATCGTATCGGGTGAAAGGTCGTATTCTTGCTCAAATTCTTTGGCCAAATCTTCCGACATGGTTTTGAAATAGTAACTTCGAATCAGTTGCTTTCCAAAGAAATTACCACTGGCCTCATCCATTAAAACATATCCGAGGGAGGTGACCCGCTGTTCGATTTCCTTTCCGTCAAAATAGGTGCAATTGGAACCCGTTCCGAGAATACAAACAATGGATTTATGTCCAAAATCTGCAGCAGCGTAAACTGCCGCATATGTATCTTCTTTGATTATGATTTTACTATTAACAAAGATTTCATCAAACACACGACGAATTCTTTTTTGAGGGGAATCAACACCACAACCCGCTCCGTAGAAATACAAATGTGTAACCTCTTTGCGGTTTTGGAATAAATCAAAATTATTGATGATTCGCTCCTTGAGAATCGCACTGGATAACACCTGAGGATTTAGACCTAAGGTTTGGGTAGCAAAAAGGGTTTTACCCTTTGAATCTACTGCTATCCAGTCTGTTTTGGTAGAACCACTGTCAACTACTAAAATCATTTGTCAATGAGTATTTAGAGTTGATTAATGTGTTTTGCTAGATCAATAAGTTTATTGGAGTAACCACATTCGTTGTCATACCAAGAAATAATTTTGAAAAAACGAGAATTCAATTCCATACCTGCTCCAGCGTCAAAGATTGACGTTCGGACATCCCCAACAAAATCTTGGGAAACAACGCCCTCTTCCGTGTAGCCTAAGATATTTTTCATATCACTGTCGGCATGCTTTTTCATGACCTGTTTGATTTCTTCGTAAGAAGTATCTTTTTCTAACTTAACAGTTAAATCAACAACCGATACATTGGCTGTAGGGACACGAAAAGCCATCCCTGTTAGTTTTCCTACCAATGATGGAATTACTTTGGTCACTGCTTTTGCTGCACCAGTAGAAGCCGGCATGATGTTTACCAACGAACTTCTTCCTCCTCTAAAATCTTTCTTCGAGGGACCGTCAACAGTAAATTGGGTAGCCGTTGTGGCGTGAACAGTGGTCATTAGCCCTTCTGCAATTCCAAAATTGTCGTTCAATACTTTTGCAACAGGAGCCAAACAGTTCGTAGTACAAGAAGCATTGGAAACGATGTTTTGAGCAGCCTGTGCTTCAGTATGATTCACTCCCATAACAAACATTGGCGCATCAGCTGATGGAGCAGATATGACTACTTTTTTGGCACCCCCATCGATGTGGGCTTGCGCTTTTTCAAGTGTGGTAAAGATTCCTGTACACTCAGCAACTACATCCGTATTCATTGTACCCCATCCAATTGCTGCTGGATCGCGTTCGGCAGAGATACGAACAGGCTGACCGTCAACCACTAAGTTGTTTCCATCAATTTCAATAGTACCATCATATTTTCCATGTACGGAATCGTATTTTAGTAAATATGCGAGATGTTCAATATCTAAAAGGTCATTAATCCCTACTACAGTTACATCGTCTTGCTTCATTGCAGAGCGAAATACCAGTCTCCCTATTCTTCCAAACCCATTGATTCCAATTCTAATTGCCATTTTACTTGTGTTTAATTATTGTTTATGTTAAATTGTTAAAATATCCGAAACCCGGATTAAGTCTTTGTTAATTTCTGACTTGCCTTTGATTGCTTTTTCAAGTGGGCTTAAGGTCATTTCTTCTTTGATCATACCCACCATCATGTTCGATTTTCCTTCGAGTAGCGCTTCTACCGCATAGACCCCCATTCTTGAGGCTAGCACTCGGTCAAAACAACTGGGGCTTCCTCCCCGCTGCATGTGACCTAGAACGGATACTCTTACGTCGTAGTAAGGCATGTTTTTTTCAACGTATTCTGCAATTTCAAATACATTTTTTCCTGTTTTGTCTCCTTCGGCTACCACCACAATACTAGATGATTTTCCAGACTTCTCACTCCGCTTTAACGATTCTAATAATCGGTCAAGCCCCATGTCTTCTTCAGGGATCAGTACTTCTTCAGCACCTGCGCCTATTCCGGTATTTAAAGCAATGTGTCCGGCATCTCTTCCCATAACTTCAACAAAGAAGAGTCTGTTGTGTGAAATGGCCGTATCTCGTATTTTATCAATGGCTTCGATGACGGTGTTTAGCGCTGTATCGTATCCGATGGTATGTGAAGTTCCGAAAATATCGTTGTCAATCGTTCCCGGAATTCCAATCACAGGGATATTAAATTCCGATTGAAAAATCATGGCTCCAGTAAAAGATCCATCGCCTCCAATAACCACTAAAGCTTCAATTCCATTCTTTTGGACGGTTTCAAATGCAGTTTTTCTTCCCTCTTTGGTTCTAAATTCCAAACAGCGGGCAGATTTAAGTACGGTACCTCCTTTATTGATAATGTTGTTTACGCTTCGAGCGTTCATCAATTTGACCTTATTGTCAATAAGACCTTGATAGCCCTGGTAAATACCAACACATTCAATGGAATAAAATGCAGCTGACCTAACCACAGCTCTGAGGGCTGCATTCATTCCTGGAGCATCTCCTCCAGAAGTCAGTACACCAATTCGTTTTATCGTTGTTTTCATTTGATTTCGCAGCAAATTTAAACATTAAATTAACAGAAGACTAACTCGAAGCAAAATTTTACAAAATTGCAACAGAATGTTACAAATTCCCTTTTTTGACAAAACGAACTCCTCCGCTTGGGGTCTGATTCGTTTCCGTTTGGGTAGATTGAGACTCCAGATCTTGACTGTTTACAACCTTCTGTATCAGGTCTTTAAAAGTGTTAAAATCCACATCATAAGACAGGCCCACCCCCTGAGTGTACCCCAGTTCGTCTCCTATGTAACGAAATTCGTTTTCTTTGTTAAACACTTTTGCCCTCAGAGAGCCTTCGTCATTAAGGATAAAATCAATTTGGATGTTCCCTACAATCAGAGTTTGTTCTACTCCTCCTACAGGAACTCCAATCTTTCCGTTGAGTAAAATCCGATCACTGATTTTAGTTGACAGTGTAAACCCCAGTCGATCCTCTGTCGCAATATCCAGTAATGCACTTTTATCTCCTTGAAGGTAATCGATTCCCACCTTTAATTTGTCGTTTTCTTCACCAATCAAATTACTTACAATGTCAGAAGCCTTTTGATACAAATTATTTGTAATTCCTTGCATAGAAACACTCACTTCATTAATAAAAATTCCTTGAGACAATAACGATAAGGCTTGCAACTGACTCCGTTGAGGATCGGCCAAACGATAGTTAATTTCAGAGGCAACAGTACCGCTGGTGTTGGGAAAGTCAATTTCAAAAACAGGATCATCGGGTTTGAGAAGATTTCCTTGCAAACGGATCAATACTTCAGTAGGAATACTTTTGTTAAAATTCGGATTGTCCAAAAGCAAGGCAGGATTTGCACCACCGGGAACACTGTAAACTGCTTCTAAATCCATTTGAGCTTCCAGTGGATTTCCCTCCCATACAATAGTACCCCCGGGTTTGACATTAAACTTTTTATCAATTACTCCCAAGTTTTTAAAATTGTAAATTCCATCAAAGGTGATAAAGTCACCCCACATATTAAATTTTCCATTGGTATTGATCTCCATAAAAAGATTTCCCGCTCCTCTTCCACTGAGATAACTTCCTGTTTCTTGATCAATAACAATTTCGATCGAAGCATTGTTAGTCACGTCAAGTTCAAAATCCATCTCGACCCCACGAATTTCTTTGATCGTTTTTTCCTCAACCATAGGGGTTACCTCCCTTTTTATTTTTTTGTCAATAAAATTCACAAAGCTACTATCGGACAAGCCGTAACTCTCAGCCCAGGGAATTTTGATGGAAGTACCCGTTTCCGTGGCTCCTTGTAGAGAAATTTTTAAATTTTTTGTTGGCCCAGACAAATTTAAATTTCCATTTAAAAACCCTTGCCCAAAAAACAATGATTCGGGGACTTGTTGGGTATTTAACAATAACATTCTGTCGGATTCGATGTCCATCTGTAAGCTCCAATCACGAAAATTATCATGCGAAAAAGTTCCGTTCATTTCCGCTGAGGTTCCTTCAGCCCGTTCATTAAGTTTTACATCTTTAAAGGTAAAATCTTGATTGGACAAAAGAACTTGGGTTGACTCAGCCTGATAATCAAGATTGAGATAAGGAATACGGATTTGAGCCTTTTCCAAATTGAGAACACCATTATGTCTGATCTCATCTAGAGGGCCCCAGAGGTTTACATTTCCCGTAATAGCCCCATTGATGTTTTGAATTGCATCTTTACCCAAAGGGGACAAAAACCCGAGGTTGAATTCATTTAAATCCAAGTCAAGATTAAGTGTAGGCTTTTCGAAACCTTGCCAAACTCCTCGAGCAGACAAGCTCTTTTTGTTTTCTTCATCGAGGTTAAGGGCAACGACATAGGCGTTCATCAAGGTATTTCCATTTGCACTTAAATCAAACTGACCTAAATTTTGACCATTAATATTCCAATCGGAAATTGCTGTTGAGAATTCCAATTTATTTTCCTCAGACGATCGAGCTATTTTTGCTTTGAGATCTACAATACCCGATTGCCTAAATACAGGATTTACGGGGAGTATGTTTTCTAAAATAACATTTTCAATTTCTAAATCTAGGTTAAATTTTTTGCTGTTTGAATAGGCACCAGAAAGCTCAATGAGTTGGTCTTCAGTGACTGCCAGTAGGTCAGTCAGGATCGTTTCATTTGTTTTTGCATTGTACCCAATTTTTTGGTTTGGTGTATCCTCAGGATTCAAAACCCATGTCTCCTTTCCTAATGGAAACTTAGATTTTTTAAAGCCAAAATAAGAAATTCCATCAGTACCCATAGTGTGGTAAAAATTCAGTTCAAAGGGCGTCTTTTCTTTGGCTTGATTGGTAAATTCTGAGCGAAAATAAAGGGTGTCCTTTAACTTGGTACTAATCATGTTAAAGGCTCTTCCTTTGATGTACTCTTGGCTGATTCGGTTTACGCTGAGATACGTATTGTAAATTGGGTTTTTGGTGTCAATTTGGAAGTGAAGTTCCTCAAGCTGCAATCCATTCCACCGCATTAAGGGAGCGTCTAAAGTGACAATAGAACTCTTAACATCTGAACCAATATTCCCTTTGAGGAAAATGTTTTCAGAAACCGAAAACTCAGGATACAAAGCATCCAATAGCTTCTTGTAAATCGTTAACTTAAAACTTAACTCTTGTCCTTCTCGAGGTTCTTTCAGAGGCAGGAAAGGATAGACCTGGTGAAGCGTTTGCTGAAACAATTGTACCAGTTGTGAGGTTTGAAATTTTCCTCGGGCAGCACCGGAAATACAATCCGTATTTTCAATAGTTAATAAGGTTTCTCCCTGAATAATTTTTTGGGAAATTGTTAAAGGATTCAAATCGACAGTGGAATTTTCATTGGTGATCTGAGCTGCCGAAACCTTAAAGGCTCCTTCAAGATTGTCAATATTTTTTCCTTTAAAATTACCTAAAACTACTCCTTTAAAATTGCGTTTTGCTTCTCCAAGACGAAGGCCAAAAAGGTTGATGTCCCATTTGGAAATATTAGCTGCAAGGGTGTATTGGGGTTGGGTATCAGAAAAATCAAACCGAAAATCACTTTTGAGTGCCATGATGGAATCATTCACGCTGAGTGTATTTCTCAGTTGTTGATCGGTAAAATTTCCTTCAATTTCAATATTTGAAAGTGAAAAAGTAGGGGTTTTTAAAAACATTTCTCTTACATCCCACTCCAATTGCTCGTTTCCCTTCTCAGCCAAATTACCCTCAAATTGAACAACTCCCCCCCAACTAAATTCTTTTTTTGATACCGTAGGGAGTAAAAAATTTATCGAGTCAAAAGCTGCCTCCACGGTGATGGCTTTGTCTTTATTCTCTTTCATAAATAAGCCTTGATCAACAGCTCCTTTTGCTTTGAAATTTCCCCAAGCATTTTGTGATTCTAAATCAAAATCAATCGCTTTAGTATTGGATTTAAATCGTCCTTTAAATTGGACAGACTCGCCCGTGAAATAATCGTTAACGGCAATCAAGTGCTTGTTTTGCTCAAGCAATTGAACCGTACTTAGGGAAGCATTTGAAACAGTAAATTCCCAATTCATCTTGCTAGAATCCAACAAGTTTTGAAGCATCAGCTTTCCTTCAACATCAAACTCATCATGGACTACCCTGAGCTTTTCAAGGTCAAAATCATCTAGCGACCCTTTTGCAACGAAACTTGCCTTTACAGGACTTTTCGCTAAAAATGGAGACGAACTGAAACGTTCCGTTTTTAATTGACTTTCATTGACCACCCACTTAAAGGTTCCCTCCTTGTTAAAATTCCGAAAACTATTGTTTGCTCCCACTAGGTTTAATGCGCCACTCAGTTGATTGTCTGCAGCACTTAAATTCCAATCTGACAAATAGAGCATACCGGGTCGATACAACACTTTTGCTGAGGTGGAAAATTGTTCTTTTACGGGCGAGACTAAATACCCTTTTAAAGTATTTAATTCCAGAAGTAAACTATCTGCGGTGAAGTTAAAATTTTGTGCCTTGATGTTGAGCGAATCGACTTGAATTGGCTTTTCCTCTGAGTTTAAATCAGTGTAGTTAAATTTAGTATTGACAAAATCCACTTCTGATACGTTCAGAATGGGTTTGTTGCGATTCTTACTTTCTTTTCTTAGTTTTTGCACCAAAACTTTTAGCGAATGGACTTCCTCATTAGGATACTTTTTGATGTTTAAATACACCCCAGAAGCCTCAAGAAGACTGAAGTCAAAATCGTTTTGTTGTAATTTTTTAAAATCCTTGAATGAAGTTTCTATCTTTTGAATAAAAGCTAGGGTATCCTGATGATGATCACCGATAAAAATATCTGTCAACTCGAGCCTACCGTTCCACTGGAGGCGGATTCGATCGAAAGTGATTTGCTGCTCTGTAGTCTGCTCAAAATTTTGAGTAAATTGTTTTAAAATACGCGACTGAACCCAAGAGGTAGAAATCAGTAGGAATCCCAGACAAGAAATGAATAGGATACTACCTAAAAGGATTGCCGCTATTTTATTCCACTTTTTGATACGAATCGTTTATTTTTGTAACGCTTTAAAAAACACTATGTTGCCTAATTCCGAACTAATTTTAGCTATTGAATCATCCTGTGACGATACTGCAGCAGCGGTACTCAACGGTAGAAAAGTACTTTCCAATTGCATTGCCAATCAGACGGTTCACAAAGCTTATGGTGGGGTAGTTCCGGAACTTGCTTCACGCGCACATCAATCCAAAATCGTACCGGTAGTCCAACAGGCCTTAGTTCAAGCAAATATCGACAAAAATGACCTAACCGCAATTGCTTACACTCAAGGTCCGGGTCTTCTAGGCTCATTGCTTGTAGGGAGTGCCTTTGCAAAGTCTTTTGCGCTTTCATTAAATGTACCGCTGATTCCCATCAATCATATGCAAGGGCATCTTTTAGTTCATTTTATTGAGGAGAATGGAATTAATACTCCAACATTTCCTTTTTTGGGGATTACAGTTTCTGGTGGGCATACCCAACTCGTTTTGGTTAAAAATCATTTTGAGATGAACGTATTGGGCACTACCCTAGACGATGCCATAGGAGAAGCTTTTGATAAATGCGGCAAACGCATGGGACTTGACTATCCTTCTGGGCCCCAAATTGACAAACTGGCGCAAACGGGAAATCCTAAAAGATTTCAATTTCCAATACCCAATATGAAAGGGTACGATGTAAGCTACAGTGGTGTCAAAACTGCTTTTACCAATTTCATTCACAAACAAACACAAAATGACAGTAACTTTATCCACGAAAATCTAAACGATCTTTGTGCCAGCTTACAATACACCTTGGTTCAAATCATTTTGAATAAAATAGAACAAGTTGCTTCTGAAAATCAGTTGAATCAAATCGTGATTGGTGGGGGTGTTGCGGCAAACTCTGAGTTACGTAACCAATTGCTTGCTCGAAAAGAAAGTCATCATTGGGAGGTTTTTTTACCTCCATTAAAATACACTACAGACAATGCAGCCATGATTGGGATTACAGCTTATTACAAACTCCAAGAAAAACAATTTGGAAAACTAACGGATGCATCAAAATCTAGACTTACCTACTAATTATGTTGTTGTTTTTTGATCACTTACTGCTAGCCGATACAAAAGCGTTTTCTTTTTCTAGGGATGAAAGCAAGCATTTGGCCAAAGTATTGAGACAAAAATCAGGAAACCCTATCACACTAACTAACGGCAAAGGATTGGAATGGAGAGGAGAATTGACTCACGTTAGTCCCAACTCAGCAACAGCTCTAAAAATTGAATCCGTTCAGCACAGCCCCCCCGACAAAAAAATACATTTGGCAATTGCCCCAACTAAAAATAACAGTCGAATGGAGTGGCTGGTGGAAAAACTCACCGAATTGGGAGTGGCTTCCATAACCCCACTACTCTGCGAGCATTCCGAACGCAAAGTGATCAAATCCTTACGTCTTGAAAAAATTGCCGTTGCTGCACTCAAACAATCTCAACAATTTTTTCTCCCTCAAATCCACCCTCTTATTCCATTTTCAGAATTTATTCAAAGGAAAAATCAGATGGGATTTTTAGCCCATTGCAAGGACACTCCAAAAAGCAATTTGATTGATTGTGACTTGAGTCAAAACGCAATTACGCTGCTCATTGGTCCGGAGGGAGATTTTAGTTCACAAGAAATTCAAAGTGCTGAACAATTGGGGTTCACCTCAGTAAGTATTGGTTCCCAACGTTTTCGAACAGAAACCGCTGGACTCTTTGCCTCACACATTGCATTTCTGAAACAACAAAATAATTGAAGCTCTAAACTTTCCTATCTTTAACCTATGAATTCAAAAGAAATCTCCAACGGAATTGTCAAAGCAGTACTCCAAATCACAGGGATTTGTATTTTGGTGTGGCTTCTCCTCCAAGTCAAAACGTTGTTAATCTACATGCTTATTGCAGGAATTGTAAGCCTTATCGGTAGGCCCATCAATCAATTTTTAATTAAGCGTTTGAAGTTGAAAAACATATTGGCTTCAACCTTAACCATAATTTTCCTTATCTGGATCCTGGTCAGCATTTTTTCATTATTTGTTCCTTTACTGGTTCAGCAAGGAGAAAACCTTTCTTTGTTAGAGGTCAATCAACTCAAGGGCAACATAGAAACGCTAGTTCAAGAAATTGGAACTTACTTTAATCTTGACAATAGCTTTTGGCAACAACAATTTTCGGTAGACAACCTCTTCCAAAATGTAAATTTTGGTCTGCTTCCCGAATTGCTGAATGAGACTTTAGAGTTGTTAGGCGGCTTTACCATAGGTTTATTCTCTGTGGTTTTTATTCTCTTTTTCTTTCTAAAAGACAGTCATTTGCAAGAACGCATTATTCTAGCACTTGTCACAGATAAGGTGAGTGATCGAGTTGAAAAATCGATTGAAAAAACCAAAAACTTACTTTCGCGCTATTTTCTAGGATTGCTTCTTCAAATTACTATTTTAATGATTGTGTACAGCATTGTATTGGCAGTCTTTAAAGTAGAAAATGCCTTTATCATTGCCTTCTTGTGTGCTTTATTGAATTTAATTCCCTATTTGGGTCCTATTATTGGAGGGGTTTTAATGTTACTCTTGACCATGAGTAGTTTTATTGGTGCTGATTTTAGTACGGTCATTCTTCCAAAGACAGGTTACGTCATGATTGGGTTTGTGGTGGGACAGCTGATCGATAACTTTTTTAGCCAACCCTTTATTTTTTCAAATAGTGTAAAATCTCACCCACTTGAAATCTTCATCGTGATTCTTGCTTCAGGAACCTTACTTGGTCCCGTGGGAATGATCATTGCAATTCCCATTTACACCACGATTAAGGTTATTGCACAAGAATTTCTTACTGAGAATAAAATTGTCAAATCCTTAACAAAGAATTTCTAAATATTGAATTTTTATGAAAAAAATACTATTTGTAATCACCCTTATTGCCTTGAGTTCACTCAAACTTCACGCTCAAAAATTGAGTAGGACAGAACGTAAGATTATCCAAAAAGTTAAAAGCTTTGATGAGTCGAGTCTTTCGTTTTTAGAAAAGGTGGTCAATATCAACAGTGGGACTTTGAATCAAGAAGGGGTTAAAGAAGTTGGTGAAGTGTTTGATTTGGCTTTTCGTGAAATTGGTTTTCAAACCGAATGGATAGACATGCCCGCGGAAATGAATAGGGCTGGACATTTATTTGCCTCTATTGATGGTGATAAAGGAAAAAAGCTGTTGCTGATCGGACATTTGGATACTGTCTTCGAAGATAACAGTCCGTTTCAAACTTTTGAACGAATCAATGACAGTTTGGCTTATGGCCCCGGAGCAAATGATATGAAGGGTGGTGATGTGGTAATACTTTATGCACTGAAAGCTTTGGCAGAACTTAACTTACTCAAAAGAGCAACTATTACCGTGGCCCTTACTGGAGATGAGGAAAGTACTGGAAAGCCATTAACAATATCGCGTAAGTCATTGATTGATGCGGGAAAGAAAGCAGATATTGCTTTAGGATTTGAAAATGCAACCGGATTTGAAAATGCAACCCTAGCGCGACGCGGAGCCTCAGGATGGAAAGTAGAAGTAAAAGGAGTGCGTGCTCATTCTTCAGGTGTTTTTAATGAACGAATTGGTGCTGGAGCCATTTTTGAAATGAGTCGAATACTCAATGCCTTTTACGAAGAAGTTCGAGGTGAAGAATACCTCACTTTTAATCCAGGAACCCTTTTAGGAGGTACTTTCGTTAACTACGACAAACAAACCAGTAGTGGTGACGTTTTTGGAAAGACAAATGTTGTAGCTCAAAAAGCTGTTGTTCATGGTGGGCTTCGTTTTATTTCAGAAGAACAAAAAGAAAATGCACGTTCGAAAATGCGAGAGATTGTCAGTCAAAACTTACCCCAAACCTCAGCCCGTATTGAATTTATTGACAGCTATCCGGCAATGGGGCCCACTGAGGGCAATAAGGCAGTATTGGAAACACTTAGCGAAGTAAGTCAAGATTTAGGATTCGGGCCTGTAACAGGCTATGATCCAAGCCGAAGAGGTGCCGCCGATATTTCTTTTGTAGCCGATTTTACAGACGGCTTGGACGGTTTAGGGACGATGGGCAGCGGAGCACATACTCCGCAAGAAATTGTAAATCTGAAAACGATGAATGCTCTCATTCAACGTTCTGCAATTTTGATTTATCGTTTGACACGTTAATGCCTGCTCCTGTTTTATCAAATTCATTAAAAACTATTTTAAGCAATGGTCTTTAACATAAATAAAACCCTTTTTTCACTGGTAATCACGCTGTTGGTTTCGTCTAGTTTGTTTTCTCAAAACAAAAGGGCTCGAGATTATGGGATCGAAATAGGCGTACTGAAAACAGGAAAACTCAATTCCATCACAGATGTAGAAGGAGTTAAAGTAGGACATACCACATTGATAGAGGAAGAACACATTAGAACCGGGGTAACCGCAATACTCCCTCATTCAGGCAATCTCTTTCAGCTGAAAGTTCCCGCAGCAATCTATCTTGGAAATGGTTTTGGAAAGTTAGCAGGATACAGCCAGGTTAAAGAATTAGGCAATATTGAAACGCCCCTAATTTTGACTAATACTTTAAGTGTACCGGCTGCTTCAAATGCATTAATCAGTTACACCTTAGATCAAAAGGGAAATGAAGGTGTTTATTCAGTAAATTCGGTAGTAGGAGAAACCAATGACGGTTGGCTCAATGACATTCGGGGGAGGCATATCGAAGAAAAACACGTACTCGATGCCATTTACAATTCTAAAAGCGGGATGGTAGAGGAAGGGAATGTGGGTGCTGGAACTGGAACTTCTTGTTTTGGTTACAAAGGAGGCATTGGAACCTCTTCAAGGATTATTCCCAAAAAACTTGGAGGTTACACCGTGGGCGTTTTAGTGCAAACCAATTTTGGTGGTGTACTTCAAATCAATGGCGTACCCATTGCCAAAGAAATGAATAATTATCCTCAAGAGTTTAACTACGATGTTGATGGTTCTTGCATGATTGTGGTACTGACAGATGCCCCCTTAAGTTCACGAAATCTAGAACGTTTGGCAAAGAGAGCCATGATGGGATTAGCAAAAACGGGAGGGATTGCATCAAATGGAAGTGGAGATTATGTAATTGCGGCTTCGACTGCAGAACAAAATTTTATTCCTTATCAAAGTGAATCGTCATTGATTCAGGCCGTTGAATTAAAAAATGAAGCCGTGACACCTTTGTTTTTAGCCGTAATTGAAGCAACAGAAGAGGCTATTGTAAATTCATTATTTGCCGCAAAAACCATGAAGGGAAGAGACAACCATAAAAGAGCATCATTGCCCATTGAGGAAGTGGTCGAAATCATGAGAAAACACAATGGAATCCGCTCCAACTAAATAATTTTTTCCGAGTTCAAAAGCTCGATAAGTTTAAACGCTAGCAGTACTTTTTGTAGTTTTTCTGTTGGTCTTCCAAAGCCGTTTTAAATTCAGTCTTTAGTTTTTTGATGAGTTCAGCTGTGGGTTGCACATCGTCTATTGAAGTTACGCCCTGACCTGCTGACCAAATGGTTTTCCATGCTTGAGCTTCTGCTTTTGCTGCATCCAATTCGCTTCCAAAATCTATTTTTTTGGACTGTTTCCAAAGATCCTCGGTGATTCCCATGGCCTCTAAACTGGGTCTAAGGAAGTTTGCATTTACTCCTGAAACAGCAGCTGTGTAAACGATGTCCTCTGCCTTACTGTTAATGATCATTTCTTGATATTTGGGATCTGCCATACTTTCCTTTACATTGATAAAACGAGTCCCCATGTAGGCAAGATCGGCTCCCATTTGAAGCGCTGAAGCAATGTCCCGTCCAGTGCTGATGCAACCAGAGAGTAATATGGTTTTGTCAAAGAAGCCTTTAATCTCATTGATCAATGCCAAAGGACTCAATGCTCCTGCATGTCCTCCAGCACCTGCCGCAACGAGGATCAAACCATCAACTCCTGCTTCAGAAGCTTTTTCTGCATGGCGTTTTTTAATGATGTCGTGATAAACCAATCCGCCATAACTGTGTACCGCATTGACTAAATCTGGGACTGCTCCCAATGAAGTAATAATTAAGGGAACCTGATGCTTAACACAAACTTCAAGGTCAGGCATTACTCTAGGATTGGTCGGATGTACAATTAAATTTACTCCAAAAGGAGCTGCTTTTTTGCCTGTTTCCTTTTCAAAAGCCGCTAAGGCTGTTTTGATTTCGACAACCCATTCTTCAAAGCCTTCTGTGGTTCTTTGGTTTAGCGCGGGAAAAGTTCCAACCACTCCATGCTTACAGCATTCAATAACCAATTGGGGTCCTGAAATTAGAAACATAGGTGCTGCTACTGCAGGCAAACTTAAATGTTCTTCAAAAGGTACGTTCATAATTTAATTTTTTAAAAGTAAGGTCCATTCAAATTCAAAGGTTGAAACGACATTCCCTTGTTGGTCTATTCCCTGAGAGGTCAACCATAGTGTCTGAGGTTGTTGTGAAGCAATTAATTGCTCGAAAGCGTTGTCAATTAGCTTTTCGGCATGACAAGTAAAACTAATTTTGCCCCGTCCCTTTTTGGAAAAATTTGCTCGATTGTTCAAAACTAACATAGAAACTTTTCGATTCGATTTTTTAATGGCTTGCATGATCAAAACTCCTGTGGTCAACTCTGCTGCCATCCCTTGAACTGCCCAAAAAAGGGACTTAAAGGGATTCTGATTGATCCAATGATGTTTCACTTTTACTTCGCAAAAGGCATCCTCAATTTTAGTCACACGGACACCACACCACCAAACAGAGGGCAGCTTAAAAAAAGTAAAGAGATTGAGCCTAAAGGGAGAAAAGGTCATTTTATTACATCAATGATGAAGCTTCAAGATACTTTAAATCAAAAGCTTCCGCAACTTCTTTGTAAACAACTTTTCCGTTTGCAATGTTCAACCCTTTCGCCAAAGCATTATTTTCAGAACAGGCACGTTTCCATCCTTTGTTTGCCAATTGCAATGCATAGCTCAAGGTTGCGTTGGTCAATGCGGTGGTAGAAGTATTGGGAACCGCTCCGGGCATATTGGTTACTGCGTAATGAATGATTCCTTCTTTTATTTTGATTGGCGCATCATGAGTTGTGGGTTCACTGGTTTCAAAACAGCCACCTTGATCGATTGCTACATCTACTAAAACTGTTCCAGGCATCATTTTAGCAAGCATGTCTTTTCGGATCAATTTTGGTGCTTTAGATCCAGGTATTAATACCGTGCCTATTATTAAATGGGAACGTTTTAATTCTTCTTCAATAGTGTAAGAGTTAGAATACACAGGGGTAACGTTAGCTGGCATGATACTTTCCAGTTCACGGAGACGATCGAGATTAGTATCCAAAATGGTAACGTTCGCACCCAAACCAGCCGCCATTCGAGCAGCCTCCGTTCCAGAGACTCCACCACCGATGATCATTACATTGGCAGGCAAAACTCCTGTAACTCCTCCTAACAGAATGCCAAACCCCCCAAAAGGCTTTTCTAAATATTTGGCTCCTTCTTGGGTTGCCATGCGCCCCGCCACTTCGGACATGGGAATTAAAAGAGGTAACTTTCCTTTTTCTTCAACCGTTTCGTAAGCCAAACAAACAGCTCCACTTTTAATCATGGCATGAGTCAGTTGCTCACTTGACGCAAAATGGAAATAAGTAAAGAGTAATTGTCCTTCTCGAATCAAATCGTACTCTTTTTCAATAGGTTCTTTAACTTTGATGATCATTTCTGCATCGTTGTAGATTGACTCAATATCGTGAGCAATTGAACAACCTACACTCAGGTATTCTTCATCTGAAATCCCGCTGAGTAAACCCGCTCCTTTCTGAACGTTGACTTGATGTCCTGATCGGATAAGAGTCAAAGCTCCTGCTGGGGTCAGCCCAACTCTAGCCTCTTGAGGTTTGATTTCTTTGGGTACACCTATTTTCATAATTTGGATGTTAAATTAGAACGGTTCGAAGATAAAAATTTGATCTCGATTTACACATAAAACACTTTATTTAAATCGAAATTATGACTAGTTTTAACCAACCCAAATTTTAACTATGAAATATTTTAACAAAACCCGAACCATTGAACAAAAAGTGACAGACCGTGAGATTCTTTACAATCTTAATCGTCAGACAGAATTATTAGAAGCCATTTTAAAAGAATTAGAAAAACAGAATAATTCTTGAGTTTTTCAAGTTAAGAAGGTTATCCGTTTTAAGTAATTTACGTTTGACTGTTGCTCTGGGTCTGTAACATAAAAAAAGCTTTACATTTTAGTAAAGCTTTGAAAGAAGAGTGATCGCGATAGGATTCGAACCTATGACCGTCTGCTTAGAAGGCAGATGCTCTATCCAGCTGAGCTACGCGACCGGATTGTTTTTTGTTTTAAATTAAAAATGTTGTTTAAAACGGTTGCAAATATAATTCTAATTTATAAAAAAAGAGTGGATTTTTTAAAAAGTGTAAAAAGCTATTTATTTCCTAAATAGCCTTTTCAAAGTCCTTTATTAGCTTATTAATTCCCGCAAAATCTTCAGTTCTCTTTATTAAATATTGCACCAAAACAAACTTTATTTTTTAAGTCCCAACCAATTCCTTTCAAAAAATAGATGCATTTACCCTAACCAGTTTTACAAAAAACCGTAGCGTTTAAACTTAATTTTCTTTAGTTTAGGAATTAATTTAATTAAATGAGAAAAATCGTTTTGATCTTGTTGAGTTTAGTCGGTTTCACCTGTTGCAAAGAAACACAGACAAACAAAATGGCAATTAATAAAGATTTTTTTGGAAAAACAAAAGACGGAACAGCGGTAGATCGTTACTCCCTGTCTAATTCGGCAGGTATGCGAGTTCAAATCATAACCTATGGGGGAATCATAACCACAATGGAGGTTCCCGATCGCAACGGAATTTTTCAAGATGTTGTTTTGGGATATGACAAACTAAGTGATTATGAAGAAAGTAGCCCTTATTTTGGGGCATTGATCGGTCGTTTTGGAAACCGTATTGCAGAGGGGAAATTCCGTTTGGAGGGAAAGGAATACACCTTGGCTCAAAACGATGGTGAAAATCACCTACACGGAGGCACAAAAGGGTTTGATAAGGTTGTATGGAGGGCATTTGAACAAATTCAAAAGGACGAAGTAAGTCTCAAATTAATTTACTTAAGCAAAGATATGGAAGAAGGTTATCCGGGAAACCTCAGTGTGGAAGTCCTTTACACCCTAACCCAGGATAATACTCTAAAAATTAATTACAAAGCGGTCACGGATCAAACTACAATTTTAAATCTCACGCAGCATTCTTATTTTAATTTATCAGGGACAAACAGCATTCTGGATCATGAATTAATGCTCAATGCAGACGCCTATCTTCCAGTAGATGAAACACTGATCCCTACTGGTGAAATTGTAAACGTTGCCAAAACTCCTTTTGATTTTACGAAGCCTAAAAAAATAGGTCGGGAAATTAATGACGAGGACCTCCAACTAAAGCGTGGTCTAGGATACGATCATTGTTGGGTTTTAAACGAACCAAACATAGGATTAAGGCTGGCAGCAGTTTTATCAGATCCTAAATCGGGAAGGCAAATGGAAGTTTTTACAGATCAGCCCGGCATTCAATTTTATTCAGGAAACTTTTTAGACGGAACAAATCCCAAAAAAAATTCTGATGAATATTACCCGTATCGTTCGGGTTTGTGCTTGGAAACTCAACATTATCCCAATGCTCCTAACGAAGCTTCTTTTCCCACAGTTGTATTAAATCCTCAGGAGGTTTTTACTTCGCAAACTCAATTTAAATTTTCAAATCCTAAACTGGATCAAAAATAAATCATGCAAACATTAGAATTATTAGACTGGATCTCAATTATTATTTATTTCGCTATTCTCGCAGGCATTGCTGTTTGGGTCATTCGAAATAAAAAAGAAAATACCGAAGATTATTTCCTCGCTGGAAGAAATGTGGGTTGGTTTGTAGTGGGTGCATCCATTTTTGCCTCCAATATCGGGTCTGAACATGTGGTTGGGCTTGCTGGTGCGGGTGCCAGTGACAAACTTCCCCTTTTAATTTATGAGGTTCACGCCTGGATCGTATTGATTTTGGGGTGGGTATTTTTGCCTTTTTACCAACGTGCTGGAGTATTTACCATGCCCGAGTTTCTAGAAAAACGATTTGACTCTCGTATGCGTTGGATTCTTTCTGTTTTTTCAATAATTGCCTATGTTTTAACAAAGATTTCTGTAACCATTTATGCGGGAGGTGTTGTGGTATCTGCACTATTGGGAATCGATTTTTGGACAGGTGCCATTGCAACGGTAATTTTAACAGGACTTTACACCGTGTTGGGTGGTATGCGAGCCGTTGTTTACACTGAGACTTTGCAAGCTATGGTACTGGTGGTTGGTGCTGGGGTACTGACCTACATCGGACTGGATCGTGTAGGTGGATGGGAAAGCATGAAAGCTACCGTAACCCCTGAATATTTGAATATGTGGAGACCTGCTACGGATCCTGATTTTCCCTGGCCTTCTCTGTTTGTTTCAAGTACCATTGTTGGGATTTGGTATTGGTGTACAGATCAATACATTGTCCAAAGAACGCTCACGGCAAAAAACATTAAAGAAGGAAGACGTGGAACTATTTTTGGTGCCCTCATGAAATTACTTCCGGTATTTTTGTTTTTAATCCCAGGAGTCATCGCATTAACCTTAAAAATGAGAGGAGAATTAGACTGGAATAGTGCGGATGAAGCCTTTCCTGTTTTAATGAGTAATTTGTTACCTACAGGACTTCGAGGGTTGGTTGCTGCCGGACTACTAGCAGCGCTGATGAGTTCTTTAGCATCGGTTTTCAATTCCGTTTCTACATTGTTTACAGTGGATATTTACAAGAAATTACGTCCAAAAACGCCAGAAAAAAAATTAGTTCGAACGGGACAAATTGCTACTATGGTTGTTGTGTTTATTGGAATTTTATGGATTCCAATCATGTCAAATATCTCTGGGGTACTTTACGAATACCTCCAGTCGGTTCAAACGTACATTGCGCCACCCATTGCGGCAGTTTTCCTAATGGGGATTTTACACAAACGCATCAATGCTCAAGGGGCATACGTTACCTTGATTTTAGGATTTGTAATTGGATTTGGAAGAATATTTCTTGAAATCCTTAGTGATTCTTTACCCTCAGGAAGTTTTTTACACTTTATCGGTACTGTAAACTACCTTAGTTTTGGTGCTTGGTTTTTTGTTTTCTGTATCGTAACGATTATTGGAGTCAGTCTAGCAACGGCTCACCCACCCGAGGAAAAAGTATTGAATCTGACTTTTGGAACCGTTACTCCTGAAGAAAAGAAAAAATCAAGAGCCACCTTTGACTGGAAAGACATTGCTGTTTCACTTTTTGTTGTCTTGGTTGTTGTTTTTGTAATGATTTGGTTTAACGGGAAGTAAGTATTAATTGTTTTTAAATTGGGTAGTCAGTAGCGCTAGAAAGCTTTCAATACCCCTAAAATAATTGCCTATGCGAAGGTTTTCGTTTGGACTGTGTTGGTTGTTATCTAAATTTACAGTAGGCACTCCAATTGCGGGAATCCCCAATCCAGAAACAAAAGGTGAAATGGGTACAGAACCGCCACTTGTTCTTATTATGACCGGTTTTTCGTCGTAATAATCGGATAAAATTGTACGCAACCATTTACCTTCTTTGGATTCTGTATCAGTTCTAAAAGCTGGATAAGCAATTTTGGAATTCATCCGAACAATTCGATCAAAATTCATTCGTTCCTCCTTGGTAGGTTGATGATCCAAAACAGTAAATCCTTGAGCAATTAAATGCGATTTTACTCCATCAATCAATTTATTAGGATCACTCTCCAGAACCAGTCGGATATCTATTTCTGCAGTGGCAGTTGCGGGTATGATTGTTCGGGTTTGCTTTCCTACCCAACCACTTTGCATCCCTCTAATATTTAAAGAAGGGAATTGTAAGGCTTCTTGATAGGAATCACCCACAAGATCATTTCTTTTGGTCTGAGTTCGTTGTTTGATAGCTTGCTCTTCTGAGGGGACCCCTTGAAGGATTTTTTTGGTCGTTTCATCCAATACAATTCCATCATAAAATCCAGGGATTAATACCCTACCCTCTTTATCTTTCATCGAGGCAAGTATTTGGGCCAAATCCAATGCAGGATTGGAGACGTAATTTCCATAGTGCCCGCTGTGTTGAGGCAGTAAAGGTCCATACGTGGTTAGTGTCAAAGATGATATTCCTCGAAATCCAAATACCAAAGTCGGTTTCCCCGAAGAATGCATCGGACCGTCTAAAATCAAAAGCATGTCTGCGCTCAATTCTTCTTTGTATTTTTTCACTGCTTCTGGCAGTCCCGGAGAACTTTTTTCTTCTTCAAAATCCAAAACAATTTTAATGTTAAAAGCGGGCTTCTTACCTTTACTTTTAAGATACTTCAGCGCAGTAGTAAGCATTAGAAAAGGCCCTTTGTCATCTGAACTGGACCGAGCAAAAATTCGGTAATCATCAATTGATGTATCATTTAATTTTCCCCAACTCACTTCTTGAAAACTATTCTCCATTGGTTTTTTTAATACGGCTTTGTATGGACTTTCTTGATTCCATTTGTTTGGATCTACCCCCTGCCCGTCCAGATGCATGTAAAATGCTATTGTAGGGCTTCCTTTTTTAAATTCTTGTTCTGCAACCAAAAGAGGTAAAGCAGAAGTTTGCAACGTAGTAACATCGAAATTTAATTCTTCAAGTGCAGACTTCGCCCAAGCAATATTCCCCACCATATCTTCTGGAAGTGCAGCGTCATTAGCCAAGGCAAGAAACGCCTTGAATGCATCCATACTCTCCAAACCCAATGCTCTAGCGGGTTGCTCGAATTCACGCTGTGCTTTTAGCGTAGAAATCATTAGTAGTGACACAAAAAGTACAGAAAAGATAGTTTTCATTATTACTGGATTAGTTTAGTTACCGATTGATCAAATATAAAAAAACCATGAGGTAATTTTTCTCAGAAAACTAAATTTATCGTTATTTTGATTTGCTTTTAAAACAAAAACAAATTGAAAAATTTCATCACTTTAATTCTGTTTCTTTGCCTTTCCGTCAGCTACTCACAAAATAGCAATCCCAATCAAAATTTGAATTTTGAAATCTCAACGCTAAAAGAGCCCCCAGTTATGGACGGGAATGTGTTGGGAGAATTACTCTGGAAAAGCGTCAATCCCATAAAAGAATTAAGACAAATAAAGCCAAGTTACGGAGCATTGGCTTCCGAAAAAACTGAAATTCGAGTAGCTTACACTTTAAAAACCCTTTATGTGGCAGTGGTTTGCTACGACTCTGCTCCTGACCAAATTGTAGTTTCAGACTCAAGAAGAGATGCTGACTTGAGTGATGACGATAGTTTTTTATTCATAATTGATACGTACAACGATCAGCAAAATGGATTTCTTTTTGGAACCAATGCCGATGGCATGGAATACGACGCTCAGATTGATAATGAGGGAGAAGGTAATTTTAGTGCAAACCGACAGCAAGGGGGTGTTGTAGGTGGAACAAATATTAACTGGGATGCATCATGGGAAGTAAAAACAGAAAAGGGGGACTACGGATGGAGTGCAGAATTTGCCATTCCTCTTAGATCCATCCGATTTAATGGAGGTGAAAACAAAACATGGGGAATTAATTTTCAACGCAACATCAGTAAGCGAAGTGAAACTGCTTATTGGGCTAATCTTCCTTTAGGATTTGATATTAAAAGACTTTCTTTAGCGGGAAAAATGCATGGGCTGAATTTAAAATCCCCAAAAAACTTGAAGGTAATTCCTTACGGTTTGGTCCAGTCTATTCAAAACAATCATCCGCCAAAAAACAATAGCAGTAAAACAGCCATCGGAGGAGACATCAAATACAGTTTAACTCCAGGATTGACTTTAGACATGACTTACAATACTGATTTTGCTCAAGTCGAGGTTGATGAACAGCAAGTAAATTTGGATCGATTTAATTTATTTTTCCCTGAAAAAAGACCTTTTTTCTTGGAAAATGCTGGGCAATTCAGTGTAGGGAGTCCAGGAGAAGTTGATCTTTTTTTTAGCCGGCGTATTGGGATCGGGACCAATGGAAGTTTGGTTCCAATAATTGGTGGCTCCCGAGTTTCTGGTAAAATTGGTCAGACCAATGTTGGCTTACTAAGCATGTTTACCGATGAAGTTCCCAACGAAGAAACGGGTGCTGTTGATATCATCAAGAATAACTATTCTGTGGCACGAGTAAATCATGATTTTGCAGCCAAACGCTCCTCCATAGGGGGAGTTTTTGTAAATCGTTCAGGTATTGGAAATGATCTTGATTACAATCGAGTTTTTGCAATGGATGGTAAATTAGGGATCGGTAAAAAAGCACAACTTTCGGGTTATGTGTCCAAAAGTAATACGCCTGGAATTACAAAAAGCGACCATGCGTTTAACTTCTTAGCCGTTTACAATTGGAATGGTTGGAACCTAAGAGCTGGTTACACAGAAGTTGGAGAAGGGTTCAATCCTGAAGTTGGTTTTTTACTTCGATCGGCATTTAAGAAACCTGAATTTCTCATTTTTAAACAATGGCGCCCCAAAAACACAGGGAAACTCTTAGAAGTTAGACCCCACGTTTCCTATCGGGGGTATTGGAATTTCCAAAATACTCATGAAACTGGATTTTTACATGTGGACAATCACTGGGTTTGGGAAAGTGGTTTTGAAATTCATACGGGGATCAATTTCACTAAAGAAACCGTGCTTACACCTTTTCCAATTTCCAAGGTTAGCGTTTCTGCTGGAGAGTACAATCATCAAGAATTACAGCTTGTACTGATGAGTAATGCCAACAGAAAATTTTACTTTCAAACCCGAACCGTAATTGGTGGTTATTTTGGAGGAAACAGAATTTCAAGTACCAATAAGGCTACCTTTAGACTTGGAGATAAATTCAATACGGAGGGGGTTCTGAATTACAATCGACTTCAGCTTCCCAATGGTGATGCAAACGTTTTTATTACAGGTGCTCGACTAGCTTACTCTTTTACTCCTAGAATGTTTTTGCAAAGCTTGGTTCAATACAACAATGTTTCTAACATAACTTCAGTAAATGCTCGTTTTGGTTGGCTTCGAAATGCCAATACAGGACTTTTTGTTGTTATCAACATAATTAAAGACACGGACTATCTGGATGCACTAAACAATCAAAGCATTACCATAAAATACAGCCATCAATTTGATCTTTTGGGAAGATGAAGCTAGTCAGGGAGGTTTTCTGATAAAAAACGTATCCCATTTTTACTCAGTATTTTTTCTACATCGTTTTGACTGTACCCTCTCTTTGTAAGAATTTGATCCAATTTTTGAAGATCGGCAATGGTATCCAAATCAAAAGGACACTGTTCTTTTCCAAAGCCTCCATCAAGATCCGAACCAATCATCACATGATTTGAGTTTCCAGCCAACTGACAGATATGATCCATGTGGTTCACTATGGTTTCCAAATTCAATCCGCTAGTTTTTGGGTCAGTACTTCCACGTTTCCAATTGGGAAGCATCATCCAGGCATCAAAAGCCATTCCAATGACTGCATTTCGTTCTAGTAAAACTTTGATTTGCTCGTCATCAAACTGCCTTTTGTTAGGCACCCATTTTCTTACATTACTATGACTTGCCCACAAAGGACCTTCGTAAGCCTCTAGGGTTTCCCAAAAGCTTTGATCGCATAAATGTGTAGCATCCAATATCAGTTTTAACTGAGCAATTTCTTTTAACAATGTTTTTCCCTTTACTCCGATACCTCCTGAAGAATCGGTCCCAAAAGCGTAAGTACCTGGTCCATAATGAGCGGGACCGATTGCTCGCAATCCTTGGTGATGCATCCTGTGTAAATGTTCCATAGAAAGAATGGAATCTGCCCCTTCAAGAGATAGGACATACCCTATGGGATTTTTTTCTGCATTTTGTTTCCAGGCAAGGAGGTGCGCTTCTAACTGCTTTTTTGTTTGGATTTGGATCAATTGTTTGTCATTTTCCATGGCACGATACCAAGCCAACTGCCCTTGGGTTTGTGCCCAAGCTTGCTCAGGAGAATTCCATCCTGGGAGTTTATTTTTAGGTTTTACGTAACGTGCTATCAAAGTAGCCGTACATAAGCCAATGTTCCCTTTTCGCATGGAGGGAAAAGATACCACTCCTTTTTCTCTATCAGGCAAGTCGGTCATTCCAGCTTCTAAAGCACGGATTTGGGATACGTCTTGTCTCAAATCCCGATTCCACTCCAAAGCATTCATGGATAAATCTAAATGAGCATCGAAAATAAATTTCATCCTTCCAAATCAATTTGATAATCACGAGCTTCAATATCCCAAAAACCAGTATGAATTCCCTTCTCAATGGCATATGCTCTATTGTATTTAGCAACAGTAGGGCAAATATGATAGGGTATTGCATAAAACAAATCCCCAACTTTAAAATCGTTTTCATGCTCGTAGGTTAGCATGAGATGCTCTTCGCTTTGTCCTTTGTGGATGGCATTTTCCAAGCCCAGTATTTCAACACGTGGTAAGGGCATTTCAGAGGCAACTGCTTTGTGACCCAAATCAAAACAAAGAGTATTGGCATTGGGTTTGCTAATCAAGCGGGTAATCAGAACTGCAGCGTTTAAAAATGGAGACTCTTTCCAAATTTTTTTGTATCCTAAATCCCAAAGCAAAGTAGTTCCTGGACTGAGTAATGAATTCTTTCTCAATGCATGAGGATAAAAGCTTGGAGAGCCACCTGTAATAATTTCAGGGATGCTCCCTCCTGACGATTCTATTTGATTTATCAAAACCGATACGGAATCAAATGCTGCGTCACATTTGGAGATGCGCTCTTGCAGATCCAATGGACGAATGTGCCCATCGTACACATGCAGTCCTTGAAATTCAACTTGACTATCTTGTTCAATGGCACGATGTAATTCCATTGCCTTTTCAGGTACAATTCCTGTCCGATTCATGCCATTGTTAAGATCAATCCATAGTTTGATTTTCACTCCTTTCTCTTTAGCCAAATCAGAAAATAATTTTAGGGAATCTAAATTATCCACTAAAGTAGAAAAGCCAATCTCTGGGTATTTTATTTGCCAATTTAAAAAGGGTATTAATTTTTCCTTCGTTGGTTGGTGCGCCAAGAGTATCCGATTTACCTTACATTTTATTAAAAGTTTTGTTTCAGCTAGAGTCGCACACTTAAACTGACGAATTCCTGCAGCCATCTGAAGTTTGATCACGGATGACATTTTATGAGTTTTTACATGGGGCATCAGTCGATTCGCTCCACCTGCTAACTCAATCATAGCATCAATGTTGTGCTGCACACGATCAGGAAATACCAAGAGCCCTGGAGTTAGCAATTTATCTTTATCCTGAACCTCAAAATTTTCTAGCATGGTTAACTTATTTATCATTTTAATAAAAAATGCGCTTCAATTTCCACTGCTATGTTTTGAGGAAGCGACATCCCAACAGCACTCCGAACGCCTATTCCGTTTTCTTCACCAAAAACCTCAGCCATCAATTCACTAAAACCATTGATTACATAAGGGTGTTCTTCAAACTCAGGAGTTGCATTGACCATACCCAAAACTTTTACTACGCGCTGGATTTGAAGATCATCATCCATGTGAGTTACTAGAGTAGAAAGCATGGTAAGTCCTACCTGGCGTGCAGCTAATTTTCCCTGTTCTCGATCTAGACTTCCTCCAACTTTTCCTTGGATTAAACCGCGATTATTGAGTATGGGTCCTTGACCTGATACATAAAGATAGCTCCCTACCACCAAAAGGGGTCGATACACACCCAAGGGTTCTGGTGCTGGGGGTAATTCTAAACCCAATTCTTGAATTCGTTCTTTAAGTTCTTTACTCATTAGTTTACAAATTGATTTAAAATTAAAACTCCTATTAAGCCACTAATACCGATGGATGTTTCCATTACTGTCCAGGTAGATAAGGTATCTTTAACGTTGAGATTAAAGTACTCTTTGAATAACCAAAACCCACTATCATTGACGTGAGATAGCATTAAACTTCCGGAGCCTATGGCTAAAACCATTAACTCGGGACTAACTCCTGTAGTCTGAACCAATGGAAGAACAATCCCGGCAGTTGTCAATCCAGCTACTGTAGCTGAACCTACAGAAAAACGAATTAAGGTAGCGATCAGCCATCCAATGATTAAAGGAGACATGGACGTAATTTGCAAAAGATTTCCGATGTATTCACTGACGCCACTGTCAATTAAGATTTGTTTGAGTGACCCTGCTCCAGCTATGATGAGTAATACCATGGTAATTCCTGATACTGCTTTGGCGAAAATTTTCATTACTTCATCCATTTTCAAACCTCGCGAAATTCCCAAAGAATAGGTTCCAACTAAAACCGTTAGCAACAAAGCAATGACAGGATTTCCAATAAATTTTATGATGGAGAACCACAATCCCTCAATTTCAAAAAAATTAAGGATCAAGGTTGAAATTGCGATTAAGATAACAGGGAAAAGTGCTGTAAGAATACTGTTTGAAAAACTAGGAAGTTCTTCGTCGGAAAACACTTTTGTGGTCATAAATTCTTTTAAGGGTTTTGCTTCTACCTTAGGAATAAACTTAGTTAACAGAGGGCCTGAGATAAGAATAGCAGGAATAGCAATAATGACCCCGTAGATCAAGGTTTTTCCAATATCGGCTTCAAACATTACAGACAATGCTGTTGGAGCCGGGTGCGGAGGCAAAAATCCGTGAGTAACGGATAGTGCAGCCAACATTGGTAATGCAATAGAAATCAGAGAAAGCCCTGTTGCAGCAGCAACGGTAAAAACTAAGGGAACTAAAATCACAAAGCCTACCGAATAAAACATGGTTACACCTACAATAAATCCTGTAAGCATGACTGCAATTCTCGTATTTTTTACTCCAAAAAGTTGAATCAACCCATTGGTGATTTTTTGTGCAGCTCCACTTTCAGCTACAAGTTTTCCCAACATGGCTCCAAGTCCAAGAATCATGACTAAAAAACCTAGGGTGTTACCAATTCCTTTTTCGATGGATTGAACAATGGCATTGAGCTCCATTCCTTGACCCATCCCTATGGCAAGACCCACAAGAATAAATGCAATAAAAGCATTTAAACGAACGACTAGGATTAAAATAAATAATAGGAGAATTCCGAGGGTAATTACAACTAATGGCATACGTAAAAATAAAAAAGTTAATCGAATTTGCACCCACACCTACCTGCTATTTACCAAAAAAAAAGATCCTTAAATACTCTTTTATTTACACCTGCTTTATTGGGTATTTATTGACCCCAAAGCAATGTAAATTAGCAGGGTAATTAAGCAAAGAAAAATGGAAAACACTTTGGTGTATTTCCATTGCTCCATTTTAACCAGCTTTAAATCGCTAATTACAAATTTATTTTTATTAGGGTAGAAATGAGAAATCAGGAACATGACTATCAAATTTAGGAGAAATTCAATACCCCAAATATGAACAAAATGGATTCCTGTATCAAAAACAAAAGTGGTCAATAGGTAAAAGAAAAGCCCTACAAATAACGCTACTTTTGCAGCCAAAGCTGATATGTTTTTTGTGAAAAATCCAACCAACATGATGGATGCAATGGGAATGAAAAAAATACCATTAAGCTGTTGAAGCAATTGATACAAACCGTCAGGAGCTTTTGCAACAAATGGGGCTACTGCGATTGCAAAAATTGCCAAGACAGAGGAAGTCAATTTTCCAATGTAAACCAGTTTTTGGTCGGAAGCCTTAGGATTCAAATGCCTTTTATACAAATCCAAACTAAAAATCGTAGCTGAACTGTTGAGGACGCTGTTAAAAGTACTCAGCACTGCACCCATCACTATGGCAGCAAAAATACCCACAAAACTCGCTGGCAATACTTTTTTGATGATCTCGGGATAAACCATATCCTGATTTGTGTAGAGCGAATCTCCGAAGTAGTAAAATCCAATTACTCCAGGTAAAATAATTACTAAAGGAATGAAAATTTTAAGCAAGCCTGTAAAAAGTAACCCCTTTTGAGCTTCTTTTAAATTTTTAGCTCCCAATGCTCGTTGAATAATCGTTTGATTCATACACCAAAAATAAATTTGATTGACAATTAGACCCGTAAATAAAACTTCAAAAGGTAAAACTGAGTCTGGACCTCCAATGACATTAAACTTCTGAGGAGCATGGTTAAAAACTTTCTCTAAACCTTCCATTGGATTTCCCTCACCAATACTCAAAAGAGCTAAAAGCGGAACGGCCAAGCCTCCCAAGAGCAGTCCATAACCATTCAGCGTATCGGAAACGGCAACTGCTTTTAATCCCCCCAAAATGGCATACAAAGAACCTATCAATCCAATAACCACGACCGTAATCAATAACCCATCCTCTTGAGAAACCTCCAGTATTTCTGAAATATTAAAAATACTCTCCAAATTAATTGCTCCAGTGTAAAGAACAATCGGTAAAAGAGTCACTACAAATGAAATCATTAGAAAGAAAGCTACGTAAGACCGGAGCATTCCATCAAATCGATTTTCCAAATATTGTGGAATGGTTGTCAATCCCATTTTTAAATATTTGGGAATAAAATAAACGGCAGCAGCAATTAAGGCCAAAGCAGATGTAACCTCCCAACCAATAACAATAAAGCCATTTTTGTAGGAAGAACCGTTCATACCAATGAGATGTTCGGTTGAAATGTTTGTCAACAACATAGAACCTGCAATGACTACTCCTGTCAAACTTCTCCCACCAAGAAAATAACCCTCTTCAGAACTTAATTTTTCCTTTCTTAAGCGGTACCACGCATAAGCAGCCACAAATAAAGTGTAGGCTAAAAATGTGATGAATGTAAACATGACTTAAACGATTTCGGATAGTAAAACAACACGATTTTCTTCACTTGACTTTTTAGCTGCAAGACTGATTGCCATTGAACGAAGTCCATCTTCAAAACTAAGTTCTGGCACAGTATCGTTTACAAGACATTGAACAAAAGAGTTTAAAATGTTTAAATAAGACTCCTTGTAGCGTTCTATGAAAAATTTCATGGGTTTTGGGTGTAGAAAACCCTTTTGATCTGCAAAAGAGACCGTGTCATCAGACTTATTTTGAGAGGATACTAATCCCTTGTCACCAAAAACCTCTACTCTTTGATCATATCCGTAAGAACTGTTTCTGCTATTTTCAATAGTTGCAAAACTATTATCCTCAAATTTTAAGACACTCACAGCAGTATCAACATCCCCAACGGTTTCAAGGGGCAACTGACCAAAAATACCAGCGGTAGTGAAAACTTGAGTAACTTCACTACCCATAAGGTGTCGTGCCAAATCAAAATCATGAATAGCCATATCCAAAAAGAGGCCTCCTGATGTTTTAATAAATTCCATCGGAGGTGGTCCTGGGTCTCTACTAATCAATTTTACCGATTGAGTCCGTCCAAGACGTCCATCCTTTAATTCTTTTTTAATTTTTAAAATATTGGGGTCAAATCTTCGATTAAAACCCAGCATGAATTTAATCTGAATGGCACTAAGGTGTCTTTTTATTTCAAGGATATTTTCGATAGAAAGATCAATTGGTTTTTCACAAAAAATGTGTTTTTGAGCAGCTATCGCCAGTTTCAAATGTTCAAAATGAAGTGCTGTAGGTGATGCTACAACTACCGCATCAATTCCACCTTCACTTAACATTTTTTCATAAGAAGTAAAAAGCTTTTCAACACCGAACTGTTTGGCATAGTCTAAGCTTTGTTCACTTCTGCTACAAGCTGCTACAACTTGAGCCTCCACTATGTGGTGTTGGATGTTGTGTAAGTGTACTTTTCCAATTCTTCCAAGACCAACAATACCAATTTTAATCATTATGATGTTTTCATCTATTCAGTTAAAACGCAAGTTTGTTAGGAAGGTATTTGGCAATTAGTTTTTCATAATACGGTTTTAGTGCTTTTGCATCAGGTGGTACCGGTATTTTGGAATACAAATCATAAGGGTTAAATTTTTTAACCCACTCAAAATTTTTGTGATCTTCTTCGTTCATCAAGTGCGAATAGGCTCCTTCTCTATGTTGGGCATAAAAGGAATGGTAACGGATAATGTAAAGTGAAGGTTTGGGAAGGTAATCTTTCATTACATGGTAAAGGTACTCGTCGTGCCCCCAACTCATTTTAACCTGATCCAGACCGCAATGTTTTGAGTACACTCCAAATTTTGTATTGTAGCGTTCGTCTGAGTAATCTGTATTTTCGGTAAAAAATTCTGGATAAACAATTTTATCTGAAAACTGACAACCCACAGGATAAGTATCCCCCACTACTGCCCATTGAGGTTCACCATACAAACACAATACTTTACCTAAATCATGTAAAAGTCCTGTGAGGACAAACCAATCCGGATGTCCATCTTGCCGAATGGCTTCAGCAGTTTGGAGTAAATGTTGTAACTGATCCAATTCAATATCGGGATCACTATCATCCACTAATGTATTTAAGTAATCCAATGCTTCCCAAACAGACATTTTTTGTTTTTTCAGTTCGAGAAATTCTTCTTGTTTGGCGACTACAAAATCATACGTTTGAAATTGATGATTGATTTTATAAAAATTTCTCACCAATGCATCTCTGGGAGAATCTGTGTAATTTCTGTAGTCTTCTTTTTGTTTTTTATTGGGTTCTGGATAGCGTTTTAACAAATCGTCTTCCCAATCGTCTAGACTCTCTAGGGGTGTGTTTGTATCCATTTGATTTGATTATTTGGATTTAAAAAAGGATTAACCTTGGATTAAATATAAACAATTATTTGTTTTCTAAATTCAAAAATCCGTGACAGTCCATTTGCTTTTAACCTCATTCGCTTTAGAATTCATTTTGAATTCGGTATTTTTAAAAAAAGAAAAAAATGGATCGACAATCGTTTCTAAAAACAGCTGCTCTTGGCACCTTGGCCATCAATACCTTACCTTCCTTTAGGCTTGGACATAAACCTTTTGAAAAACTTAAAATTTCACTGACCCCTTGGTCTTTAATGCGAACCAGCTACGGAACTAATGATCCGTTAGGGATTGATATCTTTGATTATCCTGCTGTTGCCAAGTCCCTTGGTTTTAACTTTATCGATCATGAAATGTTTCACTTTCCTAAAAATTTAAAAGAGAAAGATATTGATCGAATGAATCAGCGATGTGCCGAAGCTGGAGTTCAAAGTGCTGTTCTACTTACCGGAGGTGTTGGAGATATTGGTGATGCCGATGCTCAAAAACGAAAACAAGCCATCACCCTCTTTAAATACTGGGTAGATGTGGCACAAAAATTAGGATGCAAAGCAATGCGAAATGTGTGTGGGGAATACATTACTATCTCACACTCAGAAAAACTAACCTACGCCCTTGAGGGAGTTAAAGAACTAGGAGACTACGCGGGCAGCAAAGGATTGGATTTATTAATTGAAAATCATAATGGCTATTCCTCAAATCCAGAATGGATGATTGAACTCATGGAGAAAGTAAATCTCAAAAACGTTGGGATTTTAGGAGATTTTACTAATTGGACTTTGGAACGTAATCCTGACACTTTTTATCCAGATCCCTACCGAGGCATTGAGTTGCTTAGCCCCTACATCAGGGCTGTGAGTGCCAAATCTGAACAGTTCGATAGAGAAGGACAGGAAACTACAATCGATTATCAACGCATGTTTAATGTTCTTCGAAAAGCACCCCAATTAGAGTTTGCTGGGGTAGAATTTTTTGGAAACGAAATCACTAGAAATCAAGGTGCTGTTATGACCAAAAATCTGATCGAAAAGGTAACCAAGTAGATTATTTTGTTTTTTTCGAAAACTTAATTGGTTCTTAAAAAAAAGACAACCAAATCGTTGAAAGGAAAATTAAATGATGTTTTTTGGTGAAACTGTATTAGATTTAACGCATTGTTTAAATTTTAAAAATCAAGTGTCACCCACCTATTTCTTAGATTGGTAAGGCAGTTCAAAATTTGAATTCATTAAAACCCACAGATTGGGATCCAAAATGATTTTAAGGGGTTTTTGATCTACCTTAATTTTGTAAACACCCTGCTTATCTTTGAGTTGGATTTTTACAATTTTTGTATGGTTTGGGAAATCGATTCCAATTTCAATCGGCATTTGAATCAGTCCTCCCCCTTTTTGAATTTGATTCATCTCTAAAACTAGTTCTTTGTTTTGTTTATCGTAAAACCATTGACCGTCTAATTCTAGAGTTCCTGGTTTGTACAACCACTGTTGAAAGAAAGGATTTAGATTCAATCCAGAAACCTCTTCCATCACTTGTCTAAAATCTTCTGTTGTTGCGTTTAAATCTTTAAACTTTGAGTAATAACTTCTTATTCCTTTCCAAAAGATCTCCGTTCCCAATACCCCCCTTAACATATGTAAAACCCAACTGCCTTTTTGATAGGTTTGAGAGCTTGTGACATCTTTCATGTTTTTTAAATTATCATGAATAATGGTGTAGTCTGGGTTCTTTTCATGAAACGATTCAACTCTTTTTTTACTAGATATTAGACCCTCAATAAAGGCCTCTTTACCGTAGTAATGTTCAATAAATAATAAGGTAAAATAGGTTGCAAAACCTTCGCTTAACCAAATGTCATCCCAGTCGTATTCTGTAACTGCATTTCCAAACCATTGGTGCGCAATCTCGTGTATTACAACATTTCTCCATCGTGTATTTCGATCACCTTTAACCGAGTTGGCACTGTAAAGAATGGCTGAGGCTGCCTCCATTCCTCCGCTAACGCTGTTCGACTGAATATTTGCAAGTTTTTCGTAGGAAAAGGGACCTACATAATCACTGTAAAATTCGAGGGCTTTTTTTGTAGGTACAGCAAAATCATAAAAACCTGCCTCCCGATCTTGCTTAAAAACCCATGTTTGAATTGATTTGCCTTCAAATTCATCAACGTACTGGACTGCGAATTCCGCTACACCTAAAACATAAAGCCAAGATGCTATGGGAATGGATTGTTTCCAATGTGTACGTTTTTGATTCTTATCTAAATTTGTTTCTTCAATTTTTAAGCCGTTTGATACGACCTGATAATGGTTTGGTGCAGTGACAATAAATTCGCACTTGGCTTTGTCATAAGGATGATCTACTGTTGCAAGCCAATGCCTCCCCCTATTGGGCCAATTGTCACTAAAAAAAGTTCGGTCACCGTATTTATTTTCTCCAATATGAAGCCCCTCTGAGGGAATTCCTGAATAGCTAATTGTAAACTTTTTTCGTTCATTTTTTAAAAGAGGCTCATTGAGGTAAATCCAAAGTTCATCTTTTTCATGTAAGAACTTTAGCGATCCATTTTCTGACTTTACGTCTTGAACTGTCATCCCTTTATTCTCTAATTTTTCTGAAACATTAACCAAGTCCAATCTTATTTTTTCAACACCGGTATCAAGGGCCCTAAAGTCAACAGTAACTAAGCAATTAATCTCATCTGAAGCATCGGAAAGCGTAATGTCAAAAATGTAATTGAGCACGTCAATTTTAGGGTTTTTAGGATACGGGTCCGTACTTGCGTAAACAGTATTACTCCCTATTGAAAGTATTGTTAAAGCGATAAAGCAGAAGAATCTCATCTCGAAAATTTCATTAATTTTTATCTTATTTAAAGTAAGATTATTTCTTTTCATTGAATCACGAATTAATCTCTAATGTATTGATTTTTAATAGAACCTTAAATTATTCCTAAATTGGGTCCGATAAATCAATGCAAAAAACATACTGTATTATGAATAAAATTTTTTTCATTTTTCTGCTTCTGAGTTTAAAAACAGCATACCTATTTGGGCAAGAGAAACATTATTATCAAACCGATTTTCCTCCCTCAGAATTTGAAACACGGAGATCTAAAATATTCGATGAAATTGGTGTGAATGGAATCGCACTAATTCAAAGTGCTCCAACAGTAGCTGGTTTTAAAGTATTTCGACAAACCAACACCTTCTATTATCTGTGTGGGTTAGAAGAAGGACATGCCTATTTACTTCTCAATGGAAAAAATAAAACCACTACAATTTATTTACCTCACAGAGAGGAAGCTAGGGAGAGTAATCAGGGGAAAATTTTCTCTGCGGAAGATGCTGATTTAGTTAAAAAACTAACGGGAGTAAATCAAGTGCGAGCGGTTGAATTTCTTGGTATTGATCTTGTTCGATCAGGTTTAATAAAGGGTAAGACTCCTGTATTGTACACTCCTTTAAGCCCCGCTGAAATGGGTAATGATAGTCGAGATGAAATTCTCAGCGGCCATGCTCGAGCTGCAGCAGATCCTTGGGATTCTGATACAACGCGTGAAGCCAAATTTAAAGCATTGCTGAATGAACGTTTTCCTGAATTTCAGATACAAGACCTCTCTCCAATATTGGATTCTATGCGATTGGTAAAAAGTCAAAAAGAAATCGATCTTATCTCCAAAGCAACTGATATTGCAGGTCTGGGAATTATGGAAGCTATGCGATCTACTAAACCCGGAGTTTATGAATATCAGCTCGATGCGGCTGCAAAATATATTTTTTATCAGCACGGGGCTCAAGGAGACGGATATCCATCCATCATTGGAGGGGGGCAAAATGCCTTTATGGGCCATTATTTTAGAAAGACCGATGTCTTAAAAGATGGGGATTTGGTTCTCATGGACTATGCTCCAGATTATCGCTATTACACGAGTGATGTCACTAGAATGTGGCCTGTCAATGGAACGTTTGACAAAGCCCAAACGGCACTTTACAACTACATTGAGGAATACAGAAATGCTCTGTTTAGACACCTAAAACCTGGTGTAACTTCAAATGAAGTTTTGGATAATGCAGCAGCTGACATGAAGCGTTATCTTGTTGGGAAACGTTTTGAAAAACCCGCACATCAAAAAGCGGTTGAGGAAGGGCTGAAATTTAGAGGGCATTTTCAGCATCCAGTAGGTATGGCAGTACATGATGTAGGGCAGTTACGAAATGTTCCTCTAAAACCAGGAATGGTATTTACCATAGACCCCATGATTTGGATCCCTGAGGAAAGACTTTACATTAGAATTGAGGACATCGTTGTGATTACTGAAACTGGTGCGCGTAATTTAAGTGCCTTTGTACCTTCTTCAATTTCAGAAATTGAAAAAGTAATTAAGGAAAAAGGATTGACCGAATTCAGACCAGCAAACGAATTACCTCTTGAGTAGCTTTTTTAAAAGATCATGAATTAGACCACTTAGCCTTTTTTTTCAATGAAAAATAACTAAGCCGCAAGCCTGCTAAAAGCATGACACTCATGGCAATGATTAACACCGTTACAATATTTGGGTATTGATTGTCAAATCCTGATGCGCTTGTATGCTTACCGTAGATACCATAGTACGCCCAAAGAATGACCAATACATATGCGATTTGCTTGAAATAAAACACTTGGCTTAAGGCAACCAAAATTCCAACTACTAAAATTGTTAGTGTCCAAAGCTCTTCAGAAATTCCTAAAGCTTCCCACTGATACCCTACCAGAACGGCCGTTACATTTGCAATTGTAGCAATAGATATCCAACCAAAATAAACTGTAAAAGGGAGTTGAAGAGTGATTTTATTTGACCAATTAGCAGTAGTTTTTAGGAGTAAATTAATCTGAACTAGATTAATCAAAAGTCCTATCATTAAGACTAGCGAAAGGATTAAAAACTCATAATGCCAGGCAAAAATCCATGCGCTATTAAAAATTGTATTTACAATAAAAAGCTTGCTCAATGTTTCCGTTTTTTGTTCCATTGGTCGAATTAGAATCCTAAGAGTAAAAACAAACAACAGAGAATAAATGACCCCCCAGATTGCAAAAGTAGCTCCCTGTGGTGTAAATAAATTCTTTAACTGATCCGAAAGATCGCCTGTTGTCATTCCGTTAATTGGGAGTATGTTGGCCAGTGAATTGATTGTAACCATTTGGGCAAAACCCAATAGCGTCAAAATTTTTATTCCTATCTTTTTCATAAAACCTATTTTAATAGTTAACGATGAGGGTCTATTTCTAATCCTACTAAGCTTTACTTGACCTTTAAAAAGCTATTCACTGGGCTTATCCATTCTAAATTCTAGGCCTACGGATGTTCTTGGAAGAAATCCTTCCCAAGGTTCTTGTTCAGCAAAGCCCTTTGCATCCAAATAAGGTAAATAATCTTTCTTATTTTTCAGCTTAAGTCCAAGAAAAGCAGTGATAAAATGCTGGTTAACATTATTAATTCTTCGTTGATCCCAGACCGAGTCAGCATAGCGTAAATATTCATCGATATGAAGTCCTGGAGCCATAACTTCTGAGGTAGGAGGATTGGGGGCAATATTGTGACGGGCGTTAATGTAAGTTAGTAAGTACCTTTCACAATTTACAGCACCCTCATAAATTGCTTTTACTCCTTGCTCATAGCCAGAAATATCATCTTCACTCCCAGCAACAAATAGCGTTGGAATTTTAATTCCTTTGAGTCCCTCTGCATCCCATACACCATAACCCATTCCCCATGGAGCCATAGCCACTATTGCTTTAAATCGATTATCAAACGAATTGATGAAATCAGGATTTCCCATTTTTCTTTTTCTGAGGGCATCATTCCCTTTTGAAGAACTTGCAAAAAAATTGACTGCCTGCTCACTGTACCCTCCTCCTGCAACATTGACAGCTCCATAGCCGCCCATGGAGTATCCGATAAGTCCAGCTTGTTCGGTATCCACAAGACCGTTCAGAAAAGAGGAAGAATCTTTACTGAGGCGTGTGATTTCATTTAACACAAAAAGATCGTCTAAAGAACGGTTTAAAAGAGTGCTATTAAAGGCATTTGCGTCCTGAAATGTTGAATCGGTATGGTCAATCGAAACTACCACATATCCTTTGGAAGCTAAATTTTCAGTGAGATAAGTAAACAACAATCTTGAGCCAGTATACCCATGAGATACGATGATTAAGGGATACGGACCTTCAGATGAATCTGAAGCAGCATCACGACTTGCTCTGCCCTTAAATTTAAAAGGAATTAGGGGACGTTTTGGATCCGAAAAATTACCCATGACTTGATCGTAAATGACCTCTTCTGTTTCTTTTTGATCTAAACTTGCAGGATACCATACTTCGAGAGTTAAAGGTCGATCGTATAATTCCGTATTTTCTTTACTACTATTTAAAATATCTATTTGATCTGGATTAACTACCTGTATGGTTTTAACCCCTACCCTATGCTCGCCTCTAGCTGCTAGTTTTGGAGCATCAGGTAATGGATCTCCTATTAGGAAAGAATTGGAATCCGTTTGACCCATTAAAAGAAAGGGAATAAAGAGTATGAATAATAGTTTTTTCATTTACTTAATTTTTAATTCCTTCAAGATAGGCAGTTCCATCTACATGACAAGAAATTTAATATCTATTTTAAATAAAAAAACCCTCCAAAAAGGAGGGCATATTGTTCTGAAAATCCATATCGAAACAGTAGACTTAAACTGGCACAAATTATTTAAGTAAACCTGCTTTTTTCATTTCAGTCATCTCAACTGTAGGATCATAGATCCAACTTGAGATCGCTACTTTACCATCTATCCATTTGAAAGAAGCAAAAACTGGAATTTGAACTTTTTCACCGTTTCTCTTAACCGTACCTGTCCAATTTGTATAAAAATGACTCCAAACTTGATTGTTGTTATTTTCATCATAGACTGTGGTTTCAGTAAAACTCCAAGGAAGCGCAATATCATTATACAACAAGGCATGATGTGCCATATAAGCTTGCCTTACCTGTTCTTTTGTGAAATTTTGACCATTGATCATAAAAACAGTCTCATCTGTGTAGACTTCATCAAAAGTGGTGTAATTATTAGACTCATACTCAGAGGTCATTTTTGCAATAGCTTTCGAATATTTATCTCCTGTGGTCGTAACTCCTGTGATCTCTTGCCCTATGACAAAAGAGGAAATTAGTAGTGTAAATAATAAAAAAGTTTTTTTCATTTTAATTGATTTATGGTTTTAATTAGGTTAAATATAAAAAGAAAAGCTGAAATATTAATTCCCTGTTGATTCGTATTCAATTAAAATGTTTATTTAAAAATCTCGACTTTATCGAAATTTCTCTTTTTTTAATTAAAATTTTTATAAAAAAATCTAGTCTCTTTTCTACAAGTCTGGAACTGGCTCAAGATGATCCTCATAATATGCCTTTTCTTTGACTAATGCGGCATGCATCAATGTAATCTCTTTTTTGTAATTCGGATCATTAAAAAGATTACTGCGTTCCTCTGGATCTTTTTCCAAATCGTAAAATTCCCAACTGGGTACGGTGACTTGTTTGTCGGCACTTTTCATCCCTAAGGGTTTTCCATAATAATGAATCAACTTGTAGCGTTTGCTGCGAACCCCAAAATGAGCAGGACGTTTAGGACTGTGCTCCCAATAACGATAGTAGGTGTATTTTCTGCCTTGTAGTTCATCGTCTATCAGTAATTCCCTAAAGCTTTTTCCCTGAATGTGTTTTGGCAATTGAACCTGGGCAAAGTCTAAAAGTAAGGCAGGAATATCAATATTCATTAATAATGCATTATTTCTTTTGTTCTTTGGTAATTCTTTAGGATAGCGAATTACAAAGGGCATGCGGGAAGATTCTTCAAGCATCATTCGTTTGTCAAAAAAACCGTGTTCTCCTAAAAAGTATCCCTGATCAGAAGTATAAATAATGAGGGTGTTATCCAACTGACCGCTCTTCTCAAGTCCTTCTAAAATTTTTTCAATATTGTCATCGATTGCGGCACCACAGCGAATAAAATCTTTAACAAATTTTTGATAGGACTTTTTTCTAATTCCAACACTGTCTAAACCTTTAACATCAAAGGGCATTCCTGGATAATCCGTCCAAAACTTATCTGGTTCTGCTTGATACCTCAACCATCTTTCGGTCAAATTTTCGAGCAATTGTCCTTTAAAAGTTCTTCCCTTTTTTGTTGGATAAGGCTCAAGCAAGGATGAGGGTTCAGGAACCTCTACTTCTTCAAGAAGTTTAGCATGGCGTGCAGGATAATGAAAAGGCTCGTGGGTTGCTTTAAAGTGAGTCATCAAGAAAAAGGGTTTATCAGGATCTTGTTGTGTAATCCATTCTAAGGATTCATCTCCAATAATATCAGATGAAAATCCCTTTTGCTCCTTCCCTCCTTTCCATCCGTATTCCCAATTTTCAGCCGTTTTAAAAACAGGATTAAAATAGCGCCCCTGACCTGGCAGAACTTTGTAATAGTCAAATCCTGTGGGTTCTTCCTTGAGGTGCCATTTTCCAATAATAGCAGTTTTGTATCCAGCTCCTGATAAAAGCTTAGCAATGTTGAGTGTATCAGGAGCCAATGCATCGCCTAAAGTATACACTCCATTTTTATGACTCATCACACCCGTGAGAATTGCTGCTCGTGAAGGAACACAAATGGAGTTTGTACAAAACATATTATCCAAGGTAACCCCCTCAGAAGCTAAACGTTTAATTCCAGTGTTCTTTACATAAGAAGCTAATACCCCGCCGTAAATTCCCCATGCCTGAGAAGTATGATCATCTGACATGATGAATAAAATATTGGGACGTTTAGTCTCTTCAGACGAGCATGATCCTAAGGTAAGGATCAGGATGAGCAATAACAACAACTGTTTATTTGAATGCATACAATTTATTTAACTACAAGATACTTACAAAAGTTGAAAATACAGTAAACTAACTTTAAGCAATTTTAGCTCATTTTTGATCAGTTTTGGCTTATTTTTGAGACTTTTTGATCAACTTTTAACGTTTTTCGACATAAAATGATCTTTATCAATGATTCATACTTTCACAAAACAATCACCTCAAAAATTACATCCATTCTTTCATAAATAATTAAGGCTCAGAAAAGCAATAGGATTAAGGAGTTGGTGAAAAAGAAAAAGCTCTCCGCTTGGAAAGGCTGAAAACCATCACATAGGGTCATGTATTTTTGATGCAATTTGAAGTACACTTTGGGCTACAAAAAAACCCCTAAACTATTTTAAAACAATTGAATAGGGATTTAAAAAGCGGAGAGACAGGGATTCGAACCCTGGCGACGGTTACCCGTCGACAGATTAGCAATCTGCTCCATTACCACTCTGGCACCTCTCCAGAAATGAAGTTCACAAAAGTAAGTCTTAGCGCATAAGAATGCAATCTTTTTTTCGATTATTTAGGATACTCTATTCGAAGCTGATACACATTAATCAATTTTTTAAAAAGTACCTTTTTTACCGTTTCGATCTCGGAAAAAGTAATGTTGGAATCATTAAACTGAAATTCCTTCATTTTTCCATTGATTATTCCGTTGATAAAAGTCTCCAATTCATCAATAGTTGGGGCTTTAAGACTTTTTGAGGCAGCTTCTACTGCATCGGCCATCATCAAAATAGCGGTCTCTTTTGAAAAGGGTTTGGGTCCTGGATACTGAAAATCTGAACTGTCGGTTTCAGGATCTAATTCCAATTGTTTTTTATAAAAATAATAGACTAATGAGTTTCCGTGATGGGTTCTAATAAAGTCAATAATCCGATCAGGAAGGTTGTTCTTTTGAGCTAAAAGAATCCCCTTTTTTACATGATTTATGATAATTTGAGCGCTCTGCTTAGGATCAATTTCGTCATGCGGTGAGACCGCTCCCGACTGATTTTCAGAGAAAAAATGAGGATTTTCAAGCTTTCCTATGTCATGATACAGTGCTCCTACCCTGACAAGAAGGGCATTGGCACCAATTTCATTGGCAGCTGCCTCAGACAAATTGGCTACTTGTAACGAATGATGAAAGGTACCTGGAGCTTTCTCTGAAAGAGTTTTTAATAATTCTGCATTCGTATCTGACAATTCAAGTAAGGAAACATCAGAAACCAATCCAAACACTTTTTCATAAATGTAGATCAGAGGTTGTACAAAAAGCATTAATAAGCCATTTAACAAAAAGAGTGCTAAAGGTGTGAAATCAATTTTTACAAAGCTCCCCTCTTGAATGGTTGTAAAAGCCAAATAACCTATTACATAAACCAAAACTATCTGACCTACTGAAATAAATAAATTTGCTCTTCGGTACAGTTGGGCTACCGTTTGAATTGTGATGATTCCCGCCATAATCTGAATAAAAACATATTCAAAACTGTTGGGCACGATAAAACCAATTAGTAAAACTGACAAAACATATGTGAATAAACCCAAACGAGCATCAAAAAATGCTTTGACGATTAACGGTAAAATACAAATAGGTACCGCAAAAATGTAGGCTGTATCGTATTGAATAACCATTGTAACTGCAACAATAACAATTAGAATATTAAAAAATATAAAAGTTAATTTTCTATTGTCTTCATAAATCGAATAGCGGTATTTGTGTAAAAACAACAACAGCAAAGTGAAAGTCAATAGCACCAGAATAGAATACCCAAAAACGATCCACACCGAACTCTGATCTCCTTGACGAAGTGAAAATTCATTTCGTAACGAACTCAAAACTTCAAAATGTTCTTCATTTACAAGCTCTCCCTCTGCAATAATCAATTCTCCTGAAGCAACTACTCCTCTCGAGAGTGAGATTTGACTTAAGGCTTCTTCCATTGCATTTCGATCAAAGGTCTTATCTGGAAAGACATTTGGAGTAATGAGTTCAAAAAAGAGATCCTTGAACACCTCCTCAAATGATTCAAAAGGTCCATCCGAAAGTGTAGTTTCAATGAATTCAAATAAATTGTCAGAACGAAAGATCTCATCAATTGAAATGGAAATTTCTAGCTGCTCTTGAATTAAAAATATTTCAGAATTCCCTTGATGATTGTAATTGGGAGGAAGTACACCATAAGTGTAAATCTGCTCAAGCAAATTGATCCCCATCTGATAAAGACTGTCTAGCCGAATAGGGTTTGATTCTTCAGAAAAAGAAGAAATAAAAAGGTCTGGATAATTTTCAAAAACTTTTTGTTTGATCTCTAAATCACTTCTAAAATAAGGATTTAAGTTCCCTAACACGGCCTCTTTGTCCGCTTGAATTTCACTATCTGATTTAAGAATTGAAAAATCAAAGGGTGCGTAATAACTTGGGTATTGCCACAATCGACCTTTTTGAAATTCGTACTTGAATTGGCCTCCCATGGGAAAAAGGTAGAGTAGGCAAATAGAACTCGATAAAATCAACAGGGTTTTATAAAAAAGACCTTGTTGCGCTACAATATATTTCCAAACTGATTTCAAGAAAGTTCTTTTAAATTCAAATCTACATAAACTAATTTTCTTCTGGGCTATTTTTAGTACAGATGACATTAGTATGGTTTTAAAATTCCTACTTTTGTGACTCAACAAAGACTATTTTCACTCTAAAAATAAATTTTGAAGTACGGTATCTGTCATTTAAGTAATGTCCCAATACGAAAAGAAAGCAGCCACCAAAGTGAATTGGTATCTCAACTACTTTATGGGGATTGCTTCAAAATTATTTCTCAAAAAAAGGAGTGGATTCAAATTGAGGTCCTCCAAGACAATTATTCGGGTTGGATTGATCATAAGCAATTTCAGCCCATTCCAAAAAAAGAAGCCGAAAACATCACTACTAAAAGTGCCCAGTTCACCATTGATTTAGTTGACTACATTGAAACTGGAGATCAATCCTTGACTGCAGTAGTACTCGGTAGTAATATTGCTGCAACTGGTTTTCTAAATCACTCTTTTAAAGGGCGTTTTACCTCAGGGATCAAAAACAAAAAAAACCTGGTCAATACGGCTTATTCCTATCTAAACACAACCTATTTGTGGGGCGGTAAAACCCCAATGGGGATTGATTGTTCAGGTCTGATACAAATGATTTATCGAATCAACGGATACGATATTCCCAGAGATGCCTCACAGCAAGTCACTCTTGGGGAAACGTTAAGTTTTATTGATGAAAGTGAACCTGGAGATCTTGCTTTTTTTGATGATCAAGAAGGGGCTATCATTCATGTTGGAATGCTACTGGAAAATCATTACATCCTTCATGCGCACGGTAAAGTTCGTATTGACCGGATTGATCAGACGGGAATCTACAATTTTGATACCCAACAGCACAGCCACAAACTTCGGATTATTAAAAAAATAATATAAAAAAAACCCTCTTAAAATCAGAGGGTTTTTTATTTAATAAAAATAGAAGCTTATTACTCAACTAAAGCTTTCATTTCCTTAAAGCCTTCGTTATCTCCTAATGTACCATAGATATTCATCAAGGTTTTAATGGCTTCTTGATTGTTGCTTAATGCTACTAATTTTTTCAAAATCGGAACACATTCTAGGTAGAGATTTTCACGATCGGTTTTTAATTGCTCATATCGTGCGTTGTCCGCTCTAGAATTTCCTAAGCTATTCATTTCTTCAACTATTGTTGATTCACCCTCTAAAATCAAAGAAACCAAATTGAGATAACCCGATTCCGAATTGGGATCCAATTCTATGGATTTTTGGTAGTAACCCTTAGCTTCTTCATTCATTCCACGTTGAGCATTTATCACCCCTAGATTAAAATAAAGCGTAGCATTTGTTGGATCTTGCTCAATAGCTTCTTTCATCAAAGCTTCAAAACGATCATTTTCTTCAAGTTGGATGTATAAATTTGCCTCAGTTAAAATCAGATTTAGATCCTTTGGATCTTCTTTACGAGCTTCTTTTACAGCATCCATTGCTCGCTCGTTATCTCCAAGTTGGGCATAAATTAGTGCAATATTCTTTACGATTTCAGGAAATCTAGACTCTGTATCTTCTTCCCTAAAATCGGTGTATTGTTTGGTTTTTTTGTACAAATCATATTCCGAAGCAGAGAGTTCAACCTCTTCACCTGAATCGGCAGATATTGCAAAATATTGAGTTGTAATTCCAGTGTACTTGATTTTTTTAAGTTCATCGTAATATTCCAAAGCTAGTTCAAAATTTGATCCATTTACTGCACTTGAAGCGGCATAGTAAAGGTAATCTTGATTGCCTTCAGGATTGATCTGATATGCGAGATGAAGTTTTCCAGCTGCTACAGCAAAACGCTTTTCTTCATTATCCCCTATGGCTTCATTTACAATATCTGATGTTAAAGAATTTAACTGGGTGTCAAAGTTGGGATTGGCTCCACCAGCATCTTTAAATGCCATGAACTTTTCGTAAGCTAGATTAAAATCTTTATTGGATTGAGCAATTTGTCCTTCTAAGTAGGTTTTTTGATTTAAGATTTTTTGATCAGCTGCATCAAAAAGAGCTGCACTAGATTCTAACATGGCAGTAGCTCCCTGCACATCTCCTGAATCAAATAATTTGATCGCCTTTTTAATTTCCTTTTTCTGAGCATAAGAGAAGGTCAGAAACAAACTAAAAAGTAAAGGTAAAAGTGTTTTCATTGTTAAATTATAAAAGGTTTGTTTTTTAGGTTTATTCAATAATAGTGCCATCGTTTACATCAAGATCATTTACATCTTCAATGGTTTCTTCATCTTTCATCACTTTTGCAACAGCTGCAATAGTATCGTCTCCCTTGAGGTTGATAAGTCGAACTCCTTGCGTAGCTCTTCCCATGACTCTAAGAGTAGCTACCTCCATACGAATCGCAATACCTGATTTATTAATGATCATCAAGTCATCAAGATCACTTACTGTTTTAATGGAAACCAATCTCCCTGTTTTCTCGGTAATTGAAATGGTTTTTACACCTTTCCCTCCTCGATTCGTTACACGATAATCTTCAAGACTCGACCGTTTGCCATAACCGTTTTCAGAAACTACAAGTATGTTGGCATCCATATCATTTACTGAAACCATACCTATCACTTCATCGGATTCATTTGCCAGCGTAATCCCTCTAACTCCTGATGCACCTCGGCCCATGGGTCTGGTTTTACTTTCTTCAAATCGAATGGCTTTACCTGACTTAACTGCAAGAATTACATGGGAGTTTCCGTTGGTTAACTTTGCTTCGAGCAATTCATCTTCTTCACGAATGGTAATGGCATTAATTCCATTTGCTCGAGGTCTAGAGTATTGTTCCAATGAAGTTTTTTTGACTTGTCCCTTCTTGGTTGCCATAATGACATAATGACTGTTGATGTAATCCTCGTCTTTTAAGTCCTGGGTACAAATAAAAGCCATAACCTTATCATCTTGTTCAATATTGATCAGGTTTTGAATTGCACGACCTTTTGCTGTTTTAGATCCTTCTGGAATTTCGTAAACCCGCATCCAAAAACATTTCCCTTTTTGAGTAAAAAAGAGCATGTATTGATGGTTGGTTCCTACGAATAAGTCTTGTAAAAAATCTTCGTCTCGGGTTGTGGAAGCCTTTTGTCCTACACCTCCCCTATTCTGCGTTTTGTACTCTGCCAAAGGCGTACGCTTGATGTAACCAGCATGAGAAATAGTAATTACAACTTTTTCATCTGGAATCATGTCTTCTATGCTAAGATCGCCTCCTGCGTATTCAATTGAAGATCTTCGCTCGTCACCATATTTACTTTGAACCTCTAACAATTCATCCTTAATGATTTCCATTCTTCGATCTTTCTTGTCTAAAATGTCCTTAAGATCAGCAATGGTCTTCATGAGTTCTTCATATTCAGAACGCAATTTATCTTGTTCGAGACCTGTTAATTGGCGCAATCGCATTTCAACAATAGCCTTGGCTTGGACATCAGAAAGTTCAAATCGCTTTATCAAATTTGCTCGAGCTGCATCTGCATTTTCTGATGCTCTTATGATAGCAATTACTTCGTCAATATTATCTGAAGCAATAATGAGTCCTTCTAAAATATGAGCTCGTTCTTCGGCTTTTCTCAGTTCATAAGTTGTTCTTCGAACGACAACATCGTGGCGATGTTCAACAAAATAATGAATCATCTCTTTGAGATTCAACATTTGAGGTCTTCCGTTGACCAATGCAATATTGTTAACACTAAAAGAGGATTGTAAAGCGGTGTATTTGTAAAGTTTATTTAGTACGATGTTAGGTATGGCGTCACGTTTCAAAATATAAACAACTCGCATTCCATTTCTGTCTGACTCGTCGCGAATATTACTAATGCCTTCCAGTTTCTTATCATTAACTAATTCCGCTGTTTTACGAATCATTTCAGCTTTATTAACCTGATAAGGAATCTCAGTTACAATAATACACTCTCTTCCGTTAACTTCTTCAATGACAGCTTTCGCTCGCATTACAATTCGCCCTCTTCCTGTTAGAAAAGCTTCTCGTACTCCTTCATATCCATAGATGATTCCACCTGTAGGAAAATCGGGAGCTTTTATTGTTTTGATCAGTTCTTCAATTGTAATCTCGTTATTGTCAATGTACTGAATCGTACCATCAACTACTTCGGTTAAGTTATGAGGAGGCATGTTGGTCGCCATCCCAACAGCAATTCCCGAAGCACCGTTAATCAAAAGATTAGGTACCCTAGTAGGGAGAACCGTAGGCTCTTTAAGCGTATCATCAAAATTTAATTGGAGATCAACTGTTTCTTTGTCGATATCTGCCATTAAATCTTCAGACATTTTACGCATTCTAGCTTCCGTGTATCGCATAGCAGCTGGACTATCACCATCTACAGATCCAAAATTACCTTGCCCATCTACCAATAAGTATCTTAAACTCCACTCCTGTGCCATCCGCACCATCGTATCATAAACCGAACTGTCTCCATGTGGATGGTATTTCCCCAATACTTCTCCAACAATACGAGCCGACTTTTTATAGGCTGTGTTTGAACGAATTCCCAATTCGTGCATTCCGAAAAGCACTCTACGGTGCACTGGTTTTAATCCATCGCGTACGTCGGGTAATGCACGTGACACAATGACAGACATGGAGTAATCAATGTAGGCTGACTTCATTTCATCCTCGATGTTGATCGGAATGACTTTATCTGCTTCGCTCATAGTTTAAATTTATTAGAGGCTAAAATAAGGAATAAGCCCTGAAAATAGGCGATAAATTAATGGAGAATTAGCAAAATTATTAACATTAAACCGATCAAAATTTGTTATAAATAATAGGTCTTCAATTTTTGAAATATTGATATTTTTTTGTCTATTAGCAATGTGTAGAGAACTCTGGTCTGTTTTTTGCTCGACAAACACAAAATAGAAAGCTATGGATGATAATTTTTCACCTCGCGTAAAGGATGTAATCGCCTTTAGTAAAGAAGAAGCCCTTCGTTTGGGTCACAACTTTATTGGGACGGAACACTTAATGCTAGGTATTTTAAGAGATGGAGGAGGTAAAGCGATCACAATTTTGAATGCTATCGAAGTAAATTTGGAAGAATTAAGACGTAAAGTTGAGATTCTGAACCCAGCAACTTTAGAAAACTCCCAAGCCCTCAACGATAAAAAAAACCTTCACTTAACACGACAAGCTGAAAGAGCACTAAAAACAACTTTTTTAGAAGCAAAACTTTTTCAAAGTGAACTCATCAATACGGTCCATTTGCTTCTCTGCATACTTCGAAATGAGAATGATCCTACAACCAAATTACTCTCACAACAAAATATTGATTACGATATTGTAAAAGAGCAGTTTAAACTCATGCTTGCTAATGACGCTGACTCATATGAGGAGCTACCCACTTCAGCTTCTTTTTCCGATGAAAAAGAAAACGAAGGAGAGGGTAAAGAAAACCCTTTCATTCCAACCTCAGAGTCCAAAGGATCTAAAAAAACAAAAACACCTGTATTAGACAATTTTGGAAGAGATGTTACTGGTCTTGCAGAACAAGAAAAACTGGATCCCGTCGTAGGAAGAGAAAAAGAAATTGAACGTGTTTCTCAAATCCTAAGTCGTCGTAAAAAGAACAATCCACTTCTTATTGGAGAACCTGGAGTTGGTAAGTCCGCAATTGCAGAGGGATTGGCTTTGAGAATCGTTCAGAAAAGAGTTTCTCGTGTTTTGTACAATAAAAGAGTTATCACCCTTGACTTAGCTAGTTTGGTGGCAGGTACCAAATACAGAGGACAGTTCGAAGAACGCATGAAGGCTGTGATGAATGAATTAGAAAAAAATGACGACATCATTCTCTTTATTGACGAAATCCATACCATAGTAGGTGCAGGTGGCGCTACAGGGAGTTTAGATGCATCAAACATGTTCAAACCAGCATTAGCTCGAGGTGAGATTCAATGTATTGGGGCAACTACACTTGATGAATACAGACAACACATTGAAAAAGATGGAGCTTTGGAACGAAGATTTCAAAAAGTTTTAGTGGAACAAACCAATCCAGAAGAAACACTTGAAATTCTTGTTAACATTAAAGAACGTTATGAAAATCATCATAATGTCAATTACACTGATGACGCACTAAAAGCCTGTGTAGATCTAACAGATCGTTACATGTCCAGTCGTTTTCTTCCAGACAAAGCAATTGATGCTTTAGATGAAGCAGGTTCCAGAGTTCATATCAACAATATGAGTGTGCCACAAGAAGTTGTGGACTTAGAAGCACAGTTAGATCAAGTACGCGATCTTAAAAACTCAGTGGTTAAAAAACAAAAGTATGAAGAGGCTGCCAAGCTTCGAGATGATGAAAAAAGAGTGGAACGTTCCCTTATTGAAGCACAAGAACGCTGGCAAGAAGACTCCAAAATTAATCGGGTTACTGTAAACGAAAATGATATTGCTGATGTAGTATCCATGATGACCAATATCCCGGTGAATAAAATTGTTAAGTCTGAAAAAAATAAATTATCCAAACTTTCAAATGTCATTGGAGAGAAACTTATCGGACAGAAAGATGCCATAGAAAAGGTAGTTAAGGCCATTCAAAGAAACCGTGCGGGCTTAAAAGCGCCTGACAAACCCATTGGTTCCTTTATCTTTTTAGGACAAACTGGAGTTGGTAAAACACAACTTGCTAAAATCCTGGCATCAGAAATTTTTGATTCTGAAGAAAATTTAATCCGTATTGACATGAGCGAATACATGGAAAAATTTGCCATCTCAAGATTGATAGGAGCACCCCCTGGCTATGTTGGCTATGAAGAAGGGGGTCAATTGAGTGAAAAAGTAAGACAACGTCCGTACTCAGTCATTTTACTTGACGAAGTAGAAAAAGCTCATCCCGATATTTTCAACATGTTACTTCAGGTACTTGACGATGGGTTTTTAACAGATAGTCTCGGACGAAAAGTCAACTTTCAAAACACCATCATTATCATGACTTCCAATATTGGTGCACGTCAAGTTAAAGATTTTGGTAGAGGACTTGGATTCGAAACTGCAGCTCAAAAGGCACAAACATCAGATATTGAAAAGGGAGTAATTGAAAAAGAATTGAAAAAAACTTTTTCCCCAGAATTTCTCAATAGAATTGATGATATCGTCATTTTCAATTCATTAGACCAAAAAGACATTCGTAAAATTGTCGATATTGAACTGAAAGATCTCATTTTGAGAATTCAAAAATTGGGGTATCAAATTGATATTTCAGAAGACGCAAAAGATTTCCTTTCTGAAGAAGGTTTTGATAGTAAATACGGTGCTAGACCACTCAATAGAGCGATTCAAAAACACGTTGAAGATCTCATTGCAGAACACGTTGTTAACAACACGATTAAAGAAGGAGATGAAATTGTAGTCAATCGTAATGAAAAAGGGAAAGCATTAGAACTTGAAATCAATCAAAAAACCGAAGCTTCTTCCTAAAACGTATTTCCTTTTAAAAAAAGACGTTTCCTATCTAAGGGATAACGTCTTTTTTATTGTGTATTTGTTTTCTCTGCTAATCAAATAGTACTATTTTTGGGCTGTTTTAAAAGAACCCGGCTAAGGGTTCATTTTATCTCGGGTGAAATTAATTGTATGAAAGTTTTAAAGTTTGGAGGGACTTCGGTGGCTGACTCACAGAGCCTAACTCATGTTTTAGATATTGTAAAAAAATCAAGTGATCAACAGAGTCTAGTTGTTGTTTCAGCTCTTGGTGGAATAACGAATCTATTGATTCAGATGGCTGAAAATGCAAGTTCTGGCAAAACTGATTTTCAAGAAACCCTTGAAGCAATTGAAAAACGTCATCTCAATCCCATTCTTCATTTTATCCCACTAACCCATCAGAGCGAAGTTGTAAGCTATTTAAAATCACAACTAAACAAGCTTGAAGAACTTATTGAATCCCTGTACACTTTAAGAGAGCTTACCCCTAAAAGTTTGGCTAAAGTTTCTAGTTATGGTGAAATACTTTCAAGTAAAATCATCTATTACATACTCAAACATCAGGGACTTGATATTGAGCTAAAAGATTCTCGTGAGCTTCTTTTTACCCACGAACTGAACGATCGTGAGGTCGTTAATCACACTAAAAGTGAAGAAGCTTGTGTTGATTTTGTTTCTAATAATTCATCGAAGATCATTTTAATTCCAGGTTTTATTGCTAGTGATCAAGACGGGAAAATCACAACCTTGGGAAGAGGAGGGTCGGATTTTACTGCCTCTCTAATTGCAAGCTATTTGAATGTTTCCCTACTGGAAATTTGGACGGACGTCAGCGGAATGTACACAGCGCATCCCAACTTAGTCTCTCAAGCACTTCCTATTCCTAGACTTTCTTATCATGAAGCCATGGAGTTATCCCATTTTGGTGCTAAAGTAATTTACCCTCCTACACTGCAACCCCTAATAGAAAAAGAAATTCCTCTCGTGATTAAAAACACTTTTGATCCGGAAGCTGAAGGAACTCGAATTGATAAAAGCGGAACGAGTGAAGGTGGAAATGGAACAGTAGTCAAAGGTGTAAGTCATATTGAAAAAGTTGCCCTCATCAATCTTGAAGGTAGTGGCATGATCGGTATCCCTGGATTTTCTAAACGCTTGTTTGAATGTTTGTCCCTCAAACAAATCAACATCATCATGATTACTCAGGCCTCATCAGAACATTCTATTTGTATCGGAGTTCGAATGGAAGACGCTGCCGAAGCCAAGAAAGCTATTGATTCTCAGTTTGAATTTGAAATCAGTTTATCACGTGTCGATCCTGCAAAAGTGGAATTGAATATGACCAATATTGCTGTTGTGGGAGATCATATGAAAAAACACCAAGGAATTAGCGGGAAACTTTTCAGCAGTTTAGGAGCGAACAATATCAACATAAGAGCTATCGCTCAAGGAGCCTCAGAGCGAAATATCTCTATTATTATTGATGAAAGAAATACTCAAAAAGCATTAAATACAATACATGAAAGCTTTTTCGAAACACAAACCAAAGAATTAAACTTATTTGTTACAGGAGTAGGCAATGTTGGAAGCAAGCTCTTAGAGCAAATCAACCAACAACAGAACTATTTGCTTGAAAACCTTCGCTTAAAAGTTCGTGTCATAGCACTCTCCAACTCCAGAAAAATGATACTGGGCAACGCTCCATTAGATTTAGACACATGGGAAGAGAAACTTCATTCGAGTTCTGTTGATGCTGATAGAGAACACTTTTTTGAACATATCAAGAACTTGAATTTAAGAAACAGTATTTTTGTTGACAATACAGCTAATGAAGAGATTGCAAGCGAATACAATCGTTTTTTAGAACACAATATTGGAGTGGTTACCTGCAATAAAATAGCTTGCGCCAGTACACTTAGCAACTACAAAGAACTTAAAAAAACAGCAAGGAAATTCAGTACTCCTTTTCTTTTTGAAACCAATGTAGGAGCTGGACTTCCTGTAATCGATACCTTAAATAATCTTATTGCTTCAGGTGATGAGATTCACAAAATACAAGCAATTCTTTCGGGAAGTTTAAATTTTGTGTTTAACAATTTTACTTCAGAAACCAGCTTTGAAAGTGTTGTTTTAAACGCGCAAAAAGAAGGATTTACAGAACCCGATCCTAAGATTGATTTAAGTGGTGTTGACGTAGCAAGAAAAATTTTAATTCTTGCCCGTGAGAGCGGATTAGAACTAGACCTAGAAGCTATTGAAAACAATTCCTTTCTCCCAAATGAAGTTTTGGAAACCACAAATAATGAAGCCTTTTTTGCAGCACTAAAAAAACATGAAAATCATTTCCAATCCATTCTTAAAAGGGCAAACGATAAAAATTGCAGACTTAAATATGTCGCGCAATTAGAATCAGGAAAAGCCAGTGTGGGGCTTCAAGAAATTGATCCTTCGCATGATTTTTTTAATCTGGAAGGAAGTGACAATATTATTTTATTTTACACCAATCGGTATAAAAATCAACCGCTTATTGTTAAAGGTGCTGGAGCAGGTGCAGAAGTCACCGCTGGAGGTATTTTTGGTGATATCATCAGAATTGGAAAAGGATAATTATGAACCAAATAGAACTTTTTGCCCCAGCTAGTGTCGCAAATGTATCTTGTGGTTTTGATGTATTGGGATTTTGCTTGGATCCAATTGGAGATATTATGCGGATTTCGAAAACAAATACCCCTGGGGTTACCATCGGAAATGTATCAGGGCAAACTCTTCCAAAAGATCCTCAAAAAAATGTAGCTAGTGTGGCTGGTCTTGCACTTCTAAAAGAAACATCCAGTGAATTCGGTTTCCAAATTGATATTGACAAAAAAATTAAGCCGGGAAGTGGAATTGGAAGTAGTGCTGCTAGCGCTGCCGGAGCTGTTTTTGGAATTAATGAATTACTTGGCAATCCATACAGCAGCAAGGAATTAATTCGATTTGCAATGGCAGGAGAAGCGATTGCTAGTGGTGCTGCGCATGCTGATAATCTAGCACCAGTTCTTTTAGGTGGTTTTACCCTTGTCCGAAGTAATGAAACCTTAGACGTCATTAAACTTCCAAACCCCTCAGAATTAGTAGCTACCGTAATACATCCCAAAATTGAACTAAAAACATTGCATTCCAGATCAATTTTAAAACCAACGATACCTCTGAACAAGGCTATTGAACAATGGGGAAATCTTGGAGCTTTCGTAAGTGCATTGTACACAGAGGATTACGACTTACTCTCCAGAAGTATGGAAGATAAAGTTATTGAACCTTACAGAGCGATGTTGATTCCTAAGTTTGAAGAAACACGTCAGGCTGCCCTAAAAGCAGGAGCCCTTGGTAGTGGTATTTCAGGGTCTGGTCCTTCGATATTTGCTTTATCAAAAGGAAGACAAACCGCTGAAAAAGTTGGAATTGCTATGGAAAGTATTTACAAAAATTTAAACTTAGACTACCAATTACACCTTTCAAAAATCAATACTGAAGGAATCAAAATTTTAGATCGATCATGAACTACTTCAGTTTAAATTTTAACTCTTCCACAGTAGGCTTTCTTGAAGCAGTACGCAAGGGACTTGCTCCAGATCGAGGCTTGTATTTTCCTGAAAAAATACCAGTCCTCTCAAAAGAGTTTATTGAAAATATCCCCAATTTAAGTAATCATGAACTGGCTTTGACAGCCATCCGACCCTTTGTAGGTGATGACATTCCAGAAGAACGATTAGAATCAATCGTTGAGGAAACTTTGAATTTTGACTTCCCAATTGTCCCTATTACAAGCTCCATTGCCAGCTTAGAGTTATTCCAAGGGCCTACTCTTGCTTTTAAAGATGTAGGGGCTCGTTTTATGGCTCGCTGTCTCTCTTACGCACACGAAATTAAAGAACAAAAAAAATTAACCATTTTAGTAGCTACCTCTGGAGATACTGGTGGGGCGGTTGCTGACGGCTTTTACAAGGTCGAAGGAATTGATGTCGTAATTCTTTATCCAAAAGGAAAAGTGAGTGAAGTACAAGAAAAGCAACTTACAACCTTAGGAGAAAACATAACTGCTCTTGAAGTAGAGGGAACCTTTGACGACTGTCAAAATATGGTAAAGTCTGCCTTTATTGATCCTGAACTCACGAACAGTGTCCCTCTTACCTCGGCAAATTCAATTAATATTGCACGCTGGCTTGCTCAAATGTTCTATTACTTTATTGCCTATAAAAATAGACCCCATCCCGATAAGGATTTAATCATCTCTGTACCCAGTGGTAATTTTGGAAATCTTTGTGCGGGTTTAGTCGCTCATCAGATGGGCCTCCCAATAAAACACTTTATTGCAAGTACAAACATTAACGATACTGTTCCTAGTTATTTAAATTCAGGAAATTACGAACCAAAAAAATCAGTGTCTACCCTTTCCAATGCAATGGACGTTGGTGACCCAAGTAATTTTATTCGAATTCAAAAATTATTCAACAATGATTTTTACAAACTAAAGAAAGTTGTAAGTGGTTATGCTTATTCGGATTCACAAACCAAAAGGGCTCTTAAAGAAATATATGGTGAAAGTAAGTATATCGCCGATCCCCATGGTGCGGTAAGTTATCTCGGACTCAAAGACTACCTTGATACTCAAGAGGGAAATAATGTACAGGGCATTTTTTTAGAAACGGCACACCCCATCAAATTTGCCCCTACTGTGGAGGCAACCCTTAAGCTCAAACTTGAGCTTCCCAATCAAGTAATAAAAATTCTTGATAAACCCAAGCTAAGTATTCCTATTAGTGATTACAAAGCATTAAAAAATTACTTGCTGGAGCATTAATCAATTACTAGTTCCGGCAGTTTAAAATCATCTAAAGGGCTTGTTTTGGACATCATTTTTTCAATTTCTTCCCATGCTCTGGGCGCGGCAGCAGATAAATTTACAGGTCCCTCTTCTGTAATTAGTATATCGTCCTCAATACGAATGCCAATATTCCACCATTTTGGATCACAAGGGCTGTCTTGGGGAACATAAATACCAGGCTCAACAGTAATCACCATATCAATGTCTAAATTTTCATACAAGCCAGGATCATGAACATCCAGCCCAATGTGATGAGCTACTCCGTGAGGTAGGTACCGTCTAAATTCTTCAGGATTCTCAATAAGACCTAGTGCGAGTAGACCTTTTTTCACTTCCTCATTAGCAGCATCTGTAATTGCTCTAAAACTAGCCCCTTTTTGAGCCGCAAGAATCCCTGCGTTCTGAGCATCATAAACAATTTGGTACAAAGCTTTTTGTTCAGGAGTAAATTTACCTGAGACTGGAATTGTTCTAGTTACATCGGCAGTATATCCATTGTATTCAGCACCTAAATCCATTAGAATTAGCTGATTTTTAAGATCTGTTTTATCGTTTGTGATGTAATGTAAAACACAAGCATTTTCTCCCGCTCCTACAATGGAGGGATATCCTTCATGAGCTGCACCGTATTTTTTATAAACAAGCTGATGAATTCCTTGGACCTCGCGCTCAGTCATTTCAGGGTGAATTGCTTTCATGACTTCAATTTGCCCTTGGGCTGAAATTTGGATTGCTTTTTTGAGCAATTTTATTTCTTCGGATTGCTTTTTTTCCCTCAAACCGGCCATCAAATATGGGAGTTGGTCGATGTCAAAATTATAATCTCTTACTAAATATGCCGTACGCGTTTGTAAATCAATCAATGGAGTATTATCATCAGGATTCATAAAATCTTTAATTACGGGATCCTCCATAAGGGTTTCATCTTGTGAAGCATAAAAAGAAATCATGCGTTTCAGAGAAGGAATCTCCTCTTCCTCTGCTGTTCTAATCCTTTGGTACAAGCGATATCGATCGGCATCAAAATCTTCTGGATAATTAACAGCATTTTTAAAATGCTCCTGCAAATTGAACAAATCACTTGCATCTGATTTATCATCACGTACATCATTTTCAAAATCAAACATCAAAACCGAATCAAAACGATCCAGTTTTAAAGAGGTATTGACAAATTCTTTTTTACTGGCCACGCGATCAAAACCCATTGTTTCTGCACCCTGAATCCCCAATTGTTTTCCATTCCACATCTCGTTTCGAGCGTCGCGTTCGCGTACGTATAATTTTTCATAGTAAATCCCCTCTTCATCCTCTTGCGGTACATTGAAAACAAGTAAAACTGCGTGGGGCTCATTCCATCCTGTCAAGTAAAAAAAATTTGGATCGGGATGATAGACATAATCAACGTCATTAGCGCGATTTCTTACTGGAGATGAAAAGAAAACGGCAACACTATTACTCGGTAACTTTTGTCGTAATTCAACACGTCTATTTTTATGAAAATCGGAGGAAAGTTCCGACTTTTGTCCATTGATGTTTGGGGAGTAAGCCAAAAAAAATAAGACTAAAAAAAGTGTATTGTACAATTTGCTTTCCAGAACTAAATACATAAACTAATTTTTGTATGAACTTATGAAAAAAACAACACTCTACAATAAACATCTAGAATTGAATGCAAAAATGACTTCGTTTGGAGGTTACGAGATGCCAATCCAATATTCAGGGGTCAAAAAAGAACATCTCACTGTTCGAAATAATCTGGGAGTATTTGATGTTTCCCACATGGGTGAATTTTATGTCTCTGGACCCCATGCACTTTCTCTGCTTCAATACGTTTGCAGTAATGACATTTCCAAAATATCCGTTGGAAAGGCTCAATACAACTATTTCCCTAATGAAACGGGAGGAATTGTAGATGACTTGATTGTTTATCGTTTAGATGAATCTACCTATCTTCTTGTTGTTAATGCCTCCAATATTTCAAAAGACTGGGAATGGATTCAAAAACACAATGTTAATTTTGGTGCCCAATTAGAAAACCGAAGTGAAGAAACCGCTTTGCTCGCCATACAAGGCCCTAAAGCGATTAAGGCCATGCAAAAACTTACTTCAAGTGATTTAGACAAACTCCCTTTTTACAGTCATACAAGGGGAACATTTGCAGGGTGTGAGAATACTTTAATCGCTACAACCGGTTACACGGGTGCTGGCGGGATTGAAATTTATTTTCCCGCAACAAAAGCAATTCAAATTTGGGATGCAATTCTAGAAGCCGGCAAGGAGTATGACATTGCCCCTGTTGGACTAGCAGCAAGGGATACCCTAAGAACTGAAATGGGATACTGTCTTTACGGAAATGAAATTAATGACACAACCTCACCTATTGCAGCTGGTTTAAAATGGATTAGCAAACCTGAAAAAGGGTGCATTAATGCAGAGCAAATTAAAAGTGAAATTGATCACGGAACTGAACAAAAATTGATTGCCTTCGTTATGGATGATCGAGCGATTCCAAGATCAGGACACGATATCGTGGATGAAAATAATGCCGTAATCGGTAGGGTTACATCAGGAACGCAATCACCGATCCTTTCAAAAGGTATTGGTTTGGGCTATGTAAATTCAAAATTTGCCAAAACAGATTCTTCAATTGGTGTCTTTATTCGTGAGAAAAATTGTACTGCCAAGATCGTCAAGCTTCCCTTCATAAAATCCTAAATTTTGAAGTCAATTCTCATTTTAGGTGGAAGTGGATTTATTGGCAATTGCTTGTACAAAGAATTGGCTCCTTATTACAACACTTTCGCTACCTACAATACTGCCAAAGGGTATCAAAAAAATCAACATTTTTTTTATTTTAATCTCGAACAAGGGGGGCTTGAAGACATCTTAAAAGATGTAAAACCAAGGTTGATTATTTCAGCCCTAAGAGGAAATTTCAACGCTCAACTGGAAACCCACGACTTTTTGATTAAGCTCATCCAAAAAAGTAATTGTAGAATTCTGTTTCTTTCCTCTGCCAATGTATTTGATTCATTCGAACACTATCCCTCCTATGAATATGACAAAACCTTTTCAGAGAGTACCTTCGGACGTTTTAAAATCAAAATAGAAAATCAATTGATGCGTTTACCTACAGGGAAATATGTTGTAGCTAGACTCCCAATGATTTTTGGATTAAATGCACCGAGAACACTACAGATAGACCAGGCTATTAATGAAAATACTGCCCTAGAGGTTTTTCCAAATTCCATCATTAATGTGAACAGTGATATTCGTTTGAGTCAGCAAATCCATTATTTGATTAACCACAAAAAAACAGGAGTATTCCATTTGGGAAGTACGGATTTAATTTCCCATTTTGATTTTATCAAAAACATTGTAGAAAGACGCCACCAAAAGCCAGGTATTTACAAGCAGGTATTCACATCAAATACCATTCGCTACATAGCTACTCTTCCAAAAGAAAATAGGCTTCCAAATCACATTTTGCCCTCCTACTTAGATGTTCTCGATGATCTGACTTTAAAGCTACCCAAAAAATAATTCTAATTTTTTATTTTAGCAACGCAATACAAAATTATGGGAAGAGCATTTGAGTTTAGAAAAGCAAGGAAAATGAAGCGTTGGTCCGCAATGGCAAAAACCTTTACCCGAATCGGTAAAGACATTGTCATGGCAGTAAAAGAAGGTGGACCCGACCCCGATAACAACTCCAGACTCCGTGCAGTAATTCAAAACGCCAAGGCAGCAAACATGCCTAAGGAAAATGTGGAGCGAGCTATTAAAAAAGCCTCTGACAAAGACTCTGGTGATTTTAAAGAAGTCCTTTTTGAAGGTTATGCACCCCATGGAATTGCAGTTTTGGTGGAAACAGCTACAGACAATAACAACAGGACTGTAGCCAATATTCGATCTTATTTTAATAAAGCCAATGGAAATTTAGGCACTGCAGGTTCTGTAGAGTTTATGTTTGATCACAGTTGTAATTTTAGAATTGATGCTACCGATTTAGACCCAGAGGAAATTGAATTAGAATTCATTGATTTTGGCGTTGAAGAAGTTTTCTTAGATGACGACGGCATGCTACTCTATGCTCCGTTTGAAAGTTTTGGAGAGGTTCAAAAAGAACTTGAAAAACGCAATTTTGAAATTCTTTCTTCTGGTTTTGAACGTATTCCTCAAACTACAAAAGCCTTAACAAAAGATGCCCAAGAAGAGGTTCTTCAACTCATTGAAAAGATTGAAGAAGACGACGACGTTCAAAACGTTTACCATACCCTTGAAATAAAAGAAGAGACTTAGAAACTTTTCTCTTTTGAATACCCCTCTACTCCTTTAAACTGTTTTTCCAAAGCTTTTAAATCTTCAGATTCATTTTCTGTGGTATGAAATGGCTGGTGTACTAGAACTTTTTTGTTTTTGTAATCAAAAGCTACTGGAACAATAGGGATTTGCAACTTTTTAGCCAAATGATAATATCCTGTTCGTAGCACATTGACTTTTTTCCGTGTCCCCTCAGGAGCTAAAGCAATTCTAAATTTTTCATGAGAATCAAATACATTTGCAATAGCCTCTACAGTACCGAGTTTCCCTGATCGATCAACAGGTGCCCCACCAAGTCCTCTAAAAAACCAAGCAGTAAGGGGTGTAAACAATTCTTTTTTTCCTAAAAAATTTATTTGCTCTTTTGAAATACTGCGTACCATTAGTCCAATGAAAAAGTCCACCCAACTTGTATGGGGCACAACAGCTACAATGTATTTTGGAAAAGAAGGAAATTGACCTATCATTTTCCAATTCAAAAGTTTGTAGAAAACAAACCGAGAAAACAAATTTCCCATAGTTATTCTAAATTGATAAAGTCTTCATTGGGAAAACCTAAAAGATAGAGATGCTTGGTCGAACGTGTCATTGCTGTGTACAACCAGCGCAAATAATCTTTGTTGGGCCCCTCGGCAAGGTAAGGTTTTTCAATAAAAACATGTTCCCATTGTCCTCCTTGAGATTTATGACAGGTTACCGCATAAGAATACTTCACTTGTAACGCATTGAAAAAACGATTATTTTTCACTTTTAAAAATTGCTTGAATTTGGAACGTTCTGATGCATAATCTTCCATCACAGACTGATACAATCGGTTTCCTTCTTCATAAGAGAGCGAGGCTGTTTCTGCTTGAAGGGTATCTAATAATAAAACTGTATCAAATGGTTTCTCCTCTGGGTAGTCCACCAATTGAACGCTTACCTCAGCAAATGAAAATCCATACAATTCTTTTCTTGTGTGAATAGACAAAATTTTTACAACATCGCCATTAGCAATAAATCCGGGAGCTGAATCTGGAGCCAACCAGAAATAATTATTTTTCACAACCATCAACTGGTCACCTACAGATAATTCATCTTCCAATCCCAGTATCCGTCTTCTAATATTTTCATTGTAAATATTCGCACGCTTGTTCGATCTCACGATAAAAACAGTTTGATCCACTCCTGCTTCTGAAAAAGCAGACTCTATGGCTTCAAAAACATCCATCCCATTGTTGGTGTAACTAATATCCTTAGTTCCTTCAATATCAAACTTAAATTGATCGTAAACTTTATGGTTTAAATCAACACGCAGTTGTGTTGCATTTTTTAAAATTCCCGAGCCTTTTTTTTGGCGGACCACACCCTCCAATTCAATACTGAAAACTTGATCAAAATGAAATTGACGCAATTCTTCTTCGTCCAATGCTGGACTAAGGTCTAAATGTACGGGGGGTAATTGTGCTTGATCACCAACAAACAAAAGTTTACAATCAGACCCTTGGCTTACGTACTGAACCACATCGTGGAGTAAAGAACCGTTTTCAAACAGCTTAGTATTTTGACGATCATCACCGATCATTGAAGCCTCATCAATAACAAAAAGTGTTTTTTTATATTTATTGGGCTTGAGCTGAAAACTCATCTTACCTCCTTTTTCAGCTTTGGGATAATAAATTTGTTTGTGAATGGTCTTCGCTGAAACTTTGGAATAGGTAGCCATAACTTTAGCAGCTCGGCCTGTAGGAGCCATTAGTACCGCCTTGTAACCCGCATTACGAATATCGTTGACCAATGAACTAACTAAGGTGGTTTTACCGGTCCCTGCATATCCCTTAAGTAAAAATGCTGTATTCGGTTTTTTTGAAAAAATAAAATCTGTAATGGCTGGAAACCATTGCTGCTGAGATTCAGTAGGTTGAAAAGCAAAATTTGCTTCAAGTCGTTTGCAGAAATTTTCTGGAGTCATGGATTCTATCAAGTGGCTAAATATAATTCATTTTAAATACTTTTGTGATTCAAAAAAAATTGTAGTTTTGTTTTTATCAATTAAAATAATACAATGAAATTAGGCATTCAAATCGTTTTATGGTTAGCATCAATCTTTTTTGCTTACAAAATTTATGACTCTATCAATGGACCTATCAAATTCAATCAGACTAAAAACGAGCGCTATGCTCAAGTCATAGACCGTTTAAAAGACATTCGCAAGGCCCAAATTGCTCACAAAGACGTCAAGGGCGTTTTTGCCAATAACTTTGACAGCTTGGTCAAATTTGTTGACGAGGGTATTTTTACCCTTATTGAAAAACGAGACTCTTCCTATCTTGAATACGACAGAACTTATCGTATCGACATGCTTCGAGAAGTTATTGTCATTGATACCTTAGGTACTGTTCCTGTAAAAGACTCTCTCTTTAGTAATACTGATCGTTACAAAAACATGGCCTACATCCCAATTCAGGGCGTTCAGGATAGTATGTTTAAGATTAATGCTGAAGTCATCAATAAAAATGGTTACAACGTACCCGTTTTCGAAGTAAAAGTTTCAAAAAACATTATCCTCTTTGATCAAGATAAAGATTTGGTCAAGCAAGAAAATGAAACAGTTTCTGTAGATGGAGTTAACGGCTCTGAAATTATTTTGGGTTCATTAAGTAATGTGAGTACAAATGGAAACTGGCCGACCATATTTGATGCCAAACAAGAATAATAGCATAGCATTTGCTGGATCATCCATTCACCTTTTCGTGAATGGATTTTCTTTTTGTACCCCTTCCAAAACTGAATTCGTTCCAACTCCTAGTGGTACTGATGATTTTAAGACGGGATTAATTGATTTGCTCGCTTTTTACCCTAAAGAAACATTTGACAAAACACAAATTATTTCCTACCACCAGCCTTCTACTTTTGTGCCCAACGCTTTTTTTGATAAAAAACTCCTACCCAACTACCTTCGTTTTCAAGGAAAAATTCCAAAAGATTTTAATCTTTCTTTTGATGTTTTAGAAGATGTAAACCAGGTAAATATTCACGCCTATCCTAAAAAAGAGTTGGAAATCATACACCAACAAATCCCTACTGCCAATTTTTATCACTTTAATACACTACTGTATCGAGAAGTAAGTGAACGATCGAAATCAGAGGATAAAGAATTTCAACTTTTTATTCACCTTCAAAAAGGTTCTGTGGATTTGTATTTAAAACAACATTCTACAATCGTTTTTCAAAATCATTTTGAAATAAAAAATGAAGATGAATTTCTTTATTACACGTTTTTTGTAGTAGAACAATACGAGCTTTCTTCTGATCAATTTGAAATGCTATTTTTTGGTGAAATTCCTTTTTTTGAAACGTACTATCACGCGATAAAACAATACCATCCTTCAGTTCATTTTGAGGCAAGTAAAACCTGTTCAATATTGGATTTGGAACAACATCCTGCTCCATTTTTTGCCCAATCTTTTAAGTAATGCGCATTATTTCAGGTATTCATAAGGGTAGAAGAATTCTAGCTCCAAAAAAACTTCCTGTTCGTCCCACCACAGATCGTTCTAAGGAAGCCCTTTTCAACATTTTACAACATCAAATCGATTTCTCTGAACTCACGGTTTTGGATTTATTTTCGGGTACAGGGAGTATTAGTTATGAATTTGCCTCTCGAGGTGTTCCCTTGCTTACGGCTGTAGACAAAAACAGACATTGCATTCAATTCATTCAATCCACAGCAAAATTGCTCTCTTTTGAAATTAGAGTTGTTCAAAAAGATTGTATCACATTTTTAGAAGAAGAAAAAGGTGGCTACGATTTGATTTTTGCTGATCCTCCCTACAATTTTGATACAGAAACCTACAAAAAAATCATAGCTCTAGCACAAAAAAAAATAAGCCCCCAGGGACAAATCATTATCGAACACTTCAACAAAGTAGATCTCACAGGCCTAGAAGGCTATGACTCTAGCAGAAATTACGGAAGTGCTACTTTTTCCTTTTTTAATAGCTAAAAAAAAGCAGGCCGATAAGCCGGATTCTGTCGAGTCTTATCATTTATCTTGATGCAAAATTACTCTTGCATTCTAGCCGCCTACCCGTCTACATTGGGCGAGCTACCCTTAATTGTAGAACTACTTGGCGTTGCACCGCATAGAGTTTACCTGATTTCACTACAGCCGAACTGTACTTGCTTTCTGTTGCACTGGTCCGCTCCGCCGAAACGGAGGACGGGTGTTACCCGCTATGCTGCTCTAGGGTGTCCGGACTTTCCTCTTTTTTACGAAAAAAAAGCGATAAGATGGCCTGCGGTGCTAAGTTAGCTATTTGTTGATAATTTACAGGGAATATCTTCTAACTTAGGAATGAATCCGGAAACTGATTTTTTATATTTGTTCTAATGGAGTCATTTGTTGTTTCTGCTTTGAAATACAGACCCACTACTTTTGAAGAGGTAGTCGGGCAACAAAGTATTACTCAAACCTTAAAAAATAGCCTAGAAACTGAACAACTGGCACAAGCATTACTGTTTTGCGGCCCTCGTGGTGTTGGAAAAACATCTTGTGCGAGAATCCTTGCAAAACAAATCAATAAGTCTTCTCAAAAAGAAAGTACCGATGACGACTTTGCCTTTAATATTTTTGAACTTGATGCCGCTTCGAATAATTCCGTTGAAGACATTCGAAAAATCAATGAGCAAGTCCGGATTCCCCCACAGGTAGGTTCGCATAAAATTTACATTATTGATGAAGCACACATGCTCTCCAATGCAGCTTTTAATGCTTTTTTAAAAACGTTGGAAGAACCACCAAAACATGTCATTTTTATTTTAGCAACTACAGAGAAAAATAAAATTATTCCTACTGTACTTTCCAGATGTCAAGTTTATGACTTTAAAAGAATCTCCGTCAACGATATTCAACATTACTTGGTTAAAATAGCAAAAGACAGAAATTTACAATTTGAGGAAACTGCACTTTACCTAATTGCCCAGAAAGCTGAAGGAGCTTTACGTGACGCCTTATCTATTTTTGATCGGATGGTAAGTTTTACTCAAGGGAATTTATCTGCTAAAGCCGTGGCTGACAATCTTAACTTACTGGATCACCAAACCTACAATGAATTGGGAAAAATCATTTTCAAAAATGATATTCCAGGTATTCTAACTGCCTACAACGATCTTCTCAAAAGGGGTATTGACCCTTTACAATTCATAAAAGGCTTAGGCGATTTTTTCAGGAATCTCATGCTAGCAAAAGACCCAAATACGTTGGCTCTTATGGAATTAGGAGAAGATGTTAAAAAAAACTATCAAGAAGCAACAGAGCCTCTTACAACTGAATATTTACTTGATGCTATTGCCTTAATCAATTCATTTGAAATTAATTACAAAAGTGTAAACAACAAGCGAGTTCATGTAGAACTCTCTCTGATGCAACTTGCTTCGCTCCATTTCAATGGAGAAAAAAAAAAGACTACATAATACCGGCAAAATTAGCCAATGAAATGGATCCCTCACTTACCAAGGTTCATCCACAACAAAAAGTAAAAAACTTCCCTGAATCAAATTTAATCCCCGATCAAAATTCAAATCCTGTTGCCAAAGAACAATCCTCTGTAATAGAACCAAAAACCTACAGTAAATCCGAAAAGACAACTACCGAAGTCGCTGATCAAAAAAGTCAATACAAAAAGAAAACTGAAGAAGACAAACAAGAGCACTTAAATCGTAAAGTTTCTGGATTCTCCCTTTCCAGTATTGCTCTTAAAAAGGAAGCAAAAAAAATCAGTCAACCTAAAGTAATAGAAGAAAATCTACCCGAAGAGTCTTTTGAAAAAAGTACCCTTCTACAACTTTGGAATGAGTATGCAGAAAAAATAAAGCGCGAGGGGAAACAAAACATAGCATCCATTATGCGCATGCGCGAACCAGACTTAAAAGATCCGTCAACCCTTCTCTTTACCGTAGCCAATGATATGAATAAGGTTGAAATGAAGCGGGAAGCGGATGAGTTACTTCCCTTTTTGAGAAAACAATTAAACCACTACGGAATACAAATCGAATTCAAAATCACAGAATCCATAAAAGAAGAAGCAGTGTTTTCAGCTCCAGAAAAATACAAACATCTGGTAAAAATTAATCCAGCTTTGGATACTCTTCGGAAAAAATTTGACCTTGACTTCTAAAAATTATGCTTGGACTAAAATTACCTACCGATCCTCGATGGGCCAACATTGCCCAAAAGAATATTGAAGAAATACTTACCGATCATGCTTATTGTGAACAAAAGGCTGCTAGTACTGCAATTTCAATGATCATTGGTTTCCCTCATCTTGCAGAACTTGTATCAGCAATGACCGATCTAGCACAAGAAGAAATGAGCCACTTTAAAATGGTTCATGACTTGATTCTTGAAAGAGGATTAAAATTAGGGCGAGAACGAAAAGATTTTTACGTAATCCAACTACGTAAATTTTTTCCAAAAGGGGGCTCAAAAACGGACCATCTAGTACACAAATTGCTTTATGCTGCGCTTATTGAGGCAAGAAGTTGTGAGCGTTTTAGAATACTTTCTGAAGAATTGGAAGATTCTAAACTGCGCAATTTTTATCGTAAATTAATGGTCAGTGAAGCCAATCATTACACTTTGTTTTTGGGATTTGCACGTCAATATGGTACTTCGAGACAAAAAGTTGACGAAAAATGGGAAGCACTTTTAAAATATGAAGCAACACTAATGGGAACTTTGGGAAATCAGGAAACCATTCACGGTTAATTTTTTTTCTTTTTACAAAGTTCACGAATCATTCCGTCTGAAAGTCCCACTTTAGGAACGTAAACTACTTTGGCACCACTCCAATTAAGTGTTCTTAGAAAGAGTTTTGCCGCAGGCAAGATCACATCTGACCGATCGGGATTCAAACCCAATTCAACGATTCGTTCCTCATACGTCATTTTACTCAGACGGGCATAGATTGCGTTTAGCGTTAAAAAAGTAATCGGTCGGTTGTCTTTGATTCCTGCTATTTTATGTAGTTTGTTAATATTTCCTCCTGTACCCAGCAAGTAAATTTTATTGTATTCCTTAGTTTTCTCTTTCACCCACTTTTGAGCGTGTTCCCACATCTCATCAGACACACCATTATTTAAAAGTCTTACTGTTCCAATTTTAAATGATTTGGAATGAATTCTCTTACCGTTTTTAAGAATACTAAATTCCGTACTACCGCCCCCTACATCAACATACAAAAAGGTCTTCTCTTTCCCTACTACATCAAAAACATTGGTATTGGAAATTATTTTCGCTTCTTTTTTACCGTCAATTATTTCAATCTGAATTCCCGATTTACTCAAAACTTCCTTGACTACTTTTGAGCCATTTTTAGCCTCTCGTAGTGCAGAAGTTGCATAAGCCATGTAATCTTTGACTCCATGAACCTTCATTAACATTTTAAAGGCTTTCATCGATTTAACGATGCGTTTCTTATTTTTTTTTGATATGCTACCACTAGTAAATGAATCTTCACCAAGACGAATAGGAACACGAACCAGTGCATTTTTCAAAATGGTTCTTTTTCCTTTGTGATTAATTACATTTGAAACCAGCATCCGAATTGCGTTGGAACCTACATCAATGGCAGCGTACTTCTTAATTTTCATTCCAGACTTTTTCCTTTGTAATAATCATGAATTTTCCATTGAGATCGTAAATCAATACCGTTGTTTTCGACAAAAGTATTTTGCTGGGATCCGTTTATTTTTCTTGCTTTTACGTTGTCATTCCAAGCAATTTCAAAAACATCTAAAATCTCATTTTGTAAATTTTTATCGTAAATAGGTACCGCTACCTCTACCCTATTTTCGATATTTCTTGTCATAAAATCGGCTGATGAAAGGTACACTTTTGGGTCACCAGCATTTTCAAAAACATAAACTCTTGGATGCTCTAAGTACTTATCCACAATGCTAATGACTTCAATATTTTCACTCATTCCTTTGATTCCTGGTATCAGACAACAGATCCCCCTAACGATCATTTGAATAGAAACTCCATGATTGCTTGCCTCATACAGTTTTTCGATCATTTTAAAATTTGTAATGGCATTTAACTTTAACCGAATTCCACTAGGTAAGCCCGCTTTATGATTTTCAATTTCTTGATTGATCATTCGTACAACAGCGTTGTGTGTGTAATGTGGAGATACTATTAGATGCTTGTATTTCTTTAGTTTGTAATGAACCTGAAGGAAATTAAAAACCTTGTTTACCTCTTTTAAAATTTTTTGATTTGAAGTTAAGAGTGTGTAATCTGTGTAAATTTTAGCAGTATCTTCATTAAAATTACCTGTACTAATAAAACCGTATCGCTTTTTCTTATTGCCTTTTACATTTTTTTCAATTACACCAATTTTTGAATGCACTTTCAGTCCTGGGATCCCAAAAATAAGTTGAACCCCAGCAGCTTGCATTTGCTCTGCGTAGGTAATGTTGTTAGTTTCGTCAAAACGAGCTTGAAGTTCTATTTGAACCAAAACTTTCTTTCCATTTTTAGCTGCATTAATCAAAGCACTTGCTACATTGGATAGTTTTGACAAACGATAAATGGTAATTTTTATGGTCGTAACTTCAGGGTCCAATGCTGCCTCTCTTAAAAATTTAATCAAATAAGAAAAGCTATGGTAGGGAGTGTAAAGTAAAAAATCTTTTTTGTCAATGACTTTAATGATACTCTTTTCAAGAGAAAGTCCTGGTATGGTCACAGGATCAACTTTTTCATATTGGAGGTTGGTATTTTTTAATTGAGGAAAATTCATGTAATCTCTTCGATGATGATAGCGTCCCCCTGGAATTAAACTATCCGTAGAATCCATCCCTAGAATATGCTTAAAAACATTCAATGCATCCTCAGAAATATCCTTGTCGTAAACCAAACGTACTGGCTCTGCCAAAATACGTTCTCGAACACTCTCAACAATTTTGTTTATGTAACTTTTTGAAACATCACCCTCCATATCAAGTTCAGCATCTCTTGTGACCTTGATCATATGAGAAGTAATGGTTGTAAACTCATAAAAATTAAAGATGAGATGAAAATGATAGCGAATCAAATCATCCAAAAACATAACATACTGTTTGTCTCCAAGCTGTGGTAGTACGATAAACCGATCCAGTTCTTTTGGGATTTCAATAAGTGCGTACTGATTGGTAGAAGACTCTTTAGATTCCACGAAAAGTTTTACAGCAAGAAAGGCTTGATTGGCTGAAAAATCCTGGATCTGATCCTCAGAAATCATGATGGTCATTAGTGCAGGACTAACTTTTTGAATAAAATATTCTTTTAAAAAGGCTTTATGCTCCTCTAATACCTGTTTTTCATTGACAAAATAAATTTGCTCTTTTTCCAATTCTTTTTCGATACTACTCAGAATTTGGGCACTTTCTTTTTGCTGTTCAATTACCTTTTGGGTAATGATTTTTAATAACTCAGTAGCACTTTCACCTCCAAATACTTTTTTCCCTGTTTTTTCAGATTGAGCAATTCGCTGAACTGTAGCGTAGCGGACTTGAAAAAATTCATCTAAATTGTTAGAAAAAATACCAATAAAGCGAAGGCGATCCAGTAAAGGAACACTGTGATGTGCTGCTTCTTGAAGTACTCGTGCATTAAAATCTAACCAACTTAATTCTCGATTAATAAACCGAGGCTGCTGTTTTTTATTCATTTCAATATTTCTTTAGGTAATCCGAGGCTTGCTTTGCCGTTTTGAACATTCTTCCACTCTTCTTGCTCAAATTGTATTCGAGCCCAAGCAGCAGTTGGCAGGTGATCCAAGTCGGTGGTGGACAAAACAGTTACCGCCTGTGTAAAGGCGGGGTTATGCCCCACACAAATAACCTTAGCATATTGATCAGGTAAAGATTTAATAAATTGAATTAATTGAGAGGTTTCAAAAGTATAAAGGGGTTCTCTTACATTTAATTGTTCAAAGGGTTTTTGAATTTCGTGCATCATGATACAGGCTGTATGCAGAGCTCTATTGGCTGGACTAGAATATACGATCTCAAACTCGTTCAAAACATCTTTCGATGCGGTTGCCATTGCAATAGCTCTTTGAATTCCTCCTTCGGTCAAGGTTCGGTTGCGGTCCTCAACCAGAAATTCCCAAGAGGACTTCGCATGTCGCAACAACAATAATTCTTTCATCATTAGGGTGCTAAACGTTCAATATTCCAAAAACTTCCTTGCCACTGGCAACGGATACGATCGTGTAATCGATTAGGACGACCCTGCCAAAACTCAATACACTTTGGCACTACTACATACCCTCCCCAATGCTCAGGACGATCAACCGATTTGTCTTGATATTCAATCTCTAGGGCTTCTAATTTAGCTTCTAAAATAGAACGGTCGGTAATTACTTTGCTCTGCTCTGAAACTAAGGCACCCAACTGACTTCCTTTGGGACGGCTATTAAAATAAGCATTAGAAACCTCAGGCTTCAATTGTTCTGCTGTACCTTTAATGATTACTTGTCGTTCCAAAGCTGGCCAAAAAAAACTAAGCCCTACCTTGGCGTGATGCGCAATGGAAAGCCCTTTCTCACTCTGATAATTCGTGTAAAAAACAAAACCCTTTTCATTGATTGCTTTAAGCAACACAACTCGAGCTTTTGGATAGTCATCCAAACCAAGAGTGGCAAGAGTCATTGCATTGGCTTCGTCAATTTCAGGATGGTGTTCTGCTTCGTTAAACCAACTTCCAAAAAATGCTATCGGATCGTTGGCAATATCCGCTGCTTTTAACTCATTCTTTGTGTATGATTTCCTTAAATTTCCTAGGTCTTTTTCTTTCATTTGAGGTACAATTTACAATCCATTTTAGTCATATGGAAAAGCTTTTAAGATCTTCCGATAAAATTACATTTTCAAAAATTGATGAGGCCTCCTTTACAAATTCATTTTTATCGCTGTAGCGGTTTGAGTAATGTCCTAACATCAATTGTTTTACTTCAGCTTTTTTGGCTATTACTGCAGCCTCTTTGGCTGTACTGTGTTTGGTTTTTTTTGCTAGATCTTTGTGTTGTTCCAAAAAGGTAGCCTCATGGTACAATAAATCTACACCTTTTATCTCTGGAATAAGTGCTTCGTGAAAAGCGGTATCACTGCAAAAAGCATACTTTTTTGGAGGATCTGGAGGGAGTGTTAGAATATGATTTTCTATGGTTTCCCCATTCTCAAGCTCAATAGACAATCCTTTTTGCAATTGATCGTAATGAAAAGGTTTTAAATTCAATGTTCCTAGGGCTTCTGTATTGATTTTTCTTTTTAAAGACTTTGTGTTAAAGAGAAATCCATTGGTGTACACTCTGTGATCTAGAGGCAGGGTACTTACGCTTACATTTTCATCCTCATAAAGAAGTTCTGGAATTGTTGTATCGAGTTCTCTAAAATGAAGTTCATAGTTAGTCCAAGACTTTGCTAATTTTAATTGAAGTGTGATGATTTCCTTAATTCCTTTTGGCCCATAGATTGTCATCGGTGCAGTTCTACCCAACAAACGAAAAGTACTAATCAATCCAATTAATCCATAAAAATGATCCCCATGCAAATGAGAAATAAAAACATGTTGAATACGAGAAAACTTAATCTTAGAACGTCTCAACTGCATCTGTGTTCCCTCTCCACAATCAATCAGGAATAAGTTCCCCTTGGTCTCCAACAACTGAGAAGTGGTGTGTTTGTTTTCTCTGGGAGTTGCAGAGTGGCATCCTAAAATGGTCAGTTTCATCATGGTTAAAAACCTAAATCGCGTTGCATGCGTTCAAAAGAAATAAAATCAAAAGCTTCCTCTTGGGTGGGAACTGCATTCCAATCCATCGGTAATGAATCAATTTGATCCGTAGAAACAACTACAACCATAACCCTTTCTTTTACTTTTTGCAAGTCATTAATGGTTTCCAAATCTGTCATTGGTAAAAGGAGCTTACTACAATCAAGTATCAAATCAAAAGATTTTCTACTTTTCAACTGTTCCATACAATCCTCTTTTTCAGCAATGAAATGATCTGCTGATAAACTTCCAATCTCATTTTCATCAAAGCAAATCATGCTATGGGGATATTGAGTTTTGATGCTAAAAGATAGATGATTGCCATGCGTATGGCAACACCGTTTTCAACCTGATCTAAAATAATAGCCTGATCTGAATCAGCAACCTCACTAGATATCTCAACACCTCTGTTGATTGGACCCGGATGAAGAATTACAATTTCTTTTCGCAGAGGTTTTAAACGTTCGTTAGTAAGTCCAAAGTTCTGACTGTATTCTCTAGTGGAAGGGAAATAATTCAAATCCATACGTTCATTTTGTACTCGGAGCATGTTTACAGCATCACACCACTTCAGGGTCTTTGTAAAGTCAGAAGAGACATCAACCCCTAAAGATTTAATATGCTTGGGAAGTAATGATTTTGGTGCACAAACTTGAACTTCGGCACCCAACATTTTCAGAGCGTAAATATTGGATAACGCCACTCGAGAATGTAAAATATCGCCAACAATTGCAATGCGTTTTCCTTTTAGTTCACCAAATTTTTCTTGAAGAGAAAAAGCATCCAACAAAGCTTGTGAGGGGTGTTCATGAGTTCCATCTCCCGCATTGATAATGCAAGAATCAACTCGTTTTGAAAGAAAATGAGCCGCTCCAGGATGAGGATGCCGAATGACGACCATATCCACTTTCATTGCTAAAATGTTATTTACCGTATCGACTAGGGTCTCTCCCTTTTTAAGGGAGGATTGATTGGCTGAAAAATTTAACACATCCGCACTTAATCTTTTTTCGGCCAATTCAAAAGATAGTTTTGTTCGGGTACTATTTTCAAAAAATAAATTTGCAATGTTAATATCTCGCAAACTGGGAACTTTCTTAATGGGTCTATTGATGACTTCTTTAAAGTGTTTAGCCGTTTCAAAAATCAATTGCAGGTCCTCTTGCTGAAGATATTTAATTCCCAAAAGATGTGAAACACTTAATGTTTTCATTCAAGGTGTTTTTCTAGGTACACTGTATTTTTTATTTCGCCTTCAGACCATACCACTTTCACCTTATCTCCTTGAAGAGCATCTATCTGAGCTCCAAGATAATCCGGTTGAATGGGTAAATGGCGACTGAATCTTCTGTCCACAAGAACCAACAATTCTACAGACTTTGGTCTGCCGTAAGTATCTATTGCAGTGAGTGCCGCACGTATGCTTCTTCCGGTAAACAATACATCATCAATGAGTACAACATCTTTCCCTTCAACAGATTGATTCATTATTGTAGCATTGGCACTATGAGGGCGTTCACTTCTCCTAAAATCATCACGGAAAAAAGTGGTGTCTAATTTTCCCGTTTTTAGTTCTTTTATTCCTGATTGGGTTAGTAATTCCACCAATCGATCTAGCAATAAAGTGCCTCTAGGCTGCAAGCCTACCAGTACTGCATTTGAAAAATCACCGTGTTGTTCAATAAGTTGAAAACAAAGACGGTTTAAAATGATACTGATTTTTTTGTCGCTAAGTAGCACTTTTGGCTCCATCTTCTAAGTAATGGTACAAAAGTAGGAGTTTCTTCACGATAAAAAAAACCCTCCGAATGGAGGGTTTTTAGATAATTAAACTCTTTATGAATTTCTACTTATCGTTGTCCATTTTTTCTTTCAAGTTGGCCAACGCATCAAGATCTCCGAGAGTTGCTTTGTCAGCATTAGAGGCTGCAACTTTCTTTGCAGCACGCTTGACATTTTTCATCTCTTGCTCTCTAAAGGTAACCGTATGAGAAGCTACTACTCTTTTAAATTCTTTACTGAATTCAATGATTTTAAATGCAGCTTCTTCTCCTTTATTGAGCTTATTCCCGTCTTCTTTTTCAAGATGACGTGACGGAACAAAAGCTACAATATCTTCATTAAAATGAATGGTTGCCCCTTTGTCCACGATTTCAGTAATTGCAGCAGTGTGTAATGTATCCACTCCAAATTCTTTTTCGTACTTGTCCCATGGATTTTCCATGGTTTGCTTATGACCCAAACTCAATTTACGGCCTTCAACATCCAATTCAAGAACGATAACGTCGATTTTATCACCTAAGGTAAGTACTTCCGAAGGATGCTTTACTTTTTTAGTCCATGAAAGGTCTGATATGTAAACCAATCCATCTATGCCTTCCTCTAATTCAATAAAGACACCGAAGTTGGTAAAGTTTCTTACCAAGCCTGAATGCTTTGAACCAATGGGGTATTTTGAAGTAATATCGGTCCATGGATCAGGAGTAATTTGCTTAATCCCTAGAGACATTTTTCTGGATTCACGATCAAGAGTTAAAACTACTGCTTCAACCTCATCGCCCACATTAACAAAATCTTGGGCAGATCTTAAGTGTGTAGACCAAGACATTTCAGATACGTGAATCAATCCCTCTACTCCTTCTTCGATTTCAACAAAAGCTCCGTAATCTGCTATTACAACAACTTTTCCTTTTACCTTATCCCCTTCTTTCAACGTATCAGAAAGCTGATCCCAAGGGTGCGCACTGAGTTGTTTCAAACCAAGCTGAATTCTAGATTTATTATCGTCAAAATCAAGAATTACAACATTTAATTTTTGATCCAATTCTAAAATCTCACTTGGATGATTGATACGACTCCAAGACAGGTCCGTAATGTGAATTAATCCATCTACCCCTCCAAGGTCAATAAAGACTCCGTATGAAGTGATGTTTTTCACTGTACCTTCCAATACCTGACCTTTTTCTAACTGGCCAATAATTTCTTTTTTCTGTTCCTCAATATCGGCTTCGATAAGTGCTTTGTGAGAAACCACCACGTTTTTAAACTCATGGTTGATTTTAACAACTTTGAATTCCATGGTTTTATTGACGTATTGATCGTAATCGCGAATGGGTTTCACATCAATTTGAGAACCTGGCAAGAACGCTTCGATTCCAAAAACATCAACAATCATACCTCCTTTAGTTCTACATTTTACAAAACCACTAACGATTTCACCATTGTCGTGCGCATTGTTTACTCGATCCCATGCTTTAATAACACGAGCTTTTCGGTGAGATAAAACCAATTGACCTGTTCGGTCTTCTCGCATGTCTACGATCACTTCAACCTTATCTCCTACTTTAAGGTTAGGGTTGTATCGGAATTCATTAAGTGAAATGACTCCTTCAGATTTTGCGTTAATATCAATGATAGCTTCTCGGTCCGTCATGTAAACAACTTCTCCTTCGATAACATCATCATCGGCAGTATCAACAAAATTATCTTTTACTAATTTTTCAAATTCATCCAATTGCTTGTCTTCAATTACATCAATTCCTTCTTGGTAATTGTGCCAATTGAAGTTGGATAAAAATTCAGCTTGTGCAGCTTCCGTTTCTTCAGCAGAAGGTTTTTTATCTTCTTTTACCGCAACGTCTTCAGTAGTGTCAGCAACCTGAACTTCAGCAACAGTTTCAGTTGCTTCTGCAGTTACTTCTTCTTTGGGTGCTTCTACTTTTTCTATTTCAGCGTCTACCTTTTTGGGAGTTGCTTTTTTAGCTTTTGTAGTTGCAGTTTCTTTTTTTGCGGTTGTTTTTTTGGGAGCAGCTTTTTTAGCAGTTGCCTTCTTTGCTGCGGGTTTTTTAGCTTCAGTGCTTTCTTCAGCAGCTGAATTTTCGGTTGGTTTCTTCGCCATTTCCGAGGGTTTTGTATTCTGTAAACGGGAAAAACTTAGTTGCAATTACAGAAGATGTTATTTGTTTGTTGTGTGCTCTTCGGTTTTTCCTACCAACAAAAAGCTTGCAAATATACTTCTAATGAGTTGATAAACAAATAATTTATCTGCTTTTTAATGCGCTAAGATTTAAGCTTTTTTAAGACTGTAACATACAATAAATCAAACACCTCATCAAGGGTCATCTCACTTACATCGATTTCAACAGCGTCATGAGCTTTTTCTAGAGGAGCGACCGTACGACTGCTGTCCTGTTGGTCACGAGCTACAACATTGGCAAATACCTCTTCAAAAGACTCTTCATGACCCGCTTCCAATTGCTCTTGATGCCTTCTTTGAGCTCGAACTTCTGCTGAGGCTGTTAAAAAAAATTTGCAATCCGCTTGAGGAAAAATTACCGTCCCAATGTCTCGACCGTCCATGACAACTCCTTTATCTGTACCCATTCTTTTTTGTTGTTCGCCTAAAAAAGAACGAACAGCTTCAAGAGCAGCTACCTCGCTCACATACTCATTGATCTTTGGATCGCGAAGGGCACTGGTAACATTTTCGCCATTTAAAAAGGTTTGTTGAGCCTCAGCCCCTCCCTCAAAATGAATCTTGATTTGATCTAAAGATTGGGTGAGTACTCCTAAGTCAAGACGTCCTTCGGGTTGTTGTTTTAAACCAAATAAAGTTACCGCTCGATACATTGCTCCTGAATCTACATAAATGTAATTCAAGGTTTTGGCTAGACGTTTGGCTTGCGTACTTTTTCCTGTAGAAGCCAACCCATCTATGGCAATGATCAGTTTATTCATGATTTAAAAATAGCATTTAATTTTGCGAAACCAGCAAATTCTTTGCGTTGACAACCTTTTGTGAGGTTACCGCCAACGAAACTACTTCATGCATTTCAGAAACGTAATGAAACCTAAGTCCTTTCAAATACTTAGGATTAATTTCATCAATATCTTTTTTGTTTTCCTGACATAAAATGATCTCTTTGATTTTGGAACGCTTGGCAGCTAAGATCTTTTCTTTAATTCCTCCTACAGGCAATACTTTTCCTCTTAAAGTTATTTCACCCGTCATGGCCAAGTTTTTCTTGACCCGCTTTTGGGTAAACAGAGAAACCAATGAAGTGAGCATGGTAATACCTGCACTAGGTCCATCTTTGGGTGTTGCCCCTTCAGGAACGTGAATGTGGATGTTGTAGTTTTCGAATTTAAATTCTGAAAGCCCCATAAATTCTGCATTTGCCTTGATGTACTCCAGGGCTATGGTGGCAGATTCTTTCATGATTTTACCCAAATTCCCTGTAATACTTAATCCGCCTTTACCTCTGGAAATTGCGGATTCGATAAATAAAATGTCTCCCCCAACAGCGGTCCATGCGAGTCCAGTAACAACTCCGGCTACATGATTGTTTTCATAAAGGTCACGATGAACTTTTTGGGGCCCTAGGAGGGTGACTAAATCCTCAATTTCTGGAGAAAGGTTGTAATCTTCTTCCATGGCAATAGACTTGGCGGCGTAGCGCACTGCTTTTGCAATTTGTTTTTCCAGTCCACGAACTCCCGATTCACGCGTGTATCCTTCAACAATTTTTTCTAAAACCGTTTTCTTAAGATTGAGTTGGGTTCGTTTCATCCCATGTTCTTTTAACTGCTTGGGTAATAAGAACTTTTGACCAATAGCTGTTTTCTCTTCAATGGTGTAACCACTTACATTTATCATTTCCATTCGATCCCTCAAAGCTCTGTGAATGGGAGCCAAACTATTGGCTGTTGCAATAAACATTACTTTGGATAAATCGTATCCCATTTCCAAGAAGTTGTCATAAAAATTGGTGTTTTGCTCAGGATCTAAAACTTCTAGAAGTGCAGAGGCAGGATCGCCCTGTGCACCAGTTGATAGTTTATCAATTTCATCTAAAACAAATACTGGATTTGAAGTTCCAGCTTTTTTCAAACTCTGAATGATTCTACCGGGCAAGGCCCCGATGTAGGTTTTACGATGACCGCGTATCTCTGCTTCATCTCGCATGCCACCTAATGAAATTCGAACATATTCTCTGCCTAAGGCTTCGGCTATGGACTTGCCTAGAGAAGTTTTTCCCACTCCTGGAGGTCCATAAAGACATAAAATCGGAGATTTCATATCATTCCTCAATTTGAGAACCGCTAGGTATTCAATCACTCTTTTTTTCACTTCTTCAAGCCCAAAATGATCGCGGTCAAGAATTTTTTGCGCACGTTTTAAATCAAAATTATCTTTCGAGAATTCTTCCCAAGGCAAATCTAAAAACAGATCCAAATAATTTCTCTGTACTGAATATTCTGCCACCTGAGGATTCATGCGTTGAAGTTTCATCAATTCTTTATCAAAATGCTTCCCCACTTCATCGCCCCATTTTTTTTCTACAGCACGGCTTCGCATTTCATCAATTTCCTCTTCGTAAGAAACTCCTCCCAATTCCTCTTGAATGGTTTTCATTTGTTGATGAAGGTAATACTCACGCTGTTGACTATCCATTTCAGAACGCACTCTGGACTGAATGTCGTTTTTTAATGCCAACTTTTGATATTCATCATTCATGTGCTTTAAACATAGTAAAGCACGTTGATGTAGATTTACCTCTGTAAGAATTTTTTGTTTTTCCTTTACTGAAACATTCATATTGGAAGCCACAAAATTGATCAAAAAAGAAGCGGTTTGAATGTTTTTAATTGCGAAAGCAGCTTCTGTGGGAATGTTTGGGTTTTCTTGAATAATCTGTAAAGCAAGGTCTTTAATAGAATCAATTGTTGCTAGAAATTCTTTACTCTCTTTATCAGGACGTTCATCTTGTACCGACTCAATTTCTGCCTTCAAATAGGGCTGCTCTTCAAGTATGGTTTTGATTTTAAAACGCTTTTTTCCTTGAATAATAATTGTTGTGTTTCCATCGGGCATTTTCAGAACTCGAAGAATTTGTGCAACGGTCCCCATGTGATGAATATCTTGAGCTCCTGGATTTTCGACCTCCTCATTTCGCTGGGCAACCACACCGATAATTTTATCGGCTTTATTTGCGTCTTTAATGAGTTTGATCGACTTATCTCGACCCGCAGTTATCGGAATAACCACACCAGGAAAAAGCACCGTATTGCGCAGGGGAAGAATAGGAACTGCACTAGGTAGTGATTCACTTTCCAATGCCTCCTCGTCTTCAGTGGTCATTAGGGGTATTAAATCTGCATCAGATTCAATATCTTGCAGTGACAAGTTGTCAATTGAATTAAAAAAGGAACGCGCCATATTATTTTTTTAGGTCATCTTGTCATTTTTAAAAAAGGCTAAAGATTACAAATTACAATTACTTGCGTCTTCAGCGTTTAAAAATAACTTCAACTATGTAAAGACAATAGTTGTGCCACAAAAAAAAAACCAATCTAAAGTGTAACAATTCCCAAATTTTAGTCTCATATCCATGAAGAAGCCGTCATTGAACTACAAAGAATTAAATATTAATCGCTTACTCCTAGCTTGTAAGAAAAAGGATCAAATCGCACAAATGGAATTGTATCAACGCTATCACCAGTCTTTGTATCAAGCAGCCTACGGGATTTTAAAAAATCGCGATGATGCTAAAGATGCTATGCAAGAAGGAATGATTAATGCTTTTGAAAAGTTGGATCAATTTCAAGGAGAAGGAAATTTTGGTGGATGGCTCCGAAAGATTGTGATAAGAAAAAGTATTGCTTTTTACCATTACAACAAGCGCATCGTGAATGATGTTCCTCTTGAAAACCGAAAGGAATTGAGCGAAAATCCAGAAGAAAGTGAAGAGAAATTCCCAAACTTCACTTCGGATCAACTGGGTCAGGCACTAGATAACTTACATCATCGTTACCGTCTTATTTTAAAACTTTACTATCTGGAAGGCTACACCCATGAAGAAATTAGTGAGATTCTTGAATGCAGTTACGGCAGTTGCAGAACGCTTCTCTCTCGTGCAAAAAATCAGTTAAAAAAAGAACTCCATGAAAGAACAAGAGCTTAAAGAACAATTTCGCAAGTGGGAACAAACGCAAATAGCTCCCCCACTTGAACCCGATCATGCAACTCATTTTTTTACCCAGCTTAGCAAACGTAAAAAAAGAAGACAACAAAGATATTTTATGCAATGGGCGGCGGCAGCCCTTGTATTTATTGGTTTGGGTGGTGTTTTCCAACTTTCTCAAGAACAAACTACACCTGAAATCATTCGATTCCAAAAAGCAGAAACTCATCTGATGCAACTCATAGAAGAACAAATGAACTCCTTCGAGTACAACAGTAGCCCAGCTACAAAAGAACTATTGGAACGAAGCAAAAGCAAACTCAAATCCATTCAAAACGATTATCACAAACTCTACGAACAATGGGAAATTAACCCCAATCAATCGCAACTTATTCATGCACTGATCAATAATTTAAATACTCAAATCAACCTGCTTACTGAAATCAATACAACCCTCAAAACCATTCAAAACACAAATTATGAAGACTTTAAAATTTAAATTATCCTCCCTTTTTATTCTAGGGATGTGTCTTTCATCCTTCGCAATCCAAGACACAAGTAAAGAAATCCATAGAGAAGTAAACGTTAATTCTGACGTTTTGGTTAAAATCAATAACCAATTTGGTGATGTCAAGATCAGCAGTTGGGAAGAAAACAAAGTAGTTATTGATGTGGTAATTTCAGTAGAGGGAAGCAATCAGAAACGCATCAATGAAAAACTGGATCAAATTGACGTAGATTTTAGTCTCTCCCCTGAGCGTGTTAGCGCAGAAACTTTAATTGATGAAGACTGGGGATTTAAATGGTTTAAAGGATCAAAGCTGCACTTTCAAATCGATTACACGGTAAAACTTCCCCGCTCCAGTTCGGTTGATCTGGAAAACGACTACGGTGCTATTTTGCTCAATGAATTAGAGGGTCGAGCTAAAATCAGTTGTGATTTTGGAAAGCTTGTCCTAGGCGACTTACATCATGAGGATAATTTGATCTCTTTTGATTACACTAAAAATTCGACTATTGACTTTATGAAGGGAGGCGAAATACGTGCCGATTTTTCAGACTTTGAAGTTTTAGAAGCAGGAGCAATTTCCTTGGTAGCGGATTATTCCAACTCCCGTTTTAACACTTTGGAAAAATTAAAATTTCGTAACGATTATGGAAAACTGAATGTGGATAAAATCAATGAACTTAACGGTGTAGGTGATTTTCTCACCCTTCGTGTAGAAACCCTCTTTCAAAAATTAGATCTCAATCAAAATTTTGGTTCCATACGCATCGCCCATATCAATCCGTCTGCAACCACACTTAGCATTAACTCTGAATACACGGGAGTTCATCTTGGAATAGATCCTGACTGGGATTTTACCTATGACATCGCAATAGAATTTGCTAGATTGAAAACTAGTTTTCCCCTTCAACATCTAATTCAAAGGGAAGATCATACCAACAAAAAATACAAAGGCTATTTTAATAATGAAAACTCAACAAACCGTTTACACATCAACTCGGAATTTGGTGTGGTCAAATTAAATAAAACTCTTTTTTAACCAAACATTAATCTTAACTACTCATGAAATCAATTAACCTATCTACCCTCCCGCTTGCAAGTCTATTTTTTGCCTCCAGCCTCCTTTTTGCGCAAACTGAAACTCGAAAAATTAGCTCTTTTGATGGGGTCAGTGTTGCGGGACATTATGATGTTACGCTGACTCAAGGCTCAGAAGGAACCATTACCCTAAACGGTGATCCTGATGATTTAGAAAAAATTGAAACCCATGTAAAAAATGGTGTACTAATCATCAAACAAGAAAAAGCATCCTGGTTTAGCAATTGGGACTCAGGACGCGTCACCATCAATCTACCTGTTGAAGATATTGATAAGGTCGTACTCAGCGGATCGGGAAGCATCAGTTCCAATCATTTACTCCGTTCAGATAATTTTGATGTCACGCTTTCGGGTTCAGGAGAAATTGATTTAGAAATCGATACAGAAGAATTTGAAGGTGTACTCACAGGATCGGGTGACATCAGTCTGCAAGGTAAGGCTGCCCATGTTTCTTATAAAATTACAGGCTCTGGGGATATCAGTGCAGAAGAGTTTGAAGCAGAAAGTGCTCATGCTAGGGTTACTGGCTCAGGAGATATTGAAATGCACGCACAAAGTACAATTAACGCAAGTGTGACAGGTTCCGGAGATATTGTCTGTTATGGAAATCCTAAAATTCAGCAAACCAAAATGACGGGATCAGGAGATATTGACATTCGAAATTAAGTCCGTTTTAGCGGGATGCGCATCAGCATGACACCCCCTAAAATAAAAAACACAATAAAAAATAAAATACTATTGCGCATACTGCCTGAAATATGATCGATTAAACCAAAGCACAACATTCCTATTACGATACCGATTTTTTCGGTAACGTCATAAAAACTAAAAAATGAGGTTGTATCTTGGGTGTCGGGCAAGAGTTTGGAATACGTTGATCGGGAGAGCGATTGCATGCCTCCCATCACCAATCCGACAAAACCAGCCACAATGTAAAACTGCATAGGGGTCTGGGTGTAATAAGCCACCACGCAAAGAATCGCCCAAATCCCATTGATCACGATCAAAACAGGAATATTCCCAAAACGTTCTGAAGCACGTGCGGTGAGTATGGCACCAAAAATTGCTACAATTTGAATTAATAAAATACTGACTATTAAGCCAATGGTTTTTTCACTGGAACTGGCCCAAGCAATTTCTTGTTCACCGTAATAGGCAGCCACAAGTAAGACGGTTTGTAAGGCCATACTGTACAAGAAAAAAGCAGGCAAGAAGCGTTTGATACCCAAATGATGTTCTAATTGATTCCAAACTGATCTAAGCTCCCTAAACCCGTTCCAAAAAATATCTTTAGTAACCTTGACTTCATGATTACCCTTTGGAAGGTAATAAAAGGAATACTGGCTAAAAAAAGACCACCAAATTCCTACGGAAACAAAAGAATAGCGCATTGCTTCCATCGAGGCCTCTTCAGGACTTCCTGAAATTCCAAACCAATGAGGTTCCATAACCATGGCAAGATTTACCAATAAAAGAAGTACACTACCGATGTATCCCATGGAAAACCCACGTGCACTAGCACGATCTTGTTGTTCCGGATAGGCAATATCAGGCAAATAAGAATTGTAAAACACCAAACTGGCCCAGATTCCAATCATGGCTAAAAAGTAAAAGAACAAGCCCATGTAAATTGTTTCTAGCTCAAAAAAATAAAGACCAACACAAGACAAAGAACCTAAGTAAACGAAGATTTTCATAAACTTTTTCTTATTTCCTATGTAATCGGCAATTCCTGACAAAAGGGGAGAAATAAAAGCGACAATAACAAAGGCAAAAGCAGTAACAAAACTAATTACTGCAGTGTTTTTAATATCGTAATTAAAAAAAGAAATGGTATTGACATCAGTAAATAAAGCTCCGAAGTAAATGGGGAAAATTGCAGATGAAATAACGAGTGTGTAAACTGAATTTGCCCAGTCGTAAAAAGCCCAAGCATTGATTAATTTTTTACTTCCTTTTTCTAAAGGAACCCTTGGTGATGGCATTATGATTGTTTAATACCACCAATGTAACAAAATCAAATCGATTAATCCATTTCAATTTCCGTTGATTTGCTTGGCGCGTTTTTTCGCTTCAGGAATCCATAGTGTTAAGTCATTGATTCTTCGCTGATTGGATGGGTGAGTACTTAAAATTTCAGGCTGGGTTTTTCCTCCCGAGGCAGCTTGCATTCGTTCCCACAGCTTGGGTGCTTCTTCAGGATTAAATCCTGCAATGGCCATTAACTCTAGACCAATTCGGTCGGCTTCGGTCTCGTGTTTTCTACTAAAGGGCAACACAGCCCCTACGGTACTGCCAATACCATAAGCCGTCATGATGGCTTTTCGTTTCTTTTCAGGTTGATTTTCTGTGGTCTTTAGTGCTACTAAGCTCAAACCTTGTTGTGCTAAACTCAAAGTCATGCGCTGCCCTCCGTGATCCAATAATGCATGGGCTACTTCATGCCCCATAATAGCAGCGATGCCGTCCGCGTTTTCGGCTATGGGAAGTATGCCCGTGTAAAACACAATTTTACCTCCCGGCATGCACCAGGCATTTTTTTGATTATCCTTGACCAAATTGTACTCCCACGCATAGTCTTTTAAGTATTCTGGGGCTCCTTTGTATTCAAAAAAGTCTTGAGCTGCCTTTGCAATACGCTCACCAATGTTTTTTATTTCTCTACTGCTGGCTGTGTTTTTTACAACCGTATGCTCTTTTAAAAAGTTTTGGTATTGGGTTAAAGCCATTGGAAACAATTGTTTATTCGAAAAGGCATTGAATGTTTTTTTACCCGTAAGTTGATTGACTTTACAATTGCTGAATAAAAAAACGAAAAGTAAAAGAATGATTTTTTTCATAAGAATGGGGTTTCTAATTTTAAATGTACAAAACCTTTTTTTACTCCTCGAAAAGTTTAATTAGCTTTGATAAAAATTTGAGAAATGAAAACCTATACCTATGTCCTTCTGTTGATGCTGCTTGTTGGATGCAAAGGAAATTCACAAGAAAATAAAGAACAAAAAATAAAAACCTACGCAGTTACCAAAACCGATGCCGAATGGAAGGAATCCTTGCCCGATATGGCTTATTATGTTTTGCGAAAATCAGGTACTGAACGCGCTTTTACAGGGCCTTTAAATGACAATAAGAAAGCGGGGACTTATGTTTGCGCTGGCTGTCAGGCACCGCTGTACCAGTCTCAGTACAAATACGATTCTAAAAGTGGTTGGCCTTCTTTTGATCGTGGTATTGATGCCAATTTGGAATACGACGTGGATTACAAAATCGGGTATCCCCGAACCGAACTCAAATGCAACAAATGCGGGGGTCATTTGGGTCATGCATTTAATGACGGCCCACGAGAAACCACGGGAATGCGCCATTGTATCAATTCCGCAGCGTTAAATTTTATTCCTACAGATGAAAAACCCTAAGCCCTTTCCCCTTCAAAAAACAGAGGACGAATGGAAATCAGAACTGGACACAGAATCCTATCGTATTTTAAGAGAAAAAGGAACCGAATATCCTTTTAGCGGAAAATACAATACGCATTTTGAAGAAGGTATTTACGAATGTAAAGGCTGTGGTACGCCTCTTTACAATTCTACCAATAAGTTTGACAGTAGCTGTGGCTGGCCCAGTTATGATGCAGCAATAGAAGGTGCCTTGGAATACATTCGCGACACAACCCACGGCATGATCCGTACAGAAATTATTTGTGCCTATTGTGGAGGTCATCAGGGTCACGTTTTTCAAGACGGTCCTACCCCAACGGGAGAACGTTACTGTGTAAACTCTGCCAGTATTCGTTTTCAACCCAAGGAAAAATAAAATACCTAAAAATTGCACTCAGTTTTGTAACTTTGCACAGAATTTAAACAGCATTTCATGACTGCATATGACATCATAGTTTTAGGAAGCGGACCCGGAGGATACGTCACTGCGATTCGTGCTTCACAATTGGGTTTTAAAACCGCCATCGTTGAAAAAGAAAGCCTCGGAGGCGTATGTCTCAATTGGGGGTGTATTCCTACCAAAGCCTTATTAAAATCAGCCCAAGTGTTTGAATACCTCAAACATGCAGGAGATTACGGACTTACGGTAAAAGAATACGATAAAGACTTTGATGCAGTTGTAAATCGGAGTAGAAACGTAGCTGGAGGCATGAGCAAGGGCGTTCAGTTTTTGATGAAAAAAAATAAAATTGATGTACTTGACGGTTTTGGTAAAATCCTTGCCGGTAAAAAGGTAGCCGTAACTCAAGGCAAAAAAACGGTAGAATACCAAGCTCAAAATATCATCATCGCTACAGGTGCACGTTCGCGCGAATTGCCTAGCCTACCGCAAGACGGTAAAAAGGTAATCGGTTATCGTGAGGCCATGACCCTTCCCAAACAACCTAAAAAATTAATCGTAGTAGGATCGGGTGCCATCGGAATTGAGTTTGCCTATTTCTACAATGCTATGGGAACGGAAGTAACCATCGTTGAATATTTAGACCGTATCGTTCCCGTTGAAGACGAAGAAGTATCCAAACAATTGGAACGTTCTTTTAAAAAGAGTGGTATTAAAATTTTAACCCATGCCGAAGTGACGGGCGTTGACACCAAAGGAAAGGGAGTTAAAGCTACTGTAAAAACCTCCAAAGGCGAAGAAGTACTGCATGCGGATATCGTACTTTCTGCCGTAGGAATTAAAACCAATATTGAAAATATCGGCTTAGAAGATGTTGGAATTGTGGTGGATCGAGACAAGATTTTAGTCAATGACTTTTATCAAACCAACCTACCGGGTTACTACGCCATTGGTGATGTAACTCAAGGACAAGCGCTGGCTCACGTTGCCTCAGCCGAGGGTATTCTTTGTGTAGAAAAAATTGCGGGACACCATGTAGAACCGCTGGATTACGGAAACGTACCCGGCTGTACGTATTGTTCTCCCGAAATTGCTTCCGTAGGACTTACCGAAGCTCAAGCCAAAGAAAAAGGCTTTGATATTAAAGTTGGAAAATTTCCTTTTTCTGCATCGGGTAAAGCCCAAGCAGGTGGAAACTCCGAAGGCTTTGTCAAAGTAATTTTTGATGCCAAATACGGTGAATGGCTTGGTTGCCACATGATTGGTACAGGAGTAACGGACATGATTGCCGAAGCGGTCTTGGGTCGGAAATTGGAAACCACAGGACACGAAGTCCTTAAAGCTGTTCACCCCCACCCAACCATGAGCGAGGCAGTAATGGAAGCCGTTGCCGATGCTTATGATGAAGTGATTCATCTGTAAACAAAACCCTTTTAAATGATTTAAAGCCTTCCTAGTGAAGGCTTTTTTATTACATTTGGTTTGCCCAACTACCCAAATCGAAAACTTTAACATGAAAAACCTACGGTTGATTCCCGACTTTTACAAACCACAAGCTATTGGAAAAATAGCACTATCCGTGAGTAGCTTTGCCCATCCTAGACTTAGGTTTTGTTTGCTTCACATTTTTTGGAAAATAGGAACGAATCTTAGATATGTACACAAAATATTGGGACATGGAAATTCAAAAACAACAGAGATTTATCCCCATGTAAGTAAAGAATCTCTTGCAAATAGTTTTAACCCCTTAGACCAAGCTGCAGAGATGCAACGTACTGATAATATGATGATTAAAAACAATAAAACAAAGTAAAATATAAAAGAAATAAACGCTATTTGCGTTTAGCTGCTAGTTAGCAGCAATCAATTCAAAATCAAACAAAAATGAAAGTTACAGCCGAAAAAAATGAAAAGGTTGCCAATATGATATTTGCATCAATTTATCCACTGTACCTGAATAGATTGGAGAAAAATGGTAGAACAAAAGAAGAACTCAACCAAGTAATTAAATGGTTCACTGGTTTTGATCAAGATGCTTTACAAGCACTTATTGATGAAAAAGCAACTTTTAGAACATTTTTTCAAAGGGCTAAAATAAATCCAAACGCACACTTGATTAAAGGAGTTGTTTGTGGTTATCGAATTGAAGAAATAGAGGATGAATTTGAATTGTATAGACAATGCAGGCGTATGGAAAAGCTGATTGATGAATTGGCAAGAGGTCGTAAAATGGAGAAAATTTTGCGTGAAGAAAAAAAGTAAAAACTGATGCTAACAAAACCTAAACTGCATTAAAACGCAGTTTAGCCAGAACGTTAGGCACAACTTAACCAGATCCATGAAAATCGATAATAAATTAAAGGAATTACCATTAACCAAATCTAATCCAAAGACATTGGAATCCTTGTTTGGAAAAACGGACATTCAACCATTTTGGGTTGCCGATATGGAATTTCAGATTGCTAAACCAATTCAAGAATCATTAAAGGAACGGATTTCAAATTCTGGTTTTGGTTATGAATACAAACCTGATTCTTTTTTTATTGCTCAGAAAAGCTGGTATGACAAAAATTACGGAATTGACTTAAACAAAAATCACCTGCTTTTTAGTCCAAGTATTACAACTACTATTTCTGTTTTAATTGAAAATTTCACTTCAGAAAATAGCGGAATTATTACACAGCCACCTGTGTTTATGGAGTTCCGTGATGTTATACGAAACACGAAGCGTAGTATAGTTAAAAACCCTCTAAAACTAACTGGAAATCAATATCATATTGACTTTACCGATTTAGAAGAAAAAGCAAAAATAGAGAACAACAAAATTTTAATTATTTGTAATCCTCACAATCCAGTCGGCAGAGTTTGGACTAAAGAAGAACTAAATCAAATTGTTAGTATTTGCAAAGAGAATGACCTACTTCTTATTTCAGATGAGATACATAAAGACATTATTCTTTTTGACAATCAATTCACTTCTGCTCTTCAGTTTATTGATGATTATGAGAGTATTGTTGTTTGTACATCAGAAGCTAAAACTTTCAATCTACCTGGAATTACAGATTCAATTGCAATCATTCCAAATGAAGATGTAAAAAAGTCCGTTTCCAGTACTTTCAAAAAATATAATTTAGGAAGAACCAATGCCTTAACACGAGTTGCAATAGAATCGGCTTACAACCAAGGACAATCTTGGTTAAAAGAAGTCATAAGTATCATTGAAGAAAACGTAAAAAGTATAGAAACCGAATTAGAACATTCAAAAATTGAACTCATAAAACCGCAGGGAACTTATCAAGTTTGGTTAGATTTTAGAAAAGTTTATAAAGACACGAAAGAAATGTTTAGCCATTTAACAGAAAACACTGGAATTGGACTTAACGCAGGACATTGGTTTGGACGAGAAGGCGCATTATTTATGAGAATGAACATCGCCACCTCAAATGAAATAGTAACTGATGCAATTAAAACGATAATAAAAGCAGTGCCTAACAATGTGTATAATGCATAGCACCCTACGGGATGTTACGACACCATACACAAGCCGTTGTGCATAATGCTGACAAAACCCCAGAGATAAATGAATAGGGAAAAACATTTATACGAAGTAAGCGACGAATTTATGTTAATTCTTTGCAAATATATTCCCAACAGAATGATAGTCAGAAATGGGTATAGCGAAATGTCATTTCATGCTCGTTTGTCGAATAAAAACCAAGCTTTTTCTGAAAGTCAGTATTACTTCAAAGGGGACAAAAAATTCATCCATTGGACTTCTGTTCAAAACTTAATGTCCATAATAAACTATCGCGAAATAAGACTTTATAATCTGCACAGCTCATCAGATTCGGATGAGTTTGCATATGCAGCGGAAAAACTGAATATAGACAAAAACCAAATCGATTATTCAAAAAAATATTTATACACTTTATCGTTTTGCAAAGCGTCAGAATTAGCAAATGAGAACCTTTGGAAAGAATATGGAAAAAAATATCAAGGAGTAGCGATTGAATTTGAAATCGTAAATAGCCCTAACGAATGGAATAATTTTATGCTTTCAGAGGTATTCTATGAAATTCCTCAAGATTTTTTAGAAATGGAAAAAGAATTAAAAACATTTCACGAAAAATATCCTAACGCAAGCACTTTTATCGATTTGGGAAAATTAATCGCATTTCATAAAAAACCCGATTTTTCAAAAGAGTTAGAAATTAGATTATCAACCTATTACCCTTTTAATACTACAGAAGCATATGAGAAATTTTGCAATACGGAATTTAGGTTAGAAAAAGGGAGACCGAGAGAAACGGATTATTTTGGACTTAAACTTTGGGTTGACAATGAATCACCATTTGTAAAAAGTGATAATCCAGAATTTGACAGAAGATTGGATGTCGGAATTTCCTATTTTGCAGAAAACCCACAAATTAAAATAACCAATATCTATTTTGGTAAAAATTGCGGTATTTCAAACGAGGAATTCACACCTTTTTGGACAAAACTAAATCACATAACACACTATAAATTAGGTTATAAAATTGAAAATTTGGAACTTAATCTGTATGGATAAAAAAGCAGTATGCACAACAATGTATAACCGCAATTACAGCGGATTCGACTTCGTCCGAAACGAGCACGCAGTGCGAACTGGCGAAGCAATCCTCTCGGAATTACTAAATGCAGTGCTTAACCGAAAATAACACGAAACATCAAGCCTTTTTAACTAGGGCTTTTTTATTACATTTGGTTTACCCAACTACCAAATCAGAAATTTAAAATGAAAAACCTACACTCTTCAGCTTTTTTAGGGAAACAGCAGATGACTATTTGGATGACTTCTTCATTAAATAAGCCATTTATTTTTGGAAAAGTGAAATGGAATGTTCCACATTTAAAAATCTCTTGTATTGATTTGACTCCCTATTGACGTAAATGCTACGGGTAAAATTTTATGTATTCAAATGAAAATCAGCCACGAAGAATTTCAAAAAGCAAGAAGAATTAGCAGAGCTATTCAAAAACATCTTGAGGATATCAATAAAGATGACCTGAGAAGTACCGATTTGTATCCTATTTTGGCTAGAAAAAAACTGATAGAAAGGGATAAAAACAACGGAAGTCATTTTCGGAGATTTTTAAAAAACCTAAAAGAAAAAGGAGGGCTCCATCTCATACCTCAAAGCAAATTTCAATACAGTAAAGCAAACCCTGAGCATCTTGAGTGGCACTTTTACAGAACAAAAACAGAAACTGTTCAATCCAATTTTGTTAATGAAAAAAAAGAATTGATCGCACCAAAATTAACGGAAGAAGAGATAAACCAACTCATACAAAAAGGAAAAAAATATGTTGCAAATCTTCCCCGCAAAGAGGAGTCAAAATTTAGCTTCTCACAATTAGAAACCAGAAAACTCTATGAAAGAGCCTATGAAAGGTGGAGTGACAAAGAAATACGTTTAATGAAAAGAGCCTATGATGTATTTGGACGAATTGATAAAGTTGCAGAATTATTAAAAAGACAGCCCAGTGCGGTTCAAAAAAAAATAAACGCATTATGAGCTATCTTGCATAACAATTACAAGAAAAAATTGATTTTGCATTGCAAGGGAGATTCCTGAAATTGGAAGAAAATAAAAATCAACAAATGAATACAAGCCAATATATTTTCAAATCGAAAAGACTGGGATTTCGAAATTGGAAAAATGAAGATTTTAAAGAATTTTCTTTGCTAAATTCAGATGTAGATGTGATGGAACACTTCCCAAAAACTTTGTCAAAAAAGGAAGTCAAATCTTTAATGGAAAAACTTCAAAATCATTTTTTAAAAAAGGGTTTTACCTACTATGCAACAGAAATTTTGGAAACACAGGAATTTATTGGAATGATTGGTCTTGCACACCAAGATTACAAATCCGATTTCACTCCCGCCATTGACATGGGCTGGAGATTGAAAAAAAAGGCCTGGGGAAAAGGCTATGCTACCGAAGGCGCACAAAGATGCCTAGAATATGCATTTAATGAGTTGGGGTTAACCCGGATAATCTCGGTCTGCAACCTAAAGAACACTAAATCCGAAAATGTCATGAAGAAAATTGGCATGAAAAAAATAGGTGTTTTTGATCACCCAGATGGCATCATACGTCCCGAACTTAAAAAACATTATTGCTACGAAATAGTCAAAAAGGAAGGAGAAACAGGGGGTTAATTACTTCTAAATCTTATCCTTTTTTATTAACTTTACAGTATCTGATCCCAAATCATGACAATAGAAAATTTACTTTCTGATTTTTACAAAAAAAACGGTATTCCCAGACAAGGGGGCATTCACGAAGATCGTTTTCAGATCAAAGCCTTTGGCATTAATCTGAGACTTCCCAATCCCAAACTCAGGAAAAAAGTCATTCATCTTCATGACATAGAACACATCCTCAACAATTGTGATACTTCTTGGAAAGGAGAGGCATTTATTGCAGGTTGTGAAATCGCTACGGGTATCTGGAAACACTTCCCCATCTGTTTGTTTACCTATTGGACAGTAGGTTACAGTCTTTGGATCCATCCCAAGGCTGTATTCCAAGGATTTAAAAAAGGACGGAACCACAAAGGGGTTTTTGATCTAAAAATCAATAAGAACACTTTAATGAAAATGGAATTTGAAGACGTGTCAACAATCATCCAAAAAGAACAAAAAACACAAATGGGTGTACTGCAATGGGTTTATTTTTTGCTTTGGATGCTCATCAGTGAAATCTTTTTTCTATTTCCTTTTTTATTACTTCTTTTTGGGGTTTGGAGTGTAATCAAATAATCAAAGCAGAAAGAAAGTGAAAATAAATTTTAACAATAAAAAATTCGCCCTTATCGAGAACTCAAAAACCGGAAAAGTAAATTCTGAAACTCTTTTTAAATTTAAACAGTCTGATGATGTAGTAACAGCTGATTATTTTGGTGGAACAATAAAATACGGGAAGATAATAGCTCATTTCACCGAAAAAAAACTAACCCTGTTGTATCAATGCATTACCCAAGAAAATGAATTGAAAGCTGGCAAAGCAATTGCTGAAATATCTTTAACTGAAAAGGACAAAATTAAATTGAAATTAGATTGGCAATGGCTTACTCATGATCAATCAACTGGAAAATCTGAATATCTAGAAATCTAAATCTTTACCGACTCTAAATTGTATCCTCATTTAAGCATTTGACTTTATCTCCTCAACTCTTTGTATCTTTAGGAAAACAAAAAATGGTTTAACTATTATGCGCTTTCCTATTTTAGAACAAGCTTATCCTCTCAGTCAAAATCAAATCGATTTTTACAAAAAAAATGCCTTTATCAAACTCAAAGAGGTATTGGATGCAGAAACGCTTGCTTATTACAACAAGATCATTACCGACAAGGTGGATGAGTTAAATCGGCAAGCAGTCCCACTTCAAGAACGAGATACCTACGGTAAAGCTTTTGTACAATTGTTTAATTTGTGGCGGGAAGATCCACAAATCAAAACATTCACTTTTAGTAAAAGACTGGCCCAGTTAGCTGCTGATTTAATGGAGGTTGAAGGGGTACGCATGTATCACGACCAAGCCCTTTTTAAAGAAGCTGGTGGGGGCATTACGCCTTGGCACGCAGATCAGTATTACTGGCCTTTGTCCAGTTCCAAAACCATTACTGTCTGGATTCCCCTTCAAGCCACTCCGCTAGAAATGGGACCTTTGGAATTTAGCGCAGGGAGCCATAAGATACTCAAGGGACGTGATCTTTCCATCAGTGATACCAGTGAACAAGTCATTCAAAAAAATTTAAGGATCAACGATTTTCCCCACAGTATTGAGGCTTTTGATCTGGGTGAGGTTAGCTTTCACTCAGGATGGGTTTTTCACCGTGCAGGAGCCAATACCACAGAACAAACACGTAAAGTAATGACCGTAATTTACATGGATAAAGACGTTACCCTAAAAGCCCCTGAAAACGATGGACAACAAAACGACTGGGAAACTTGGTGCCCGGATGTGGAAATTGGAAGTGTGGTCAATTCGCCTCTTAATCCAATTTTATTTGAACACAACTGAAAAAGCGTCCAAAAAAATATGTTTCTTCAGTACTTGAATACAGCCCAAAGGGATTTTAAACACTACAAAACTCTAGGAGAAAAAACGTTTTCTCAGCTAGAGGAGGACGATTTCTTTTGGCAGTTCAATGCTGAATCCAACTCCATTGCGATCCTTGTGAATCACCTACACGGCAACATGCGATCGAGATGGACGGATTTTTTGTCAACCGATGGAGAAAAACCCTGGCGAAACCGCGATCAAGAATTTGAAAAGAAACTTCAAACAAAAGAAGCGGTCATAGATCATTGGGAAACGGGTTGGCTTTGTGTTTTTGATGCCTTGGAAACCTTAGACGAAACCCATGCAAATACTCGTATTTTCATTCGAAATCAAGAGCACAGCATTCTGGAAGCCGTCAATAGGCAGGTCGCACATTATGCATATCATGTAGGACAAATCGTCTTTATCGGTCGGATGGTACAAGGTAAAAATTGGAAAACCCTAAGCATTGCTAAAGGAGCATCAAAAAAGTTTAATCAACAAAAATTTTCAAAAGGCAAACACAGTGGATCTTTTACAGAAGATTTAAAATGAGTAAAACATTATTTTATAGTTAGGTAAAAATCTTAATTTCAAACTATTAAATCCATCCCCATGAAAAAAGAAAATCCTGAATTAGATGCTTATTTAGAAAACCACTACATCCATCGCACAAATTGGTTGCGTGCTGCAGTATTGGGAGCCAATGACGGTATCCTTTCTACTGCAAGTATTGCAATTGGTGTTGCAGCTGCTAGTGATACACGCGAATCTTTAATTCTGGCTACCCTCGCAGGCTTGGTAGCAGGAGCCTTATCCATGGCAGCGGGAGAATTTGTTTCGGTCAGTTCTCAAACCGATATTGAGCAGGCCGATATTGAACGTGAAAAACAAGAGTTAGAAACCATGCCCGAACTGGAACTGCAAAGACTCGCAGCTATTTATGAAAATAGAGGATTAAAAAGGGAAACGGCACTTACTGTAGCTCAAGAACTCACCCAACACAACGCGCTAGAAGCACACGTACGTGACGAATTGGGAATCAATGAAATCAGTCAGGCAAATCCGCTACAGGCTGCCTTAGCCTCAGGTGCTGCCTTTACAGCAGGAGGGCTACTCCCCTTTTTGGTAGCGTTATTCTTCCCCTTAAATAGTATGGAATATTACATCTATGGAATCACAACACTCTCCTTAATTCTTTTGGGTGCACTATCGGCTAAAACAGGAGGGTCAAGTATGGTAAAAGCTGTAATTCGAATTACGTTTTGGGGAACAGTTGCTATGGGACTAACGGCCCTAGTGGGTTATTTATTTAATGTAAGTATTTCGTAATCATCCCTTTTTTAACACCATTCTGTAAAATACTCCAAAAGCACAATTGATTCATTTATTGTATTTTAGAAAAAAAATACTTGTGAATCTAGCAACACTTCAAAGCAAAGAACTAGTCCCCGGTTTTCACGGTAAAATGGTCCACGGAAATCAATTAACTTGGGCCTTTTGGACCGTTGAAAAGGGAGCGTCCATACCCGAACACCAGCACCCTCATGAACAAATCATGCATGTAGTATCGGGGAAATTTGAATTTACTCTAAATGGCGAAACAAAAGTTTACAACTCTGGAGACATTGTTCCCATTCCATCAAACATTCCCCATTCAGGAAAAGCCCTTAGCCCCTGTAACCTAATGGATGTGTTCAGTCCAGTACGAGAAGAATACAGATAATTTATGGAAATCAAATTAAACGGAAAAAATGCCCTTGTGGGGGGAAGCAGTAAAGGAATCGGTCGGGCTATTGCAGAACGACTTGCCAATTCAGGAGCCAATGTCACCATTATGGCTCGAAATGAAACTTTACTTCAAGAGCTAACAAAACAACTTGACCAAAGCAAAGGACAACACCATCAATACTTGGTAGTGGATTTCTCTAATTTTAATGCTTTCGCTAAAAAAATAGAGGCTTATTTTAAAAACAATACGGTAGATATTTTAATAAATAATACCCAAGGTCCAACAGCAGGAGGTGCCTTGGAAAAAAATCTCAGCGATTACCAAACCGCCTTTGATCTACTTTTCAAATGTGCTGTTCACACCACCCTTCTTGCACTTCCTCATATGCAACAGCAAAAATGGGGACGCATTATCAACGTAGCTTCCGTTTCCGTTCGAGAACCGCTAAACTATTTGGCTCTATCAAACACGCTTCGGGCAGCTTTGGTAACCTGGGCAAAAAGCTTATCCGTAGATATTGCCCCTGATAACATTACCATCAACAATACACTGACTGGATATTTCGATACCGAACGTATTGCGCAACTCAATGCTCAAAAAGCTGAAAAAATGGGCATCCCAACCTCTGAAGTCAGAGCTGCTATGGAAGCCGCTGTTCCTCTAAAACGAATCGGCAGACCCGAAGAATACGCCAATGCGGTATGTTTTTTAGCTTCCGAACAAGCCAGCTACATTACAGGAACAAACATCCCCGTAGATGGTGGATTGCTAAAATCATTTTAATAAACATATCTTTGGAAGAAACCTAGAAGTCGAACCCCACAAATCTACCCCAGATGGTTTCAAAAATAAATACTCTTGAAGCATACATCGCACAGTTGAGTTCTGAACGTAAACCCTTGATCGAACGTTTGAGGCAAACCATTTTAAAAAACCTTCCTAAAGGTTTTGAAGAAACCTTAAGCTATGGAATGATTGGCTATGTAATTCCGCACAGTCTTTATCCTAAAGGGTACCATTGCAATCCTAAACTGCCCCTGCCCTTTATCAACTTGGCTTCTCAAAAAAAATACATCTCTTTGTATCATATGGGATTTTATGCCAATACAAAATTATTGACGTGGTTTGAAAAGGAATACATCAAACTACTAAATCGTAAGCCCGATGTCGGTAAATGTTGTGTTCGCTTTAAAAAAATGAATGAAATTCCTTTTGAATTGGTCGGGGAACTTTGCACTAAAATGAGTGCTCAAGATTGGATTCGACTTTACGAACAGTCTCGAAAAAAATAAAACCTAAAAAAGTAACCTCCCATTAGTTATTTTTTTTTGAAACAAAAAACACCTTATCCAACTGGGAATAGTATTTTTAGATCAATTTAAAAAATCAAAACCATGGAACCCTTTTCTATTGATTTCATAAAAAAAGATGCTGTACCCCAACTGATTCCTCTTTGTGCACTGCATTCGGAATATGAAAGAGTTCCCTTTGATGCCAAAGGGAAAGAAGAAAATCTCAGGCATTTTTTATTTTCAGAATCCCCTGCCCTTTTTTGTTTGGTAGCAGTAAAAAACGGGAAAATTATTGGCTATGCATCTTACATGATTCAATTTTCAACCTGGGATGCCTGCCCATATGTTTACATGGATTGTCTTTATTTACTCGAAGAGTATCGAGGTTTTGGAATCGGACAACAGCTGATCGAACGAATTCAACTGGAAGCAAAAAAATTAGGCATCAAAGAAATACAATGGCAAACTCCAGCCTTCAATACACGTGCATTTAAATTTTACGATCGAATTGGAGGAAAGTCAAAATCCAAAGAACGTTACTTTTTTGAAGTTACTTAAAACGACTCAACACTAGAGAAGGAGGGCATTTTTTACGATATTGTAAAAAAAACAAGGGTATGTGTAAAAAAATTTCTTCAATTCTTCTCATCTCCTTCTTTGCTGCAACGACAGTCTTGTCGGGTCAGGACAAAAAACCTTTGGATTCCTTGGTAACTGGATACAATTCTGACCAAGGGCTCTTGACAACTTACATCAAAGGAGACCAATTGTATCTTGAACTCCATGACAGTTTACTGGGTAAAGACTTACTCATGGTAACACGCTATGTGAAACTTCCCTCAAATTTTAACGCCTACACCAATGCGGGATCTAAATCGAGTCAACTTCTTATTCGATTCACCAAAAAAGAAGATCGTATTTTACTCACCCAGCACTCTTTTATCAATACTGCTGAATCAAGCGATCCCATCAGCTTAAGCGTAGAGCAAAATAATTTTCCTCCGATTTTAGCTGCTTTTGAAATAAAAAATAAAGAACCCGACCGAAATCTTATCGAGGTAAGTGATTATTTTAACTCCGATGCACCCGGATTTAATGTTGTCCGAAAAAGTCTAAAAAAACAATTTGGACTAAGTAGCATGGATAAAAAACGAAGCTTTATTGATCGAGTTAAAAGTTTTCCAAGAAACACGGAAATCCGACACACATTAACTTTTGGTGCTTCTTCTCCACCAAGAGGAAATCAAGCTGGAACACTGAGTTTTCAAATGAATCATTCCATTATTGCACTGCCTGAAAAACCCATGCAAGTCCGTTATGAAGATTCTCGTGTGGGGTGGTTTACGCTTAAACAATACAATTACAGTTCTGATGCATTAAAATCAGATGATGTTTACCTAATTCGGCGTTGGCGCTTGGTTCCCTCCGATATGGAGGCATACCAAAAGGGAGAATTGGTAACACCCATAAAACCCATCGTTTATTATCTAGATCCTGCCACTCCCCTAAAATGGAGACCCTATTTCAAAAAGGGAATTGAAGATTGGAACCAAGCCTTCGAAAAAGCTGGATTTAAAAATGCAATTATTGCTAAAGATCCTCCTACCCAAGAAGAAGATCCAGAATTTAGTCCAGAAGACAGTCGCTATTCTACGGTGCGCTATGTTGCCTCTACTACTAGAAATGCAACAGGTCCAAGCGTTGCCGACCCACGTACAGGTGAAATTATTGAAAGCGATATCATTTGGTACCATAATCATCTGCGCTCTTATCGGAATAGATATCTTCTAGAAACGGGTGCTGCCAATCCCAAAGCACGGACGCTGGACACCCCTGAAGAGGAAATCGGAGAAATGATGCGACGCGTAATTTCACATGAAGTGGGTCATGCCTTAGGCTTGCCACACAATATGAAAGCGAGTTCAGCCTATCCTGTTGATTCCCTGCGTTCGGGAGGTTTTACTCAAAAAATGGGAATAGCAACCACAATTATGGATTATGCACGTTTCAATTATGTGGCTCAACCCGATGATACCAATATTCGATTCGTTAGACAATTAGGTCCATACGATGACTATGCCATTGAATGGGGGTATCGTTATTTCCCTGAGGAAACTTCAGAAACTGAAAAAGTTTTCTTAGTGCAAATGGTCAATGAAAAAAGTATGGATCCCATGTTTATGTTTGGCTACAATGGTTTTGATCCCAATACTCAAACCGAAAACATAGGAGACGACCCCATAAAAGCAAGTAAGTATGGACTTAAAAATCTAAAAATTGTTGCACAAAACTTAGATCAATGGACTACCAAAGAGGGTCAGACCTATCAAGACCTTGAAGAACTCTACAAAGAAATGATCGGAGTGTATCGCAGGTATGTTTATCATGTAATCCGAGTTGTTGGAGGGGTCAATGAAACGCTAATGCGAAAGGGACAAGAAAATATTCCCTTTAAAAATGTGCTTAAATCTGATCAATTGAAGGCATTGAATTTTTTAGACCGTAATTTATGGACTACTCAAAATTGGTTGATGGATAAAAATTTACTCTCCAAACTCAAAGACCATAATGCACTCGAAAAAATGCAAGCCCTACAGCGTGCCGCTCTGAACCGAATGTTGAGTACAAAAAAACTCAATAGCATGCTTTTCAATCAAACCCAACTGCTAGGGGAAGGCCTGAGTCCAGATGAACTCATAAGCCTTTTGTATCAATCGCTATTTGAGAAACTACAACCCTTAGATGACTCTATTATGGTACTGCAGTCCTATTTCACGAGTCATCTCCAGAATCTTAAAGCAGATGAAAAATTAAATCCAAGGATCATTGCCACCGTCGATGCTTTCTTAGATCAAATCCTTAAAAAGGCGAGAAAAAAAAGAAACAATGGAGATCAAATTCACCAAAATCATTTTGAATCTTTGATAAAAAGGATTGAATCTCAAACCCATTGATTTAAAAAAAAAATACGCCTAACTGCAACCTTTTTGTAAAAGTGTGCGTCTTATCAGAAGAACACCAAAAGTATTTTGACAATTAGAGCATTATTTCCAAAAGAAACGGAACTCATCAAAAAAGCAAAGGCTAATGATCGAGTAGCTCAATTAATGCTTTACAACCAGCATGCTCCTAAAATGCTAGCAGTAGCTCGTTACTACATTAAAGACTTACAGCATGCAGAGGATGTTTTAATGAAGGCATTCTACAAAGCCTTTAGCAAATTGAATCAATTTAAAAACACCTCCAATTTTGAGGGTTGGCTCAGAAAAATAATTGTCAATGAATCCCTATCATTTCTAAGACTCAATAACCAATTGATTTTTACGGATACGGAAGAGGTATTTGAACAAAAACAGTTTCATGAAATACCGTCATACGATGGATTACAAGAAAATGTACAGCTTTGGATTGATCAATTGCCTGAAAATCAGAAAGTAGTTTTTATTCTCTATGCAATTGAGGGACTTGCTCACAAGGAAATTGCACAAACTTTAAATATTCCAGTAGGAACTTCAAAGTCCTATTTGTCCAGAGCAAGGGTAAAACTGCAAAAAAAAATAAACGAAAATCATTTAAAAAAAAATGAAAAAGCATAAAATTGATTCCTTAATTAAAGAAAAACTAGAGTCTCAAAGGGTAACGCCTACTCCTGAACTTTGGGACACTCTTTCAACACGACTTGCAAAAGATCAAAGTAAAATTCGTTCGAAAAAAATAATTTGGAGTACGGCTGCAATCTTTGTTCTTGCTCTAGGTACAGCAGCCTTTTTTACAATTCAAAAGTCCTCACTTCTAGAATTTCAAAATACGGAGGGTGTCAGCTTTGAAAGCCCCTCCTCAAAGGAACTACTCAATGAACTGGATAATAAACCTTTTGTCCTTGAGGAAGAGACAGTTCTCCCAAAAACCGAATCGATAAAAAAACTTCGGAGGGAGACTGTCTTAACTTTTACAGAAAAACAGGCGATCATTCCATTTATTGTGCGTCCAAATTTTGACGAAAAAATCGTTCAAATTGAACTTAAAGACAAACTGAATGACAAAGTCTGGTCTGCTTCCCTAGAAGAAAATCTTTTGAATTTAGAAATTGATTCACTCATGAATTTGGCTTTTGAACATTTGGAAATTAACAAATCTGAAGAAGCTAGGAGAAAAAAGCAGGCATTGAATTTATTGCGTTCAGTTGAAGAGGAACTAAACTCTGAAATCTATTTTAAACGTAAGGTCTTGGATATTCTGAAAAGCAGTTACAGTAGAGCCAATGTAGCTCAAAATGAAAATTAACCTCAAAAAATAATAATATCATGAAAACAACTCTACATACCCAACGCTTAACCCTTATTTTTTTATTACTCCTGTGCTTAACTGCAGGAAGTTTAAAAGCTCAAAATTATGGAAATGACCTACTCGATAAACCCAGAACATTTTCTGTAAATCCTTTTAGGGTACTTAAGGTAAATTCAGGAATTATCGTGAATTTGATTCCCTCTGAAGAAAATAAAATAGTGATTTATGGCGATCGTTACAATGGAGTAATAATCAAAGAAAAAGGGGCTACTTTAAAACTCAAAATACGTTTATCAGAGCTTGTCAATTTTGATCAGCCTTATGTTGATCTTTACTATTCTGAGGATTTAGAAGGTATTAAAATTCATCAAGGTGCCCTAGTAGAAGCGCTACGCCCGTTAAAAAGTGAAAAGTTGATTCTAAAAACACATGAAGGAAGTGAGTTTTCAGGAGAGATAATGGGCACAGAGTTAATTTCTAAAGTGCACACTGGAAGTCTAATTACCCTATCCGGAAAAGTTGACAAACACTTTTTAAAAATCCGAACTGGAGGAGTCTGTAAAGCTCAAGACCTGATCACGGATCAATCTAATGTAGCCGTTTTTGCTGGAGGAACTGGAAAGGTTTATTCGGAAAATAAAGTCTCCGCTCGAGTATCCTTCGGAGGATACATTCATCTTTATGGAAGCCCTAAAGAAATTCATGCCTCTAGAAATTTTGGAGGGCATATCCAAGGCACTAGATCATCTGATAAAACCCACAACAAAAGAAGACGTTCAAGAACCTATCGTTATTCCTATTAAAAAACTGATTAAAAACCCTACCTCATGAACTTTAAATCAAAATTTTTTACCCTGTTTGCTGTCTTCGCAATCACTGCCCTAGTGGCTCAAGAAGCTCAAAATCAATATCTAGCCAATCGCTTATCAGAAGAAAGAGAACGCATTACACAAAAAGAACGTGAAGCATTAAAACAAAAGATCAAAGAAGTGAATGCACGCTTTTCAAATGAGGAAATTACTTCGGTGGTTGCGGACAGTTTGAAACTTGAATATGCCGAAGAAACCGCTAAAAAAATTGAAGAAAAATACCTTGAAAGAGAAGCGGAGCTCTATCAAAATTTAAAGTCGGAAGAGAGTCAACTTAATACTTCAGAAAAGGAGACTTATGTCAATTCCAGAAACAATATTAGCGAATATCCTTTTCATGTAAATAATGATTTGGTCTTGGCTTTTGGGCTTAATAGCCTGATGGACGATTACGAACCCTTTCAGGAGGATTACGAGTTTACAAAATCATTGTTTTTAGAATTGGGGTGGTCTTGGAAAACGAATCTGATCCCCTACCGTGATTTTCTAAATCTTCGCTATGGAATTTCCTATCAAATCAATTCTTTTAGTCCAAAAAAAGATCAATTTTTTTATTCAGATGAGGATGACATAGTTACATTAGGTAAGCGAGCATCCAATATTGATGGAGAAAAAAGTATTAAACTCATCTACACTAACCTAGTTTTACCCATTCATTTAGAATTTGGTTCCAGAAGATACAGACACGTTCGTACTTTCAAAAATGGAAACACTTCCTTTTCTAGGTTTAACCGCAATGCTTTTATTTTTGGTGTAGGGGTGTATGGCGGTTTCAATTTAAATGATATTCAAAGAGTACGTTATTTCGATCGAAAAGATGAACTCTATGAAAATTTAAATCTAAGTAATTTTGTGTATGGTTTTAGCGGCTATGTTTCAATCCCTTATTTAATGACTCTTTATGCAAAAATTGACCGCTCGCCTTTATTCAAAAACCAACCCGAGTCCTTGTACAATGTTTCCCTAGGAATCCGATTTGGAATTAATTAATGATCAAAGACGGCATTGATTACCTCAAAAGCAGCTTCTGCCATTCGATTGCCCTTTTCATCTAATAACGGATTAATTTCGCACACCTCCAATGCGACTACTTTACCACTAGCCCTTATTCCATTTACAATTTGAGCTACCTCTGATGGATCAAATCCTTTTGAAACGGGTGTACCAGTACCGTGGGAAATCAAATCACAATCTAAGGCATCCACATCAAAAGTGATGTAAATGTGGTCAACCTCAGCAAACACTGCTAATGCTTCGGATAGGCAGGTCTGAAAACTTCTTTGTCGCATCTCATACACTGGATAATTTTTAATCTGATATTGATCCATGATAGCGGCTTCCTCAGCTTCATAATCCCGTACTCCAAAATAGATGAGATGTTCGGGTCTTAAAATCGGTTTGCCTCCCATGTTTTTAAGAGCTTCCCAATCTTCCAAAGCTTGTCGTTCAACAGTATTTCGTTTGTACTCAATATTGTCATTCCCTAAAGCAGCTGCAAGGGGCATTCCATGAACATTGCCAGAGGGTGTGCTGAAAGGGGAATGTAAATCTGCATGAGCGTCAATCCAAATGACACCCAAAGTCCGATCGGGAAAAGCTCTTTTGATGCCCGCTAAAGATCCTAATGCAGAGGAATGATCACCAGATAAAATCATGGGGAAAAAACCATCCTCTAAAGCTTTAGCCGTTGCTTTGCTCAATCGCAAACATTGTTTTGCCACAAAATTGATTCGTTTGGCTGTAGAATTTTGAACTTTGTTGTAAACGGTCTCATTATGAGTTTGAATATCCACATGTGGATATCGATTAAAAAAATCACTCCCCGCATTGATCGCAGCGATTTCTAATGCATCAATCCCCATGTCCGATCCTCTAGTACCCGCACCAATATCAGAGCGATTTTTTAAAACTTTAATCGGTTTCATTTCAAATTAAATTTTGATTAAAATTACAATCAAAAATAAAACCCTTTGCCGATTCCATTTTTTATCTTTGAGAAAATTTTAAAAATATGTCCTTTTCAAATTTGTACTCTTCTGGATTTAAGCAACGAAACAGAGACCACTTTGCTGCTATTGTAAGAGTAGCACTTTCAGACGGAGTCATTTCCGAAGAAGAAGAAGCTTTCATTAGCCGAACGGCAATCAACCTAGAAATAGAAGATGATGAAGTTGCGACCATCAAAGCCAATATCGATAACTACCCCATCAATCCTCCCCATACAGAACAACGCCGTTTAGAAAGACTATTTGATTTAGCACGAATGGTTTTTGCGGATAAAATTGCCGAAGAAGCGGAAAAACAACTGATGAATCGTTTGGTTGTTGGGCTTGGGTTTCCTCATGAAGAGGCTGAAAGCATCATTTCTAGATCTTTTATCGAAATTCAAAAAGGAAGTGACGAAGAAGAATTTATCGCTTCTTTTAAGTCAAAATAAGTTTTAACCTTCGAGTTTTATTTTCATCACTATGGCTTCACCGATAAGCCCTATCCCTGCGTTAAAGGTTGCTAATGCACCCGTACCCCAGTAAAACCAGTTAAAATCTTTTTGAGATTTAAAAATGATCGCTTCTCCAAGTAAAGAAAGTCCTAGACCCAAAAGCATCATTCCACTTATTGAAAAAAATAACCAGCGAAATTTAATTTTTTTTCGTTCCATAATTGTCATAGTAAAGCCGTTTAATACGAAACAAAGTTCGTTAAGATGTACCCTATTTCCTCATCAGCAATCATTTCGCTGATATCAAAGTAAATGTACGTTGGAAATCCGTATTCTGGATCGTATTCAATTTTTTCAACTACCGGATTCTGTTTTCGCTGATCCTCAATGAATTCAAAAAAACCATCGATGGTCATGAAGGAAGTATCAGTAAACACGTCTTCGGTGTTATTCGATATTGAGACAACTTTATTATTACGTACGGAAATTCGTTTGGGCTTAGTGTACTCTATCGGGCAAAAACAAATGATTTCAAGAGTGTAATCGTAATCCGAAAATCCGAAAGATTTCCATTTTTGGGCTTCAACGCTTAATTCTTCTTCTGTTTGAACAAGGGTATTTTTAACACAAGAAGTGAGGGAATAAAACGCAACAAGCACTAAAGCAATGTATGAATATTTCATAGGATCATGGGGTTTTTTAAAAACCTAGACCAATTATTATGCCAATCTAGAACGTTTATGCTTCTAATTTTTTGGATCTAAAATAGGAAGCCAATCCCAGTAAGAAAACAATTACAATTGAATAGTAAACAAAGTCTGGTGTGATGATTTTATCGCCACTGGCATAAGAGTGTAATCCTACCAAATAAAAATTAACACCAAAATAAGTCATTAAAATACTGGCGAAGGCAACAACACTCATGAGATTAAAAATCCATGGTCCTCTAAGACCGGGGATCAAACGCATGTGAATGACAAAAGCATAAACCATAATACTGATCAAAGCCCAAGTTTCTTTCGGATCCCATCCCCAATACCGTCCCCAACTCTCATTGGCCCACATACCTCCTAAGAAATTCCCAATGGTAAACATAATTAAGCCAACGGTTAAAGTAAGTTCATTAATGATGGTCAATTCTTTGATCTGAAGTTTAATTTTTTTCTTGTCTTTAGTGTTAGGAGCTAGTATCATCAGTAGGAGTGTTACTGCGCCAATAATCATCCCTATGGCAAAAGGACCATAACTCCCTACAATTACGGCTACATGGATCATCAGCCAATAACTGTCCAACACAGGTTGCAAATTAGCGATGGCAGGATCCATCCAATTCCAATGGGCGATCATCAAAATCATTCCCGCTACAAATGCAGTAGAAGCCATCGTAAGTGCTGATTTTCGGCCAAAAATCAACCCAAAAAACTGAGTGGACCAAGCCACGTAAATCATGGATTCATAGGCATCACTCCACGGAGCATGACCTGAAATAAACCATCTTGCTGCCAAACCTCCCGTATGGAGAAGAAAAAGCAATAAAAGAATAATCTTAAATCCACTTACCAAAAACGAAATGAATTTGTTCGATTTAAAAATTTGAATAATAAGGGTCATAAAAAACAGAATCCCCGCATAGAGATACCAACTAAAGAGCTTTTTAAAAATATCGTATTTATTGTAAAGCATTTCTGCTTTAATTTTATCCTCAGAGGGCAACACCTCACTGCCAAATTTTTTCTGAAATCCGTTGATACTCTCCAGTAAATTGTCTGATTGGCTGTAATCGTTGTCTTGTTTTGCTAAACGTAGGGATTGAAAATAAAGGGGTAAAATATTTTTGACATAAAGCGAATCTTGCCCTTTGAAATTAGCTTCGTTTAGCTCTGGAAAAGAAACCCATTTATTATTCAAATCATTGGGAATTGGAAAAATCCGCATGATTTTCCCTTCCAAAGCGGAATACAAAAGATTGACACGTTTGTCAACTTCTATGAAATCTTTTTGAAACTGATTGGGAACACTAGCACGATAGGCTTTTTCTAACTGAGGTCCTATTTTGTAGTTGCCTTCCGCATCAAAAAAGGAAATCAAAGGCGCATACTTCTCTTTGGTTCCCAAACCTGTAATTTTTCTTAGACTGTCGTTTCCTCTCTTAAGATAAATCATGGGTACATTGTACCAAATGGCAGGATTGTTCATAATAGACAACAAAACTTGATCCGAATTAAGCCCATTGTAAGTATCAGATTTACTAACTTTTCGAAGCAATTCTGATGAAAAAGTATTCGCAGGTTTCATTCGCCCTCCCGCATCTTGAATAATAAGTGTACCAAACTTTTCTGCGTGATCCAACGAAAAAGCATCTGCTTTGATAATTGAATCAAAATCCAAAACAGCTTGTGAATTATGGGCATGGTTCTGAGCAAAACTAGTTACTGTTCCAAGGGTAAAAAACAAAAGCAAGCTGATCATAGAGCTTTTCTTTAAGTTGATTTTGTCCAAACTACGAGAAAGGTCTTTAAAACGAGTTTTGCCAATAAAGAAAATACCAATCATACTCAAATACAATAAGAAATAACCTGTGTAAGTCAACCAAGTACCCCACCAATCATGATTTACAGACAAAATTGTCCCTTTTTCGTCAGGATTAAAAGAAGCTTGAAAAAATCGATAGCCCTTATGATCTAAAACATGATTCATGTAAATATCAAAATCAAATGGGGTGTCATCTTCTACTGTAATTCTACTCATAAAAGAAGCGTAACTACTTTCTGTACCTGGATATTTTTCCGCAATAAAATCATTCAATCGAATAGCAAAAGGCAATTCGATGGGTAAAGAACCAAATTGTAAATAAAAATCCAATCCTCCTACACGTAATTCTTTTGGATCATTGATTACTCCTTTACCACCCAAGAGCGTAAGGGTTTCTTTTTCACCTCCAGAAGTAACTTCCAAGCGCAAGGCATTTTGAACCGATTCTCCTTGGTTATCTGCTTTTACAATGTCGAACTTTCCTCTCAGAGCAGGCTCTGGAATTACAAACTGAAAATTAGGAAGGGTGTACAAAGAACGCAATTGCAAGGGTACTTCCTTATCAGCTTCTAAACTTCCTTGAAACTGATCTGCCATTCTCATAAACTGGCCTGAAAATGGTGATTCTATGGTGTACAAACCTTCTTCAAACCTAATATTGATCGCACCCTCCTGCTTTTTGTTAAGGGAAAAAAGTATGTTATGGATGTTTACAATTTCTCCTTCTTTGAGATAATGATCGTGTCGGTTCCCATCGCCCGCCTCAACTATTTTGAGGTAACGCTCGCCGGTTTCGTCCAAAACCAGACCTTCCGTAGCGTTTTCCATAAAATCGATGTAACGAATTGTAAAGGGTTGATTATTGAAATTATTTTCCCAACTAAAATCGTTATTCACATGTTCGGAAAGAAGTAAATCTCCTTCTAATTTTTTTCTTCTTGGAGTTCCATCAATTTCACCATCAACAAATACAGTGAGATACGTTTTTTCAGAAAGAAATTGATTTTCTGTTACACCTTCTCGAATAGGCATGACTCCTTCATAACCAAAATAACGTGTTACAAAGGCACCCAATAAGATGAGAAGAAAGGATAAGTGTAATGCCAATACAGCCCATTTTTCTTTTCTAAGCAGTCGATATTTAAAAATATTTCCAATAAAATTGATCGCCATCAAGGACATAAGCAATTCAAACCACCAAGCATTGTAAATCCAGATTTTTGCGGTATCGGTACTGTACCAAGTCTCTATGAAGGTCCCAAATGCCATGGCTGTGGGATAAAGTAAGAATAACAAGGCGGTTAAGCGGGTAGAAAACAGGAAATTACTTAGGCGATCTTTCATCAAAAACGGCATCTTTCAGGCTGCAAATATACAGCTTGTCAACCCAATAAAACAAGTTATGCCTGGATTAAAAAAGTAAATTGATTGCCAATAAAACAATCTCTAAAACGAAACTGAAAAAGAAAATCTGAAAGCTTGTTTTACGTGCTAATTGACCCAAAATACTAGTCAAATAAGCCATCGCTCCAGCAACACAAAAAAAGAGCATGGTGAAATTCAAAACGGTCATTCCTTTTAATGTAATGTAATACGCACCAAAAGAACCCACACAGGCAATTAAAATAATAGCAAGTGGGATAACAAGATAAAAATGACTTAGGTAAAATTCTTCAATAGATTTGTAAAGTTTCATAACAGTAAGATTAGGCACTCTAAAAATAACTAAATTATCTCAAAATCTCTATGAATTTTGAACATTTAGAAAAAATAAAACAGCACAAAATTTAGATGTTCCACTACACAAATTGATTTAAATTTTAGACTCCTCCCTGAGGTTTTATTATTTTTACTCAAAATCTATGAAACTTACATTAATCGGTGCGGGTAAGCTTGGGAAACAGCTCTACCGCGAATTTGTGAAACATCCCTCGATTGAACTGACGCAATGGTTGAGCCGTTCGGCATCAACTTCCATTACTGCAGAAGGAATTGAATTAATCAACGCTACCCAAAAACTTCGGCTAACGGCCTGCTACCTCATCGCAGTAAATGACGAATCCATAGCTTCCGTCTCCTCACAACTTCCAACAGATGCGTTGGTAATTCACACTTCTGGTGGCACCGAAATAGAAGCCCTATCCCGTCATAAAAGAAGGGGAGTTTTCTACCCCATTCAAAGTTTTAGCCCTGAACGAATAATAAACTTTTCAGGACTTCCCATAGGAATTGAAGCTTCTGAAAAAAATGACTTAAAACATTTGGAGCTGCTTGTAAAAACTCTGAATGCGAAAACAGTTTATCTCGATTCTAAACAACGTAAAGCAATTCATCTCGCTGCGGTTTTAGTCAATAATTTTACAAATCACCTCTTTACTCAAGCTGCGCAAGTTTGTCGTCAAAACGAACTCCCCTTTGATCTACTCAAGCCTCTTATTCATGAAACCATTAATAAATTAGATGAATTAAGCCCTTATGAAGCTCAAACTGGACCTGCACTTCGCAACGACACTGAAACCTTAAAGGCCCATTCAAAAATAATTCAAAACAAAGAACTCAAGAGCATTTATTCCCTCTTATCACAAACAATAATGACACACCATTCGAATGAAAAATTATAAGCTGCTTTTACCTCAAATCAAAACTTTTATTTTTGATGTTGACGGTGTCCTGACCGACGGGAAAATTTTAATTAATTCAGATGGAGAGCTGCTGCGTTCTTTTGACACCAAAGATGGATATGCAATAAAATGCGCTTTAGTCAAAGGATTCAAAGTTGCCATCATTACTGGAGGACGTAACGAAGCAGTTCGCGAACGCTTTGAGGAACTTGGAATTTTTGACATTTATCTTGGGGCACATCACAAGCTTGAAGCCTACCAAGACCTCCTTGACAATTACGAGCTCAATCCAGAGGAGATTCTTTACATAGGAGACGATGTTCCTGACATTCCCGTTATGGAAAAGGTAGGATTAGGATGCTGCCCTGCAGATGCAGTCTCAGACGTTAAAGCAATAGCAAATTATGTGTCGCACAAAAAAGGAGGAGAAGGGTGTGTTCGGGAACTCATTGAACAAGTCCTTAGAGTTCAAGGAAAATGGAGTCTAGATATTGGCGCAGGTAAAGATTAAAAATTATGGACACCAAAGGTTATCAAATCATTTTGGCCTCCGGGTCTCCGAGAAGAAAAGCCTTCTTCGAACAAATGGGAATCCCTTTTACCCAAAAGGTAATCCCTGTGGAAGAGGTATTCCCCAATGCTCTCTCTGGTGTTTCAATTGTTGAATACCTTGTCAAACTTAAAGCTCAAGCCTTTGAATCTAGCATTGAGGATAACCAATTGGTCATTACCGCTGATACCATTGTTTGGCATCAAAACCAATGTTTAGGGAAACCAGCTGATGAACACGAAGCCAAACAGATGCTTTCCCAACTTTCAGATAGCACGCATCAGGTCATTACGGCCGTAGGATTTTTACAAAAAAATAAATGGGAAAGTTTGCACTGCATTTCAGAAGTCCGCTTTAAATCAGTGAGTGAAAAAGCGATAACGGACTACATTGCGACTGGCTCACCTATGGACAAAGCAGGAGCATATGGCATTCAAGATTCTTTTGGAATGTGCCATATCAATAGTATTAAAGGAAGCTACACCAACATCATTGGGCTACCCGTGGCACAGGTGCTGGGAAAAATTGAAGAAATTTTAAAGAATTTGAAATCCTAATAAAAAATCCAATACCTTCATAGACATGAAACACATTATCATCTGTTCTGTACTAATGATTTTAGGCTGCCATTCCCCTAATAACAATGGAAATTTTACCTTAAGTGATTCGTTTAAAACCTATTGGTTTGATGGAACAGCTGAAATAAGTAGCTTTAAACTGACACAGTCTCGTTATGGTGAAGCCCGAGAGGGAAGCGCCGTATTAATTTATGTTACTGAAGATTTCTTAGAAAATGAGCAAGTGAAGGCAAACAAAAAATCAAAACAATCAAAAACAGTTTTAAAATTAAATCGGACTAAAAATTTCATTACCGGAATCTACCCCTACTCCATCATGAACAGTTCCTTTACTTATTTGGAGGAAAAAAAATCCCTAGCCAAAATTACAACCTCAATCCAAGAATGGTGTGGACAAGCTTATCTTCAACTCAATAAAAAAAACAATTTAAACATTGAAAGCCATTCCTACTTTGAAGGAGAGGCAGATCAAAAAATAAACCTACGGAATGGAGTCACTGAGGACGAACTTTGGCATGAGATAAGAATCAATCCTGCTAATCTCCCGCAAGGAACATTGCAACTTCTCCCCGCATTTGAATTTTTAAGATTGCATCATAAACCCATTCAATTTTATTCAGCAACTGCTACTTTGGAACCAGAAGGACAGTATCAAACCTATCATTTAAATTATCCTGATTTAAATCGCAAACTTTCTATTGATTTTGAAAAAACAGAACCTTTTCGAATCTTAGGATGGAGGGAAATCGATTTAAACAACCCCAGTAAAACCACTACTGCCCATCGAGTCAAGACGTTGAAATTACCGTATTGGAAACTGAATCATTTAGGAGATGAACGCTTTCGGGACTCTCTGGGATTAAATTAAAAAACATGAAAAAACGCTTTATTTTATTTCTCTTTTTGTGGATACAACTCAGCTTTTCACAGTCAAGTGTGGATTTGTACAAACAACTTGAAAAATTCAATACCCTAAGTTCTGTTTTGTATGTTGCAGCGCATCCCGATGATGAAAATACCCGATTGATTTCTCTTTTTTCAAATCACTACAACACTCGTACGGCATATCTTTCCATGACCCGAGGCGATGGGGGGCAAAACCTGATTGGTACGGAATTAAGAGAAAGCTTGGGTCTGATCAGGACTCAAGAGCTTTTGGAGGCAAGAAAAATAGATGGAGGTCAACAATTTTTTACAACAGCCAATGACTTCGGCTACTCAAAAAACCCAAAAGAAACCCTAAACATTTGGAATAAAGAAGAAATTCTTTCACAAATTGTTTTTAGAATTCGACAGTTTAAGCCGGACATCATCATACACCGTTTTGATCACAGAACACCGGGCAGCACCCATGGACACCATACCAGTTCCGCTATGCTAAGTGAAGAAGCCTTTCGTTTGGCAAATGATCCTAAGGCCTTCCCCGAACAGTTGGACCAAGTTTCCCTGTGGCAACCCAAAAGGCAATTTTACAATACCTCTTGGTGGGCTTACGGCAGCCGTGAACGGTTCGAAAAAGCAGATAAATCCAATATGATTCGATTGGAGAGTAATCCAACCGACTTTTTATTGGGAAGAACCAATGCAGAAGTAGCAGCAAAAAGTAGAAGTCAACACAAATCCCAAGGGTTTGGAAGTGCTCCTGAACTAGGGAGTCAAGTGGAATATTTGGAATGGATTAACGGAGAAAAACCCAGTCAGAACAATCCTCTATCAGGAATAGATACCAGCTGGAATCGAATTTCTGACGGAGCAACCCTTGCAAAGCTAACCGCAAAGCTCCTCTCCAATTTTGACTATGAAAAACCTTACAACAACATCACTGCTTTATTGGAAATTTACAAAGAGGTTCGTTCAGTTAAAGATGAGCACTGGAGAAACATAAAAACGGAAGAGCTCATCAATATCATTCAAAGTTGTCTTGGCTTACGTTTACAATTCAACAGTAACGTACCCGTTGGGGTAGCTGGAAATAAGTTAAATACTTCACTCAAAATAATCAATCCCAGCCCTATTCAAGTCACACTAAATCAAATCGAAGGGGCCGTCACTTTAAAAACAAATACGCCTTTGCAAACTAATCAAAGGTGGGAAAAAACACACGTATTTACCCTACCCGAAAAAGTCACAACACCCTACTGGCTCTTGGAAAAAGGAACATTAGGAAATTACAAAGTATCAGATTTTAGTTTAAAAGGCCTCCCAGAAACACCCAATCCAATTCAGGCAATATTTAATTTGACTATTGAAGGAACCACCCTTCCTATTGGTGTGCCTTTAACTTATCGTACTACGGATCGTGTAGTAGGAGAAGTCGTTGAAGATTTTCAATTACTCCCAACACTCACCACGCAATTGAGCAACGAGATTTATTTGTTTGAAAATAATGCTCCTAAAAAGATTCGAGTTCAAGTTCAAGCGCATGCTGCCATCCAAAATGGACTCGTGCAATTGCACGTTCCCGAAAATTGGAATGTAGTTCCTAATAGTCAAGAAATCAATCGATTAGAATCGGGAGCCTCAGCCGATTTTATTTTTGAAGTTTCGCCACCCGATGGAAATGCAACAGCTCATTTTTTTTCTAGTGTAAACAAGGAGGGAGTAAATTACACTATGAAGTTGACAGAAATTGAATACCCTCATATTTCAAAACAATATCTGGTAGCTCCAAATGAGTCTAAAGGGGTGAAAATCGATTTTGACACTAAAGTAAAAAAGATAGCCTACTTAAAAGGTGCAGGTGATAAAGTCGCTCAGAGCTTAAGAAATATTGGTGTTGCAGTAACCGAATTTAATGTAGAGGAACTCCGTCTAGAAAGCTTAAAGCCCTATCCGACAGTAGTAGTAGGAATTCGAGCCTTTAATGTACACAAAGACTTAGCCTTTAAAAATAAAATTTTATGGGAATACGTAAAACAAGGAGGGACGGTGATTGTTCAATACAACACCAGTAGAGGTTTTGATTCATCAACCCTTGCTCCTTATCCTATTAGCTTGTCAAGAGATCGCGTAACCGATGAGTCATCAAAAGTTACTTTCTTAAATCCTACACATCCTATTTTTACCACTCCTAATAAGATTTCAGCAACAGATTTTGACGGATGGGTTCAAGAACGGGGTTTGTATTTTGCCAACAATTGGGACGAACAATACACTCCTCTACTTGCCATGAATGACCCAGGTGAAAGTCCAAAAAAAGGAAGTTTACTGGTGGCTGATTTTGGAGAAGGAAAGTTTATTTTTACAGGACTCAGTTTTTTCAGAGAACTTCCAGCAGGAGTCCCGGGTGCGTTTCGTTTGTTTGCTAATTTAATATCCTACGGCCAATGAAACAAAAGACTTACATCTTATTGATTGGCAGTAATCTAATTTATTGGATTCTCTTTTATTTATTCATGCAAATTTACAGCTAATGCAGCTTCTCGATTGGATCATACTGATAGCTACCTTGGCCTTTATTGTGCTTTATGGAGTCTGGAAAAACAGAAGCCATAAAAACATCAATGAATACCTTAAAGGAGGAAATCAAGCCCGATGGTGGACCGTCGGATTATCGGTGATGGCTACTCAAGCTAGTGCCATCACTTTTTTATCAACTCCTGGTCAGGCCTATCATGACGGGATGGGCTTTGTTCAATTTTACTTTGGCCTTCCCTTTGCCATGCTTTTAATTTGCCTCTTTTTCATTCCCGTTTACCACAAATTAAAAGTTTACACAGCATACGAGTTTCTAGAAAACCGATTTGATTTAAACGTACGAACACTTACTGCAATCTTATTTTTAGTACAAAGAGGTTTGGCAGCAGGAATAACGATTTATGCGCCTTCTATTATCTTAAGTGTTGTCTTGGGATGGGATTTAAAAATATTGGTTCTACTCGTTGGTGTCTTGGTTATTTCCTACACGATGATCGGCGGAACAAAAGCCGTTAATGTTACACAAAAACAACAGATGTTCATTATTTTTCTGGGAATGTTTTTGGCTTTCGGTTTTATTTTAAATCGTTTTCCAGAGGGTATTGGTTTTTCTAAAGCTCTTTCTATTGCAGGAAATGCAGGTAAACTTAATGTGATCGATTTCAGTATTGATCTAAAAAGTCGTTACAACTTTTGGAGTGGACTAACTGGAGGTCTGTTTTTAGCACTTTCATATTTTGGCACTGATCAATCCCAAGTTCAACGCTATCTTTCGGGAAAGTCTGTAAAAGAGAGCCAAATGGGACTGATAATGAATGGAGTTCTAAAAGTACCCATGCAATTTTTTATCCTTTTAGTAGGAGTAATGGTCTTTGTGTTTTATCAATTTGAGCCTGCACCACTCCATTTTAATCCAAAAGCTATTGCTGCAGTAAAAAATTCTCCGCAAGCTGAGGTTTTTAATACTTTGGAAATCGAAAATCTTGCTGTTCAACAAAAAATTAAAGAAGCTCTTTTAGAGGGAAATGCAAATCTCGATCAGCTCAGTGAACAGAATAAAATTCAACGGCAAGAAGCGAAAGAAATAATTACCAAAGCAGCACCCCAACAAGAAGTAAACGACAAAGATTATGTCTTTATCAGTTTTATTTTAAAATACTTGCCCTCAGGACTCATCGGACTCTTACTTGCTGTTATTTTTTCGGCAGCTATGAGTTCAACAGCATCTGAACTCAATGCACTTGCAGCCACAACTACGGTAGATTTGTACCAACGAAATAATCTCGGAAAGTCTGAAGCTCACTATGTAAAAGCTTCCAAGGCATTTACCTTACTTTGGGGAATAATTGCCATTTTATTTGCGAGTATTGGGAGTCTTTTTGAAAACCTCATCCAACTCGTAAATATCATTGGATCTGTATTTTACGGTACTATTTTAGGTGTTTTTTTAATTGCTATTTTCATTAAAAAAGTTAAAGGAAAAGCCGTGTTTTGGGCAGCAATCATTTCTGAAACTATCATAATTCTTCTTTTTTTAATGGAGGTCGTTAGCTTTTTATGGCTTAATGTAATTGGGGCCTTATTGACAGTATCGCTTGGGTTAATTCTTCAAAAACTATTCAATGAAAGCTGAGTTTTTAAATCGTATTGATCAGTTAACCCCTAACATTCAGCCCAAATATGGACAAATGACAGTTCACCAAATGGTGTGTCATTGTACTGACTTTTATCGATTGGTATTAGGTAAAAAAAAACTCAATGAAAAACCTTCATTAAACGCCCAAGAGGTAATCCAATTAGCACAATCTAAAAAGACAGTACCCTCTCCAAAAGAACTGGATCAAGTCAAAGGGAATGGAACTCCACCAATAGAGTTTAAAAAAGATATTATTGCTCTTAAAACCCATCTGGAAGAATTTTATACCTTAGAAGAAAGTTACAACTACCCTTCTCATTTTTATTTTGGCAAACTCAATCATTTGGAATGGAGAAAGATAGCTTCCTATCACATGAATCATCATTTAAGACAATTTAGGGTTTGACCGATAAACACATTGCCATCGTTGGTGGTGGTGCAGCAGGATTTTTCGCTGCCCTATCTGCAAAGGATCATTTTCCTAATGCACAAGTACACTTATTTGAAAAAACCTCAAAAGTTTTAGCTAAGGTTAAAATATCCGGGGGTGGACGTTGTAATGTAACTAATGGAAACCACGACGTTAATAGTCTTGTTGCGGCCTACCCCAGAGGCGGAAAAAAACTAAAAAATGTTTTTTATCACTTCAATACTCAGAATACTTTCGAATGGTTTGAAAGTCGCGGAGTCCCTCTGAAAACCGAATCAGATGGGAGAGTATTTCCAGTTTCTAATAATTCTCAATCCATCATTGACTGTCTTCTTTCTGAAGCTGAAAAACTCGGCGTCTTGATTCATTACAATAAAGGAGTCCATAGTCTTCAAAAAAAGAATACCCTCTGGGAGATCGGTTTTAACAAATCGGATAAGACGGAAACCTTTACTGATGTAATTGTAGCAACAGGGGGAAGCCCAAAGGAAAGTGGATTCAACTGGATAAAGGCTTTGGGACATACCATCAAAACTCCTGTACCTTCCTTATTCACCTTTAACCTACCCCAAAATAAAATTACGCAATTAATGGGCCTTTCCGTAGAGAAAACAGCAGTTAAAATAAAAGGAAAAGGCATAGAAACAAAAGGACCGCTTCTTATTACGCATTGGGGATTTAGTGGACCAGCAGTTTTGGTTGCTTCCTCTTTTGGAGCTCGCAAATTAGCACAACTCAATTATCAATTTGAGATCGAAATCAATTGGCTTCAAGAACAAAACACAGAACTGCTGTTCCAAAAACTACAGCAAACAATTCAACAGTACCCTCAGAAAACAATAACTAATCAGAAAAGCTTTGAATTACCCAATAGACTTTGGCAATTTCTACTTCAAAAATCAGACATCCCCCTAGACAGGCGCTGGAATGAACTGGGAAAGAAACAGGCTCGAAAATTCATCGACCTACTTACCCACGATACTTACTCTGTTTCAGGAAAAACAACCTTTAAAGAAGAATTTGTAACCTGTGGAGGTGTTGCCTTGGAGACTGTTGATTTAAAAACATTGGAAAGTAAAAATTCAAATGGATTGTACTTTGTTGGCGAAGTTCTCGATATCGATGCCATAACTGGCGGGTATAATTTTCAAGCTGCTTGGAGTACCGGATTTATCGCTGGTAAGTTGGGACAATAAAGTTTTTGAAAACAAAAAAATCCATCGATTTGATATTTGAAAAATATTTAATCAATGGATTAACAATCGTAGCGAGAGGGAGACTTGAACTCCCGACCTCCGGGTTATGAATCCGACGCTCTAACCGGCTGAGCTACCTCGCCTTTTCGGTGGGCAAATATAAAAACATAATCCACTACGAACAACCTTTTGAAAATATTTTAAAATAAATATGGTTCTAAATGTTTTTTCAATATATTGGGCACAGATTATTAATCCATGAGCACCAAAAAGAGTTTTTCAATAGAGTACGATTTTCACGCCTCACCGCAACTGCTGTTTCAGTACCTCTCAACCCCTTCTGGCTTGTCTGAGTGGTTTGCTGATAACGTGAATTCTAGAGGTGAGCGTTTCACATTTATTTGGGATGATTCTGAAGAAACTGCATTATTACTTCAAAAAAAGAATAATGATAAGGTCAAGTTCCAGTGGCAAAATGACGAGGACGATGACGGTGAGTATTATTTTGAATTCAAAATTCAAGTTGACGAAATCACTAAAGATGTTTCTTTAATCATCACTGATTTTGCAGAAGAGGATGAGCTTGAAGAATCAAAAATGCTTTGGGACAACCTCGTTTCCGATCTCAAACAAGTTTTAGGCGCAAGCTAATAGGCTCTATGATTAACTTTAACGGCTCTTTGATTTCTAGTTTTAATGAAATCCAAACGGACTTTTTAAAAAAACTCCATACACACTTTTCGTTTTCCGAAGTTCTGCGTTTTGAAAACGGAAATATTTTATTTTGGGAATACCACTATTTTAGAATAATTGCAGGATTGAGAAGACATCGGTTTGAAATCCCGATGCATTACACCATGGAATATTTGTTAGCTCAAATTAGTTCATTGCAAGGAAGTGTATTCAAAGAAACGGATGCAGCACTTATTCGAATTCAATTTCTACCCTATCAGGAAGCTATTGGTTTTTTAATCAGTGCTCAACCTACAACCAGCTTAGATCAAATTAATACTGCTGAACCCTATTCACTCGATTTATTTAAAGAAAATGGCATTCAGGCAAACAATCTATCAAATTTATCAACCACCAATGCCACAATTATGACCATAGGTAAGCGTTATGCAAAAGAAAATGGTCTTCAGGACTGTGTATTGCTGAACGATCAAAAGAATGTGGCTGAAACACTCGAAGGAAATTTATACCTTTTTCAAGAGGATAAAATTCTCACACCAAGTTTGGAATCAGGTTGTCAAGATTTTGCGCTCCGTACGGCTTTCAATGAGTGGATCGACAAAAAACAAACCTCGATTAAACTCGTAGAGCAATCCATCAATCCTTTCGAACTTCAAAAATCTAAAGAATTAATGGTCCTTTCTTTAGAAAAAGGAAGGCAAAATGTAACCAGATACAGAAAAACAAATTACACATCCGAACAGTCTAAAGTCGTTTATCAATCTTTTTTATCCGATTTGAGCTAATTCGACATGGGATTTTCTGGAGCATTGGACCAAATCAAATATTTCCCTCCTAAAGCCCTCATTTGATTTTTCCAAAAATTCTCTGGAGGGTTTCCCATCCAGTCATGAGTCTTTAAGCCCTTGACCACTACCCATGAATTTTCCTCAATCTCAGACTCTAATTGCCCTTCAGACCAGCCGCTGTAGCCTAAAAAAAATCGAATTTGATTTGGTGAAATTTTACGTGATTCAATAAGATTGATGACAGCTTCATAATCACCACTCCAAAAAAGGTCCTCCTGAACTTGAATACTCCCTGGAACAAGTGCCCCAAGTGTGTGAACAAAAAATAGATTGTCTTGTTCTACCGGTCCACCATAATAAACGGGAAAGGGAGTTTTTATATTTTCCATTAAATCATCTAAGGAATATTCTAATTTTTTATTGATAATGAACCCTACTGATCCCGAAGCTTTAGAATCAACCATAAGTATTCCAGAACGCTGGAAATTAAAATCTCCAAGAACTGTTGGGGTTGCAATAAGAAAATCACCTGGCTTCATATCTAAACCCTAAGACAAAAAAAGCTCCACTAGGGAGCCTTTTTTTAATTGGGTAGTGTAAAATTAATTTACAGAACTAGATAATTCAGCACCCGCTTTAAACTTCACAACATTTTTTGCAGCAATTTTAATTGTTGCTCCTGTCTGTGGGTTTCTTCCATCACGAGCAGCTCTTTTAGATACTGACCAAGATCCAAATCCAACTAGAGATACACGTCCTCCTTTTTTAAGTGTTCCACCTACACTTCCTAAAAAAGATTCTAATGCTTTTTTTGCTGCCGCTTTTGAGATGCCAGCATCAGCTGCCATTGCATCAATTAATTCTGTTTTGTTCATATTTTTATATTTATAAGGTTATTCAACAAATTTATACGGATTTTCAAAAGACCAAAGGAAAAAGTAGTGAAAAGCTTGATTTTGTTGATAAGTAGAGGCTTTTGTTGATAATGCACCCGCTATTCTTAGTCAATATGTGCGTCAGCCCCTACAGAATAGCCATTTAACAAATCGCTTACATTCATCCTTTTTTTATTAGGCAACTGAATTTCTATGCAATTAATAAATCCCTCCTGAGTCGCAATCATGAGTTTTGAGTTTCGAACCAAAACCTTTCCCAGACTCAATTCATGCTTTTCATGGACAGCCTCTGCTACATAAATTTTAATTCTATGAACATCCCCATTGTTTCTCAAACTTGTCCATGCCCCAGGATACGGATTTAATCCCCGAATCTGATTGACAATTTGTTTTAAATCCCGATCCCACTGGATTTGACAATTTTCGGAGTTTAATTTGGGAGCGCTCTTAGCATTTATTTGCTCTATTTGGTCTTGAGGATTTAAGGATTTCTCTGCTAGTCGAAAAAGTGTTTCACAAAGCAAAGGGGCTCCTTCACTAAGTAATTTATCATGTAGCGACCCAAAGTTATCCTGATCTGTAATCGGAACATTTTTTCTCATAAGCAAAGCACCTGAATCTATTGCTTCATTAATCAAAAACGTAGTAACGCCTGTTTCTGTTTCTCCATTAATAATCACCCAATTAATTGGAGCTGCCCCTTTGTAATCTGGTAATAGAGATGCGTGTAAATTAATCGTTCCTAGTGGAGGGAGGTTCCAAACTGCCTTTGGTAACATTCGAAATGCCACTACGGCAAAAATATCCGCATTTAAATCTTGTAGATCATTTAAAAAATTTGACTCTTTTAGGTTTGTAGGTTGCAGTATTGGAATCTCCTTAGCCAAAGCAAAATCCTTAACCGCAGAGCTTGTTATTTTTTTCCCCCTACCCGCTTTTCGATCGGGTGCAGTAACAACCGCAAGAATGGGGAAGCCAAAATCAACAAGACTAGCCAAGCAAAAACGAGCAAATTCTGGGGTTCCAAAAAAAACAACGGAGGGTAAAGAAGGATTATTATTCATCTATCCAATAAAATTTATGCTGTGAATTTTTACTTATTTGCTGCTGTTCTAACAATTCAGAAAAAAGCATTTCCAGTGCTTTGGGCTCAAAATACAACTTTTGCTTCAGCTCTTGGATGGAATGAGGTCTGTTTTGAAGCATCTCAATCACCTGAGTCCTAAGACCCGAAAATATTTGATTTGACTGTTTACACGAATCCGAGGAACAGTTTTGGCAGGGATCCTCATTCTCTTCTCCGAAATAATTTAAAATAAAATTTCGCTTACACTGCTTATCATCTGAAACAAAAGACTTCAAAGTTTTAAATTTATTCAACTTTTGCGATTTTAACTTTTTGAGTAATTCCAAGGCAGGGCGAAGTGTGTACTGATCCTCTCGGGGAACCTGAAATGATAAATAAAGAGTTGTGGCACTACCCGTGTAGTCGATCAAATTTTGTTGCTTAAGTTGGTGAAGAGCAGCCTCAAGCCTTTCGACAGATATCGTCAGTGCTGCACAAAGACTTTGCATGGAGATACGAATTGATTCTGAAAAAAAATGAGAATGCTGACGCATAAGAAATTCCATCAAACGCGAGGAAGTTGTTCCGGATTTTACAAACTGGAGCGCCTGTTCTGGGCTACTTTTTGATCTTAAATGGAGTTGTTTAGTTTTCGAAGCATGCCAATGTAAAACTCCTGTTTTCTCTAATTGAATCAGACATTGGTGAAGTTTTTTTTCAGTTTGATGGTACCGCTTACTAAATTGATTCAAATCCAAGGCATGGGTAATTTCCTGACCCTCACCATAAGCAATTTGCAAAAAATTACAGAGGTCTTTGTAAATACCTGTTAGCTCTTTTTTTTCTGGAAACTGACTAAAAATTCTATGCTCCAATTCTTCAAAATCTCCTTGATGATAAAGAAGAAATGCATTGGAGGGTTTTCCATCCCTTCCTGCCCTTCCCGTTTCTTGATAATAATTTTCAATACTTTCAGGAAGGTTTGTATGTATGACAGTTCTCACATTAGATTTGTCTATTCCCATCCCAAAAGCAGTGGTAGCAATCATATGGGTCACCCTTCCCTCTTGCCAAGCTTGTAAGCGTTGCTTTTTTTCTAAAGGCAATAATCCTCCGTGAAAACAAGAAGCTTTTAGACCGTGCTGGTTAATGTGTTCTGCTAGAATTTCTGTTTGCTTTCTCGAATAACAATAAACAATACTACTCCCTTCAAAATATTTCAATAGTTGAATTACAGAATTAAATTTGTCCTCTGTGTTCCAAATCTGATATCCTATGTTGTGACGTTCAAAAGAACCTTGAAAGATTTGAACTGATTTCAAATCCAAAAGGGTTTCAATATCTTTTTTTACCTCAGGGGTGGCAGAAGCAGTAAGTGCCAAAATTGGCAACTTAGGCATAAGACTTCTCAAAGAACCTATTTTTCTGTAAGCAGGTCTAAAATCGTGGCCCCATTCTGAAATACAGTGTGCTTCATCAACTGCAATTAAGGAAATCTTTGCAAATTTTAAACGTTCCAAAAAAGAAGTATTGGTCAAACGTTCAGGAGATACAAAAACTACTTTGTAATTGCCGTTAATAGCGTTATCCAATTGATTCGATAGTGAAATACCTTTCGGATCAGACTCAAAATACATGGCCCTTATTCCCTTATCTTTCAAAGCTTTGACCTGATCTTCCATTAATGCGATCAAGGGCGAAATCACCAAAACAAAACCTTCCATCATCAGCGCAGGTATCTGAAAACAAAGTGACTTTCCTCCTCCAGTGGGAAGTACCGCAAGTGTATCCTGATTTGCCAAAACCGAATCGATGATTTCCTCTTGAAAGGGTCTAAAAGTATCATGACCCCAATAGGTGCTCAGAAGCTGTTTTTTATTCATACTGTTTCAATGTGTCTTTCACAAATGCAATTCTTTCCGCAACCGAACGCTGTGGAATACAAATGACTTTGTGTGCATCTCGATAGGTAGCTTCAATAAATGAAAAATAGTTTGATGCCTCTTCAAATGTCTCGGTTCTCTGCTCATCCTGACGATAAATAGCTTCCCACGGAGTCAATAGAAAAACCAAATCGTATTGATACTCTGAAATCCTGTCGTACCAAGATTTTGATTCTTGTCCTATGGCCTTTAGGTAGGCATAGATATCATGAATCCCTCGGTCAAAAAAAACATAAGGGGAATGTAAATCACTTGACTTATCGTTAAGCAATTCAAATTGTTTTTTTCTCCCTAAAAACAATGCCTCACTAAACTCAATAGGATCCGATAAGAAATAACGACTTTTACCTTCCTTTTTAGCAATCTCAATCAACGTTCGCGAATATTCAGCAACAGTCGTGTAGCCCTGGATTTTTAAACCCTCAACAAGAGCTGTTTTTCCTGCTCCAGGACCTCCGCTGATAACTATTCTTTTTTTTTTCATAAATATGCTAAGAAAATATTACCGTATCTTTATGCAAAATTAAAAGCCTTGTCGCAATCCCAACCACAGTCTGAAGATTTTTATTCACGATTTTATGATCAATTGCTTGAATCTCAAGTCTGGCCAGGAATTTATCTCTTCAAGTTCATAGTTAAAGCGGAATCTGAACATCTGCAAACTTTAAAATCCTTTTTTGAAAATTCAAGACCTGAATTCTCGGAAAAACAGTCGAGTAAAAAAACATTTACCAGTTTATCTGTAAAGGTTAAAATGGAAACTCCAGATCATGTGATTCAAATCTACAAAAAGGCCAGTACCCTAGAGGGAATTATTACCCTCTAATTTTTTCTAAAAAACTAAAGAATTCAATAGAATTTACTATTTTGCATACGATATTTACTTCACCACAACATTAGCAACTATTTTTTATGGATACCTTGCAGTACAACACCAAGCGTAAACAATTGATAATTCCAGAATACGGAAGACACATTCATTTAATGATTGAGCAAACCATGGCAGAGACCAACGCTGAAGAGCGAAACAAAAAGGCTAAAGCCATTATTGGTGTCATGGGAAACCTAAATCCACACCTAAGAGACGTTCCCGATTTTCAACACAAATTATGGGATCAATTTTTCATCATGGCAAATTTCGATATCGATGTCGATTGTCCTTACGAAAAACCTGAAAAAGAGGTTCTGGAAGCCAAACCAGAAAAACTCGCTTATCCACAAAATCATCCCAAATATCGATTTTACGGAAATAACATCAAACGCATGATCGATGTTGCCATTAACTGGGAAGAAAATGAACTCAAAGAAGTTTTGGTTTTTACCATTGCCAATCACATGAAAAAAAGTTTTTTGAGTTGGAACAAAGATTCAGTTGACGATGCCGTCATTTTAGCACATTTAGACGAACTCTCTAATGGGAAACTCAAAGTTGCAGCAGCACAACTCCCTTTGAGTGAATCTTCTGAACTTCTTAAGTTCAAGACCAAAAATGGTAACGGCCCTAAAAGCAATAACAGCAGCAAACAAAGAAACCGCAAACGCAAACGCTACTAATTCGCATGGAGTCATTCGTAATTGAAGGAGGTCATCCATTAAAAGGATCCATTACACCTCAGGGTGCAAAAAATGAAGTCTTGCAAATCCTATGTGCTGTACTCTTAACAGCTGACCCCATTACTATTCACAATATCCCTGATATTGTTGATGTCAATAAACTCATCAAGTTACTTAGCAACTTTGGGGTGAAAGTTAATCAACTAGGTAAAGGCAGTATTCAATTTCAATCAGACGCTATTGATTTAAACTACCTCAATTCAGAACAATTTAAAAAGGACGGCAAAGGGTTGAGAGGCTCCATTATGCTAGTTGGTCCGTTATTGGCTCGTTTTGGAAAAGGAAGTATTCCAAGACCCGGTGGCGACAAGATTGGTAGACGCCGACTTGATACCCACTTTGAAGGGCTTATCCGACTAGGAGCTGAATTCAATTACAATAAGGAAGATTACTTCTACAGTGTTGAAGCAAAAAAACTGGTTGGAACCGATCTCTTATTGGACGAGGCTTCAGTTACTGGAACAGCAAATATCGTTATGGCAGCCGTGCTGGCAGAAGGACATACCTCCATCTACAATGCAGCCTGCGAACCTTACCTTCAACAGCTTTGCTCCATGCTCAATAGAATGGGTGCAAAAATTAAAGGCATTGGGTCAAACTTACTTCACATCGAAGGGGTGAAGAGTCTCACCGGAACAGAACATACCGTACTTCCCGATATGATTGAAATAGGAAGTTGGGTAGGTTTAGCTGCAATGACTAAAAGTGAAATTACCATTAAAAATGTTCGATGGGAGTATTTAGGGCAAATGCCTAATGTGTTCCGAAAACTCGGTATTACCATTGAAAAAAAGGGGGATGATATTTTTATCCCTGCTCATAAAGACGGTTATGAAATACAAAGTTACATTGACGGGTCTATTTTAACCATCTCAGATGCCCCTTGGCCAGGATTTACCCCTGACTTACTAAGTATTGTTTTAGTAGTTGCGACCCAAGCAAGGGGAAGTGTTTTGATTCATCAAAAAATGTTCGAAAGTCGCCTGTTTTTCGTAGATAAACTCATTGACATGGGAGCCAAAATCATTTTATGTGATCCCCACAGAGCTACTGTTATTGGACATGATTTTAAGTCCCAATTAAAAGCGGCTACTTTAACCTCTCCTGACATTCGTGCCGGAATTTCATTACTGATCGCTGCACTCTCCGCAAAAGGAACAAGCGTGATTCACAACATCGAACAAATTGATCGAGGCTATGAAAACATTGTCCAACGACTCCAAAAACTAGGAGCTAAAATTGAGCGTATTAAAAATTAAAACGGATTGCTCCATGTCCAAATATGTTCTATTCCTACTTGTTTTAATCCTTAACTATGTATCTGGTTTTGGTCAAACAGAACTGATCGGCCAAGTCATTGACGCATTGACCGAAGAACCGATTCCCTATGTAAACATTGGTTTAGTGGACGAAAATATTGGTACTGTCTCTGACGAACAAGGGTATTTCCAACTTGAAATTGACCCACTCCAATACAGTCAATCAAACTTGCGTTTTTCAATGATTGGTTTTGAAAGTAAAACTTATGTTTTACAGGAATATCTTCAAAAAGAGCTCCTGATCATACCGCTTACTGAAGAATCAACTGAACTTGAAGAAGTCGTTGTCTCTACCAAAAGAACTCAATTTGAAACAAAAATTCTTGGAAACAAAACTACTACAAAGTTTATTTATGCCGCTTTTACCACCAATAAACTAGGAAATGAGATGGGGTTTGTTGTACGCCAACGCAAACGCCCAATGATCCTTAAGAAATTTAATATTTCTTTAGTGGAAAACGATTACGGTCTTATTCGTTTTCGACTCAACTTTTATTCGGTTGAAAATGGACTCCCCACCTCGACACTACTAAAAGAAAACATAATTATCGAAACCGATGCTACATCGGGGATTGTGAGTAAAGATTTAGCTCCCTATGAAATTGTAATAGATGAAGATTTTTTTGTCTCAATCGAGTGGATTGAAGATTTAGGCCCTGGAAAACTGTATTTTTCAGGAGGTTTCTTTGGATCTCCGCTGATTGCTCGTGAAGTGAGTCAAGGAACTTGGTCTAAGGTAGGCTCTGGAAGTGTAGGGATGAACGTAGAAGTTCGTTATTGATCTTTTACCGTTTGGAAATTTTATTGTTACTGATTCCCTTTTGTCTCGTACATCGAAACGTCTGTGTTGAATCTGGACGCTTTTTTTGATGTTTGGTTCCCCTACCCTGCACCCTTGCACGCCACATTTTAAAACTAGAAGGTTTCATTTCTCTTCGCATAAGAGTAATCACCTCTTGTTCTTTCAATCCAAACTGAATGGATATCGCTTCGAAAGGTGTCCGATCTTCCCATGCCATTTCAATGATTCGATCTATCTGAGGCGCTGTAAAGTCGATTTTCTTTTTCATATCACTAGATGCTTTTCCTATTTGGAAGCGTATGACGTTGCAAGATACGCTTACTTTCTTGTTTAACTAAATTATCTTGTTGCATTCCCCACAAAAGTGAAGAGGCCTCTTTACGACTTTGCTCTAAATCTACAATGGGGCGCAAATAGTTTTTTTCAATATTGAAATCGTAAAGCATTTCTTCAAATGCAGTAATTTCCCATGGGGCATGTATCAGTTCCTCAGGAAGATTTTTAAGCTCAGGGAGCCACTGTTTGGTGAAATGTCCTTTAGGATCGTGTTCTTGCCCGTTTTTTACCGGGTTGTAAATACGTAAGGTGTTAATCCCTGTTTCACCCGCTTGCATTTGCAGTTGAGGAAAGTGAATTCCAGGTTCAAAGTCTAGAAACTGACGTGCTAAAAAAGCAGAGCAAGCTTGCCACGGTTGCCACAATTGATGTACAAAAAACGAAACTACCAAAGCCCGCATTCTAAAATTTAAATAACCCGTACCCACCAAACAACGCATTGCAGCATCAACCATCGGTACGCCAGTTTTTCCTGCTTCCCAAGCCCTAATATGATGTCGGTTAATCGGTTTTTCTAAACGATGATAACCCCGATTAATACTTTCAAATTCCATTCGACATTCCATTTCAAATTTTTGAATGAAATGGGACTGCCAACGCAGTCTGGATTCAAAAGCACGGATACCAAAACTCGTTTTTCCCGTTTCCTTCTCCTCCTCTGTTCTTTGTAAAACCTGACGCATCGACAAATTACCATAGGCTATGTAGGGTGAAAGTCTACTACAGCTTTTTCGAGCTAAATCGGGTTTTGATATGTGCTTTTGATAAGTAACGTACCTACCTTCAAAAAAAGAATTTAAATAACGATGAGCATTAGTTTCTCCACCCGGCTGGATAAACTTTGAGTGCTCCGTAGTTAAGTCTACTATTTTAAAATACTTTAAAAATTTACCCAAGTGATTTTTGCTAATAAATTTCTTTTCGGAAGGAAATGGAAATAGCTCTTCATTCATTAAAGCGGTCCAATGCTGCAACCATTTTTTGCGATGTTTCAAACCCCGAAAAACACCTTGATGTCGATACTCATTCCAAAGAATTTGCTGCTTTTCAACCCACTTTTTCACTTCAAAATCGCGCTTGAAAGTCAGTCCAATTCCTGTTTCATAATGGGAATAGAGGGCCTCTATTTTAAAATACAAATTCAATTTTTCCAATACCTCAACCACTTCTCCCTCAAGGGCAAGAATTTGGGTGTTAAACCTTTCTAACTGCGTGTTTAAATCCACTATTGACTGCTTGATAAAATCCAGATGCCTTTCGCTAGTATGGGGTTCCTTTTGAAGCGAATCCTCCGCAATGTAAATCAGTAAAACATTTTTGTGTTTTTTTATCGCATGCGTTAAAGCCTCGTGATCTAATAGCCTTAAATCCCGTTTAAACCAAACTACCCCTACTGGAATTCGGTTAGAAGTCATCAGGATTATTTAGAATTTTTGCTGCTCTTAATTTGATTTGCTCTAGATCCTCTGGTGGAATTTTTTCTAACAAACGAAGCATCATTGCCATCCGATTGTTTTTTGCAAAAAACTGTTTTTTATCATCTAAAAAATTCCAATACAAACTGTTAAACGGGCAGGCGTCTTCCCCAACGCGTTTTTTCTTATCGTACTGACAACTGTCACAGTAATTACTCATTTTGTGAATGTAAGCTGCAGCTGAGACGTATGGCTTTGTTGCTACAATACCTCCATCTGCCCATTGACTCATTCCACGAGTATTTGTGATTTGAACCCATTCAATAGCATCCGCATAAATTCCCAAATACCACTGGTCCACAGCATCGGGATGAACTTGAGCAAGTAAGGCAAAATTGCCTGTAATCATCAGCCGCTGAATGTGATGTGCATAGGCGTGATCCAAAGAATTAGTAATGCTCTGATGAAGACAATTCATCTTAGTCGTTCCTGTCCAATAGAATTTAGGCAAAGGATTCGAATTTTCCAATGCATTGGTTTTTGCGTAATTCGGCATTTCTTTCCAATAAATTCCACGCATGTATTCTCTCCAACCAATAATTTGACGAACAAATCCCTCTACTTGTGAGAGTTCAACATCCTCTTTGTTTTCTCTGTAAAAATCAATTACCTGCTGAACAACCTCAAGCGGATCTATCATTTTGGTATTTAAAGCAAACGAAATCCTTGAGTGGAAAAGATTCACCTCATCAGTATGCAAAGCATCTTGATAATCACCAAAATGAACCAATAAGTGCTCACAAAAATACGTTAACTGATCTAGAGCTTGTTTCCGACTCAATGGATAGAGAAAGTGGTCTTGATCAAAAGATCCAATGGTCTTTACTCCAGCCTTCTCAATCATTTTTTTTAAACCTAAAAGTTGATCCGAACTTGGTAAATACGGTGGTGGAATTTCAGGTGTACCCTTCCACTTTTTACGGTTATTTTTATCAAAATTCCACTGACCACCCTCCGGCTGATCGAGTTGCATCAATAGATTGAATTTCTTTCGCATATTGCGGTAAAAAAATTCCAAAATCAACTGTTTTTTCCCTTCAAAAAAAGAACTCAATTCTGTCCTAGAAGTCATGAAATGTTCTGTGTCTTCAACCTTACTAGAAATGGAAAGCGAATTACAAAAATCTTTCAATTGCTTGTCAAGTCGGAATTCATCGGGTTCCAAATAAGAAAAGGTGGTTGCTGAATACTGTTGAAGAAGCATCTTTAAATTATCTTCTAAATTCTGAGTGTTTTTGGGGTCGTCAAGAGTCAAATAGTGCGTTTGGTGTCCCCTTGCTATTAGGGTCTCATTAAAATTACGCATTGCACCGAAAAAAGCAACAATCTTTTGAATGTGATGCGTTGCATAGTCGGTCTCTTGACGCATTTCCATCAGTACAAAAACGACAGAATCGTCCCCTTTTTTAAACCAAGAATGCTCAAGATTTAATTGATCCCCTAAAATGAGTTTTAGATTCATTCAAAAAGTGTTTTTTGATTCCAAATCTGTTGAAATTTTCCGCCCTCATCATAGCGTTCCGCTTGAAATCGGACATTGAACTTCCGATCCCGTGGATCATTCCCAACCCCAGCCACATACATCCAATTCCCATAATTGCTGTGCACATCATAGTCGATGAGTAAAGATTCAAAATAAGCTGCCCCAATGCGCCAATCGAGCAGAAGGTCTTTTGCAAAATAAGAAGCTACATTTTGACGACCTCTATTACTCATCCATCCTGTCTTTTTTAGTTCAATCATATTGGCATTAACAAAAGGTTCTTTGGTTTTCCCTTCCATCCAATTTTTTACACTTCTAGTATCCCTTTCCCAGTGGTAATCCTTTTGTAAAATTCCACCTAAATGAAAGATCGTATCCTGATGTTTTAGAGAAATGTACTTAAAATAGTCCCTCCAAATCAATTCAAAAATCAACCAATAGGTAGACTGATTTTTTTTAACTTCCTTTTCGTATGAACTAATTTCCCAATAAATCTGACGTGCCGAAAGGGATCCATTAGCTAGCCAAGCTGAAAATTTTGAGCTGTAATCGTTACCGATCAAGCCATTTCTTGTTTGCTTGTAATAGGAGAGTTTTTTAGTATTCCAGAAGTAATGATTCAGTCTTTTCTCCGCCTCTTTACTGCCCCCTTTAAAAGGAAAGGCAGAATTTGGATGCACTTCTCTAGCTGTTAATCCCAAATCATTCAAGCTTGGAATTTCAAAATTATTAGTAAGTAAATTGTCTTTGGGTAAAGAAACAATCTCTGGAATCAATTTTCGAACATGACATTTTTTTTCGCATAGTTTTCTAAATTGAGTAAACACCTCTGGTAATTCATCCAAAGGAAAGGAAAGGTCTTCTGGATGGAATAAAAACTGATCGTAATGTGATTTAAATACAATCTCTGAGCGAACAATTGAACGAAGTTTTTTTTCAACAACGCGTTCTTCTTGGGTCCACTCCTTTTGAAAGTAAACTGTAGATACGTTAAGTTTATCAATCCAATGAACAAGACCTTCAACAGGATCTTTATGTTCTACAATTAAACTAATATTTAATTCCAGTAGCGCTTGTTTAAGCTGGGTTAATGTTTCTATTAAAAATTGAGCTCTGTAGCTTTCTGTTTTCGGAAATCCCCATTGAGTGGTTTCATAATGCTTGGGGTCAAAACAATAATAAGCTACAACGTCTAGGCCTGAGCTTACCGCCGAGCTGAATGATTGCTGATCCGAAAGTCTCAAATCATTGCGCAACCAAACCATAGCAATTGGTTTTTCATTCTCCATTTCGCTAACAATTTTTACCTACAAGATACTAAATAGAAAAAAAATATGGAACGAAATTATTGAATATTACAAAAAAAAGACCGCTTAAAATTAAACGGTCTTTTCTGTAAAAAATCAGGAAGAAGTCCAGTAATTTTTTATCAACTTAAACACCACTCTTCTGTTTAATGATCTTCCTCTTGCCGTAAGATTTGATTCTGCAGGTTTACTTTCACCGTATCCACGAGCACTAATCTTATTTCGAGAAAAGCCTTTAAAAATTAAATAATCTGCAACTGCTTGGGCACGAGCTTTAGACAATTTCATGTTCAAATCCTCTGCTCCTACACTGTCAGTGTGCCCTTGCACTTCAATTTCATAATTTTGATAAGCGGCTAAAGTTTCATAAACACGACTTAGGATACGTTTGTCATTTTTACTCAGCTTATTACTATTAGTCTGAAAATAAATTGTTTGTCCAATCTCATTGAGTTCCTCTATTACGCTTTCATCTACTTCTGGACATCCATTATTTGTGATTGAGCCTACAACCTCAGGACATTCATCCTCTGCATCTTCTACACCATCATTATCTGAATCTGGACATCCGTCAAAAGCTTCTAACCCATAAACCTCTGGACAAGCATCTTCCGAATCACGAATCCCATCAGCATCAGAGTCTGGGCAGCCCATTAGGCTTTGTAACCCTTTTGTATCAGGACAATTATCTTGACGATCTTCTACTCCATCGCCATCCCGGTCAGGGCATCCATTCAATTCTGCCAAACCTGGGCTCTCAGGACAAGCATCAATAGAATCTTGCACCCCATCATTATCAGAATCTGGACAACCGTTAAACTCAGCAAGACCAAACTCCTCTGGACAGGCATCTTCAGCATCCTTAATACCATCATTATCTTGATCATTATTTCCAAACCTAAAACCTAAACCCGCTGAATGTTGAAAATGTTTGTTGCCATAAGTTTCTCCTGTATTTCGAAAAATACTTTGGGCGAAAAGAACTGTTTTTTTCTTCTGTCCTAGTGCATATTCTATTCCAAAACCAAGATTAAAATACCCAGCACTGATCTCATCGAAAAAAACATATCCTCCTCCCGTTTCAAGATAGGGAGCAAATCGTTCCGTCTTTAATAAAGCATTGATATCGTACTTAATAACGGCATCTGCTGAAGCAAAAAGATCATTATCCGCTTTGAGATCTCCATACTTTGAGATGGTGTTATGACTGAAACGAAGCCCAAAAGAAAAGCCACTACCAATGTAATTTGTAATACCAATTTGAGAAGGATATGGAGCTACATTCCAATGGTCTCCAACATTAAAAAAGTCTTCAAATAAATCACCTTGGGTTGCAACATCCGTTGGGAATGTATCCACAGCATTAAATCCAAAAGAAATTTGCCAAGGATGCTCTTTAGTTTGAGAAAAAAGCATTGTTACTGAAAAAAAAAGCACAATAAAATAAGGGTGAAAAGAATTATGTTTCATAGGTTAAGAATTAGATAATTAAGGCGTTTAGGCAGCCTTAATTGATTTGGTATGCAGTGCTAATTTATGGAAAACTTTTAATAATCACTATTTTTTTTACTTTCCTGAATAAGTTATCGTTTAGAGGTAGTTTTGTTGAATGTATTTTAAGTTTTAAAGATCATTTTTCACCTCTACATCTTTTACTACAGTACTTTACGTCATCCCAATTTGCCTCCCATTTTTTTCTCCAGTAAAAGGGTCTAGAACAGCTTTGACAAATTTTTTGAGGAAGATTCCTCTTTTCAACTCGCTTGGGCATTGAGAGCTGATTTGTAGGTAGTCAAACAACGCTCTCTTGCGAATTTGTGATCTACCATGGGTTTAGGGTAGTTCAATTCTTGATATTCGGGTACCCATTTTCTTATGTATTCGTGTTGCTTATCAAATTTTTTAATCTGTTCCGTAGGATTAAAAATTCTAAAGTAGGGAGCCGCATCAACTCCACAACCTGCAACCCATTGCCAATTCCCAACATTACTTGACATTTCATAATCAAATAATTTCTCTGCAAAATAAGCTTCTCCTAGTCTCCAATCAATTAACAAATGTTTACAGAGAAAACTACCCACCAACATGCGGACACGATTGTGCATAAAACCAGTTTGATTGAGTTGACGCATTCCCGCATCAACCAATGGATAGCCTGTCTTACCTTGGCACCACTTTTCAAATTCTGAGGGATCATTTCTCCACTCAATCCGATCGTATTGAGGCTTAAAACTTCTTGTCATGGTATGCGGGAAGTGCCATAGAATTTGCATAAAAAACTCCCTCCAAATCAATTCTTTTAAAAAAGTTGGATTCTCATTTTCAGATGATTTTTGGACCATCTTTCTTACACTTAAAGTTCCGAATCGAAGATGAGTTCCAATGCGAGATGTTTGATCAACTGCTGGGTAGTTTCTGGTTTCTTCATAAGAAGAAATGATTTTTTCGTTAAAAATATATTTTGGAGAACTGAGTTGAGAGGGGTTAAAACCTAAATCTTCAAGATTAAGCTGAGGCAAATCCAATGGAGCTAAATTATTTAAATGAGATTCTGAAGGGAAATTCGCAATTGGGTTTTGCGAAAAAAGTTCCAGCCATTTCCTCGAAAAAGGAGTGTACACTCGGTAAGGTGTACCGTCGTTTTTAACAACCTCATCTTTTTCAAAGATCACTTGGTCTTTGTAACTCTCAAATGCAATATTGTTTTCTTCTAAAAAAGCTGCAATTGATGCATCACGCTCCCGGGCATAAGGCTCGTAATCTGTATTGCAAATTACTTTTTCAATGGGCCATTGTTTTATTATTTTTTTAAAAATAGCCTTAGGGGTACCAAGATACATTCCAAGACTGCATCTGTTCCTCTTCATAGCAATATCTATGGTACCCAAGGCTACTAAAATAAACTCTAATCGAGCGTCACTTTTTGGTAATTTTTTTAATATCTGCTGATCAAAAATAAATATTGGTATCACTTCATTTTTTCCCGATAAGGCTTCAAACAATCCGTGATTATCTTCTATTCTTAAATCTCTTCGAAACCAAAAAATGGTGTACTTTTTCATTTTTAAGTTTTCAAGTTTCCTATGCCTCCGTCCAACTGCAATACCCTACCTGTCATCCAGGCACTCTCCTCACCTAATAAAAAAGCTGTTGCTTGGGCAATTTCTTTAGGACTTCCTACCCTACCCAGCGGATGTCTTTCATTGGCTTTATCCATTTTTGTTTCATTGTTGAGAAATTTTGAAGCAAGCGGAGTATTTACTAATGAAGGTGCAATTGCATTGACTCTTATTTTAGGTGCAAATTCTGCAGCCAAAGAACGGGTTAACCCCTCAATAGCACCTTTAGAAGCTGCCACCGAACTGTGAAAAGGCATCCCTGTTTGTACAGCAACCGTACTGTAAAATACTACTGCAGCATTCCCACTTAAACTAAGATGACCTAAAACGGATTTTAGTGAACGAACCGCTCCCAAAACATTTATCTCAAAATCAGATTGAAACGATTCTAATTTAAGTCCCTTAAATGGCCTAAGGTTAATACTGCCAGGGCAATAAACAAATCCGTGAAGTGTTTCAGGAAATTGACTGGTATCCAACTCATCTAAAGTAGCATCGAATTTGATATGGTGTAAGTCTAAATGCTGTAACGCCTCACTCGATCGGCTAGCAACAAAGATATTATTTTGAGGACTTAAATGTTCCGCAAGCGCCAGCCCGATACCCGAACTTCCACCAACAATCAGAATGTTTTTATTTTCTATCATATTTCGTAGTTTCCAAAGCGCTCTATTAAAGCTGTTCTTCTGTAATCAAAAATTTCTTTTAGTTTCGGCCCAACCAAAATTGGATGCATCAATTGACCTAAAAAACCAAAAGGTATTTTGTAGTCTACGATATCAATCATCTCAACTCCATTTTTGATAGGTTTGATAAAATGCTTGTGATGCCAAAGCGCATAAGGACCAAATCGCTGTTCGTCAACAAAATAACTCCCCTCTTCAACATGAGTAATTTCTGTTACCCACTTTACAGGAATATTAAGAAGTGGAGTAACGATGTATTGAATAATTTGCCCAGCATACATTTTTGGCGCTTCTCCTTTTAAAATTTTAAAACCCATGTAGTCAGGGGTAATGGCTTTTAAATTTCTTGGATCAGAGAAAAAATCCCAAGCTTTTTCCTTAGTTATGGGTAAATTCTGAACTGTTTCTAAACGATAGAGTTTCACAAACGATTTTTTTCAAAAGTACAAAATGTTTAATAATTATTTATTTTTATTAAACAAAACTTATCCACATGTTAAAAATTCACTTTGAAGGTCAGTAAAATTCGGCTGTTGAGACATAATGGGTATCTTTAAAAACTTAAAAAATTACAAAAAATGAAAAAAATATTTCTTCTAGCATTTTTATGTAGTGGTTTCAGCTACGGACAAATACAGACACCTCAACCCAGTCCTTTTTCAAAAATTGATCAGGTAGTAGGACTCACAGATGTAACAATTCAATATTCACGTCCTGCAATGCGTAACAGGGTTATTATGGGCGAACTTGTTCCTTACGGTGCCCTGTGGAGAGCAGGTGCAAATGCAAATACAACAATAGAATTTAGTGACGAGGTACTCCTTGAAGGTCAAAAACTAGCCGCTGGAAAATATGCCATTTTTATTCGGCCAGGGGTTTCTTTATGGGAAGTATTCTTTTACACGAAAACAGACAATGGAGGGCTCCCCCGTGAATGGGATCCAAAAGCAGTAGCCTTAGTTGCAGAAATCGATCCCGCTGCAATAGAGCAAGCAGTCGAGAGCTTTACAATCTCACTCGATGATCTGCATCCTAATGGAGCAACTCTGAACTTTAAATGGGAAAAAACCCTTGCAAGCTTAAAACTTGAAGTACCCACCGATGCTAAAGCAATGGCATCGATTGAAAAAACCATGAAAGGCAATCCCAAATCAGGAGACTATTACAGCGCTGCCATCTACCTAAGAGAAACGGGGCGCGATTTGGAAAAAGCAAAAAAATGGATTGCAAAAGCCATCGAAATGGACGAAGGAAAATATTGGATGTACCGCCAACAGGCACTTATTCTAAATGAGTTAAACGAAACCGACGCTGCAATAGCTGCATCTAAAACCTCACTTAAATTAGCAACTGAAGCAGGTAATCAAGATTATGTTCGTCTTAATAAAAAAGCAATAGAGGAATGGTCTAACTAAAAATCCTTTTACGTTCGTTTAAAAAGTCACCTATTTTCGGTGGCTTTTTTATTTAGACGTGATTTGTACAATACATTAAGAACTAATGAAAAAACAACCAAAAATGTCCCGAGTAGATGATAAAAGCTGTAAGTCTCAAACAGTACAAAAACTCCAAAAAGGAGTGTAAAAATCACTTCGACATATTTGAAAGGTGCTACCATATGTGCCTCTGCATTTTGAAAAGCTTTGGTCATAAACAATTGGCCAAAAAAGCCAAAGAAACCTAAACTCAAAAACAGTAGTAAATCGTAAAAATTAGGAGACTCCCAAAAAAACAAACAACCTACACCACCTACCAAAGTAGCAATCAGCATAAAGTAATGAACCACCACTACTGGATGATCTCCTTTTCCTATTTTACTTATCAAAATGTAAACAATCGCTGAAAAGAATGCTGCAAGCAACACTAATAAAACTCCAAAATTAGAATTGGAGGAATCAAAATTTTTAATCAAATAAACGCCTAAAAAGGCCATTAAAAAAAAGAACCATTGCAAGGGCTTGATTTTTTCGTTTAGGTACATTACCGCCAAAACCCCAGCAAATATTGGTGAAACATAACGAAGTGTTACTGCACTACCCACAGAAATGTAGTGTACACCCCAAAAAAATAATATCATTGAAATAACCCCCATCAACCCCCTGTAAAACAAAAGCTTTTTTTGATTACCCCATTGAGGTATCCCCATAACTTTCAAATAGCTGAAGCTAATTAAAAGCGAACCTAAAGCTCTAAAAAAAACAATTTGTAAAGTAGGATAAGTTGTTAAGTATTTAACAATTGCATTCATGAATGCAAAAGACAAAGTACTAAGAAGCATGTACTGAACAGCTTTTAAAAAAGAAGAATTCAAAAATTGATAATTTTAATCAAAAGTAATGCTTTGAAATCACAACAACTAAGGCACTGAAAATAAATAGTATCTTCGTGATTCAATTTAGAACTCATATTGTCAGAAATAACTCTCTTAAACTTTACAATAGCAGCTGGCTGTGCTTTTTTATTAGGAGTCTCTAAATCAGGAATTAAAGGGATTGCATCACTCATAGTTACGGGACTTGCTCTGGTTTACGGAGCAAGAAATTCAACTGGTATTTTAATGCCTCTTTTGTTGGTAGGAGATGTATTCGCTATTATCTATTACAAAAGGCACGTTCAAAAAAAATACATCATCAAACTCCTGCCTTGGATGGTTATTGGAGTCTTAGTTGGTGTAGTAGGAGGAAGTTACGTTACTGAAGATTTGTTCAAATACGGAATGGCTAGCATCATTATTTTTAGTGTAGGACTGATGTATTATTGGGAAAACAAAAAAGATCAGAACATTCCTTCCCATTGGACTTTTGGTAGCTCAATGGGCCTTTTGGCAGGTTTCACTACCATGATTGGCAATCTTGCTGGTGCCTTTTCAAACATTTACTTTTTAGCCATGCGACTTCCAAAAAATGATTTTATTGGAACAGCTGCTTGGTTGTTCTTTTTGATAAACTCTTTTAAAGTTCCCTTTCATATTTGGAGCTGGAAAACAATCAATTCCAAATCCATCCTAATTAGCTTACAGCTCGTTCCTTTTGTTATTGTAGGACTGGTCGTAGGTGTTTATTTGGTTAAGAAAATCGAAAATGACAACTACAGGAAATTGATTCTTTTATTTACCGCAATCGGTGGATTTATGATTTTATTTAATTAAGATTTTAATTGACTGACTACATTCTTTATTTTCGATGTATCACTTACACTTAATAATTGATTCAAAAATGAGATTTCATTATGGACACCCTCAGGGATTTTTAGTAACGGTTGTGCTTTTGATCCTGAAAGGTGAATCGCCTTAAAACCAGCTGTCTTAAAAAGCATACAGTTTGAACTGTTGATTCCACTTCCGGGCATGATAAGAATTTCGTCTCCAAATTCCTCTTGCCATTGGTTTAGTTTTTCAAAACCGTCAACAGCCTTTTCGCTCTGACCTGAAGATAATATGCAATCAAATCCAAGATCAATCAACTGTCTAATAGCCAGATGAGGATCTACTACTACATCAATTGCTCTATGAAAAGTAAGATACAAAGGTCCAGCCAGTTGTTTCCATTTTTTTAACAAAGGAACGTTTAACTTAAAATCAGAATTCAGTGCGCCGATGACTACTCCCCTACAACCTCTTTCTTTAGCAAACAAGATGTCTTTTTCAATAATTCTTATTTCTTCCTGAGAATACGTAAAATGACCTGCCCGAGGCCGTATCAGAGGGTGAATATCAAGAGCCTCTAAAGCAACTGCTTCTTGAATCAATCCCATTGATGGAGTCAATCCTCCAAGTTCCAACCCAGAACACAACTCAATACGATTTGCCCCTGCTTGAACTGCATTTTGAATTCCAATCAAAGAGGTACTGCATACTTCAACAATCATATTTTTTTTAAGTTTCGTTTAAACAAAACTAAAAAAAGAATCACATTTGATTCAGAATCTTTTAATAAACGAAAATTGTTTCTATTTTAGAGGAGTATGAATCGAAAGTCATTTATCCAAAGAAGCAGTCTAGGTATTTCTAGCTTGCTAATTTCACCTTCTGTTTTTTCAAAAAAAACAATCAAAAACTCAAAAGGAATTGCATCTTTCACTCCTTTTGCTCTTGCCACTTGGGATGTTCAAAGAGCGGTTTCCACTGCTGGAAAGGCATTGGACCAAGGAAGTAACGCTTTGGATGCATCCATCCAAGGTGCCGCAATTGAAGAAGCCGACATACACAACACTACTGTGGGTAAAGGAGGAACTCCCGATCGTGAAGGAGAGGTTACCTTAGACGCTTGCGTAATGGATGCTAAGGGAAACTGTGGAGCTGTTTTAGCTGTTCAAAATATTACCCATGTAGCAGCACTGGCTAAAGATGTGATGGAAAAAACTCCCCATGTTATCCTTGCTGGAGAAGGAGCTAGAAAATTTGCCTTAGAACAAGGCTATCAGGCAGAAAACTTACTTAGTGAAGAAAGTAAAAAAGCTTGGCAAAAATGGCTCAAAAACAGCAATTATCAGCCTGAAATAAATATTGAAAACCACGATACCATCGGAATGCTTTGCTTTGATCAGCAAGGGGAACTCTCGGGTACTTGTACCACAAGTGGACTCGCATACAAAATGAAGGGGCGTGTTGGTGATTCGCCAATCATAGGCTCTGGACTTTTTGTTGATAATTCTGTGGGAGCAGCAGTTGCTACAGGACTTGGGGAAGAAGTCATCAAAACAGTAGGTAGTTTTTTAATCGTAGAACTCATGAAACAGGGTAAAAGTCCTCAAGAAGCATGTGAAATTGCCATTCAAAGGATCGTAGAAAAACAAAAAGGAAAACCCGATTTTCAGGTAGCTTATGTTGCTACGAACAAACAAGGAGCGATTGGAGCTTTTAGTATTCACAAAGGATTTTCTTACACGATTTACAAAAACAATAAATGTCAAAATATTGACTCTAAATCCATTTTTTAAAAATAAATAAAATGCAAATAATTGAAAATGAAAAGCAATATGATGTTGTCATCGTCGGTTCTGGAGCTGGCGGTGGAATGGCAACAAAAATTCTTGCTGATGCTGGTCTGAAAGTTGCCGTGGTTGAAGCGGGA